>Ga0335070_10000257_pt1 | contig 61684 bp, 62 predicted proteins | sample Lox_Sample_13_FD_206722 | JGI IMG/M metagenome (GOLD analysis project Ga0335070, IMG submission 206722) | Soil microbial communities from Loxahatchee National Wildlife Refuge, Florida, United States - Lox_Sample_1.3 | ecosystem: Environmental > Terrestrial > Soil > Wetlands | place: USA...
CACCAGGTAATCGGAACGATTACTCATCAACTCACACAGAAGGCTGCTGTGACCTTTTCAGGCCGTTATCAAAGGCCTAAGTATAACGATGGCCGGGTAGATAACCTATGGGGAGTCGGAACGACCGGTTCTTATCGAATCCTAAAATGGCTGACCCTTGCTCTCGATTTCTCCTATGCTGAAGATCATTCGAATAGGGACGCAAACGATTATTCCGATTTTCGGGGAATGGTTAGAGTAACAGCAACCTATTAAAACGCAAGGGGTAAGCCGTGAGAGGTGAGGCGTTTACATACTCTATGGAATTCTGGACTTCCTGGTACACGTGGGAAAGGTAATATTTCTTTTCAATTTACATTTTTTCCCTCCAAATCTACCCCCACAAAATCACTCCCAAATACACTAGTGATTTCAAGGGAATGCGACATCATAACACATCGATTTTATTGACAAACTTATACATTTTTGATATCGTTGTTTAGTCTTTAGGGAGTGAAAGGTAAGCGTTAAACGCCGGGAGATTTTCTTCTTCCGAACCATTGGCACAAGCAATTTTCTCACTGACACGGAGCCTTATCCGGCAAATCGACCTAAACTTCAGTGGCTCATGGAGAGAACAGTCGAGTTCATAAGAACGAGATTGTCCACTGGGCGGCGGAATAATTTTAAAGGAACGCCGCAAAGAGGAGGGAACGCTTATGAAAGTGAAGTTCGAACGAGAGAAAGAGACCAAAAACACCATCAAGTATCATGAGGTGGGCGAACAGGGCAAACCTTCAATCGTCGGTACCCTCTACCTGCAGAAATGGTACGCCGGAGACTGCAAGGAACGCGCTCAGGGTGATTCGAACACCCGACCTGCGGATTCGTAGTGAAGTCCCCACCTTCTTTTCTAAAGATAACTTCCTTGCACTCGTGATTTTCTAAAATCTTCCTTCCATACAACCTTTTAATGAAACTTGGGTTGCTTAACATTTCCATAAAAATGATCTTCAAGAACAGCTTTGCAAGGCAGGGTGAGTAAATCCATCTTATTGAACAGAGTGGAAGTAATTTGGGACTTTTTGTAAAACTATTTCCGCTTCAAACCTTGGGGAAGAAGATTGAAGTTTTGAAGAAAACTTTTGACTTTAAGGGGTTATCGGTGATTAATAACCATGGCATGATAATTGCTGAACTTGTATTACTTTATATTAACGTTAGTACAGACACAGTAAATGACGCCGCCCACCGGGCGGGGCGGGCAGGATGGAAATATCTGTTGGGTTTACAGCAACTGTCTCAACTTTACATTAACTTTTTAAGTTCGTCTCTCGGCTTAACGGTGACAAATATTTGTTGTTTTTTTTTAATTTCTGTGATATAAAAAAAGTTCTTTTTTGCCCACATAAAAGGTCAAACGAGGTCATCGGCGGTACGGACATGAGTGAGGACATCGCCCTCAAACCTTTCGATATCGTTTTTGTGCGTCGCGCCTCCATTGCCAATGTCGATATCTGGGTAGATCAAGGTAGATCAATATGTACGCAAGATCCTGCCCGTCAGCATCAGCACAGGCTTCGGTTATTATCCATAAAAATTTAGCAAGGGGTTCTCGTGGAGCAGCAAGGACAGGCCAGCAATCCCAGGGATTTTTTGACAGTATTATTTAAGCACAAATATACCTTCCTGATAATTTTTTTCCCCGTAGTCGCTACGGTCACCATTGGCTCTTTTTTACTCCGTCCTACCGATGAAGCCAAATCGAGCCTGCTGCTCAAGTTTGGGAGAGAATATATCTACCGGTCTGAAGTGGGTGAGAGGGGTTCAGACACAAGGCCTCTGATTCCCCTTAACCAAGAAGAGGTTCGCTTTTGGAATCATCCTCGGTGCCGTTTCTGGACTGGGCCTTGCCCTTTTCAGTGAATATATGAACCAGGGTCTTTCTACGCCTGAAAGCGCAGAAAGACGCTTGGGGCTGCCCGTCCTTGGCACGGTTCCTTATAAGGAAGGACAAGGTTGGGGCCGAGCTTGAGGCTCAGGCCCTGGCCGAGTAATTAGCTCAACCTCAATCTTAGCCTTGACCTAAACCTTAACCTAAGGTTTTAACTTAGCCTTAACCTTCATCTGGTAGGAAACGATGTATAAAAATTTTTACCATCTAAAGAGAGAACCCTTCCATATCACGCCGGATCCGGAGTTCCTCTTCCTAAGCCCCAGCCACAAGGAGGCATTAGGTTCGATCATTTATGGTGTAAAAAATAGAAAAGGGTTCGTGGTGATTACAGGTGAAGTAGGAGTAGGAAAGACAACCATTCTCCGTTCCTATCTGATAAAGGTTGATAAACCAAAGGTAAGAGTTATCTACATATTCAATGCCAATCTCTCTTTTAAAAGCCTTTTGAACACGATCTACAAGGAACTGGGGATCAGCGCAAAGACAGATGATATGGTGGAAATGTTAAACGACCTCTACCTGATTTTAATGGAGGAATATAGGCTGGGCAATACGGTGCTGTTGATCATCGACGAGGCTCAAAACATGCCGATTAAGACCTTGGAAAACCTCCGCATGCTCTCTAATTTGGAGACGTCCAAGGATAAACTTCTCCAGATTGTGCTCATCGGCCAGTCCGAACTTGAAAAAATACTCGATCGATACGAATTGCGGCAACTCAGGCAGCGCATCGCTATACGCTCCACCATCATTCCCTTCACTAAGAAAGAGAGCCTGGCCTATATTCAGCATCGATTGGCAAAGGTAGCGGTCAATGAGAGTCAAGTATTCACTCAGGGAGCCTTGAAAAGAATTGTTAAGGGGGCTAAAGGTATTCCTCGAAACCTTAATATCCTTTGCGATAATGCATTCATTACGGGATTCGGATATAAAATTAAACCGATTAACAGCAAAGTCGTTAAGGAAGTGATTGCTGATTTTAATGGAAAGGAAAAGCCTTCTCTCTTGAAATGGATCATTCCTCTCATAGCCCTCCTTATTTTCATGGTTGGTCTATTTCTAATCTATCCTTATAAAGGCCCGATTTTATCCAAAGTTGAAAATCCAGGCCTTTCTCAGACCAGAGAGCTAAAACCGACCAAAGAGGAGGTGAAGCCTCCGATAGATAAACCCGACATTTCTCAAACTGAGCAGGGTATAGCAGTCAAAGAGGAGATCAAATCCACAGAAGAAAAAATTATTCCGGAACCCTCTAAAAGATCTTCTCCTGTGATTAGTACCGTAAAAAAAGGAGATAGTCTTTATAAGCTTACCAGGAATGTTTATGGCTATGCAGATGATCAACTGGTTGCTTGGGTCAAGCAAAACAACCCCTGGATCAAAGATATTAATAACATCCCGGTTGGGGGAGAAATTATTTTTCCAAAAATCTCAAAAGACCAAGCGAAGGGCAAGAAGTAAACAAGTCAATGAGTGGATGAGTAAATGGGTCAATGAGTATCTCATCATCCCATTATCCCATCATCCCATCATCTCATACTCCCATTCTCTGTTTGAGGTAGAGAACGAATCCGGTAGGAGATAAGTCTATCAAGACACATAAGGATCTTGAAATCTGGCGGAGAAGTATGGATCTTGTGAAAAAAATTTATAAAAAGACAAAAACCCTCCCTCAAGTGGAAATATACGGTTTAACATCGCAAATTAGACGATCTGCGGTCTCGTTGAGCCGCTGTGTGAATGATGCCCGTCGGCTTAAGCTCCTTCATTAATTCCAGCATTCCCTGTCGGTTACGTATATCCAGTTCATGGTGGTGGAAGTTCGGCAGCGTTTCCATTAAATGTTGTTGGCGCCATCTGGTATCCCGTTCTGGGCCGAAGAAAACGGCCCGTTGGTTGTTATCAATTCCATGCACCATAAAGCCAAGGTCGTGAAAATATTCAGTTACTTCGGAACCGATGAGCCCGGAAGAACCTGTAATTAAGATTGTTTTCATTGATTATATCTTATATCTCCTCGATACTTATTTTACATGGGTTACCGACCCCCTGCCCCTGAGGCTATTATGCCGGCCTAGAGTTCAACAAGTCTAAGTCTGAGTGTGGTACAATGATTTGGGGCTGGTCAGCGGGCGGGGGGATTAGTGTTTTAGAGAGGCCTTTAAACGTTTTAGGACTCCTTCCAGCAGCTTTCGATCGATGACTCGCGAAGGCTAGAAGATTGGGGCCAGGCATCAGTAATTAGGCATTGAGAGGGTTGTGGCTCTTTGACGGAGAGGATATTCTTAGTATGAGCTCGGGGTCAATAAGCCCGTAGTACAAGCCCGGGGTCAGAAACATTCTTGGAATAAGGTTCTAAGAGAAACGTACTTGACAAAAGAATATATTGTTCCATGAATTAACATGCAAAAATTAGAATTTGAGTTGGCCTAGCAAAAGAATACGGCTGTGGAATTCTTAAGCTTGACGAACACTTTAAAGTGCTCTGACCGGCATGTTGACCGACAGTGTCAAGATAACCCTTGTTGTAAGTTACAAAGAGCGAGAACTACACCCTATTAGAGGTTGATGATTCAAGGTTGAAAGTGAGCATTACGTTAAGGGTTAGGGCGTCGGTGCACTAATTGTCACGGAAAGGGAACCGGACCAATTGGAAACCACATTCTTATAGACGCTGGATCTGGCTCTTGCTCTTACATTGTACGTACCAGCGGCAGGCCACCCCTTCCATCGAGTGGCAGCCCCCCAAGTAGAGAGCTTCGTGATGCCATTGCCGTTCCACTCGAACTGGTATTGCACGCGATTCCCGAGGCTCGAAGTAGAGCCTCCTGTTGTATAAGAATATAATTTTCTTGTGATCCCGTTCGTCGCACCACTGAGCACATTAGGGGCGCTGACGGTCTCGATGATCGTCCCGGAGACCTCGTTCGAATAATCACTCTCTCCAAATTGGTTGTAAGCAGTGAGGGCGAAATAGTAAGTTACCCCGTAAGACAGGCCGTGCAGCGCATAGGTCGTGACATTTCCAACATTGATCCGATGCGTATAGGTTCCTGAGGCGGTCCCATAATAAAGTCTGTATCCAGCCACGTCAGGTTCGGGGTTCGGATCCCAGCCTAATTTGATCTGAGCCACCGACTCAGTTGAAGAAAAGAAGAGAGCTAGAAATAAAATCAGAAGGGTTACAATTGAATTTCGCAAAAGGAAATGGCGCATTTCGCACCTAATGTAATGTTTATTCTATAAAATCGTATACCACGGTTAGGGTTAAAACAAGATTAAAGTTGAATTAAAATTTTCTAATTACTTTTCACCCGCAGAGTGATCAATGCCAAAGGCGGGAAACCCGGGGTCAGAAATATTCTTGGAACATGGCTTTAAGAGAAAGGTACTTGGCAAAAGAATATATTGTTCCATGAATTAGCAAGACGTGAAGTATGAGGATATTCAGGGACAATTGAAAACGAAATATCTATCCCGGCATTGGGATACCGATCTTTTTTCTAATGACCGTGCGTATTTGATCTGCAGCTTCGAGAGACTTTCCAACATCAACCATGGAGAGATCTTCCTTCTTTAGAAAAAGGGGGACGTTCATGCAGATCGTACCCAGGTTTTTTAAATTAAGGACACTTCCCTGTTCCTTTAAAGGATAGAAATAGGCTTATACCAATCTCATCCCTTCTTTTTTGATATGCTTAACCAAGGATCCGCCATTCTGATCAAATTCATCTTGCCGGAAGCAAACCACCTCCAACAAGGAGTTATACTCTTGTGCTTCGTGAAAAATTCTGAAATTCTCATCAAAAGGAGATCCTTCAGAGGAACGACTGGATCCAAGCACAATAGCTAAGTCCACATCGCTATACTCTTTTTCCGTACCTTTGGCGAAAGAGCCAAAAAGGTAGGCTTGTCGCACATCATGGTTTTGGCGAGTCAGTTCAAGAAAGCCGTTTACGATTTTCATTACTTCATCTTTTGACAAAGCCATTTTGTAAGATCCTCTGTAAACTGAATGAATTCTTTGGATAGCGCTTCGTTGATCCCCTTGGATAGTTGTTGCAGATCTTCCTTGTATCGGGCGCTGATGTAATAATTTGAAAGAAAGTCAAGTTTCAGTAGTTTGGATTCATCTAAATCGTTAATGACGCCAGAGAGAGCTCAGCCAAACGGCGGAGGTTATGTATTGGGACAATTTCTCTTTCTTGAAAAGCGAGAAGTGCCTTAAAACACTTCTCAAGGGACTGTTGACACATAAAAATAGCGTATACCAAACGTCCGGTTTGCAGCATGGCTTTCGCCGTATCTATGTCGTAAGTTACTCTGTCCAGCCACTTCTGAAAGATCTTTGAATTATTCATGTTTCTAATCTACCATCAAAACAGAAAAAAAACAATAATAGCGACTGGGAAGGAGGGGGAAAAGAAAAATCAAGGGGGTCAGGTATCGGTAATTAGAGTCTGTCTATATTTCAGCATGATCAAAGGCGGGATCCTACTTTGTTTCTTCTGATGACGCTTCTATAATTGCGATCGCTCTGTTAGGAGCATTCCAAAATTCGCCAAAGGGAAGGTCAATGAGAAAGGGGGATCCAGACGTGAAGGGAGAGAATATCCGGGATCGAAATATCTATCCCGGCATTGGGATAGCGATCTTTTTTCTAATGACCGCGCGTATTTGATCTGCAGCTTCGAGAGACTTTCCAACATCAACCATAGAGAGATCTTCCTTCTTTAAGAATGGCTTTTAAAAAAGGATCTCCCATCTGAAGCCTTTTCTCAAATTCCTCCGGTCGGTAGATTAAGAGGTCAACAGGAATTTTTCTGTCAACCAATCGACTGAGCTCCCTGATTCGGTCAGCCCCGTAAAGGGGTGTGTCTTTCTTGATGATCAAGAAATCAGCGTCACTGTCTGGGTTTCTTTCACCCCGAGCAGCACTGCCAAAAAGAATGATTTTCTCCGGCTTGTATTTTTCGATAATCTGCTGCGTAATACTCTTGATTTCTTTTTCGAAATCCAATTCCATTGCTCGGATTCCTTCCAAATGACTAAGTGGATCAAATATAATACGGTTTCAAAAATGAAGTCAACGAATAATTTTGTGCGAATTGGCGACGGTCCGGGAAGCCGTTGTCTGAGCAAGGGATTACAAGCCGTTTTTCATAATGAAATCATTGGTGGACCAAGTTTCGTTGAAACATCTTGACAATGTACAAAGATTGTATGTATATTCTGTCTGAAAGGAGGCCGGAAAATGAAGTCCAGCACTGTGAATATTTCGTTCAATGATGACCTCTTAAAGAAGATAGACCAAGTGGCACGAGAAGAGTCCCGATCGCGTTCCGAGCTCATTCGGGAGGCGGCACGAGGCTACATTGAACGAAAGCGTCGTTGGAAACAAATATTTGATTTCGGCAAATTGAAGGCCGCCGAGAAAGGGATTACTGAATCTGATGTCGAAACTGAAATTGCAGCCTATCGTAGAGAGAAAAACGGATAGATGCTCATCAGGGTTGTTTTGGATACGAATGTTCTGATCTCTGCCATTCTTTTCGGAGGCAAACCCAGAGAGATTTTGGAGAAAGCCATACACGGGAAGATTCGATTGTGCATATCAGAACCGATTTTAGAAGAACTCAATGGTGTGTTACGAAGGCCGAAATTTGGCTATTCTCCTGAGATGATCCAATTCATACTTACGGAACTTGCGGGTATTTCAGATTTCGTGACCCCATCGAGGAGGATTAATGTTGTATTGGTAGACCAGAAGGACAACGCGATCTTAGAATGTGCGATAGAAGCCAAAGCGAATTACATTGTTACGGGAGATTCCCATTTACTGAAGCTCGGTAGGTATCAGAGGATAGAGGTTCTGAATTCGGTTGCGTTTTTACAAAAACTTTCTTCCAACTGAGATTTATGGCTTGCGACTTGCCAGCTATGACTATTAAATCTCCCTGACTACATTTTGTAGTCATACCTCCGGAATCCTCAAAACTTCCTCCCTGACCACATTTTGTAGTCAAAACTATAACAAGAAGATAAATTTTTATAGCAGGTTTCTTTAGGGCTTATTCTCCTATTTTTAAGCGTAGATTAAGACTATGTGCCCTAACCAGCATTTGAGTTGACGGACAGTGTCAAGATAACCCTTCTTGCAACTTACACTTACAAGTCTACAGTCTAAGGTGACGCTGAGGATCAATGATTACGGAGGGAAATGTGCATGATTAAATAAAGAAAGAGTTTTTACGAATCACCCAGACTCACTTCAGCCCAGCCTTACGTAAGGCATCAGCGACTTTATCCGTTTCCGATCGATCCTTATATGGAAGCGTCTTTCCAAGGGAATCCAGCGTGAACTTTGGATCAACTCTGAGAACTTCTGCTGCTTCAGCACGGGCCTCCTTCTCTCGGCCCATCATACTGTATGTAGCCGCCAGACCAATATGGGAAATAAAGTTATCAGGCGCAAGCTGAAGTGATTTCTTATATACCGAAACTGCCTCTTCAAACCGCCCCTCATCCCGGAGGGGGTGGCCGAATTGTCAATATAAACCAGCTGGATTAAAAGGGTTGAGTCGGATTGCTTTTTGGAATAACTGAATGGATTCCTCCGGCCTGCCCGCATAGCATAGACTCGCCGCATAATTCAAAAGTTCAGACGTCCCGCCAGGGTTGAGGGCTACACCCCTTTCCCCTTCAGCAATCGCCTTGTCATACTCCCTTTTAGCAGTATAGAGCGCACATAATAAGCCGTGCGGACCGGCTAAGGAATCATCCATGGCAAGGGCCTTCTGGGCCAGTTCGATGCCTTTCTCAAGAGGCTGCTGAGGGGACTTCGTGCTGCCCACAAAATAATCAACGTAGTAGACCGAACCGAGGTACATATAGCCTATTGGATTCTCCGGACACATAGCAATGGCCTCTTCTACCAATCGCCGAGCGATGTTGTTATCCCGGATATTAAAGCGTTGGAGGTAACCACTCGCTTCCATTAACCTTAAATAGCAATCGAGACCTTGCTTCCCCCTATAATATTTTTCGGCAAATCTTTCGGCCCTTGAAACGTCTCCCCCCGCCAACTTTACATGCACACCCGTCAAGATCTTTATGGTGATTTCATCTTGTAGCGCAAATATGTCTTTCAGGTCACGATCGTAACGCTCTGCCCAAAGGTGATTCCCCGTGAGTGCATCGATCAACTGGGCGGTGATCCGAAGACGGTCGCCAGACCTCTGCAAACTCCCCTCCAGTACATATCGGACCCCCAGGTCCTCGCTTACCTGCTTGACCTTTACAGGCTTTCCCTTGTAAGGGAAAGTCGAATTTCGGGCGATCACAAACATTCTTGGTACCTTGGAAAGGGCAGTGATGATTGCCTCGGTCATCCCGTCGCAGAGGAATTCCTGCTTTGGATCCTCGCTCATGTTGACAAAGGGCAGCACAGCAATAGAAGGCACGTCGGGCAAAGGGAAAGCCATCTTCTCTTTGGAGGCGACCTCTGTTTTAGAAGGAGAGGGACGAAGAACAAACTGATAAAGGGCTACCAATCCAGCTATCACAACGACGGCTATTATAGCGAAAGCTGCTTTAGGTAACCGTCTCTGCGCAGGCTTTTTCTCTTTACCCAATTTGGAGGGGCCAGCATCTGCCTCTATCCGCGCACAGTATACCCGCACCGGCTTGGCAATGTTCTTTATCTCATGCTCCCCAAGGTAGTCATACCGAAGCGGTAGCTTGTTCTCAATCTGTTGATAAGCACTCTCGGAGATGCAGATCCCGCCAGCCTCAGCCAAGCCTTCCAGTCGGGCTGCAATGTTAACTCCATCTCCATAAATCGTATTTCCTTCCTCAATCACATCCCCGAGGTTGATCCCAATCCGAAACTCCATCCTCCGGTTCTCAGGCACTACGGCGTTCTTTGCCCTCAGCACCTGCTGAATCTCCACGGCGCACTGAACCGCATCCACTACACTGCCAAATTCGGCCAACACGCTATCTCCTGCAGTGCCGACAACTCGACCCCGGTGTTGCTGGATGAGGCTCCCCATCACCTCCTTGTAGGAATTGAGCGTCCGGAGAGTGGCTTCCTCATCTTCCCCCATGAGGCGGCTATAACCCTTCACATCCGCACTGAGGATGGCAGCGAGTTTACGTTTAACTTCTTGGCTGGTCATGGGAAGACCCTCAAAAGATTAGTTGGTAGGATGAGTCTACTAATTTTGAATAAAAACTTCAATAAGAATTATTGATTGCCGTTTGAAAGGTTGTATGGATTCACAGTTTTGAACAATCACACTTTCAGGAAATACTCTTCGGAGACAAAAAAGGCAGGGCCATCCCTGACCCTGCCTCAGTTTTAAGCAGTCAAATACTGATTAGTCTAACAGAACTTCCCACACCCGTGCCTTGTTTCCTCAAAACTCGCTCCGAAGGCTATTATTTCGAGGGCAGGTAGGGCGATCCTCCATTTTCCTGACTGTAAACAATGTCGTAACTAGTGCAATCAACTTTGGTAAGCGAATCAGTATGATTGCCGGTAGCAGAAATATACTGGTACGCCGTCCCCGTTAGTGCTACGACATCCCAAAAGCCCTCCACTTGGACAAAATAGGGAGTGCCCGAAAGGTCATATGTAGCGTTAAAGGTAAAATGGAATACATTTGCTTCCATATACCCCGCACCTACGACTGGCATATTTACGGATGCGATAATGGCACCTTGGATACTATAAAACTTCTGCGTTCCATCCAAAAATTTAATAGTTGAGCTTGGTTTCACAACGAGGGCGTAAACCCCTCCAGCACCAGCGTTTAGGCAAATGTTTGCCGGCGGCTTTGGAGCAGCAGCCATTGCCACCCCGGCCAGCGAGAGAGAAACAACAAAAACCAACATGGTCAAAACTATTTTTTTCATACGTCCCTCCTCTTAATAAATTGTTCTGAAGTTTCCTTGTGCTCTATTTCCAAAAACTTACTCTTCGGCTTTACACACCTCCTCTCTCTATCGGGGATTTCTGATACTAAGGAACTGTGCAGACTTTATTCTTCCGTATTAGTTTTGTCAATTAAAATTTTAAGATGCGTTTTTCTCTTTTTTGGGTAAGGTATTTCTATCTCGATTTCGAGATGAAATGTTGGATGATCAAAGGAAAATAGGAATCAACCAAAATCTTACAGTCATCACTTGTATCTTTCGGCTTTTCTTGGTACCTCTACTTTCCAAAATATCCTTTCGGTGTTGTCGTTCCCCCTTTCTCCCTAAAGAAGTAGATTAGTTCCATCGGACGAGTGTAAATAAAAAAACCTCCAAGGTTAAATGGCAGGATTATCAGTTTAACTATAAGGCAGAGCCATTTCTGGGGAGATCGTGCAATCTCTGTACCATTGTTTTCACCATGTGGCTTGTTGCAAAAAGAGTTGCATTTGGAGGTAAATCAAGGTGTTGTTGTTGAGTCCGAAAAAGCCGTTTCTTGTCATCCGATGCATATTTGTTCTCAGTCGCACGCCTACCTGTGTATTGATCATGTCCAACGGTGTCCAAAGATTTTGTTTTCCTTGCTCTTTGACAACTGAATATTGATTTTCTTTTTTTGGGGAGTGCACCTACAAAGAGTGAGGATGCCCCCTCTTTACAATGTGAAGATTTACGATTGAAATAGTGGTATGTGGTTCCACGTAAGCCGTCCGTCCCCAGAGGATTGCCTATTCGAAGTGCTCGGTTCGAAGAAAAATTTGCCGCCTCAGCCAAATTTTGAGGATTCCACCGAGTCCTCACTCTGAACAAGGATGAGAGATGAATGATTGTGGATTGAAATCATCAGTCGCTTTAGTTCAGAAGGACTTGGACTGGCTACGGAGACTATTGCGCGGTTTGTTGCACGTTCGGTCCACCTTGGAGTGTGCGTGAGACGGTGGGATAAATCGCTAAGGTATATCACCTCTGAGAAGAACTTCGCGAACCACATATAGAAAGGCTACTTACTCTCTTTCAGACATTCCACTTCTCCAGACACCTCGGTGTTTTCCTCGTGAGCCTCTGTCGTTTCGTAAGTTTCTGAAAGAGCACCCCCTCGTCGCTGAGTAGTTACCTTCCCGCGGTGGCCTTCCGCCCTTATTGTGTGACTTACCCTTAGGCAGCCCTCAATAGGGTCGGAGGAGATTAAGTCGCCATGTACTGCGCCCGGGCAACCACAGAGGTCTTGTGCACGTCTCCAAAAGTAACCTTCCGCGGTGCCTTTGTCGGTTACTGGGCTCGCCTTAACAATCACTTTATATCTGTTATCGCTCATCCTATAGGTTTTGACCCCGTATCCCTTGCTGTCCGCTTCCTGATAAGGAGTGACTCCTACACAACCTGCAACCAATAACGGCACGATTGGGAGTAATGTAAATACCTTACATGACCCTTTCATATTGCCTTACCTCCTCGTTTGCCTAATATCTTACCTCTCCCTACGCGAGTTCAAGTCACTGATTGTCAGATCCTAATGCCCTGTTAATTTAATAAATAACCAGATATGGTGTCAATAAGAACTTAAAGAAAAATAGTCTTATGGAAATTATCTTTTAGGAATTATCAGTTGAAATCTGGTATTCCGATGTGGAATCCCATCTTGAGGAAGTTATTTGTTCGCCTGATCACTTTAAGATCTAAATGAAGAGTAAGGATTATTTAGGGTTTTGCGTTTCAATCGGCATGTCAGTCCAACGAGCAGCATTAAGTACACGATCAAAAAAACGCAGGTGACCCACTCCCAGAACGCGAGGCTAAACACGAAGGGCACTCCGCAATTACGCCAGACAAGAGGCTTCTGACCGAGTCCTCTGGCAAAAAAGTAAAGGTAAAGCTGACTCAAGCCCGTCCCCAACATGGGAATCAACGTCAGAACCGTCAAACTGATCCAGTTCCAGAACGTAGTGCTCTCTTTCGGACCAACACGGGAGAGTCCTTGCTTCACCATGAGGCCCGTATTTACCATCACCGAAAGCACAAGCGCAACGAAGGCTATCATGGCCAGCACATCATGTGCTTTGGGAAAGAAGGACGGATGCTTCGGGGTAATCCCCATCAGGATCATGGCTGTCAGGCCCAAAACCATCAAGACCCAACCCAACCTCGCTCCCCATGGTGAAATGCCGCGCAAGCGTTCGTAGAAGAAACCGGGCAATGGAATCTGAATTAGGCCCGAAAGGGAGATGCCGAGGGCAACTACCCAGTAGCCATCGGGGTTTTCGCGCACGGATAGCAAGAGGGAAATCGTCCTGTAGCGCCAATCATACTCACCCGGGAACCGATGAGCAGCAAGCCACACACCTCCAAAGAAGGTCAACCAAGCTACGGGCAGAACCACCCATTGGACGAACCATTCTGGAAGTCTGCCCAAAAACCAGTTTTTGATCATGGAGCTCTCACCCATACCGCCTGAAGAAAATGCTTTATTGGTAAGTTCGAATAGGCAAATAACCTCAGCGATAACTACTGTAGGCTATTTTATACCTCTCTTTTTGTCTTGCGTCAAAAAATGGATTTTAAGTTGCGTGAAGGGTGGTGTTTAGAAAGTAAGGAGATTGGAAATGATGGGAAGGGGGACCGATGATTACCAATTCAAATCGCGTATAATTTGAGAAAATGCTGGGTTGAAGAGTTCAGGAAGAACTCACCATCACACTTGATGATGTCTGTATAATGGGCACCCCTTCTTTTTGAACAACTTTATATAGGAGGGATTCTGCTAAAGATCCCTCTTGAAGTTCTTTCCTGCTAAATATGACTGCAGATATGAATGAATCATTTTGGAGATTAATTTCAAAAATAATCTCGTTAATTTGGGCTTCAATCTCCGAATTGGAATCAGCGATCTCGATCATCACGTCAATATCCGATTCAGAATGGGTTTCCCCCCGAGTCTTTGAACCAAACAAACGAAGATCCAGGAGACCAAATTTCTTAGACAATGCATCTTCTAATGCTTTTATTGCTTTTTCTTCGTTTTCATTCAAGTAATTTCGTAAGCCCATTCTGCCTCCAGACAAAAAATTACTGTCGTTTCACCAAGTCTTTTCCCTCTGCTGAATGATTTCTTCTACTGCTGGTAGGTCATCCCATTTTGAAGAAACTTTCTTTCAGAGGTTCTTCCCTGCATTTATTTTCTTTTGTCCACCCTCGACCTTTCCAAACTTATCGAGAACAATTGATATGTTCTTAATCTCTTGGATCTCATGCATTAAATCGTCCAATCTATTTTCCAATGTCTTTGGGAGGATTACAGAACCTCCTATCTCGATTTTGATTATTATAACAAAAAAATCGAGCCACTAAAAGATAAATGCAATTGGAGGGCCAAAGGGTCAAGCCATCGAAATCCGGCAACCATTCCCTTCAGTAAGGGATGATTTCCCTTTGCGATTTAATTAACGAGTCTGATGTGTGTCATATGCCATGGGTGCAGGGTTTTTGTGATATTATCATGCACAAAAATCATTTAAAAATATGTGCAAAAGAGTAACTTGAGAAAACGAGAAATACTGTTACAATGAAATAGATACTTTTCTTGAGGAGAAATGTGTCATGAGAGCTACGGTCACCATTGAAAAAGATATATTGGATGAGCTGGTTAAGGAGACAAAGGCCAAGAATAAGACGACCGCTGTCAAAAAGGTTATCCATGAATATCTCCGGCGCAAGAAAATTGAGAAAATCAAATCCATGAAGGGCAAGTTAGAATTTGATCTGACGGCAGATGAGTTAAGGCATGATGAACGATAAGATTGTTATATCGCTGTCATCGCAAGAGAATACGATTGTCTTGCGATCACTCTACTCGAACCTCATTCTTAACCTCTGCCTTTGGCTTTGATCTCTGTTGTTTCTCGCGGGCAGACATCGGTAATTAATGCAAACGCGTTTAATTTTTTGACGAGAGGCCCCCTCTCCCCCTGCCTACCGGCAGGCAGGCGCTGGGGAGAGGGATGGGGTGAGGGGCAATCCCGCTGACAGTAATGACATTTAATGCGTTTGTATTAGTGACGAAGAGTTTCAACAGCGGGTCGAATATTCACAAGCTATGGCCTGCGGACCTGTAAGCCTGATATCTTCTTGAAATCCTTCTCGTCGTAAGTGTAGACCGTCGAAACCCCTTGTTCCAGACCCCAGTAGCCCAAGACCGCATCAGCAAACTTTATTTTTTGTGTCTCATATGTGACCAGGGCTTGTCTGAACACGTGCTCAAGAGGGCACTTCAGTTCGGGGGTGTTTAAGATGGCTTCGACAAGCTCTCGGATGGTCTTTCTGCTGAGGCGATACACCTTCTCCGTGACCCACACTACTTCCAGAATTGTGACCGGAAGCACGAAAAGAGTCGTGCCTTTATCTTTAGATTCCCTTAGAAGTGTTTCTACAGCTTTGGCTTTAGAAGAATCATCGTTAATCAGCAATCTGAGTATTGCACTTGTGTCAATAAAGGCCTTATTTTCGTTCACGAGCCACCTCGGTTGCCGCCTTTTCTCTGATCTGATCCACCGTCATTCCCAGATGAGGTAGGCTTTGGGCATAGTCGAAGATTGTCTTGCCCTTTTTCAGAACTATTTCACCTTCTCTTTCCTCCACGACGAGGGTGTCGCCGACGTGTATCTTCAGTCTTTCCCTTACCCTCTTAGGGATCGTTATCTGCCATTTTGGTAGAACTTTGACTGCCTGCATCAGACGCGCCTCCACACAAACTACTGTAGCACGAAATATGTTCGTCCGTCAATAAGAAACTATCCTACAAAATCATCACATTCCTACAAAAAGAAAAAGGGGCATAAAAAGGGCAGGGAATTAGGCGCAGGCAACAGTAATTAGGTATTGGGAGGGTTAGAGTGTGGTGGAAGGATTAGTGTTTTAGAGAGGCCTTTAAACGTTTTATGACTCTTTCCAGCAGCTTTCGGTCGATGACTCGCAGAATCGTTACGTTGTTTTCCTGAATATGATACAAAACCCTGAAATCCCCTGACCGCAATCGGTAGACAGGCAGTCTAAGACCTCTCAGGCGCTTAATATAAGTCGCAGAAGGAAACGGAGCAGATTCTAAGGTTTTCAGGTCTTGATGGATTTTATCCCGAAACTCTTTTGAAATGTCTTTCAGGTCATCGGTGGCGTGTTCTGTCAAATTGACCTGGAATTTATTCATTGAGTTTTGCCAGATACTCTTTGAAGGATACCACTTTCCCAGCCCGAATGTCTTTTTCGGCTTCGGCAATCATTTTTTGGATCTGTGGACTATTTTCCAGGATAAAATCCTCAAGGTCATCTTCTTTGAGAGGTGTGATTGAAGCGGCGGGTTTTCCCCTAAAGGTAATGATGACCGGGCTTCCTTTCATGACCTCTCTTAGGATTGCGTTGGTTTTATTTTTTAACTCGACGGTGTTTATGACTCGCATCGTTACCTCCTTTGCAAAAATCCTACATAGCCATTATAATAGCCTTTTCTTATAGAGGCAAGAATAAAGTGTGCCGGAAGAATGAGGGATCAAACATCGGGAATTAACAAGGGGGGAGGGTTGGATAAACCATCGCCGAAGCGGTCAGTGAGCGAGCCGATAAACGGTCGTCGGCCGGTATAAATTATGTAAGGATTTGGAACATTTGAGACAATTGTTTCTCATATCTGACCCCATCTAAAACCGCTGTTTCGCTAAAAAATTAATAAAATTAAATGATTACATGAATATTGATGATTGGCATCAAAATTGCTCATTATTAATATCTCAAACTTCCAAAAGGTATATATAAGATGAAAAAGGAACCTTTTTTTGACTTCTTAGATGAGATTAATCAATTTACATCCCATGGGAAAGAGGATGAATTAGAAATATCCCAATCCGAAGAGAACATTGTTCCCAACGAGCGAACCGCCTTCCTCTTGTTCCCATTTTTTATTCAATTGATCGATCAGTTTAAAGACACGCTGAAGAACCTCAGGAATCAGACACGAATTCATAAAGAGAAATTCAGAGATCAGGAATTTGGTGAACATCTTGATCGAATCATTATGGGGAATATCAAGAAGATTGAACTGCTGCAGAATAACCTTTTCAATTATATTCGGATCAACAACCCTCTCATCAAAACAGATACCGTCAACACCATCATCGATGAGGAACTGAAGAAATATCAGGTTGAGCTGGAAGAGAAGAAGATTAAGTTATTTAAGACACTTGAAAAGAACCTTCCTGAAACCGCCGTTCCGGATGACCAGTTGAGGTATATTTTAACATGTCTTCTACAATATGTTATCGCCTCATTGCTTCCCAATGTCAGCCTGGGGTTATTTACCAAATCCCTTGTTATTCAGAGGGAGAGAGGTGTGGATCAAGCGCCGGCCCAAAGGGAGGAAAAGTATGTTGAGATCCTCATGGCCTTTACAAGTCCTCAGACACCGATGGACCAATTTGAACCTGCATCGGGAAGTCCAGGCCGCCAAAAAGAAGGGATTCTAAACCTGACGCTGCGTTTGCTGGATGAGATGGTTCAGAAAAATAGAGGAGTGATGACATTCAGGGAGGACGAAAAGAAGAAAAGAACGATCATCTCTTTGAGATTTCCTATGGAGAGAAGAAAAGTAATCTATTATCCTCGGGAAAAAGAATCGAGTCCCGGTGTGAGTCAACCTAAAACGACTTTTGAAAAACTTTCATCTCTTGAAGAGATGAAGAAATGGGATTAAACCGCCCTGAACGAAACTCAAGTTGGTACTTCTTCCTGTCTAAAAAGGTGTCCATCCGGGGTTCGTCTCTGGCATCGCTTCCCTAATAGTCCTCCTGAAGTGATACTCATTCATCACCTCATCTAAATTCCGGAAGTCAGGATTCGACGATACAGACACTGTTAAGCATGATAGTGACTTCTTTCTGTTTTGGAGATTCTTCAAAATGACCCCTCTCACCATGCTTTCAATGAGTCATCCTCGAAAAGATAATATTCGTCATCTCATTCTGGGTATTGACAAGAACATGTTTTCATGGTGTTTTTAAAGGATAAGGGGTTATATGAGCAAGATATACGATAGCCTCAACAAATTACAAGAGAAAATGCGGAAAGGATCGGGGGGGAAACCCCAAGAAAGAGAAATTTCAGAGGAAACAGAAGGTATCATAAAAAATTCGCATCATCCTGAAATTCCGCATGAATGGTTAAGAAAGCAAAGAGGGAGAGAGGAAAAAACTTGGGCATATATTCAGAAGCGTCGTATTAGGTGGGAACCCGTTTCAGAAGCCATCAGCTATGTCGTGTACGTTAGCCCGGACCGAACTATCTTTGATCCTGAAAATTTTAGGTGGGAGGCGACTCATGGAGTCATATTTAAGATTGTCATTGGGAAGACCGAGTTAATTCTCCCGGATGAGTGGCCTGAATTCCCTAGGCAACGGGGAATTTACTATATTGGAGTCACTGCCAAGGATGAGGTGGGGAACGAAAGCAGTCCGATCATGTTAGACGGTCTATTTAAGTTTATTCCTCCAAAACCTCCATCTCATGGTTGGATCGAATAATTCTGACGGATGGGGTTCATTTTCCGAATACTATTTCGTCCATAGTTAGGTCCGTAAACATTTGAAGATCAGGCAGGGGTCATTAAGGCTTCTGTCTTTTTTGTTTATCCACCTACGCAGAAGACCCCGGGCTCTGCCCGTGGATGAATGCGTAAAAGGTAGGTAAATTATTCATATGCTCAAAACTTGATGCTTCGGTGGATTTCGCCACCGGTGGATAACCCTCCGAAGCCTCGGCGTAGGAGGGTATTTCAATGGAGGTACCACGGGCTTTGCCCGTGGGGCTCCATTTCCTTCGGTAAAGATCAACCCCGATATCAACTCACTATTAGAGTAGTAGGTACTGTTCGCATCTCCTATCTCATCGCTGCCTGCGTAAACTGGTAATTTTGTCTCACGATGCAATATTTCCAATCAACCCTTCGACTCCCCGGTCTGAAGCCCCGGGGTATGGCTTTCGACAAGCTCAAGGCCCTGAGCGCAGCCGAAGGGCCCAGGGTTGATACTGAGCGGCGCTCTTACCCCCGATTTAAAAACGGGGTTTGGCGCCGTCAAACGTATCAAGATCGATCATGAGTGGAAAAACTTCTCCTCAAAGTGGTAAAACCCTTCCTAACTATTTTCTTGACTCAAATTTGAATTAAGTCTATCGTTGTTTTTTGAGGTACAAGTGAGCAGCTCGTTGGGCTTAGTGCGGACGGCTCAATAGAAGCATTTGAGTTGTGGAGGAAAGCGAAAATGATGCAATTGGTTATTAAGCGAAAAGTTTGGTGGAAGGCCGTTCCAGAAGCAAGTGGCTATGTAGCGTATGTAAGTGTAGACAGAACAATTTTTGAACCTGATCACTTTTTGTGGGAGACCACGCCAGGGATCATTTCAAAACGGGTTATTGGGAAGACGGAACTGATCCTCCCCGATGACTGGCCTGAGTTTCCTCAGGAACCGGGAATTTACTATATCGGAATTACTTCCAGAGATGACTTAGGGAATCAAAGCCATCCCTTCATCGTGTCGAGCTCGTTCAAATTCCTTGCCCCGCCGGCTCCATCGCAAGGGGGGATTGAATCCCTCTGATTGAAAATGATTGGGTGTGATGACTGTGTGTACTGTCTTTTAGACACAGCTTTTTCTGGAAAGATTTGACAACGCTGCAGGGATAGAAATGGCCCTGGAATAATTGGCTTTTGCGGAAAAGGGACAAATGCTGTGGAAACGATATGAGCCACATTGCCCCTCGCGGACCTGCACCGGTGGCCATAAACACCAACTACATCGTATAAATGGAAAGCCCATCTGGCTCAGGCGAGAAGTTTGGGCCAAGAAAAAGGGAAAAGAAATCCTATGCAGATGTGCTTATTGTGGATTGGTATGGTTCCAAGAAAGATCAAGAACCCTGGGGTTTGATGCAAGGCCGGTTGGCTATTATGATGATCCCGAGCACCCCTGGGAATTTCTTTCCTTAAAAGGCAGGTTTAAAATTCGAGAACAAAATACAAGTCGTTATTTGTGCAAGGTGAGAAGTAAAGCGATACGTCCACCGAGTCGAGGAGGAGTGGAATAACACAGCGGCAGAGTTTGACAATCTACGTAGCAGGTGAAGTTCTTATCCCCTTTTCTAGAGATAGCTTCCTGTGAGTGAGTTTCCCCTGTCATCTTTCAGAATAGAAGATTTCAAACAACCAAAATCAACAAATGGCCCTAGCATTCAGAATTATAGATTAGGGGTTGAAACACGTACCATTGAGCGAACAGAAAAGGCCAGGATCTGGTGTGTCATCCCAGCCCTGGTCTTCGCTTATGGTGAAGGGTCCACAGTGAATGTTGTCTGGGCTGTTCCTACCTTGTTGGTGACCTTCAATGTATAGTCCCCACTGTTAAGCTTTGGCACGATGAATCTGATTTCGCTTGCCCCATTGGTCGGGTTCATATACCAGTATGTGACTTTACAGTTCTTCTTCTTGGTCTGACCCTTATCTAAATATTCCAGATATACCTTCCCCTTCTTTGTGCTAACAAAGTTACCGGTTATGGTAACCTCCGTGTCCGGGATCCCATTATCTGGGGACACCAAAACGATCTCAGGGTTCTTCACGGCAAAGCCTGGGTTAAGGATGAGGCGAGGATGCGTCTTGTAGGGCTGAGGGCTGATCGTTACAGCATAGACTCCTGCCGGGAGAGGGACCTTTGTCACCATGCACGTGATGGTCCCATCAGCCCAGGTGAGCACCTTTGCAGCAACAGAACCGATCAGGGCTTTTCCTTTCTTGGTCCCAAAACTGGAGCCGTTAATCGTGATCTCCGTACCAATGGTCCCCTCGGGAGGGTCAGGCGGAGGCGGCACCACACCACCGGTCTCCTGGAAATTGTCGCCGTACAGTTGACCGCTGGCGATATTGGTGATCTCCGAATAGCCATAGATGAAAGGCAAGAACTTATCGGTTTCTGCAAGACCCCAGTTGGCAGTGCCGTCATAACCGCCGGACCCGCCAACACCAAAGGAAGCGTATTGAATCCACTGGTAACCATTGCTGGGATCACTGTCATAGTAAACGCTGACGACCTTCGTCGCACTATTGAATAGCAAGCGGATCGCACCGACAGTTACTCCCAAGCTACCTGTGCCAGTACCAAAATAGTCGCTTGGGGTATCCAGTTCAGCCCAGAATCCTTTGATGGCAGGTAGACCGCCATAAGTTGACGCGTACAAGTCTGCATAGATGGCATTTTCATACGTGTACGGGCTGATAATTCCGATCCCAAAACCTGTCCACTGGTCGTTCATTGTAAGCTGAGTTTCGTTCGTGATGTCAATCTGCATCTCCCAATCAGCGTTGTATGGTAACTCCGTCAGTGTCCATGGACGATGCACCTCGTCCCAGTTTGACGCACTTTGGCAGGTGTATTCCAACCGGCCGTTGACCTCATTCAGCGCACATTTGCCGTGCACAATGATGTCATCCCCCCATTTCGTCACGTCTCTGCTGTTGTCGTCGAAGTTATCCCCCCCAGTAGCGAACGCACGGTTTGTGGACAAAACAGCCTGGCCAAAGAAAATCAAGGACCCCGCCATCAAGACTAAACCCAGCCAATGACCGAACATAATGCCTATGTGCCTTCTCATATCACATTCCCCCCCTTGTTTATTAGCGCTCCTGTACTCCTGTTCCTAAGATTAAGAAGTTCATGTAAAGAAAACTAAGAAATCCGAGGAATATTGCCTGACGTTGCAGCAATACCCTTTCGTACTGCACTCCAATAGGTAACAGGTTAGGTTGTTTAGTTAACTTGCGGAAGCCGATGATTGAAATTTTAATGCTACTCTATAAATTCAAGTTGGAAATGTCAAGGACTCTTTCTGAATGATAGAATCAGGTAAGTTACTGTAAGGTCGTGCATATTATGAAAGCCACATCTTTAGGACGGTAAAGCTGAAGTCTCATAAAACCTAACTTTTGCTCTGGGCGAGGGAGTCTTTCCTGAGATGGGACCCATTTAAAAAATGGTGACGGTAACGGGTAGACTTTCCTTTTGTATTAATTTAGATCTCGAAGCAAAAAGGGGGGGCCAATATCTTTTTACCTAAGGAAATCGAACTGAAAAAATATGGAATAAGGGAAGATTCAATTCAAAAATTTTGCATTCTGTTTGACAATGTCCTTGTTAGGTGGATCCGTCGTTGTAATTCACGGAGAAGAAACAATACGAGGGAGGGTTAATTATGGCTCTACTCCAGGAATCCTATTGATATTGTTGGTAGGCGGAACAGGGATTGAACCTGCGACCTCCGGCTTGTAAGGCCGGCGCTCTCCCAACTGAGCTATCCGCCCCCGAACTGTAGGACTATTTTATGGAATCGCCCTTCCGATGTCAAGGCGTGCTTCGGGTGATTCCAAGAGGGGTGTTAGCTAAAATTTAAAAGTGCACTGTTTAAGTTTTAAAAGTGCACACCTTCTAATCCCCTCTCCCTATGGGGGAGAGGACAAAGGTGAGGGGGATATAATTCGTGCCCACCCTCACCCCAACCCTCTCCCGCCAGCGGGAGAGGGAGACTATTGCTTTTATTCGGCGAATTGTTGCTATGACCACTAGGAAACCTACCATACCACATCTTAGACACATTAGGAGTGCACTTTTAAATTTTAAACCCATAAAAAACGGTGCACTTTTAATTCTTAAATGACAGTGATTCCAAGAGGGGTTGATTTGACCTGGGAAATCATATAAATTACCCATTGATGGAGAAAGTGGCCTTCCTTTTTTGTATTCACAATCACCAACCTGTCGGAAATTTCCTCCACATTTTGGAGGATGCTTATGAAAAAGCCTACGTTCCCTTTATCGAAGTTCTGAAGAGATATCCATTTATGAAGATCTCCATTCACTACACCGGGATCCTCTGGGATTTTTTGAGAGATCACCATCCGGAATTTTTGCAAACCCTGAGAGAACTGGTCGAGAAAGACCAGCTTGAGATGATGACCGGAGGGTATTATGAACCCATCTTGGCCGTCCTCTCCGACGCGGACAAAGTGGGGCAGATCAAAAGGCTGACCCGAACCATTGAGAAAGAAATGGGAATGACCCCCCGGGGGATGTGGTTGGCAGAGAGGGTTTGGGAACCACACCTTCCGAAGTATTTGAGGGAAGCGGGAGTAGAATATATCGCCATCGACGATTATCATTTCAAAAAATCCGGGCTGAGAGAAGAGGAATTATATGGTTACTATTTAACTGAAGAAGATGGAAAAGTTCTAAAGGTTTTTCCGGGGAGTGAGACGTTGCGATACATCATTCCGTTTCATCCCCCGGAAGAAACGTTGGAATACCTTTCTAAGCTCCGTGGATCTCCCGGCGCGGCGATTTTCGCCGATGACGGTGAGAAATTTGGGGTCTGGCCTTACACTTATCATTCCGTCTATGAAGAAGGTTGGTTGGAACGTTTCTTTGAACTGATCGGAGAAAATCTGGATTGGATTGAGCCCATGCACCTCGGGGCCTATGCCATTCGTGAGAGGCCTCTCGGCAGGATTTACCTGTCCTGTTCCTCTTATATGGAGATGGATGAATGGAGCCTTCCCGCCGAAGCCATGGCAGAATACGGGAAGGTGGTCGAGAGGCTGAAGAATGCACCGGAGGGGGAACAGGTCAGAAGATTTTTGAAAGGCGGGTTCTGGAGAAACTTCTTTGCCAAGTACCCTGAATCGAACGATATGCATAAAAGAGCTCTCCACCTGCGGGAAAAGATTGGAAACGAGGAGAGGCCGCCTGCTCCCGAGAACCACGACCCCCTCCACTACCTTTATCGGGCCCAGTGCAACGATGCCTACTGGCATGGGGTTTTTGGCGGGCTTTACCTTCCCCATCTTCGCCATGCAATTTATGAAAACCTGATCAAGGCAGAAACCCTCTATGACCAACAGAGGCATCCAGAGCAGGAATGGGTCGATCTTGAGAGGCTGGATTTCAACGGGGATGGTGACGAGGAGGTGATTTTGAAAAACCCGGAGGCGGTTCTCCTTTTCAGCAGTCGCGGGGGAACCCTTCTGGAAATGGATGATCGGTCAAAAGCCTTCAATATCCTTGGAACGTTAACCCGAAGAAAAGAGGCGTATCATCAAAAATTGCTGGAAGCCCGGGAGCAGGCAGAGAGGGGTGAGACTTCGACCTCCAAGACAAAAACCATTCACGAGATTTTCGATTTTAAAGAAAAGGATTTGGATCAGTATCTCCGTTTCGACGAATATCGAAGGGTTTCCTTCTTAGATCATTTCATCGCCGAGCCGCTCGATTTTGAATCCTTCCGAAAATGCATCTATCAGGAGGAAGGGGATTTTATCAGGGAGCCCTATGAAATTGAAGCAAGAAAAAGAAGAAGGAGAAAAGATCAGGAGGTTGTTCTTTTTCGATCGGGTTGGCTTCGTAAGAACGGGGGGGGAGATCCGATCGAAATAGAGAAACGCTTTTCCATTTCAGGCCGTGAGAAAGTCGTCAGAGCATCGTATCAAGTCACTTATAAAGGGGAGAAAAGAAAAACGAATTTCGGTGTCGAGTTCAATATCAATCTCTTGGCCGGGAGCGCACCGGATCGGTATTACGATATACCCGGGCATTCCCTCGAAGACCGAAAACTTGCAAGCGTGGGTGCATTAAACGGCGTGACAGAAGTCCATTTGATCGACGAATGGAGCAAGATCAAAGTGGTCTTAAGAACGGACAAGAACTGCGATTTCTGGCGTTTTCCGATTGAGACCGTTTCTCTCTCGGAGAGTGGATTCGAAAAGATCTTTCAAGGCTCCTGTCTGCTTCTTTACTGGCCGTTGGACTTGGAGCCTGAGAAGCGGTTTGAAGTCGAGTTAGAATTGGGGATCGAGCATTTCTCTTAGTGATCATCCATTTAAGGTTAAGGTTAAGGAAAGACTTTCTCCTGGCCTCAACCTCAGCCTTTGAATAAATCATGAGGAGGAAATCATATGGAGAAGAAAGAGAAGCCCTTGGAGAAGATGACTGCCAAAGAGTTGAGGGAGATGGCCCTCGGAATCCCCGGAATCCATGGCGTCCACGCAATGAAAAAGGAAGAATTGATCACTGCCATTCGTGCCGCCAAAGGGATTACCGAGCCGGAGTCAAAGAAAGAGAAGAAGGTTTTTGTCAAGAAAGAAAAGGTCATTTTAACCGTCGCCCAGTTAAAGCAGAAGGTAAAGGAATTGAGAGCCAAGAGAGAGGAACTCCTCCAGCAGAAAAATTTTAAGATGGCTGAGATTCTGAGAAAAAAGACCAGTCGTTTGAAAAAGAAGACGCGGCGAACCGCCTAACAATTTCGGAGTTCGAATTGCGGATTGCGGAATGAAAACCTAATTCGACGAAGCGGGTGAAGTTTAACAATCCGCATTCCGCATTCGCCATTCAGCAATAGAGAAATGCCCAAAGTCTCCGTTATTATTCCCACCTACGATCGTCTCCCGATGCTGAAAGAGGCGGTGAATTCTGTCCTCGCCCAAGAATTTGAAGATATGGAGCTCATCGTTGTGGACGACGGCTCCACCGATGGAACTGCGGAGGAGATGAAGCGGTACGGGGGAAGGGTAAAGCTGATCCAGCATTCCCAGAACAAAGGCGTGAGTGCCGCCAGAAATAAAGGGATTCTTCATGCCCGAGGCAAATACATTGCCTTCTTGGACTCGGACGATCTCTGGGTGAAGGGAAAGCTGAAGATTCAAGTGAGTTTCCTCGACGATAACCCCCATTATCCCATTTGCTATACGGATGAGATCTGGATACGGAGAGGGAAGAGGGTCAATCCCATGCTTAAGCATGCTAAATATTCAGGTTGGATATTTGAAAAGTGCCTTCCCCTCTGTATTATCAGTCCCTCCTCGGTGATGATGAAAAGGACACTTTTTTCGAAGGTAGGCCTTTTTGACGAAGCGCTTCTGGTATGTGAGGATTATGACTTCTGGCTGAGGGTTTCGGCCCGCTTTCCCATCTTCTTCATCAGTCGAAAACTGATTGTCAAACGGGGAGGGCATCCTGACCAACTCTCTCAGAAATCGTGGGGAAATGACCGCTGCCGGGTGATCGCTCTCGAAAAACTTCTTTCCGAGCCTTACATCGGATTAGAAGAGAGGGAGATGATTCTTAAGGAGATGAAAAAAAAGTGCTCCATTCTTTATAAAGGTTTTTTGAAAAGAGGGAATGAGATTGAGGCAAGACATTATCAGGAGATGATGAGGAGGTATGGAATAGAGATTTAATCAATTTTCAAATGCCAAATACCAAAGTTCAAATCAAATCCAAAGCTCAAATGAGATGCCGAAATCGAAGATCCTGAATTGGACAGACCCTGAACTTATTTCAGGGCAAGGTTCAGGACCTGGTTAGGCATGACCGGTGTGTCATTCTGATCCATTTCAGAATTCCATTTTGCCATTTTGCATTCCTTTGGCATTTGGATTTTGACATTTGACATTTCTTTCTTGCTTGATGAGATGATCAATATGAAACCAATCCCAAAAATACCTCTTGAACAGATTGATTCACTGGATGAAACCTTTTCCGTCAATTTTATGCCCGATCTCCAAAGGCTTCGCTCATCGATCGAAGAGATCGGATTGATTCAGCCGGTCCTTTTGAAGAAGAAGTTAAATGGATATCAGATTATCTCCGGGTTCAGAAGAATTTCTGTCATGAAGGAATTGGGAAAATCAGAGATTGATTCAATGCTGGTTGAGGAGAAAGAGACAGATGAATTCCGATTGTTTTCCCTTTCCCTCCATGAGAATTTAACAACCCGGGGGTTCAACGCCGTCGAAAAAGCGATCGCCCTGGACAAATTGATCGGTCGTTTCCAAATTGAGTCTTCCGTGGTCATTAAAAACTTCCTTCCTCCCTTGGATCTGGAGCCTAATGAGAAGATTTTGAACACCTACCTCTCCCTGGCTCGAATGGAAGATGAAATGAAACAGTACGTCTTAAGAGAGGAGGTTTCACGATTCAACATACGAAGGGTATCGGCATTGAGCTCTGATGATCGGAGGGCATTCCTTTTCCTTGCTTCCCCACTGAAGTTGGGCGAGAACCGGCTGAGAGAGATCCTTACCCTTTTGGAAGAAATCTCCCGAAGGAATCGATGGAGAGCAAGGGATATTGTTGCGCAGCCTGAAATCCAAGCCATCCTTTCTCAGGAAGAATTGACGCCTTCTCAGAAGACGGATCGTGTCAAAAAGGTTCTGATGCATCTCCGGTACCCGAAGATGCATCGGCTGGAGGAGGAGTTTGAGAAAAAGAGAAGAGACTTAAATTTACCTTCCAGGGTGTTGTTGCATCATCCCCCCTTCTTTGAGGGAAAGGGATTGAAGGTCGAATTCCAATTCGAAACGATGGAAGAGTATCGCTCCCTTCTTGGCTCTTTATTGAACCTCGCGGATAAGGAGGAGTTTGAGGAGATGATTCAGAGTTTTTGAGAATGTCAAATGTCAAAGTTCAAATGCCAAATGAAGATCCAAATGTCAAACTTCGAAGTTCCAAAATCGAAATCTTCATATTTGGCCATTTGACATTGATTTGAACCTTGAGCTTTAACATTTGAAATTGACGGTTATCAGCATGTTGCCCTCGCAGTTTGAAAAAATCTACCTCGATGAAAAGGCGGAAGGGGATTCGATTTCGAAGACCGTTCTCAAAGCCCTGCCCAATGTTCCCGTGGAAACAATCCAGGACAAGCGGTCTCTCATCAAACAGTTTTCTTCGATGCCCGATCCGATCGGGATGGGCAAAAGAAATCTGCTCATCACTCATTTTTATGGAAGGCGTCTGAAGCCCTGTCCGGGAACTTCCGATCATATCTGCTGCGGGTACTATGTGATCAATGGAATCACCAACTGCCCGATGGACTGTTCATACTGCGTCCTTCAAGGATACCTCAATAATCCATTTCTCACCCTCTATACGAACTGGGACGACCTTCTTCAAGAGATCGATGCTTTCCTTTCAACCGATCGTCAGTCCCTTCTTCGTCTGGGGACAGGAGAGCTCTCTGACAGCCTGGCCCTCGAATCCATCTTTCCGCTGTCGCAGTTTCTCATCCGATTTTTTTCGGAAAAGTCTAACGGGGTTCTGGAAATCAAAACGAAGTCAGTAAACGTCGGTTCCCTTCTCGATTTGGACCATCGAGGGAAGACGATCGTCTCGTGGTCGGTGAATCCACCTAAAATGATCGGGGAAGAGGAGATGGGGACTGCTTCATTGAAAGATCGCATTGACGCAGCGAGAAGATGTCAGGAGAGTGGTTATCCATTGGGATTCCATTTTGATCCGATTATTTATCATGAAGGCTGGGAGAGAGAGTATGAAGAGGCCATCCTTCAACTTTTCAAAAAGATTGATCCCAAAAGGGTCGTCTGGATCAGCCTCGGAGGATTCCGATATCCGCCCAAACTTAAGGCGATTGCAGAGGAACGCTTCCCCCGGACCAATGTTTTTCTGGGAGAGTTATTCCCCGGGAGAGATGCCAAGTTCCGGTATTTAAAAGAAATCCGCGTGGAGATCTATCAAAAGATGACGAGATGGTTGAGGGAGGTGGACCCGAGTCTCTTTGTCTACCTCTGCATGGAAAGTCAGGAGGTTTGGGAAAAGGTTTTCGGCTGGACGCCTAAGAACAGCAGGCATCTGAATCAAATGTTCGAGAAAAGAGTAAGAGAATATCAGACAGATGAGAGAAAGAAAACAGGTTAGATTAAGGGATTATGATTATTCGCAGAGTGGGTATTATTTTGTCACGATTTGTACGAAGGATAGGAAGGGATTTTTCGGAAGTGTTGCCGAGGGAAAGATGAATTTGAACATATACGGAGAGATCGTTTCCAAATGTTGGTACGATTTGCCAAAGCATTACCTGAATTGTTCGTTAGATTCATTCGTTATTATGCCAAATCACGTTCATGGGGTTGTTGCAATTGATAATGAAAATGTTGTAGGGAACGGTTTCAAACCGTTCCCTACGCATGGATTATCAGAAATAATACGTGGATTTAAATCATTTTCGTCAAGGAAAATAAACGAAGAAATCAGAAATGACGATAAGTTCCAATGGCAGAAATCTTTTTATGACCACGTCATTCGGACCGAGCGGTCTCTGGAGAACATCAGGGAATATATCTAAAACAATCCTTTGAAATGGGATTTGGATAGGGAGAACCCGTCCTCCAAGAACTTTGATTTGGACCATGATCATCATTGGAAAGAAATTTACGATTCAGGTAGGGGAATTCATGAATTGCCCCTACAGGATCTTAAATCTTTAATTTTAACTGGGACTTGACAAGTTTGACGGGGTTTGAGAATATATGGCTGCTTTGTCAAATGATAAAAATTTCCAGGTTGAGGAGGTGATGAAAAGATCAAATTTAAGGGATAGTTACCCCCGGCCTTTAAGCCGAGGATTCCAGAGGTTCACTACCACTCAACCAGCTTAGGAGGTCAATCGAGATGAAAAGAATTACATTGCTGACATTATTCACTTTTTTACTCGTTCTTTATTCTGTCAATGTTTATGCGCAGCGCACGATCAAGGTTGGGATTCTTGATACCTACAGCGGTCCACCGGCTGTCTACGGCAACGATGCCCTGAACGGCTTCAAGCTGGCCTTAAATGAGATCAACAAGAAAGGCGTTCTGGGTACGAAAATCGAATTTACCACCCGTGACGATAAGTTTAAGGTGGACATCGGACTGAGCATGGCCAAAGAATTGGTGATGATGGAGAAGGTCGACCTCATCGTCGGTACCATCAACAGTGCTGTCTCATTGGCCGTGTCCGATTATGTAAAAGGAGAAAAAGTACCCTTCATCGTCTGGATTTCAAAGACTGAGAAGATCACCGGTGAAAAAGGGCATCGTTATGTTTTCTCGACCGCTGAGAATACATACATGGCCGGCAAAGCCGGAGGACTTGCTTTAAGCAAGAAACCCTATATCAAATACTGGATTGCCGGTGATGATTATGAGTACGGACATGCCATTGCCGATGCGGCCTGGCGTAATTTGAAGGCACTCAAACCCAAGGTGGAGCTCATCGGACAATCATGGTGGAAGGTTGGGGAACCTGACCTGATTCCCTATATTACTGCGATTACGTCTGCTAAACCTGATGCCGTCATTTTTGCGACTGGCGGGGCGAGCATGACCAACGCCCTGAAGGCAATTAAGTCAACTGGAATGTCTGAAAAGATTCCGATCTGGATACATACTGCCACCGATCACGCAGTTCTCAAGCCGTTAGGCAAAGAAGCCCCAGAAGGTGTGATGGGTACAATGGATTACCATTTCTACTATCCGGATACAAAGGCCAACAAAGATTTTGTTAAGGCTTTTCAGGATGCCTATGGAGGCCCTCCTGGATTCCCGGCTTTCCATGCCTACGTAACAGCAAATTTAATCGCTAAGTCATTTTCCAAGGCGGGAGCAGTCGATAAAGAAAAGTTTATCAATGCCATGGAAGGAATGAAGGTTGATAGTCCGGTGGGACAGGTAGAGATGCGGGCCTGTGACCATCAAGCTGTACTACCACTCTTTTTGGGCGTCACGAAGAAGGTTCCCCAGTATGATTTTATCATCTCTACGGATATCGTCACTCTTTCAGGAAAGGACATTATGCCAACCTGTGAGGAGATTAAAAAGGTGCGAGGGGGATCATAATTGTCAAAAAGGGGAAGGGAGCAAAGTGCTCTCTTCCCCTGAAAAACACAAGAATGAAAGAAGGAGAGGAGGTTAAAGTGAAATGGAAAAGATAGTTACCGTGAGGAATTTGGCACTATTTACAGTTCTCTTAGCAGGATTATTTTTTCTCCAACCGATCGATGCTAAAGCCCAGGGTCCCATCAAGATAGGGATTGTTGATACCTACAGCGGACCAGCCACGGTCTATACTTACGATGTACGTGATGCCTTTAAGTTGGCAATTGATGAGGTGAATGCTAAAGGTGGTGTCGTGGGAAGAAAAATAGAATTTACCATGAGGGATGACAAATTCAAGGTAGATGTTGGGCTCAGCATGGCCAAGGAATTGGTCATGAATGAGAAAGTGGATATTCTAATGGGCACCATCAGTAGTTCTGTTACCCTTGCGATATCTGAGTATTGTAAAGCAGAGAAAATGCCATTCGTCGTCACATTTTCCAAAAGTGACAAGATCACCGGGGAGAAAGGGCATCGTTATGTTTTCTGCATATCTGAAAATACATTAATGATCGGTAAATCTGCGGCGGCAGGTCTTGCCAAGAAGCCTTTTCTTAAATACTGGATCGCGGGTGATGACTATGAGTATGGGCATGCCCTTGCTGATGGTGTTTGGAACAGTCTCAAAAAACTGAAACCAAAAGTCGAGTTGATGGGGCAGTCATGGTGGAAGTTAGGAGAGCCTGAGTTAACCCCTTACCTGACGGCAATTACAGCAGCAAAGCCTGACGCGGTCATCTTTGCGTCGGGCGGTGTCAGTATGGTGAATGTCATGAAAGCAGCAAAAGCAAGCGGTTTTGCAGAGAAGATACCAATGTTCATCCATACTGCCACAGAGCTTAGTACTCTGGCACCTCTGGGTATGGATGCGCCTGAGGGAGTGTTGGGCACTTCAAACTATTATTTTTACTATCCTGATACTCCGAAGAATAAGGCATTTGTTAAGGCTTTTAAGGACGCTTATGGAAGGGAACCCAAGGTGGGTGCTCTATACGGTTATCTCGCTGGACAGTTCATTACCAAGGCCCTGCAGAAAGCAGGCAAGATGGATAAAGAGAAATTCATCGATGCCTTAAGCGGTATGAAAGTAGATAGTCCGGTTGGTGAGATCGAGATGCGAGCGTATGATCATCAGGCCATGTTGCCAATGTTCATGGGTGTGACGAAGAAAGTGCCGGAATATCCCTTCCTGATCGCGGCTGATATTGTAACCATTCCTGGTAAGGACGCGATACCCAGCATCGAGGAAGTTAAGAAAGCTCGAGGGCAATAGGTATTTCAGCTTTCCATCCAGGAAGGTCAGCATGGTCCTTCCCTCCTCATACGGAGGGGAGACCATGCTAGTCAAAAATTTTCTGTCGATATAGAAAGGCGAGCCAAAAGGAAAGTAGGATGACTTGTAGCCCAGCGGAGCTTTTCTGTCAGTTATTGGTGGGAGTTAGCAGATCGATGATCTTGTTCATCGTCTGCGCCGGACTCAGTTTTGTACTGGGTGTGCTGAGGATCCCAAATATCGCCCACGGGACGCTTTACATGATTGGAGCCTTCGCCACCTTCAGCATCACGAAAATATTTGCGGGATCCAGCGGTTTTTGGATTGCATTGATTTTAGCCCCTTTATTGGTTGCAGTGGTGAGCCTGGTCGCAGAGAGGGCTTTGTTCTGCCATCTTTATGAGAGAGAGCACCTGATGCTGCTCTTGTTTACCTTTGCCATCTCTCTCATCCTTGGGGATTTAGTAAAGATTGTTTGGGGTGCAGAATATAAGTCCGTTTCGGCACCTGCCTTGCTAAAAGGTTCCATCTCCATACTGGGTGCGTCCTTCCCGCGCTATAATTTATTCCTCATCCTCGTCGGTCCCTTGGTGGCTATTGCTATCTGGCTCTTTACCAATAGGACAAAGATTGGCAAGATCTCCCGTGCGGCGGCGGTGGATCGGGAGATGGTGGGAGTGCTGGGGATCAATGTGAGCTGGGTCTTTGCGATCGCCTTCGTCATTGGTTGTTACCTTGCCGGAGTCGGCGGGGCTCTGGTCGCACCGACCGTTAGTATTACCCTGGGGATGGATCACACGCTCATCATCGAAGCTTTTTTGATTGTCATCATCGGAGGATTGGGGAACATGTGGGGGGCTCTGGTCGGCTCTCTCATTTTCGGTATTACGCATTCGTTCGGGGTGTTGTTCTGGCCCCAATTTGCGATTGTATTTCCTTATATCGCAGTGGTGGTCGTTCTATTGTTGCGACCCAAAGGTCTTCTTAAATCAGTCTGGTAAGCCCCGTTAGAAAAGGTTTGGGCATAATGGACGATTAAGAATTCAGATAATTTTTTTTGTCATCCTGCTTCAAGGAAAGGTATTTTCTAACGGGGCAGGCGAGGAGTGAAGGATTTGTTTGAAAACGTGGTTCGTTCAAAAAAGTTTCCGCTTGTTGCCGCTATCTTTGTTGCCCTTTTCATTTTACCGTTATTCGTTCCGAGATTTTTTGTTTACATCTTTGCTTTAATTTATGTGACGGCTCTGCTGGCCATGAGTCTCAATATGGTGGTTGGCTATGGGGGGCTGTTCCAGTTTCATCATGCCGTCTTTTACGGAGTAGGCGCCTACAGCGTTGCGCTGATGCTCACCAAGACCGCCCTGCCCATGTGGATTGGTTTTCTGGTAGGGCCCATCGTTGCCGCGATCACAGGTTTGATCATCGGCTGGTTTTGTGTCAGACTGACAAGGCTCTACTTTGGCATGCTCCAAATTTCATTGGGCTCGCTCATTTGGGCAATCGTTTTTCGTTGGTATAGTTTTACAGGAGGCGATGACGGCATCCACGGCATCCCCATGCCCTCGCTGATTTCGTCTTTGAATAGTTCTTATTATTTCATTCTGATCATCCTGATGGTCTGTCTTATTTTGATGTACATGATTATAAAATCTCCCTTTGGAAGCACCCTCCAGGCGATTCGGGATAATTCACAGCGATGTGAAGCCGTCGGGATCAATGTGAGGCGTTATCAACTCGGCGGGATTGTGATCGCCACGTTCTTTGCCGGTGTGGCAGGGGTTCTTTTTGTCGCGCTGGAGCGTTCTGTATTTGCTGAAATGCTTTTTTGGGTTTTGTCACTCGAGATATTTATCATGTGCCTTTTGGGAGGATGGTTCACGTTTGCGGGTCCGATGCTGGGGGCCGGCATTATCGTCGCTCTGCGAACGTTTGTTGGAAAATATACCGAGTATTGGACCTTAATCCTTGGAGTGATCCTCATTCTGGTGATTTTCTTTTTGCCGGAAGGGGTCATGGGTTTTTTTCAGGGATTGTTTAAACCCGGGAAGAGGGAAGTAGCCGAAAGGGGCAAACCCCATTAGAAACGACTTCCCTGCCTACCGGCAGGCAGGCACTTTCTAACGGGAAGGCTCACACGGGGTATTAAACCCCATGTGCTGAAATAGAAACAATCATAATCCCTGTTGCTCGAAGCGGGGATTTCTAACGGGGTAAAGGATAGATGTTACAGGTCGAAGGCCTCGTGAAATGTTTTGACGACTTCATGGCAGTCAATGGAGCCAACCTCACCGTTGGTAAAGGAGAGATCGTAGCAGTGATCGGTCCCAATGGGGCCGGCAAAACCACCTTGTTCAATCTCATCACGGGTGCACTGAAGCGGGACAAAGGGAGGATTGTCTTTAAAGGTGTAGACATCAGCGAATTGCCCCCTTACGAAATCTGCAAGAAAGGAATTTCCAGGTCCTATCAGATTGTGAACATCTTTCCCCGCCTGACTGTCTTTGAGAATGTCCAGGTCGCTGTGTTTTCCTACCAGAAAAGGAGCTCCAATCTATTCCAGCCCGCTCAGAGCATCGCTGTTGAGGAGACGAGAAGTATTTTGGAAAGCATGGGCCTATCCAAAAAGGGAGAACATATCGCTGGCTCACTCTCACACGGGGACCAGAAAATACTGGAGATTGCCATTGCCTTAGGGAATGAGCCGGAATTACTGATCCTGGATGAACCGACGGCGGGCATGTCTCCGGAGGAAACCCAGGAGACGATGGAGCTGGTGAAGCGTCTGGCCAAGCAGAGAGGCTTGACCATATTATTCTGCGAGCATGACATGGACATCGTTTTCTCCGTTGCACAAAGTATCATGGTGATGCGTCATGGCCAAACGATCATTCAGGGAAGCCTCGGAGAAGTGAGAAGCAACAAAGAAGTACAGGAGGCATACCTTGGAGGTGAGTAATGCTTGAGGTGGAGGGAATTCACACCTTCTACGGTTTGAGCCATATTCTATTCGGTGTTTCCCTGAAAGTAGAACCAGGGGAGGTGGTCTGCCTTTTGGGACGAAACGGTGCAGGCAAAACGACCACCATGAAGAGCATCATTGGCATTACACCTCCAAAGCAAGGGAGCATTCGATTCAAGGGAGAGGAGATCATCGGCTTTGAGCCCTTTTTGGTCACGCGAAAGGGCATCGGATATATCCCTGATGATAGAAGGATCTTTGCCGATCTTACGGTGGCGGAAAACTTAGAGATCGGTGAGAGAAAAGCCAAGGAAGGGGAAGGATGGAGCAGGGAAAGAATTTACGGGATGTTCCCCGACTTGAGAAATATAGAGTCCCGCAGGGGGGGCTGCCTAAGCGGAGGTGAGCAGAAGATGTTAGCCATTGCTCGGGCATTGGTGGGAAATCCAGAATTCATACTCCTTGACGAGCCTTTTGAAGGCTTGGCCCCCCTCCTGGTCTATGCCCTCGAGGGTCGGATAAAGAAGTTAAGGGAAGTTGGGTTAACCGTCCTCCTTGCCGAACAGAATGTAAGATCCACCCTTAGGATAAGCGACCGCGGCTATATCATCGATAACGGGCAAATTCGTTATCACGGAAGTATAGAGGAACTGAGGGATAATGAGGAAGTGAGAAAAAAATATTTACTGGTTTAGTCTTGGCTATAAAGAAAGTAGAAATTCTTTTTCCTCTGTCTCACAATTTCACCTTCTAATGAAAAGGGAACTCTCACAAGACCTGTTAAATCAAATGGCCAGATAGTACCCATCCCTTAACAAATCTCCCTATAGCTTCCCTGCTCCGTCATCAATTTGCTTGACAAAAAAAATTACCATGATAACGTTTATCGAATCTTATCGGCAGGCGCGGGGGTGCTATGAACCAGATAGGTTTTATTGGCGTCGGGAACATGGGGGCTCCCATGGCCATGTGTTTAATCCGAGCGGGTTATCAACTGGTCGTATGTGATAAACGATTCAGTGCCCTGGAGAAGTTTAAAGCGATAGGAGTCTCCGTCACAGAGAAACCTTCGGACTGTGCCCAGACAGAAATGGTGATTATTATAGTGGGTGATGATTCTCAAGTCGAGGAAACCCTGCTTGGGACCGATGGGTTATTGAAAGCTGTCAATCCTCAGAGACCTCCTCTCTTGGCCATTATGAGTACCATTTTGCCAGGAACAGCCAAAAAGTTGGCCTCCCGCTGTGCGGATAAAAATGTTCGTCTCATGGATGCACCCGTGAGTGGGATGCCGGTGCTCGCGGAAAAAGGAAAGCTCACCATCATGGCGGGGGGTGAAAAAGATGATTTGGAGGCAGTGAGGTTAATTTTTGAGACGATGGGGGAAAATATTTATCATACGGGGTCGCTCGGGACCGGTTGCACGACCAAGTTAGTTAATAACATCATCGGCCTTACGAATCTCTTTCTCTGCGCTGAAGCTTTTCAGGTCGGACAGAAGCTGGGGATGGACCTTTCTACGTTAGCCTCCATTTTCGAAAAGAGCACGGGCCGGATTTTTCTAACCAAGGATTGGGAGAGCAGCCGTAAGATTTTCGAAATATTTTCACAAAATCTTGAGACATCTAAGGTCACCGTCGAACTCGCCCGTAAAGACTTAGAACATGCCCAGCAATTAGCTAAAGAAGCCAACGTTGCATGTCCCCTGTTTGATCATATCGTTGAAGCAATTTATAGTCTGTCTTATAAAGAGGTCAACGAGAGATGGCATTCTTTAATCAAATAATCCGGAGGTGAGACAGGAAAAATTATTTATCTTTACCCTTTTCAAAGGGCTGATTAAGAATCAATGCATCCGTCAGAGCCATCTTGGGTTGTGAAATTAAGTCTACCTAGTTAAAGAACAGAAGATTGAAATTAGGATATTCTCAATCTGTGGAAAGGAGAACATATGAGAAGAACTGTTTTGGGGTGGGGTGTAATTTTAGTTATCATTTCTATGGCATTAATCAGTTATGCTGGGATGGAGAAAGTAGCTATCTCGAAAGAGAATGTTGCGGATCTCAAAGGAAATTGGACAGGGGATAGGAGCGTTGGACCAGGCGACACACGTAATACGAGCTTGGAAATATCTGGTGAAAGCCTTCCAGTGGAAGGTAAGTTTATATTTAACGAAGTCAAAAGGCCTGGTGGTGCTATCGCAACAGTCCCGGTTCCTTTTAAAGCTAAGATAAATGAATAGGGCAATTTGCTAATCGTAGGCGGCAACACCGAAATAGAACTTTCCCTTTACAAGGATGGTGGTAAAATGAAGCTCGAAGGAAATTATTTCTGGTACGGGGAAAAAGGAAACATGTCGTTGAAGAAGAAATGAGAATGAATTTTCGATGCATCGGGAGGAATCTCTTGATATCCAGGGCAGAGATCCCTTTCTTTTTTAGATTGGTTAGGATCAATTGATGAAAGTAAAAATTCCACAGCTCCGCTGGTATGAAAATAATGAGATGGTGCTCGACTTTCCTTCTTCCTGGTCTGTCTTTTTCTGTCCGATGAAGGGAGGAGAAAGGAGGAAGCTTACACACAAGGAGATGGAAAGAGCCTTTCAAAAACCGATTGGCTCCAAGACCATCCAGGAGCTGGCTAGAGGGAAGAAGGAGGTTGCGATTCTGTTCGACGATATGGCGAGGGCGACTCCCGTTTATGAAATTGCTCCCCTTGTGATCAGAGAATTGGAGAAGGCCGGGATTTCGGATCAGCAGATTCGGTTTATTGCGGCCCTCGGAGCCCATGGAGCAAATACAGCGATTGACTTTCGAAAGAAACTGGGGGGCGAAGTGTTAGACCGTTTCTCGGTCTATAACCATCACCCCTTCAATTATTGTAATGATCTGGGAAGAACGAGCCGAGGCACCCCTGTTTCCATTAATCGAGAGGTGATGGCCTGTGATCTGAAGATCGGGATCGGCTGTATCGTCCCTCATTCCTTCTCCGGGTTTGGAGGAGGCGGAAAAATCATCCTGCCCGGAGTGGCTCACATTGAATCGATCACTTATAACCACGGGACCTTAGTGAAGAAGCATCCGGATTGCGTCGGTCTTGGACGGATTGAAGGAAATATTCCTCGCCTCGACATTGAGGAGGCCGCGAGAATGGCTCGCCTTGATGTGAAGATCGACGGGATTCTCAACCTTCGAGGAGAAATCACGAGCCTTTTTGTGGGAGATCCTATTCTGGAGCATCAAGAGGGAATGAAACTGGCAAGGGACGTGTACGCGACCAATGCGGCCAAGAATATGGACATTGTCATTGTCAACTCCTATTCAAAACCGAATGAATGCGCGATTGCGCCATTTATCGGGATTCCTTCTCTGAAAGAATCGGGGGGAGACCTCGTCATCATTGCTAATGAACCGGCGGGGCAGGTCGTTCATTATTTGTTCGGAGAATTTGGAAAATGCGGAGAGGGAGACCTTCAGCTTCCCGTACCGATGCCATCAAAGGTAAAGAGGTTAATCCTTCTCTCACCTTTTAAGGATTATGCGGGAGCATGTTTCTTCAGGCAGGCTCCCTCAATCCTCTGGGCAAAAACGTGGGACGGGGTGTTGAATTTGTTAAGGGAAGAATGGGGAAACAAAGCCAATGTGGCCATTTATCCGGATGGAACGATACAGTACTTTAAAGCAGAAGGTAGTAAGCAGTAGGCAGAAGGCCTAATGACCAATGACCGATAGCGCATGACCAATAATCAATGACTAATGACCAATAACGAATGGGCAATTACCAATACCCAATAATCAATATCCAACAGGGGGAGACATGGAAAAGAATGATGTTGTGGTGGTGAGTGCTGTCCGGACACCTTTTGGAAAATTTGGAGGAACATTAAAAGATATTCCTTCCATTGAGCTGGGTGCCATGGTGATCCGTGAGGTTTTGAGAAGGGCAAATGTGAAAGGGGAGGAAGTAGAAGAAACCTATTATGGATCAGCCGTACCGGGAGAGGTGGCTCTGGAAACGGACGTCCCCGCGAGACAGGCCACGCTCAAGGCTGGAATGCCCTCAGAGACCGTCTCGATCACGGTGGACCGTGCGTGCTGTTCCTCTCTGGCAGCCGTGAGACTAGCATATCGAGGCATCAAAACTGGAGAAATTGAAGTGGCTTTAGGTGTTGGCGCCGAAAATATGGGCCGAACTCCCCTTATTGTTCCCCCTGAGATCCGATGGGGAAAGCGATTGGGCCATATTGAAATGTGGGATGGTCTCTATGGGTTGGGCTACAAAGGGTTCAATCCTGTTTCAGTGGATGCTGGGGAAGTGGCGCTTGAGTACGGGATCACCAGGGAGGATCAAGACCGTTGGGCATATCAAAGCCAGATGAAACATGCCAAAGCTTTTTCAGAGGGGAAATTTAAGATCGGAGAGGAGTTGATGAGGGTTGAGATTCCTCAGAAGAAGGGCCCTCCGTTGGTTTTCGAGAAAGATGAATTTCCAAAACCGGAGACGAGCCTTGAGAAGCTCTCGAAACTTCCACTTGTCTATGGCAGCCCGACCGTAACAGCTGGAAATGCACCGGGCCTGGATACTGGTGCCTCCGCTATTCTGATCATGAGCGGAAAAAAAGCAAAGGAGAAGGGACTGAAACCTTTAGCCAGGATTCTCTCCATGGTTGCCACGGCGACCACTCCCCGGCTCATCGCAGCCATTCCGGGCTTCACCATTCAAAAGACTTTGGAGAAGGCCGGGGTGACCCTCGACCAAATCGACCTGATTGAGGTGAATGAGGCATTTGCTGCCATGCCATTGGTAAGCGCAAAGATTTTGGCTGATGGAGATCCTGAAAAGATGAAAGCCCTCCTGGAGAAAACTAATGTCAACGGTGGCGCGATCGCTATCGGCCATCCTGTCGGGGCAAGCGGGGCCAGAATTCTGATGACGCTGATTTATGAATTAAAGAGGCGGGGGGGAGGTATTGGAGTCGCCTCCATCTGCGGAGGACTGGCGCAAGGAGATGGGGCAGTCGTACAGGTCTAACCGTTCGCTGAAAAAGTGGCTCCTCGCTGCTCAACATCTTTTTTCGAAAAATCTGAATTCGCGCTCAGAGCTCCTTTTTCCACTTTTTTCAGCACTCCGATAAGGTGAACCAATTAAGTTCACCGTGAACGAAAAACTATTAAACTAAATTTGTTCTCAAGTTTTCTTATCTCTAATTTCCCACCTGACCGGTTAGGAAATTAATCTCTTCCCTTAGCTTCATACTTGTAGGAAAAAAATAATCAAATCACGTTTCACGTTTGATAAAATAATAAATAGATTCAATAATTTATGTTCAAATTTGCAATCTTAAAATTTCGTCAAAATTTCTAAGAAATCTCTTGACAAAAAATAACCGCTATGATAGAAAACAAAAAACTAAATTAGTTTCCTGATTTTTATGGAATCAGAAAGAAGAGCCCAAATCCTAACCGTTGCCAAGAAGAGATTTGAAAGGTTTGGGTTTAACAAGACCACGGTCGACGAAATCGCAAAAGACGCCAGCATTTCGAAGCGGACTTTGTATGAGGAATTCGAAAATAAGGGGACGATTCTTGAAGAACTTGTCATGTTTGAAATCTTATCCATCAGAAAAGCCATTCTGAATCAAACTAACAAGATCATTGATCCGACTGAAAAACTTCAAACCTTTATCCGATTGGCCTTAAAATACCTCGACCAAAACTCGTTTATCCTCAGCGTCCTCCATGATGAATCGGGATTCTTTAAGCCATTCCTTAAGGATAAACCCCAGATCATTGAAACGGGCCTTGAGGAGATTTTTATATCTATTCTCAAAGAGGGCGTGCAGCAAGGCGTGTTTCGTAAGATGGACGAAAAGATCGTCGGCCATTGCATCTCTTTGTTATTCAAACGTTTGACCTATGGTCGAAACAGTCCCGACCACCCATTTGGGTTGAGCCAGACGAATGAATTTATTCATTTCATCGTCAATGGAGTGGTCAGTAAGTAGAGCCTTAATAAATTTGATGAGTGCACTTACTAAACTGAAAAGGGGTTAAACCATGAGACAGAAAATCAGAAAGGCAGCGGTATTAGGTGCGGGCGTGATGGGAAGCGCGATTGCTGCTCATTTGGCGAATGTGGGAATCCCTTCCTTTCTCCTTGACATTGTGCCTCCGGAGTTGACCGAGGCGGAAAAGAAAAAGGGACTGACATTCCAAAGCCCGGAAGTGAGAAATCGGTTCGCGGTGATGGGGAAGAAGAAGGTTCAAGAATCGAGGCCGGCCTCCCTTTATCTGAAGGATGATGCAGAACTCCTCACGGTGGGAAACTTTGAAGATCATCTCTCCTGGGTTTCCGAGGCGGATTGGATCATCGAGGTGGTCGTTGAGGATCTGAATTTGAAAAGGGAGCTTTTCAAAAAATTGGTCCCTTTCTTAAAAGAGGGGACTGTGATCAGCTCCAACACTTCCGGCATCTCCATTCAGAAGATGTGCGAGGGGTTTTCAAGAGATTTTCAAGAACGATTTTTGGGAACTCATTTCTTTAATCCGCCACGATATATGAAACTTCTGGAGATCATCCCGATTCCATCGACGTCCAAAAGTGTCGTGGAGAGAATGGCCCATGTGGGGGAGAGGATTTTGGGAAAGGGCGTGGTCTATGCTAAGGATACGCCCAATTTCATCGGCAATCGCATAGGAGCTTTTTCAGGTGCGATCACGATGAGAACGATGATCGAGGACGGCTACCGGATTGAAGAGGTCGACCAGATCACAGGTCCTGCGATCGGAAGGCCAAAAATGGGTACCTTCAAGCTGGGCGATCTGGTTGGGCTGGATGTCATGGCCCATGTGTCCAAGAATCTCTATGAGAGCCTGCCGGCAGGGAAAGAGAAAGATTATTTTGCACCCTCTCCCTTTATCCAACAGATGATCAAGAATCAGTGGCTGGGCCAGAAGACCAAGCAAGGTTTTTATAAGAAAGTGAAAAAGGAGGGGAAAGAGGAAACTCTCGTATTAGATTATGAAAAACTCGATTACCGTCCTCAGCAGAAGGCGAATCTTCCTTCTGTGGAAATGGGAAAGAATATCGACGATATTCGAGAACGGATCAAAACCCTTGTCGCGACCCCGGATCGAGGAGGACAATTCGCCTGGAAGATCTTGAAAAAGACTCTGCTCTATTCAGCTGAGAAGATCCCTGAAGTCTCCGATGACATCATCAATATAGACCGGGCGATGAAGTGGGGTTATAACTGGGAACTCGGGCCCTTCGAAATCTGGGATGCCATTGGTTTGAAATCGTCTGTAAAAAGAATGGAGAAAGAGGGAGAAGTCATCCCGCCATTGGTGGGACAACTCCTCAACAAAGGATACTCCTCGTTTTATGACAAGAAGGATGGCCGCGTTTCTTACTTTGACCTGGGAGCAGGCCAACACCGGCAGATTGAAGAGAAACCGGAGATTATCCTTTTGCCGAGCCTGAAGGACAGGAACAAGACCGTTCTTTCAAATGCAGGAGCAAGTCTGATCGATCTTGGGGACGGCGTGGCCTGCCTCGAATTCCACTCCAAAATGAATACGATTGGAGCGGATACGATCCAGATGATAAGAGACTCTTTGAAGGAGGTCGAAGTAAAATTCGAGGGTATGGTTATTGGAAACCAGGCAGAGAATTTTTCTGCAGGGGCTAACTTGATGCTTGTCCTCTTCGAGATCCAGGATGAGAATTGGGATGATATCGAATTCTCCGTGAAGGCTTTTCAAGATGCATTGATGGCGATAAAATATTTTGAGAAGCCGGTCGTAGCTGCACCCTTTGGACTCACGCTGGCAGGAGGATGCGAGGTCTGTCTCGCCAGCTCGAAGGTGCAGGCCGCTGCCGAGACCTATATGGGCCTGGTCGAAGTCGGTGTGGGCCTGATCCCCGCAGGAGGGGGAGTAAAGGAGATGTTGCTCCGGTCTACGGAAGGGATTCCATCAGGCGTCGGTGCAGACCTCCTTCCGTTTGTGGGGAAGGCTTTTGAAACGGTAGCCATGGCAAAGGTTGCCACTAGTGCGAAGGAGGCACAGAAGTTGGGTCATATGAGACTAACCGACAAGATTACGATCAACCGGGACCATCTGCTCCACGACGCGAAAAGAACCGCGCTGGACCTTGTCAGGGAAGGCTATCGTCCACCCCGGCCGCAGAATATAAAGGTTTTGGGAGAAAGGGGCTATGCCCTTCTTCAGATGAGTCTTTTTTATATGAGAGAAGGAGGCTATATCAGCGAATACGATGAGCACATAGGTAAGAAAGTGGGTCGTATTATGACAGGTGGAGACTTGCCGGATGGAACCGAGGTAACCGAACAGTTTCTCTTGGACCTGGAAAGAGAGGCTTTTGTCAGCCTTTGCGGTGAGCGAAAGACCCAGGATAGGATCGAATATATGCTGAAGAAGGGAAAACCCCTTAGAAATTAAAGGAATTATGGAAGAATGGAATTTTGGAAGATTGGTTTAAAAACCCATTACTCCAACATTCCACTAACCCATTGTTCCGATCGTAAAGATGGGAGGCTCTATGAAAGAAGCAGTGGTGGTATCAGCAGTGAGAACGGCGGTGGGTAAAGCCCCAAGAGGGATATTGAAAGACACCAGGCCGGATGATATTGGTGCGCTCATCATTCAGGAAGCTGTTGCAAGAGTCCCTGGCTTGAAGGTGGAGGAAATCGACGATATTGTGATCGGATGTGCTTTCCCTGAATCGGATCAGGGATTGAATCTCGGCAGGGTATTAGCCATGAGAGCAGGATTCCCTTTTACGGTGCCGGGTCAAACCGTGAATCGTTTCTGTTCATCTGGACTCCAGGCCATTGCCACAGCCGCCTTTGAGATTATGGCAGGGAGTGCAGAGGTGATAATCGCCGGAGGAGTGGAGTTTATGAGCCAGGTTCCGATCATGGGTCTGACCCCTTCTCCCAATCCCTATCTGGTTGTTCATAATCCTCAAGCGTATACCTCGATGGGGCTCACCGCAGAAAATGTGGCTGCGAAATTCGGGATCACCAGAGAAGATCAGGACCGGTTCGCCCTCCTCAGCCATCAGAAGGCAGCGAAAGCGATTAAAGAGGGAAAATTTAAAGAGGAGATCCTTCCTATTCCTGCGAAGGTGAAAGAGACGAAAGAAGATGGCTCGGTCATCGTGAAGGAGGTCATCTTTGACACGGATGAAGGAGTGCGATACGATGCATCTCTGGAAGGGATGGCTAGTCTCAAGCCTGTTTTCAAGGCAAATGGGACGGTGACCGCGGGCAATTCGTCACAGACCAGTGACGCAGCGGCGGCAGTGATTCTGATGTCGAGGGAGCGGGCCGAGGCGATGAAGTTGAAGCCTATGGGTGTCTTCCGATCCTTTGCGGTTGCAGGGGTTCCACCGGAGATCATGGGAATCGGTCCTGCTTTTGCGGCTCCCAAAGCCTTGAAGAAAGCAGGCCTGACGGTTAAGGATATCGGACTGGTTGAGTTGAACGAAGCCTTTGCCTCACAGGCCCTTTATGTTATTCGAGAACTTGGAGTGAACATGGATATCGTGAATGTCAACGGTGGAGCAATCGCCGTTGGACATCCCTTAGGCTGCACCGGAGCCAAATTAACCACCACATTGCTTTACGAGATGAAACGAAGGAATGTCCGCTATGGTCTGGTGACGATGTGCATCGGAGGCGGAATGGGTGCCGCCGGAATATTCGAAAGAACGGAGTAAAATAATGGATGAATGGAATGATGGAACGCTGGAATATTGGGTTTACTTTTTTTTCACGGTTGTGAACATTATTCCATTATTCCAACATTCCAATATTCCTATTTTGAAAGGAGGATGTCATGGAACAGTTCGTTAAAGGGGGTGCGTTTCTGATCGAGTCGATCTCTCCTCAGGAGGTTTTCACCCCGGAGGACTTCAATGAAGAGCAACGGTTGGTTGCAAAGGCGGTCAGCGAATTTGTGGTCGGTGAAGTCCAACCCGTCTCCGACGATATTGAAGAAAAGAAAGAAGGGCTTTTAGTAAGTCTTCTCAAGAAGGCGGGAGAGTTAGGTTTTCTTGGCGCAGACATCCCGGAGGAATATGGCGGACAGGATCTGGATAAGGTCAGCTCTCTTCTCGTCTGGGAGAAGATGGCTCAGGGAGGAGGTTCATTCATGGCCTCGTTCGGGGCTCATACCGGAATCGGTTCTCTTCCCATCGTCTTCTTCGGCACAAAAGACCAGAAGAAACGCTATCTGCCCAAGATGGCAACAGGAGAGATCATTGGTGCGTACGCCCTGACTGAGCCAGAAGCTGGCTCGGATGCCCTGAACTCTAAGAGCACGGCCATTCTGAGTCCTGACAAAAAATATTATATCCTGAATGGCCAGAAACAATTCATCACCAATGCAGGAATTGCCGGCACATTTGTTACCTACGCCAAGGTGGATGGAGACAAATTCACCTCATTCATCGTCGAGCGGAATTTCGAAGGAGTGTCGCTGGATGAGGAAGAAAATAAGATGGGCGTGAAAGGCTCCTCAACTCGAGGGGTGATTTACTCCGATGTCAAAGTTCCCGTAGAGAACCTTCTTGGAGAAATCGGAAGGGGCCATATTGTAGCTTTGAATGTGCTCAACATTGCCCGCTTCAGCCTCGGCGCCGGTTGCCTGGGCGGCGGGAAGAGCGGGCTTCAGGAGGCAGTCAGTTATGCCAAGAAAAGAATCCAGTTCGGCAGACCGATTTCAGACTTCGGACTGATCCGACAGAAGATTTCGGAGATGGCCATCCGACTCTTCGTTTCGGAGAGCATGGTTTACAGGACAGGTGGATTGACCGACTTGATTCTCAAGCGCGTCGACCGACAGGCCGAAGATGTGGGTCTTCAGATGGCGAGAGGAATTGAGGAGTATAATATCGAAGACTCGATCAACAAGATCTATTGTTCAGAGATGGCGGGGTATATCGTTGATGAGGCCGTCCAGATCCATGGGGGGTACGGGTATATCCATGAGTATCCGGTGGAGCGTGGTTACCGAGATGAGCGGATCAACCGAATCTGGGAAGGGACGAATGAGATCAATCGCTTATTGATCGTGGATGCGCTGACGAAACGGGCAATGAAGAATCGTCTTCCCGTGCTGGTAGCAGCTCAGAAAGTCGCGAGCGAACTCCTCACCCTTCGACCGAAAGTGGAATCGGACGATGCAAAACTGACGCTACAAACAGAGATGGTGGAGATGTCAAAAAAGATCGGCCTCCTCGTGGCGGGTGCTGCCGTCCAGAAATATATGATGAAATTAGGGGATCCCGAGAATGAGGATATCGTGGCCTTCATCAGCAACATTGTTATTGAGGTCTTCGCAATGGAAAGCGCACTCCTTCGAGCCATGAAGAGCGCAGAAAAATCGGAAGACGAGAAATCACAGATTCAAAAAGCCATGGTCAAGGTTTATGTCAACGATGCTTTTGGTCGTGTAGAAAGCTTGGCGAAACAGGCCTTCGCTGCCATTGCCGAAGGGGATACGCTGAGAACGCAGCTGTCGGCTCTGAAGAAGGTGACCCGTTTTACTCCTGTCAATACCATCGCCTTGAGACGTCAAATCGCAGATGCTGTGATAAAAGTCGGGAAATATCCGTTCTGAGAATAATAAATTCAGGGTACCGATAACCCAATCCTACCGAATTATCCAAATCTCCATCCCCCGATTAGTAAAGGGGGGGGTGGGGATTTTTTTTTGCTAAAGGAAGGTATAAGAGTGATTTTTGCTAAGCGAGGGTGAGGGAATTTCTCGGGCAGTGAGCCTCTACAGCCCGAGATAGGTCTTACGAAGAACCTCGTCTTGAAGCAGTTGATCGCCAGGACCTTCGGCAATAATTTTCCCGGAGGAGAGGACATAATTACGGGAGGTCATTTTGAAAACCGTGCTCACTTCCTGTTCAACGAGCAAAACGGTGATTCCTAGTTTGCTGATTTGTCCGATTTTTTGAAATACCTCTGCTCGCAAGATGGGAGCAAGGCCCGTCGAGGGCTCATCAATACACAACAGTTTGGGCTTGGACATCAATGCTCTTCCAACGGCGAGCATCTGTTGTTCTCCGCCGGAGAGCGTCCCGGAAATCTGATTGGATCGGTTCTTCAGTACGGGAAACAGTTGATAAGCCTTACTTAAGTTCTCCTGGATTTGGTCCTTCCCTTTCAGCAGGTAAGCCCCGGCCATGAGATTATCGATGACGCTCATCTCTCGGAAGGGCCTTCGCCTCTCCGGGCAAAGGATCAGACCCCGTTTAACAATTTCATGAGCGGGTATCTGGTCGATTCGTTCTCCATCAAAGGTGACTGTACCCTCCAGCGTGATATCGCCACGGGTTGACCTTTTCGTAATCTCTCGCTCCCAGGCGACCAATCCGGTGATGGCTCTTAGCAGGGTCGATTTGCCAGCTCCGTTTGGGCCAACGAGACTGACCAGTTCACCCGTATCGACACTCATGCTCAAATTGTTGATGAGCGTAGCCTTATCATACCGTACGGATAAGTTTGCGACTTCAAGCAGCAAGCCTAAATACCTCCTCCACCGAGGTAAGCCTCAATCACCTGAGGGTTCTTGATAATTTCGTCGGGCGTTCCATCTGCGATCATCGTCCCAAAATTTAAGACGATAATACGATCCACGATCTTCATCAGCCACTGAAGCTTATGCTCCACGATGATCATGGCCGGCCCTTCGCTGTGCAATCGACCGAAACGACCGCCTTTATGTAAGCGCTTGATGGACTTGGCCATGAGGTCAGTCTCAGCAGGGCTCAGCCCACCGAATGGTTCATCCAGGAGAAGCAATTCCGGGTCCGTGGCCACTGCCCGCGCCACCTCCAGCCGCTTGAGGTCACCTTGGGAAAGTGTGGACGCCTTTTCCAAGGCCATGTCTGAGATGCCTGCAAATTCCAGGGCATCCATTGCTTTTGCCTCCAGCCGCTTGACCCATTCTCCGCTCTTCATGGCACGGGGCGAAAGGCAGGAAACCATGACATTGGCGATGATCGGAAGGCGCCGAAAGGGCCTCATGTTCTGGAAGGTGCAGGCAATGCCCATGTTCACGATGTCCCAGATCCTGCGACCCACAATTTCCTTTCCCATAAAACGGACAGTTCCAGCATCTGGCTTCAAAATGCCGGTAATCAATCGGAGCAGTGTGGTCTTCCCAGCTCCATTCGGTCCGATCAGCCCCAGGATCTTATCCCTTTCCATAGAAAAGCCGACGCTGTTGACAGCCATAAGGCCACCGAATTGTTTTGTGAGTCCTTTGATTTCGAGAAACGGTTCGACCATATTATTTCTCTTCCGACTCTTCTCTCAATTCCCTGCGCGAGACCTTTCCCACATCCGTCTTCGGAAGCTCGCCTCTGAATTCGATGATCTTGGGAACTTTGTAGTGGGCGAGATTCTCTTTACAGAAGTTGATGATCTCTTCTTCAGAAATCTTCCCCCGAGCTTCGCTTTCCAGGACCACATAGGCCTTGATGAACTGACCCACCTTTGGGTCGGGTACCCCCACGACGCCGGCGGCCTTGATTTGAGGATGCTTGAAAAGGACCTCTTCCACATGTCTCGCGAAAACCGAATATCCCTTGTATTTGATGAGATCCCGTTTACGATCGAAGAAATGAAAATAGCCTTCCTCATCCATGCTGACCAGGTCTCCGGTTCTGAGCCACTTCTCTCCGTCAATATCGATGATAGCCTCCCGGGTTCCCTCTTCTCTCTTCCAATAGCCTTGCATGATGTTGGGACCGTTCAGAATTAATTCTCCAACCTCGCCGACCGGCACGAAATCCGTGCTGTCGTGCTGGATAATGGCGGCTTTCATTCCGGGCAGGGGTACCCCAAAAGAGCCCTTTTTGGGTCTGTGGATCGGGCTGCCGTGGCTGATCGCAGTCGTCTCAGTCATCCCATACCCCTCAAAGATCTTAGCTCCGGTTCTCCTCTCCCATGCATCAATCGTCGATTCGTGAAGGGTATCCGCACCGCAGGCGATCAGCTTGAGCCGTTTCCAGTTAACTCTGTCTGTCTTCTCATATTCCTTGAGGTATTCAAACATGGTGGGGACACCGTAGAAAGCAGATGCCTGGTATCTTTCCATGGCTGAAAGAATATCGTCGATATCAGGCGTTGTGAAAAGGACCATGGTGAAGCCCTGGCTAAGACTCCCGAGCATGACAACGACCTGACCATAGATGTGGAAAAAAGGCAAAAAGGCCATGACCAATTCGTTTCCTTCTTCGAAGAAGGGCCAGAATTCCTTCACTTGTGCATGTAACCCCGTCATATTGGCATGTGTGAGCATAGCTGCCTTGGGAAGCCCTGTGGTGCCTCCGGTGTAAGGCAGCGCTGCAATATCCTTCACGGGGTCGATGGTCACCTTTGGAGGATTAGGCGGGTACTTCTTTATCAGGTCCTGAAATTGAAGAAGACCGGCCTGTGCTCTGTGCTGGGGAGTAGGAACTTTCATCTCCGAATAGATCTTCCCCAGAGCTCCCTTCCCCAACATTTTCTTGAGCGCAGGCAAATAATCGGCAATGCTGGTCAGGATGACATTCTTCAGGGCGACCCCGGTTTTTTCCACGTTATCGTACAGGATATCCTGACAGACGATGGTCATTGCATCACTGTCTTCGAGCTGATGCTTTATTTCATGACTGGTGTAGACAGGGCTGACCGGAGTGACTTTGGCACCGATCTCCAAGGACGCGTAGTAGGCGATGACGTACTGAGGGCAATTCAGAAGATAGAGCGCAACCGTGTCACCCTTCTTCACTCCCAGATCGGCCAGGGCCGTGGCAAACCGATCGATCAGCTCTTTCAGTTCTGCATAGGTGATCTTCTTTCCGTAAAAGATCAATGCCGTTTTTTTGGCAAATTTTTTGAACATTCGGTCGAGGAGATCTGGAACGGAGATTGGCGTCGTGTCCACCTTATCGGAAACACTCTCAGGATAATGCTTCAACCAGGGTTTTGCAGCGTAGGCTTCCTTTGCGTTCATTTCTTTCTCCTCCAAAAAGAGTTGTCATTCCCGCCCCGTACGAGTACGGGATAAACTCCAGCGGGAGTCCAAGCGTCGTCCCTGCGAAAGCAGGGAACCAGAATCTTAAGATCTGGATTCCGGATCAAGTCCGGAATGACAGGATGGACTAATTAATCCAAAGACGCGGTACACACGCGGCATGTATTGCGTGTTGCGATATTTCTTATTTTGCACCGAGGGCATTCCTTTTCCACCTTGTCACGCAGCCAGGGGAAGAGACCATCGGGCATATAGAGAAGAATTAAGAGTACGACGACTGCGAACATCAATATCCGAAGTTCCTGCCAGAAACGCAGTAGCTCCAGCAACGGGAAGAGGACGAATACCGCCCCGACCGGGCCATAGATGGTTACAATTCCCCCGAAGATAGCCCAGATGACCACTGTGAAGGACATCGACACTTCAAGGGTTGAAGGTCCGGCAATCTTCATAAAGTGGGCATAGAGACCTCCGGATATGCCGGCAAAAAACCCGCTGAGCGAGAAAGCAAGCAATTTGTAACGCGTCGTATTGATGCCAGCGGCTCTTACAGCCAATTCATCCTCTCTGATGGCATGGAAAATAATTCCGGTATCAGAGTCAGTTATTTTCCACATAATGGTGCAGAGGCCAAGCATGAGCACCACCACGATGTAGTAGGTCCCGACGCGAGACCCGGCGAGCCGAGCAATCCCCGAAATTCCCAGTTCTCCCCCCGTGAGATCAGGGAGAGCAAAAACGAGGCCCATCAGGATGACAGGGAAGGCGAGGGTGGTCAGGGCGAGATACGTGCCTCTAAGCCTGAGGCAGGGTATCCCTATGACCAAGCCTGCAAGAACTGCCCCCAACGCACCCAGAGGAATGCTACCCCACGGAGGGATATGTAGGTGCAGATTGAGCAAAGCTGCACCATAGGCCCCGACTCCAAAGAAAAGGGCATGGCCGAAATTCATCTGGCCAGTGAACCCAGAGAGCAGATCCCAGCTGGCAGCTAAGATCGCAAAGATACTGGTGAGAGTGAAGATACGCAGGAGGTAGGGATCTTCTGTTATCAGTGGCAATACAAGTACAAAAATAAAAAAGAGGATCACAACCACCCGGGACGGGAGAACAAGAACTTCGTTCTTAAGTATGGTAAAGAGCTTTTTAACGTAAAATAGAATCAGGTCCATGTCTACTCCGTTAGAAGCTCCATTGTAAGTTATCTTTCTTCCTCGAAGGAAACACCAAAAAGTCCTTCAGGCCTTATGAGTAATACTAAGATCATGATGGAGAGGGCCACTGAACCTTTCAGAAAAGCACCCATCGGCGCAAGAAAGACCACCATTGCTTCTGCAAAGCCGAGGATGTATGCACCAATGAAACTGCCTTTGAGGCTGCCCAGCCCACCCAGCACGACCACTGCCATCATCATGATCAGCGGGTGCATCCACATGCCGGGCTCAAGTATGGTGAGGGGTACGACGACAGCGCCTGTGAAAGCGGCTAAAGCAACGGAGATGCCCATGGTAATCATCGCTACTTGAGCTTCATTGATCCCCATGAGATTAGCCACTTCCTTATCCTGAGCGGTGGATCGGACCGCCAGACCTAGGTTGGTTTTCATCAGAAGGGCCCAAAGGACTGCCATGACGAGCAAGGCGGCACAGAAGGTCAGGAGTTGCTGATAAAAGACCTTTACCCCCAAGATCAGAAGGTACCCTTTGATCAGTGAGGGAACGCTCAAATAGGTTCCCGTGAACAAGAGTGTCATTACCTCCTGGAAAACCATCGCCAGGGCAATGGTTGCTATCAGCACAGCACCCTCATGCTCCCGGATAGGGTTTATTAGGATCTTGTAGCAGATCATGCCCAAAAGAGTCACCAGAACAATAGCTGCAACCATGCCCCATACGGGATGGAAGCCCATCTTCTGTGTGGCGAAATAAATACAGTAAGCAGCCACCATGTAGAAGGCAGTATGGGCGATGTTAACGATGCGAGCCACGCCAAAGATAAGGGAAAACCCTATGGCCAGTAGGGCGTAAACACTCCCGCTGATGAGGCCGCTGATGATGATATTCAGAACTAATCCCATAGCACTTCAGTCTCACGGTGAGGGCAAATATACCCGTTTATTAAGGGACTCATTGGACAAGCATAATTGTAAAAATCTCCCCTCCCCCCTCTTTGCTAAAGAGGGGAATTGATCCTCCCTTTGGCAAAGGGAGGTTAGGAGGGATTTTATAAATCAATTCCCACAGCTATTACTTCTTATACTTCTCGATCATCCAGGGCGGTATCTTAATGGGAACGACGCCCTTGTACGTCACCTCAGGCGCTTCTGGAGTCGCCTTCCACTTGTAAGGCCACACACCCATTATCTTGCCGTCCTGCCATTGGATACCAATGCTGGTCAGGAATCCCGGTCCCCATGTTAGTTCGTGGAGCGGTCGGCCTTCGGCATCCTTCATGTATTTTACGGTGCCGGCGGGAACCTTGTAGACACGGTTCTCGAGAATGGATACGATCTTATCGGAATCGAGGGTCCCGGCCTGCTCAATGGCCGGCGCGAGCCCGTAAACGATAGCGGTGTAAGTATCTGCGGTGTAGGTAGGTACCTCGCCGAATCTTTTTATGTAGCCATCCACAAATGGCTTTGTGAGTTCATTGTACTCAACCCCGCGAGCATAGGTATCGTCAGTAATAACATAGTTTCCCATCCCCTGCGTGGCCTGCCAGAAGCCCTCTTTCTGGCCTTCTACATTAATGCCGACCTGGATAGCCGGGATCTTGAGTTCGCCTGCCTGTCTGGCAAACGGGATTCCCACCGACGAAGAAAACATCGTGAAAATGATATTAGCCTCTGCACGCTGGATGGCCGAAAGCTCTGCGGTGACATCCGTGGCCACCGGAGAAGGTCTCCAAACCCCTGCCACCTCCATACCTATCTTTGGGAGAGTGGCCTCGGCCGCCGGGATCATCGGATCCACCCACACAGCCTTTTCCATGACAATAGCGGCTTTTAATTTGGGTATGTTTAAGGATTGTTTCAAAATGGCTGCGACCGTGCCCACTTGGATGAAGCACGTTTTGACAAGGTCTGTGGAACTGAAAGGGGTGCCCCGGAAAAAATATTTGTAGGTGTTGTAGTTCTTAGCCACCCTCAAACAGAGCTCATTATGGGCTGCCCCACAGCCGATGAAGATCTTCTTATTCTCCATGGCAATGTCCTGCATGGCTAGGACGGCTTCGGTCCGGAAACCGCCAAGAACAAAATCCACTTTGTCTTTGGTCATAAGCCGCTCCATGGCATTGGTGGCATCCGTGACGTTGAGGAATTCGTTTGAATCTGCCTGAATCAGTTGAATCTTCATCTTTTTCTTTCCAACTTGTATGCCCCCCTTGGCGTTAATCTCCTCTGCGGCCATTGTTGCCCCGTTCCACTGGCCGATGCCCTGCACAAATTTCATCGGGCCGATGATGCCGATCTTAATGTCCTGTGCGGAAGAAACTGCTGAGGACGACACCACAAATAAGAAAGCCATTGCCAAAATAAAAATTCCTTTACCTAATCTGTCCATAAGTCCCTCCTTCCTTTTTATTCCTAAATGAATTAGCTCTTTCACCCTGGCGCATTTATATGCTTATTTCATAAAAAAATCAATTAGAAACAGATTTTTTTCGTCACTTTGTGGCAAGAAAGGTCGTGTTGCTTCAGTCTTTCGTACCGTCACCCCCAAGACCCTGAAAGGCGAATTTAAATATGAAATCTGTGAGGTCGCTAACCGACACTCCCTTTTTCGGGTGGAACCAGATTCTCGTCCGCGTAATCATTGAGGCAATCATAAAACCGGCTAGTCTCACGTCCACCTCGGGCAAGTATCCCGTATCGATGCCCCTGCGAATCACTTTTCGAATAATTCGGTCATAGGTGTCACGAAAATCTACGATTTTTTTTCGTTTGTCGGGTGAGAGACTGTCCAGTGCAACGTCAAAAAGCGTCTTAGCGGATCTTCTATAGCTCAACGTAACCTTTAAATGACTTTCAATGATGAATTTCAACTGTTCAATGGGACTGGTGCCGTCATTCTCTTCCAGGTGCTTAATCGGGTTAATGATCTGCTCCATTTCCTCACGAAGGACCTCGAAGAGGATTTCTTCTTTGTCAGAAAAGAAATTATAGATATTGGCTGGTCTGCAACCGTAGGAGACAGCTATTTCGCGCATACTGGTGGCATTGTAGCCTTTTTCCCAGAAAAGCCTTCGCGCTGTTTCTAGCATCTTGGCCTTTTGAAAGCCGGGTCTTATTTTGCCTCTGGTCATCTGAATCAAATCATTTTCCGAGAGACGTGGTCCCATGAATGATGAATGGAACAATAAGAACTGGAATGGATTTCTTATTATGTTAATGAACAGCCATTAATCTACTACATAGATTTCAAACCTGTCAAGTGAGAAATTCTGCTGCAGCAGGTGACGTCATTGTCAGCGTTACTTTGTTGAATCCGTTTTGAAAATCGCTCTTTTTAAAATCCCCCCTTGCCCCCCTTTTCCAAAGTGGGGTAATTAGAATCTCCCTTTAGCAAAGGGAGATTTAGAGGGATTTTAATAAGTTACTCTTATATCGTCATCCCGCCGTCTAAAGCAATCACCTGACCTGTGACATAACTCGAAGCGTCGGAGGCCAGGTATATAATGGCTCCTACCATCTCTTCTGGCTCGGCCGGCCGTGCCATGGGAGTTCTGCTCATCCCCATTTGAAGGATATCCGGATTTTTCCAGAGGGCCTCGCTGAAGCGAGTCTTGGTCAAACCCGGGGCAATGGCATTTACCCGGATGTTGTACGGAGCCCATTGTTGGGCCATTACCTTCGTCGCCATAATCACGCCAGCTTTGCTAATCGAGTAAATAGGCAATAGGTCGGGGGTAATCCCGGCCACGGAAGCAACATTGACTATTTTGCCGCCTCCTTTTCCTCTCATCACCTTTGCCACTGCCTGGCTCAAAAAGAATAGTCCTTTAAGATTGAGGTTCATAATTGAATCCCATGTCCGTTCGTCCACGTCGATTGCCGAAGCCATCGTAGGATTCGTGGCAGCATTGTTCACCAGGATGTCGATCTTTCCAAATTCTTCGAGGACTCTCTTAACGAGATTGTTAATTTCCTCCGTCTTGCCGATATGGGCCGCTACCGGCACGCATTTTCTTCCGGTCTTTCTTACCTCTTCAGCGACCTTCTCAAGATCGGGAAGTTTCCGGCTGGCAATTGCAATGTCCGCGCCGCTCTGAGCCAGCCCGATTGCCGCAGCCTGGCCAATTCCCCTACTGGCTCCGGTGATGAGGATAACCTTACCCTTCAATGAAAAATCCATTTTTGACTACCTCCTATAGAATAGTTTGAGAATTCCATCTCGATCTCCTTCACAGAGAGAACGCAACGGGAGATCCGCCTCAAAGGGCCTTTAGGAATTGAATGATTAGTTGGTTCACTTCGGCCGCCCGTTCTTGGTTTACCCAGTGACCGACACCTGGGATCAAAATTTTTCGGTGAAGGTTGATGACATTTTTTTCGAGGCGATCATAGGCTTTGCGGTACATAGTGATCACCGGATCCAGTTCGCCGGCCGCAAACAGCGCGGGCTGGCGAATCTTTACACCTTCCAGAAACGGGGTTAATTCCCAATTCCGGTCTATGTTCCTATACCAGTTCAGTCCTCCTCGGAAGCCGGTCCTCTGGAACTCACCGACAAAAAAGTCAATGTCCTCCTTGGTCAACCAAGGCGGTAACATTTCTGGTTTAGAAGAGACATCCAGAGCCTTTTCGGATTTTTTTAGCATGAACCGCCACCGCTTCTCAGGGGGAGCATTTCCAGAAAGTGAGTATAAAGTCCTTTCCATTGTCTTGCGGACATTGGCTTCCATATCTGCTTCGGCTTTGCCCGGCTCCTGGAAGTAAAGCTGGTAGAACACCTCTTCCCCGGACATTTTTTTCATTATCTCTGTGGGCAGGATGTTTCCGCCAGAGCGGGGTAAGAAGGGGACGCTCAGAGCCACGACTGCAGTGAAGATATCGGGCCGCAGGAGAGCACAATGCCAGGCCACGTTGGCCCCCCAGTCATGACCGATGATGACTGCTTTCTCTTCACCTAGTGCTTTGATCAGTCCTACGATGTCACCGACCAAATGGAAGATATGATAGGCTTCGATCGGCTGAGGCTGATCCGTCTGGCCATATCCTCGCTGGTCCGGTGCGACGGCGTGAAATCCTGCTTCAGAAAGCGCGATTAACTGATGACGCCACGAGTACCACAATTCCGGAAAGCCATGACACATGATCACCAACGGGCCTTTTCCCTTCTCCGCAATGTGGATTTGAATGTTGTTGCTCTCTATGAATCGATGGGATATATCTTTCATCTGTTCTCTCAATTCCTCCAGATCGTCATTCATTTCAAAAACAGAGCTAAGTCTAAAACTTCGTCGGCCAGTTGGCGAGGCGGTGTTGACCGACGCCACCCGTTCGTCGATCCTGACAGACTCCCAGAGCATGAATGATGTAATCCCTGGTTTCCCGGGGGTCAATGACATCGTGCAGGTAATGCATACCCGCGGCAGGATAAGGAGCACTGTCTTCAATCAACCGCTGAACGAGGTTTTCACGTTGAGCGGCAAGTTCGGGGGAGGACTGGAGCTTTCCCGCAAAGACCACGTTGGCGCCAATCTCAGGGTCCACGAAGCTCATCTCCGCGGTTGGCCAGGCCACAAGAAATTCGGTGGCACAGCCTGATCCCGCCATATTCCAGAAGGCCATGCCGTAGGTTTTGCGGACGATAATGGAGATCTTTGGAACGGTGATTTGTCCCAGGGCATTCATATAATTCATCACTCGCGCGCCGACCCGCCGGCGCTCTGCTTCTTTCCCTACGAGGAACCCCGGTGTGTCATGGAAGAAGAGCAGAGGAATGTTGTAAGAATCGCAGAGGCAAAGAAAACTGATGACCTTGTCGATGCCGTCGGTATCCATGGCGCCGGCGTTAAAATAGGGCTGATTGGCGATGATCCCAACAACCTGTCCGGCCATCCGGGCCAGAGAAGTGATCACGCTCTTGCCAAAGAGTGGCTTCAAGGCAAAGAGAACTCCCCCGTCCACGATGGTCTGCAGGATCTTATTCATATCGTAAACCCGGTTTCGCTTCTCAGGGAGCTGATCCAAGATGCCGTCCATCCGGCCTCCAGAGCCATCGGGAACAGATTTGACCGGTGGCAGTTCATCGCAATGGGAGGGCATATACGAAAGGAATTCCCGGATGATGGTAAAACACTCTTCCTCATTTTCTGCCACCCGGTCAGAGTTGCCGGTAATTTCGGCATGCACTTTCCAGCCGCCGAGGTCTTCGTCCGTCACCTTTTCACTGATGGCCAGCTCGAGGACCCGCGGTCCGGAAACCCCCATGGCAGATCCCTTTACCTGCACGACAAAATCGGAGAGACAGGCCATCCATGTCGGCATGCCATAGCATTCACCCATGACGGCAGTCACCATCGGAGATTTTCTAACCCGGCTGTTGAGCTGGAGAAAGGTGTCAAATCCTGCGCCCCCGAAAGAGCCCATCCCTCTCGAGCCCATGATGTCCGGCATACGCGCTCCGCCGGCTTCTCCCAGGTAGATAAGCGGAAATCCCTTTCGCTGGGCCATTCCTTTGATTTCACCTTCTTTGTGACCTGCTACCCGGCTGGAGGTAGCAGCAAGGACCGTGAAATCGTTGGCCATCACGGCGACCGTTCGGCTGTCGATCTTGCCATAGCCGCCGATTTTGCTGTCTGCCGGTGTCTTCTCTTCCATCCCTGGGATATCGGAGTGGTTTAACCTTCCCACTTCAAAAAATGTCCCCGGGTCGAGGAGACGGTCGATGCGCTCGCGTGCAGTGAGCTTCTTTTGCTCATGCTGCCGCTTTATCTTTTCCGGCCCGCCCATCTGTAATGCTTTTTCTTTCCGGCGCTTCAATTCTTCGAGCTCTTTTTCAAAAACCATCGTGACTCCTTGTTTTTTTAATCTCAATGCTTCTCATAGATGGTCGAAAGTTAGATGGCCAAATTATTTTTTGGTGTAATCGTACCAGCCCTTGCCTGTCTTTTCTCCATAACACCCCTGGACGTATTTTTCCACAACGCTCGGGGCAGGAAGGTCGGCAAAGTCGCCGGTTTGTTTAAACTTCTCCACAGACATAATGTAGGCGAGGTCAATTCCTGTCAGATCCATGAGCCGGAAGGGTCCCATGGGATGGCCTGCTCCATAGACACAGGCCTTGTCGATGTCCTCTGCCGTAGCAACACCCATCTCGAGCATCCAGAGGGCTTCTCTCGCAATCACGCGGAAAATCCGGTTCAGGAGGAATCCTTCTACTTCTTTCTTGATCAGGACTGGCACCTTCCCCAACTTTTTGCACAAGTCCATGGAGATCTGCGCGGTTTCGTCCGAGACATGTGGTCCTTTCACGACTTCCACGAGTTGCATGACCAGGGCGGGATTGAAGAAATGCAGATTGACCACCTTGGAAGGCCTTTTCGTGGCGTCGCATATCTTGGAGCTCACAATTGCTGAGCTGTTGGTAGCCAGTATCGCATGGGCCGGGGCCGACCGGTCAAGGTCAGCGTAAACCTTTCTCTTAATGTCAAGGACCTCAAGGATGGCCTCGATCACATAATCGGCCTCCTTCACGGCTTCCTTTAAATCAAGGGTGAAGGAAATATTCTTGCGCGCTGCCTGGGCCTGCTCCTTAGTCAATTTTCCTTTCTCAACACGGCCGGGTAAATAAGTATCAACAAATTTTTCAGCCTTCTTCAATACCTCAGGAATGACGTCGGTGCAGGTGGTCTTGTATCCATGGATGGCACAGAGAAGCGATATTTGGTGTCCCATATTTCCAGCTCCGACAACACAAATGTTTTTTATTTCGTCAATGGTCATGGCTTTGCTCCTTTCTTTATATCTATTTTGGATTTTTTGCGACTAATGGAATGACCCCTTTTGTGATCACAGTATTTCTGCCGGAGATAAACCTAAAATTCGCTAACGGAGGGTTATTCACCGAGCATGGGCAGATTATCCTCAGGAGGCGGACTCCTTCATCGAGAAGGAGTCCGCCTATGGGTATCAGGAGTTATTTCTTTGTGCGCAATTGAGCAGGGGGAACGTAGCCCCCCGGAACAACCTGGCTCTTCTCATTGATGACCCAGGAGATTTTCCCATCATTCTGGAATTGAGCAATATCTAACAGGAACATCCCGGGGTAGATATGGTAAGGATTAGTGGGGTCGACTAGAACGCGAGAGTGGAAATAAGGCTTGATCCTCCTGGTTTCAAACTTCATCTTCCCCAGGGAGTAAACGGTCTCCACTTCTTCCATGGCCTTGATCAACTTATTAATGTCGTCCGTCCCCTTGGCTTTCTCAATGGCTGCCTTAAAATGGTAAATATCGGCATAGGAGATATGGACGTGAATCTGCAGCGGGATTCCGAGCTTTTTCCCCAGCTCGATGAAGGGGAGAGTCTTCGGGGTGAATGGGATATCTCCTTCATAGAAAGAAGACATGATGCCTAGTCCCTTTCCACCGGTCATCCTCCAATAATCGTGAGTCTGGGAAACCCCTCCGTACATGACGGAAGGAATATCTTGGGCTGCAGAATCAGCCCATTGTTTAGCGTAAGATTCGGTGTCGGTAAACCAGGAGCTCACAAACCAAATCATATCGGCTTTCTTTGTAGCGATCTCTTGCAGGATAGGCAGGTACATGGTTCCCCGGGGCTTGACGGGTTTGCTGTAAACCACGTCTATTCCGTATTTCTGCTTGGCCACCTCTTCCCAGGTGGGTAGCTTGAGATAATCAATTCCCTTGCGCCACATGACGGTCCAGGCCAGATCTTCCCAAAGAAAAGCGAGCTTCTTGCCCTTTATGGCGCCCTGGAAAAGCTTTCCCATATAATTATCAAGCCAGCCATAGTGGGCAGGTTCCGGGTCCCAGTCCCGGAAACAGAATTCGTATTTTCCAGGGCTGTCCACGATCTTGGCCGTCAACTCAGACGCCATGGGACCGTTGAAAACGAGAATATGAGGATATTCCTTAAAAAGAGTTGCAGAGTTCTCCTGAGCCGCCAGACAGATTTCCGAGCGGCCTTCAACGGAGACAAAGGAGGCTTTATTCTCCATGATGAGCCGCCGGGCGGCCTCAACCGAGAGCGAAGTATCTCCCTTGCCATCAAGCACGACATATTCCACCGGCCGTCCCAGGATCCCCCCGGCCTTGTTGATTTCTTCAACGGCGTACTTCTGTATGTCCATACAGGGTTTGGTGCCGGGAGAGGCAACATTTCCAACATAACCGATGACAATCGGCTTTCCGGAGGGAGCGGCAAGTACTGGGCTTCCCCCCAAACAGAGCACAGAAAAAACTGTAACCAACACAATTCCCAACCTTGACCATTTTCCCATTGCTCGACCTCCTTTCTTATTTTTGTGGGGGAATGACGAATCCCCCTGCTTTGAGGAATCCCTCTTACGGGCCGTTATCCTTCCTTGAGATATTTTTTTCGGATGGTCTCATTGTCCTTTCCGATATCACAGGAAACCCACTTTACCCGTGGCGGGGATTCCGACATCTTGACAAAGCTTGCATTCAAGGCAAACTTTCCAACGGTTTTGTCCTCGAATTCTCTGAAGACCTGGCGAATGGCAAACTGTTTGTTCTCCATCGTCATCGGCGGAGTCATCACTTTCATGACAATGGGCACTCCACCGCCGCGCCATTTGGACCGGGCCGCCTTGGCGCTATATGTCAACGCTCTCTTGACTAACTCGTCAGCGGTATAGAGGACAGTCTTCTCTTCGATCGCCTTGTAGAGAATCATCGCTTGATCCACCACATCGGGAATCCGGTCGGCCGTGAATCTCCAATCGTCCTCCAGTTTCCATAGATGAAGGATTTTTAAAAGGGCTCGAAAATCGTGATCACGGGGAGCTGCAATCACGACGTAACCATCTTTACATTTCCAGAGGCCATAAGGGTAGAGGATAAAATCGAGAACTCCGATCCGCGGCCGGGCCGTCTCCCAGGTGAAGCCGATCGTCGGAGGAAATCCAACCATGCAGGAGTAAGCGTCCATGGTGGCGACGTCCACCATTTGGCCTTCTCCAGTGTTTTGGCGGTGAATGAGCGCGAATGAGCCTCCGAGGGCTGCATGAAGCCCGGAGATGTACCACCCGGCCCACATCCCAGCTTTAAGAGGCCAGTTGTAAGGCTCCGGACTGTTGGCCAGATCCCCTACCTGAGCCGGAAGACCAGAGCCAGCCTGGGAAGTAATGTCCGAATCCGGTAGGCGGGCAAACTGCCGGGCCTTCTCTGTGTACTGTCCATAGGGTGTGATGGCAATATAAATAAGGCCGGGATTTCTCTGACTGAGCTGCCGGTATCCGATTCCCCAGGAGTCCATTTCACCGGCTGCAAATGTCTCGATCACGACAGCGGCCTTTTCGGCCAGCCTTGTAAAATCCTTTCTGTCCTTTTCAGAGTTTTTGAGGTCGAGCGTGAGATACTTTTTGTTTCGTCCCTCAACGATGAAAGGGATTCCCACGCCATCGATATTTTCGCCGAAGGGAGTCATCTTGCGAGCCGGGTCTCCATCAGGCGGTTCGATCTTGATGACCT
>Ga0335070_10000258_pt1 | contig 61660 bp, 64 predicted proteins | sample Lox_Sample_13_FD_206722 | JGI IMG/M metagenome (GOLD analysis project Ga0335070, IMG submission 206722) | Soil microbial communities from Loxahatchee National Wildlife Refuge, Florida, United States - Lox_Sample_1.3 | ecosystem: Environmental > Terrestrial > Soil > Wetlands | place: USA...
GGGACGGGCTTGCCGACCTATAACCGGGTCGAAGTCGTGGCCGAGGCGCTGCCGCCCGGAGAGGAGGCGGAAAAGGCCGATCTGGTGGAGGCTACCGCGGCGGCCGGAGATTGACAGCAGGGCCTGTATGATTTAAATAAATGTGTTCACCCCAAGGGCGAGTCCGCCCTTGGGGGGTTTGTTTGAAGAGCGACCTCCCGTCTGTTTGGACGGGCTGGGCCGGCGCGGAGGACGCTTCGGGCCGGGTTTTTTCCGTAGAAGAGTTCATGCGAGCCGGGGGTGAGGGACGCCGCCCGGCGGGAACGCAGTCCCGAGAGACGACGTGCCGACCATCAACCAGCTTATTCGCCAGGCGCGGATCAAGAAGCGCTACAAGATGAGCGCGCCGGCCCTGCAGGGCTCGCCGCAAAAGCGCGGCGTGTGCACGCAGGTCAAGACCACGACGCCCAAGAAGCCCAACTCGGCGCTGCGCAAGGTCGCGCGCGTGCGGCTCTCCAACGGCTACGAGGTCAACACCTACATTCCGGGAGTCGGGCACAATCTGCAGGAGCACTCGGTGGTGCTGATCCGCGGCGGCCGCGTCAAGGATCTGCCCGGGGTGCGATATCACGTAATCCGCGGCACGCTGGATTCGATCGGCGTGCAAGAACGGCGCAAGGGCCGCTCCAAATACGGCTCGAAAAAGCCGAAATAGTACAAAGCCATGTCACGCAAGGGTCAGGCCCGCGTCCGGGAAGTAACCCCGGACCCAAAGTTCCACGATCGCACGCTCGCCAAGTTCGTGAACGTGGTGATGGTGCAGGGAAAGAAGTCGCTCGCCGAGCAGATTCTCTATCGCGCGCTCGATACGATTGCCGAGCGCTCCAAGGAGGACGGGCTCGTGGTGTTCAAGCGCGCGCTCGACAATATCCGGCCGGCGGTCGAAGTGCGGTCGCGGCGGGTGGGCGGCGCCAACTACCAGGTGCCGGTCGAAGTGCGCCCGGTGAGGCGCAATTCGCTCGCGATGCGCTGGCTGGTGACGGCGGCGCGCGCACGCGGCGAGAAGTCGATGGAAGAGCGGCTGGCGGTCGAGATTCTGGAAGCGGCGGCCAATCGCGGCGGCGCGGTCAAGAAGCGCGAGGATACGCATCGGATGGCCGAGGCCAACAAGGCCTTCGCCCATTATCGCTGGTAGGCGTCGGGAAGCGGAGCGCAGGCGGAAGCGGCCGCGTCGGTAACGGCGGAAGCAGCAAGAAGTAGCAGCAGTAAAATGGCGCGTGAAACTCCCATAGAAGACGTGCGCAATATCGGCATCATGGCGCACATCGACGCCGGCAAGACCACCACGACCGAGCGGGTGCTGTACTACACCGGGATCAACTACAAGATCGGTGAAGTGCACGAAGGCACGGCCACGATGGACTGGATGGTGCAGGAGCAGGAGCGCGGCATCACCATCACTTCGGCGGCGACCACCTGTTTCTGGCGCGACCATAGGATCAACATCATCGACACGCCCGGCCACGTCGATTTCACGATCGAGGTCGAGCGCAGCCTGCGCGTGCTCGACGGCGCGGTCGCCGTGTTCTGCGCGGTCGGCGGAGTCGAGCCGCAATCCGAGACCGTCTGGCGTCAGGCCGACAAGTATCGCGTTCCGCGCATCGCGTTCATCAACAAGATGGACCGCATCGGCGCCGACTTCGAGCGCGTGGTCGGAGAGATTCGCGACAAACTCAAGGCCAAGCCGCTGGTGCTCCAGCTGCCGATCGGCGCCGAGGACAAGTTCACGGGCGTCGTCGATCTGATCGAGCAGCGCGCGCTCGTGTGGGACGAGGATCGCCTCGGCGCCAACTATAGGCTCGAGGAGATCCCGGCCGATCTCAAGGAGAGCGCGCGCGGTTGGCGTGAGAAGATGATCGAAACGCTCGCCGATCACGACGAGCGGATCATGGAAATGTTCCTCGAGGGCAAGGAAGAGCCGTCGGCCGAGCAGTTGCGCAAGGCGATCCGCGTGGCCACGCTCAATATCGAAGCGATCCCGGTGCTGATGGGTTCGGCCTTCCGCAACAAGGGCGTGCAGCTGATGCTCGACGCGGTGGTCGACTATCTGCCCTCCCCGCTCGACGTTCCGCCGGTGATGGGCAAGGTCGGCGACAAGATGGAAGAGCGCTGGCCGCGCGACGACGCGCCGTTCAGCGCGCTCGCATTCAAGATCATGACCGATCCCTACATCGGCACGCTGACCTTTTTGCGCGTGTACTCGGGACGGCTGGAGAGCGGATCGTCGGTGCTCAACTCGACCAAGCTCAAGCGCGAGCGAATCGGGCGGCTGGTCAAGATGCACGCCAATAAGCGCGAAGAGATTTCCGAGGTTTTCGCCGGCGACATCTGCGCCGTGGGCCTGCGCGATACCACCACCGGCGACACGCTTTGCGACCCGGCGCATCCGATCGTGCTCGAGTCGATCGAATTTCCCGATCCGGTCATCCAGATCGCGATCGAGCCCAAGACCAAGGCCGACCAGGATCGCCTGGGCGAGTCGCTCTCCAAGCTCGCGCGCGAGGACCCGTCCTTCCGCGTGAGCGTCAACCGCGAGACCAGCCAAACGCTGATCGCCGGGATGGGCGAGCTGCACCTCGAGATCATCGTCGACCGCCTGCTGCGCGAATTCAAGGTCGACGCCAACGTGGGCAAGCCGCAGGTCGCCTACCGCGAAACCATCCGCAAGCCCGCGGAGGCCGAGGGCCGCTTCGTGCGTCAGAGCGGGGGCCACGGTCAGTTCGGCGTGGTCGATCTGCGGATCGAGCCGCTCGAGAAGGGTGGCGGATTCGAGTTCGTCGATTCAACCAAGGGCGGCGCGATTCCGCGCAACTTCATCCCGTCGATCGAAGACGGCGTGAAGGAGGCGATGGAGACCGGCGTGCTGGCTGGTTACCCGATGGTGGACGTGCGGGTATCGCTGCTCGACGGCAAGTACCACGAGGTCGACTCCTCGGAACTTGCGTTCAAGATTGCGGCTTCGATGGGCTTTCGCGAGGCCGCCGGCAGGGCCGATGCGGTGCTGCTCGAGCCGGTGATGGAAGTCGAAGTGGTGATGCCGCAGGAGTTCATGGGCGAGGTCATCGGCGATCTCAACGGGCGCCGCGGCAAGATTCTCAACATGGAGAACCGCGCCGGCGCCCAGGTGGTCGAAGCCCGCGTGCCGCTCGCCACGATGTTCGGTTACGCGACCCGCCTGCGCTCGATGACGCAGGGGCGGGCTACCTACACGATGCAGTTCGGCGCCTACGAACCGGTGCCGCAGAACATATACCTGGAGTTGATGGAGCGCAGCGGCGAGAACGCCGAACGCGCTCGGGCCTGAGCGAATCCGCAGCAAGGGAGGGTCCAAACCGGAGGACGAATCATGGGCAAGGCTAAATTCGAACGAACCAAGCCGCACGCGAACGTGGGCACGATCGGCCATATCGACCACGGCAAAACCACGCTGACCGCGGCGATCACCAAGGTGCTCGCTGCGAAGAAACTTGCCCAGTTCATCGCCTTCGATCAGATCGACAAGGCGCCCGAGGAGCGCGAACGCGGCATCACGATCGCGATCGCGCACGTCGAGTACGAGACTCCCAATCGCCACTACGCGCACGTCGATTGCCCGGGCCACGCCGACTACATCAAGAACATGATCACCGGCGCGGCGCAGATGGACGGCGCGATCCTGGTGGTTGGCGCCAACGACGGTCCGATGCCGCAGACGCGCGAACATATCCTGCTCGCCCGCCAGGTCGGCGTGCCTTCGATCGTGGTCTTCATGAACAAGGTCGACATGGTCGACGACCCCGAGCTGCTCGACCTGGTCGAGCTCGAAGTGCGCGACCTGCTGAAAAAGTACGAATTTCCAGGCGATGATATCCCGGTCATCCGCGGCAGCGCCCTTAAGGCGCTCAACTGCGGCTGTGGCAAGGACGACTGCGCCAATTGCAAGCCGATCCTCGACCTGATGGCGGCGGTCGACAGCTACATCCCGCAGCCCAAGCGCGAGATCGACAAGCCCTTCCTGATGCCGGTCGAGGACGTGTTCTCGATCTCCGGCCGCGGCACCGTGGTCACCGGACGCGTCGAGCGCGGCAAGATCAAGGTCGGCGAGGAAGTGGAAATCGTCGGCTTCCGCGACACCACCAAGACCGTGGTCACCGGGGTCGAGATGTTCCGCAAGATCCTCGACGAGGGCCAGGCCGGCGACAATATCGGCGTGCTCCTGCGCGGCACCAAGCGCGAGGAGATCGAGCGCGGGCAGGTCTTGGCCAAGCCGGCGAGCATCACGCCGCACACCAATTTCGAGGCCGAGGCCTACATCCTGACCAAGGAAGAGGGCGGACGGCATACGCCGTTCTTCACCGGCTACCGGCCACAGTTCTATTTCCGAACCACCGACGTCACGGGCGTGCTCAACCTGCCCGAGGGGACGGAGATGGTGATGCCCGGCGATAACATCAAGATTACGGGCGAACTGATTACGCCGGTTGCAATGGACGAGGGGCTGCGCTTCGCCATCCGTGAGGGCGGTCGCACCGTCGGTGCGGGCGTGGTTTCCAAGGTTCTGAAGTAGAAGAGGGTTCTGAAGTAAGAGAAGGTTCTGAAGTAAGGGCTCTTGAAGCGGAGAGCGTAAAGGGCGATGAGACGGGAATTGGAGAGCGTGCGAGTACCGGTAAGGGCGGCTCTTGGGAATCTGGCTTAGAGGATGAACGAAAAGATCCGCATACGCCTTAAGGCGTACGACTACCGGCTACTCGACCAGTCGGTGCGCGAGATCGTGGACACGATCCGGCGCACCGGCGGGCGCGTGGCGGGACCGATCCCGCTGCCCACGCGGATCGAGCGCTTTACCGTCAACCGCTCGCCGCACGTGGACAAGAAGTCGCGCGAGCACTTCGAGATTCGCACGCACAAGCGGCTGCTCGACGTGCTTGAACCGACCCAGCAAACCATCGACGCGCTCGGCAAGCTCGACCTCGCCGCGGGCGTCGACGTGGAAATCAAACTCGAGTAGCGCGCCATGCTGAGCGGACTCATCGGAAGAAAGCTGGGCATGACCCAGGTGACCGAATCGACCGGCATAGTGCGGGCGGCGACGGTTATCCAGCTCGGCCCCTGCGCGGTGACGCAGATCAAGACCGCGGCGACCGACGGCTATGACGCGGTGCAGGTAAGCTTCGGACGCCGGCGCATTTCGCGCGTGAGCGGGCCGTTGCGCGGCCACTACGCCAAGGCCGAGGTCGCCCCCGGAGTGAAGCTCGGGGAGTTCGCGCGCCGCGGCGAAGGCGAAATCAAGCCCGGGCAGAACATCGCGGCGGCCGACGTTTTCAAGGCCGGCGACCGGGTCGACGTTTCGGGAAGTTCCAAGGGACGCGGCTACGCCGGCGTTATCCGGCGCCACCATTTCGCCGGCTTTCCCGGCTCGCGCGGCACGCACGAGTACTTTCGCCATGGCGGCTCGATCGGCAACCGTTCTTATCCCGGACGTGTGCGCAAGGGGATGAGGATGGCGGGCCAGCTGGGCAACGAAGGCGCGACAGTGCTGAATCTGCGGGTGCTCGAAATTTTGCCCGACGACAACGCGATCCTGGTGTCAGGCGCGGTGCCTGGCGCCGACGGCGCGATGGTCGTGGTGTGTCACTCGGCCAAGGAACGCGTGCGGCAGGCGGAGGCGGCCAATGGCTGAGCGCAAGTATCGCGAGGCCGCGGCCAAGTCGCCCGAGGCGGTGAAGGTGCCGCTCTTTTCGGCGGCGCGCGAGCGCGTCGGCGAAATCGAAGTCGCGGGCGCGGTCTTCGGCCGCGTCGGCGACAAGTCGCTCCTGTACGAGGCCGTCAAAATGCAGATGGCCAACCGGCGCGCGGGAACGGCTTCGACCAAGACGCGCGGATTCATCTCGGGCGGCGGCAAGAAGCCGTGGCGGCAGAAAGGCACCGGACGCGCGCGCGCGGGCTCGATTCGCTCGCCGCTCTGGCGTCACGGCGGTACGATCTTCGGGCCGCAGCCGCGCGACTATTCGTACAAAATGCCGCGGCGGGCGTGGCGGCGCGCGCTCTGTCTGGCGCTTTCGGAACGCGCGGCCAAGGGCAAGCTGGTGGTCGCGCAGTCGCTCGAATTGGCCGAGCCCAAGACCAAGGCGGCCAAGGCGATGCTCGACGCGCTCGGGCTCAAGCATGCGCTTATCCTGATCGGCGAAGGCGAGGAGACTTTTCTCCGCGCCGCGCGCAACCTTGCCGCGCACAAGGTGCTGCAGCTTGCGGGGCTCAATGTTTACGACCTGCTCAATTACGACGAAGTGCTGATGAGCGAGCCGGTCGCGCGCGCGGTCGAGGCGCGGCTTGGGGGAGAGGCGCGATGAGCACGGAGAGCCTGATTCTCGCGCCGCTCATCACCGAGAAGGGCACGGCGGTCAACGAGCAGGGCAACCAGGTCGTGTTCCGCGTGCGCCCGGAGGCGAGCAAGGACGCGATTCGCGAGGTGGTCGAGCGCATGTTCAAGGTGACCGTGCTCAAGGTGCGGACGCTCAAGATGCTCGGCAAGAAGAGCCGGCGCGGCCGGATCGTGGGCGCGCGCGCGGACTGGAAGAAGGCTTACGTGACGCTCAAGGAAGGCGACAAGATCGAGTTCTTCGAGGGCGTCTAGGATTTTGCGCGGTGACTTTTGACGAACGGTTTTGATCGGGCAGTCCGGCTGATTTGGTAATCGGGTGATTTTGCGATGGCGGTAATACAGCTCAATCCGAGGACGCCGGGGCAGCGCTTCATGCAGCTGGCGGACTTTTCCGACCTTACCGCCAAGGCGCCCGAGAAGCGTCTGCTCGCGCCGCTCAAACACTCGGGCGGCCGCAACAATCGCGGGCGGATGACTTCGCGCCATCGCGGCGGTGGCCACAAGCGCCGTCTGCGGATTATCGATTTCAAGCGCGACCGCGATGGCGTAGCGGCGATCGTTGCGGCGCTGGAATACGATCCCAACCGCTCGGCCAATATCGCCCTGCTGCACTACGCCGACGGCGACAAACGCTACATCCTGGCACCCGAAGGGCTCAAGCCGGGCGACAAGGTCGAGTCCGGGCCGCAGGCCGACATCAAGCCGGGCAATGCGCTCGCGCTCAAGAACATCCCGCTCGGCACGCTGGTGCACGGGGTCGAGCTCAAGCCCGGCGCAGGCGCGCAAATGGTGCGCGGTGCGGGAGCCTCAGCGCAGTTGATGGCCAAGGAAGGCAAGTTCGCGCTGCTCAAGCTGCCCTCGGGCGAGCAGCGGATGGTGCTGGCCGAGTGCCGCGCGACCATCGGCCAGGTCGGCAACCTGGACTATGAAAATATTTCGATCGGCAAGGCCGGCCGCAGCCGTCATCTGGGCAAACGCCCGCATGTGCGCGGGATGGCGATGAATCCGGTCGATCATCCGCACGGCGGCGGCGAGGGGCGGTCAAAGGGGAATCACCCGCAATCGCCGTGGGGACAGCCGGCCAAGGGTTACAAGACGCGCGGCAAGAAGCCGTCGGATCATTACATCGTGAGCCGCCGGCCCAAGGGCAAGCGTTAGGCGGAAGCTGGAAAATGAGATCGCTTAAAAAAGGTCCGTTCATCGACGGCCATCTCGAACGCAAGGTCACGGCCGCGCTCGCCGCGGGCGACAAGCGGATCATCCGCACCTGGTCGCGCCGCTCGATGATCGTGCCGGACATGGTGGGGCTGACCTTCGCGGTGCATAACGGCCACAAGTTCATCCCGGTCTACTGCACCGAGAACATGGTCGGCCATAAGCTCGGCGAATTTTCTCCCACCCGCACTTTCCATGGCCATGCCGGTGACCGCAAGGGCGAGGTCAAGAGCGCGGGCGCCCCGGCTGCTCCGCCGTCGGCGGCGAAACCGGCGGCGACGGGAGGCTGAGAGGCTTCGCGATGGAATCGGTGGCCAGAACCCGTCATGTACGTATCTCGCCGCAGAAGCTTAGGCTGGTGTGCGAGCTTATCGTGGGCAAGAAAATCGATCTCGCGCTGTCCGTGCTCGAGTTCACGCCCAAGCGCGGCGCCAAGGTCGTGTCCAAGACCCTGCTGGCGGCGGTGGCCAACGCCCGCGACCAGCAGAACGTCGACGAAGACCGGCTGTACGTCAAACGCGCGACGGCCGACACGGGCCCGACCTGGAAACGTTCGATCGCGCGTGCACATATGCATTCAACGCCGATCCTAAAGCGCAGCAGCCATCTGACGGTGGTGGTTGACGAGAACGCCTCGTAGGTAGTCATGGGACAGAAATCGCATCCGCGCGGGCTTCGGCTCGGAATTATCGAAGGCTGGGATTCCAAGTGGTACGCCTCGCACAACTACGCCGCGCTGCTGCACGAAGATCTGAAGCTGCGCGATTTCATCAAGCGCCGCCTCTACCACGCCGGCATCTCGCGGATCGAAATCGAGCGCATGGCCAACAAGGCCAAGATCAACATTCATACGGCGCGCCCCGGAATCGTGATCGGCAAAAAGGGTGCGGAGATCGACAAGCTCAAGGGCGACATCCAGAAGCTGATCAAGGGCAAGGAGGCGTTCATCAATATCCATGAAGTGCGCCGTCCCGACCTCGATCCGCAGCTGGTCGCGGAAAATATTGCGCTGCAGCTCGAGCGGCGCGTGGCGTTTCGCCGCGCGATGAAAGAAGCGGTGCTGCGCGCGATGCGGATGGGCGCGCAGGGCGTCAAGGTGCACGTCGCGGGACGCCTGGGCGGCGCGGAGATCGCGCGCGTGGAGTGGTATCGCGAAGGACGCGTGCCGCTGCAAACGCTGCGCGCGGACGTGGCCTACGGCTTCGCCGAGGCGCGCACCACTTACGGCCAGATCGGCGTCAAGGTATGGATTTTCCGCGGCGAGGTCCTGACCCGCAAGGAAGAGGACCTCAGGCGTTCGGGCATGAGCGCAGCCCATCAGCAGTGACGGATCGGTTGACGCAAAGAGCGTGTTAGTGGGACTGCATAATGCTTCAGCCCAAGAAAGTTAAGTATCGCAAGATCCAGAAGGGCCGGGTGCGCGGCGCGGAGTCGCGCGGCCTCGAGCTCGCCTTCGGCGACTACGGGCTCAAGAGCGTCGAGACCGCCCGCGTCGATACCCGCGCGCTCGAGGCCGCGCGGATCGCGCTCACCCGTCATATCAAGCGCGGCGGGCGCGTGTGGATTCGGGTTTTTCCCGACAAGCCGTTCACCAAGAAGCCGGCCGAGACCCGGATGGGCAAGGGCAAGGGTGGTCCCGAGGGCTGGACCGCGGTGGTGCGGCCGGGGCGCATCCTGTTCGAGATGGAAGGGGTCGACCGGGCAACCGCGCACGAGGCGATGCGGCTCGCGTCGCACAAGCTGCCGATCAAGACGATCGTGATCGAGCGGGAGAGCGAAAGCCTTGGAGCTTGACGAACTCAAACAGATGAACGCGGGCGACCTGCGAGTCAAGGAGCGCGAGGCGCGCGAAGAGATCTTCCGCCTCAAGCTCAAGCTGCGCACCAATCAGCTCGACAATCCGTCGAACTACCGGCGCGCGCGCAAGGAACTCGCGCGGATCATGACTCTGCTGCGGCAAAAGAGCGGACCGGTGGCGGGTGCGGCCGGCGCCGCGGGGTCTGCGGCGGCAAAGGCGAACGATGCGAGAGCGAGTTAAACAGCGCGTGGGCGTCGTGGTCTCGGCCAAGGCGGCCAAGACCGTGGTGGTGCGGGTGGACCGGCTGGTTCAGCATCCGCTCTACGGCAAACGGATCCGCCAGCGCACGCGCCTGATGGCGCATGACGAACGGGGCGAGTGCCACGAGGGCGATCGCGTGCTGGTGATCGAATCGCCGCCGCTTTCGCGACGCAAGCGCTGGCGCGTCAGCAAGGTGCTGGCGCGGGCCGCCGGTTAGGGGAGCGCAGGCGTCAGATGGTGCAGATGCGAACGGTGCTGGACGTGGCCGATAATTCGGGCGCGCGCAAGGTGATGTGCATCAAGGTGCTGGGCGGCTCGCGCCGGCGCTACGCGACCGTGGGCGACGTTATCGTGGTTGCGATACGCGAGGCGATCCCCAACGCCAAGGTCAAGAAGGGCGATGTCGCGCACGCCGTAATCGTGCGCACCAACAAGGAGATCAGCCGCAACGACGGTAGTTACATCCGCTTCGACGACAACTCGGCGGTGCTGGTCGACGCGCAGCACGAGCCGATCGGCACGCGTATTTTCGGCCCCGTGGCCCGCGAGCTGCGCGCCAAGCGCTTTCTCAAGATCATTTCGCTGGCGCCGGAGGTGCTGTGATGGAACGCGGCGCGGCCAAGTATCCGATCAAGAAAAACGACATGGTGATGGTCATCACCGGGCGCGAGCGGGGCAAGACCGGCAAGGTGCTCAAGGTGATCCCGGCCTCCGGCCGAGTGATTATCGAACGGCTTAATGTTGTCAAGCGCCATTCGAAGCCGCGCGGCGCGGCGAGCCCCGGCGGAATCGTCGAGAAGGAAGCGCCGATCGACATCTCCAACGTGATGGTGTTCTGCGAGCGCTGCAACGCGCCGGTGCGCGTGGGAATCAAGGCCGCGACCGACGGGACACGCTCGCGCATGTGCCGCCGCTGCGGCGAAGCGCTGGGTAACGAGTGATGGCGGACGAAAAGGACAAGGCGCAGAAGCCGAAGAAAGAGCCCAAGGGTGAGCGCCAGGGCAAAAAGGGCGGCGACGGAGCAGGCGGCGGCGCGGCGGGTGGCCCGCGGGTCGAGGCCAAGCCGCGCGAGCCCGAGGTCAAGGTGCCGGCGCGCCTTAGGGTGCGCTACGAGCAGGAGATCCGGCCGGCGCTGATGCGCGAGCTCAAGATCGAGAACGTGATGCGTGCGCCGCGGCTCGAGAAGATCGTGATCAACATGGCGCTCAACGAGGCGCGCGACAACGCCAAGATTCTCGACGCCGCGGTCGAGGAGCTCAAGCTGGTGACGGGCCAGAAACCGGTCATCACGCGGGCGCGCAAGGCGATCTCGAATTTCAAGCTGCGCGAAGGCATGCCGATCGGCGTGATGGTCACTTTGCGGCGCGAGCGGATGTATGAATTTTTCGACCGGCTGGTGAGCGTATCGCTCGCGCGCGTGCGCGACTTTCGCGGCGTCAGCGACAAGGCCTTCGACGGGCGCGGCAACTATTCGCTCGGCCTGCGCGAGCATACGATTTTCCCCGAGCTCAACCTGGACAAGGTCGAGCGCGTCAAGGGACTGACGGTGACGATCAACACGACCGCGCGGAGCGACTTCGAGGGTTACACCCTGCTCCGCGCACTGGGCATGCCGTTTCGCGGAGCGCTCGAGCGCGAGGCCGCGGCGCGAGCGGCGTAAGGTAGGAAGCGATGGCGAAAACCTGTCTGCGCGTGAAGGCGCAGCGCAAGCCCAAGTTCCCGACCCGCCAGCACAACCGCTGTCCGCTGTGCGGACGCGCACGGGCTTTCTACCGGCGGTTCAAGATGTGCCGGCTGTGCCTGCGCAAGAATGCGTTGCGCGGCGCGTTGCCGGGCGTGACCAAGGCGAGCTGGTAGGGCCGGACTTGACGATCGTTTTGAGGAGCCGGCGGACAAGGCCGGCAGTTAAAGAAGGCCGGCAGTTAAAGCAGGCGCGCAGTTAAAGCAGGATCGACGGATAAAAGGATCAAACAGGCTTAATGTCGCAGACCGATCCCATCGCTGAGTTGCTGACCCGGATTCGCAACGCCATGCACGCGCGTTACAGCCAGGTCGAAGTCCCCCACTCGCGCATGCGCGAGGCGATTTGCCGCACGCTCTCGGCCGAGGGCTTTCTCGGCGGCGTCGAGGTCGCCGGCGAAATCCCCAACAAGAAGCTGCTCGTGGGGCTGCGCTACTCGGGCGAGCGCGAGCCGGTGATCCGGGGAATCGAGCGCGTCAGCCGCCCCAGTCTGCGCCGCTACGCGGGCGCGGACTCGATGCCGCGCGTGCCGCATGGGATGGGCGTGCAGGTGGTGACGACGCCGCTCGGGGTGATGACCGATCGCCAGGCGCGGCGCAAGAAGGTCGGCGGCGAAATCCTGCTGCGGGTCTGGTAGGGAGAAGCACCGTGTCGCGCATAGGCAGATTGCCGGTGGTCCTGGAAAAGGGCGTGAAGGCCCAGCTTGCGGGCGACCTGCTCAAGGTCGAGGGTCCCAAGGGCAAGCTCGAAATCAGGATACCGTCGGGTTTCGCGCTCGAGATTGGCGACTCGATGATCGAAGTGAAGCGCCCGGGCGATTCGCAACGGGAACGCGCGCTGCACGGGCTCGTGCGCAAGCTGGTCGCCAACATGGCGGAGGGCGTGGGCAAGGGCTTCACCCGGCAGCTCGAGATCAACGGCGTCGGCTATCGGGCCGAGGTTCGCGGCAGCAATATTCACCTTTCGCTCGGCTACTCGCATCCGGTCGTGTACCAGCTGCCGCCTGGCGTGACCGCCAAGGTCGATCGGCAGGTGTTGATCACGCTGGAAAGTGCGGATCGGCAGTTGATTGGATCGGTTGCTGCCGAGGTGCGCGAACTGAGGCCGCCCGAGCCGTACAAGGGCAAGGGGATCAAGTACGCCACCGAGAAGATTCGCCGCAAGGCCGGCAAGGCTGCGGCCGGAGCGGCGGCGGGCTAGTCCCGCGGGAGCGGATCAAAAGAGATGGCTGCGGAGCGATTTGCAAAGCGGATGGAGCGGCGCCGGCGCGTGCGGCGCCAGGTACGGGGCAGCGACCAGCGGCCGCGGCTCTCGGTTTACCGTTCGCTCAACCATATTTACGCGCAGGTGGTGTCCGACGAATCGGGCCGGACGCTTGCGGCCGCCTCGACGCTCAGCGCCGAGCTGCGCGAGGGGCTCAAGAGCCAGCGCAACGTGCAGGCCGCCAAGGTGATCGGCAAGACGATCGCCGAGCGCTGTCTCAGCACGGGAATCAGCCAGGTCATCTTCGATCGTAACGGCTTTCTCTATCACGGCCGGGTGAAAGCACTGGCCGACGCGGCGCGCGAAGCCGGACTCAAGTTCTAAGGACGCCGGGCAAACGGGAGCATCGTGGCACAGCGGATAGAAACGCAAGGGCTCGATATCAAGGAAAAGGTCGTCCATATCAACCGGGTGGCCAAGGTCGTCAAGGGTGGCCGGCGCTTCAGTTTCAGCGCGTTGGTGGTGGCCGGCGATCAAAACGGCCTGGTGGGATTCGGTCTCGGCAAGGCCAACGAAGTGCCCGAGGCGATCCGCAAGGGCGTCGAGCGAGCGAAGAAGAATCTGATGCGGGTGCCGCTGCGCGAAGGAACGATTCCGCACGAGGTGCTCGGCCGCTTCGGTGCGGGCAAGGTGATTCTCAAACCGGCCTCCGAAGGCACGGGCGTGATCGCGGCGGGCGGCGTGCGCGCCGTGGTGGAACTGGCCGGGATACGCAATATTCTCACCAAGCGACTGGGTTCGTCGAACCCGCACAACCTGGTGAAGGCAACGCTCGAGGCGCTCGCCGAGCTGCGCAGCCCGCAGGACATTTTGCGCACGCGCGAAAGCGGGCCGAAGCGCCCGGCCGCGGCCTGAAACGGGTAACGGGGCTAGACCAGGGAGAAACGCACGCGAATGACGGAGTCGATCAGAATTAAGCTGGTGCGCAGTCCGATCGGGACCAAGGACCGCGTGCGCCAGACGCTCAAGGGGCTGGGGCTTCGCCGCGTGGGTAGCGAGAGCGAACTCGTGCGGACCCCGGCGGTCGAGGGCATGCTGCGCCGGGTGGTGCACCTGGTCGCCGAAGTGAAAAAGTAATGGCTGTGGATTTAGGTACGCTCAAGCCATCCCCGGGCTCCAAGCGCCGCCATGCGCGGGTGGGCCGCGGAATCGGTTCCGGCAGCGGTAAGACCGCGGGCCGCGGTCACAAGGGAAAGGGTTCGCGCTCGGGCGGCAATACGCCGCCGGGTTACGAAGGCGGCCAGATGCCGCTTCGGCGGCGAGTGCCCAAGCGCGGATTTCGCCGCCTGCAGAAGGCCGAGGATCGGCGTGAAGAATTCGTGGTGGTCAACCTCAAGCGGCTGGCCGAGTTGGGCGTCGAGACGGTCGATCCGGCGCTGATGGCTGCGCGCGGAATAATCCGCGCCGCGGACAAGGTCAAGGTGCTCGGCGACGGGACGCTCGCGGGACGGATGACGATCCGTGCGCATGCGTTTTCCTCGAGCGCGAAAGAGAAGATCGCGGCGGCCGGAGGTATGGCGGAGTTAATCGAGGATAACCCGAAGCTTAATGCTTGAAGGGTTCTCAAACGCCTCGCGCATCCCCGAGCTGCGCCGGCGGCTGTGGTTCACGGCCATGATGCTGGTCGTGTACCGTGCCGGCGTTGCCGTGCCCACGCCAGGTATCGATGGCCAGGCGCTTGCGGCATTTTTCGACGCGGCATCGAGCACGCTGTTCGGATGGGTCAACCTGTTCTCGGGCGGCGCACTCGAGCGCTTTTCGGTTTTCGCGCTAGGGATCATGCCGTACATCTCGGTCGCGATCATCCTCGACCTGCTGAAGGTCGCGTGGCCCTACCTCGACGAACTGTACAAGGAGGGCGAGGCGGGGCGGCGCAAGATCAGCCAGTACACGCGCTACGGAACCGTCCTGCTCTCGGTGGTACAAGGCTTCATGATCGCGGTGTCGCTCGAGCACATCCAGGCGCCGGGCGGCGGATCGGTGGTTTACGCTCCGGGCTGGAGCTTCCGCATCATCACGGTGCTGACAGTTACCGCAGGCTCGCTGTTCGTGATGTGGATCGGCGAGCAGGTAACCGAACGGGGCATCGGCAACGGCATCTCGCTGATCATCATGGCCGGGATCGTCGCACGACTGCCGAGCGCGCTTTCGACCACCTTCCAGTTCGTGCGCGAGGGCGAGATGAGCCTGTTCGTGCTCATCCTCATCCTTCTGATTGTGGTCGGGGTGACCGGATTCATCGTGTACGTCGAAACCGGCCAGCGGCGGATTCCGATTCAGTACGCGCGGCGCGTCGTCGGACGGCGAGTCTATGGCGGCCAGAGTTCGCACCTCCCGCTCAAAATCAACACTGCCGGCGTCATTCCGCCGATTTTCGCATCGTCGATCCTGGTCTTTCCCGCGACTGTGGCGACGTTCCTGCCCGCGGCCAAGAACTATTCGTCGCTGCTCACGCCGGGGGGATGGGTCTACGATGTCGTGTACGTGGTGCTGATCGTCTTCTTCTGTTATTTCTATACGGCAGTCACCTTCAATCCGGTCGACGTCGCTGACAATCTGAAGAAGTACGGCGGTTTCATCCCCGGCATCCGGCCCGGACGCACCACCGCCGCGTACATCGATCGGGTGCTGTCGCGGATAACGCTCTTCGGGGCCATCTACGTCAGCATCATCTGCGTCCTGCCGACGCTGCTGATCCAGCGCTTCAATGTGCCGTTCTATTTCGGCGGCACCGCGCTGTTGATCGTGGTCGGCGTGGCGCTCGACACGGTAGCCCAGATGCAAACCCATCTGCTGACCCGCAACTACGAGGGCTTTATGGGCCGCGGCCGCATCAAGTCCCCCAGAGGGAGGTAGGAGCGGTGCGGATCGTATTGCTGGGCGGCCCCGGTGCGGGCAAGGGCACGCAGGCAAGGATGCTCGAGAAGCGTCTGGGCGTGCCGCAGGTGGCAAGCGGCGATCTGCTGCGGGCGGCGGTGCGCAACCGCACTGCGCTCGGCCTCGAGGCCAAGCGCCACATGGACAAGGGCGCGCTGGTCCCCGATGAGCTGGTGCTTAAGCTCGTCCAGGAGCGGTTGCAGCAGCCCGACGCGGCGTCCGGCTTCATCCTGGACGGTTTTCCACGCACGGTTGCGCAGGCCGAGACGTTGTCCGCGTTCCTGCAGGAGCGCGGCGCCCGGCTCGACAAAATAATTGCTATAATCGTACCTGATGACGAAATCGTTAAGCGCATCTCGGGGCGGCGCACCTGCAAGAGCTGCGGCGCGATGTACCATCTGATTTACGATCCGCCGCGCAATCAGGGCCTGTGCAACAGTTGTAACGGCGAGCTCTACCAGCGGGACGACGATGCCGAAGATACGGTGCGGATGCGCCTTGAGGTTTTCGCCGCCACGATGCGGCCGCTGCTGGAGTACTACGAACGGTCGGGCCAGCTCGCGCAGATCGACGGCATCGGACGGCCCGAGGAAATTCAGCAACGCATTGTCAACGCGCTCGGGCGGGCCGATGCGGCGACGAAGGGTTAAACGGCGTGATCCATCTCAAGAATTCCGAAGAGATCGCGCTGATGCATAGGGCGAGCATGATCGTGGCCGAAATCCTCGAAGAGCTGGCGGGTGCGGTCAAACCCGGGATCACTACGGACGAGCTCGACCGGCTCGCGGAGGAGCTGACCTATCGCAAGGGGGCGCGGCCGGCGTTCAAGGGATACAAGCCGCACAACGTGGTGTATCCCAAGACGCTCTGCGTGTCGATAAACGAGGAGATCGTTCATGGCATCCCGTCGGGCCGGCGGCTGCGGCCGGGTGATATCGTGGGACTCGACTTCGGCGTGGTTTATCAGGGCTTTTACGGCGACGCGGCGCGCACTGTCCCGGTCGGCAAGATCTCCAATCAGGCCGAGCACTTGCTGCGCGTCACGCGCGAGGCGCTGTATGCGGGGATCGAGCAGGCGCAGGTCGGCAACCGGATAAGCGATATCGCGCGCGCCGTGCAGCATACCGCCGAGAGCGCGGGCTTTTCGGTCGTGACCGAGTTCGCCGGCCACGGTATCGGGCGAAGCCTCCACGAGGAGCCGCAGGTGCCGAACTATGTGCGGCGCGGAATGCCGAATCCGCGGCTGCAGGAAGGGATGGCGCTTGCGATCGAGCCGATGATCAACCAGGGAACGGCCGAACTGCGCATCCTGGACGACGGCTGGACGGCAGTGACCGCCGACGGAAAGCTGTCGGCGCATTTCGAGCATTCGATTGCGATAACGAATCGCGGGCCGCAGATTTTGAGCGAAGTGGCGCATGTCTAAGGGAGACGCGATCGAGGTACAGGGCACGGTGCTCGAAGCGCTCCCCAACGCGATGTTTCGGGTGTCGCTCGAGAACGGACATCGGGTGTTGGCCCATATTTCAGGCAAGATGCGCATGCACTACATCAAGATCCTGCCGGGCGACCGGGTCACCGTGGAATTGTCACCGTACGATCTGACGCGCGGGCGCATCACCTATCGGATGCGCTAGGAATTCGGGCACAACGACTGGACAGAAAGGCTTGAAACAGGGAAACGGCCGCACAGCGAAGCGGACAAAATGCGATGAAAGTCAGGGCCTCAGTTAAGAAGATTTGCAAGAATTGCAAGGTTGTGCGCCGCCAGGGCGTGGTGCGCATCCTGTGTTCCTCGAACCCGCGTCACAAGCAGCGCCAGGGCTGAGCCGCGCTGAGCGCATCTTACGGGGAAACCGGGGAAAACAGGGAACAAGGAGAGTCGTCGCATGGCACGTATCGCGGGAGTTGAATTGCCGCATCACAAGCGGATGGAAGTCGCGCTTACCTACATCTATGGAATCGGCCGCAGCGCGGCGCTGAAGATCCTGGCCGAGGCCAGAGTCGATTCGGCGCGCAACAGCGACGACCTGGGCGCCGACGAGCAAGTGCGCATCCGCAACGTTATCGACGAGAAGTACAAGGTCGAGGGCGACCTGCGGCGCGAAGTGCAGCAATCGATCAAGCGGCTGATGGATCTCGGATGCTACCGCGGTATCCGTCATCGGCGCGGTTTGCCCGCGCGCGGCCAGCGGACACATACCAACGCCCGCACGCGCAAGGGCCCGCGCAAGGTCGTGGCGGGCAAAAAACAGGCGCCCTCCAAGGGTTAGGGCGGAGTCGGACAGGATATCCGCCGATTGAAAATTCGTGGCACAACCTATCGGCCTGAAATATCGGTCCAAGCGCAGGAGAGCAAGCAAGCCTGATGGCTGACGAAAACAAGGAAACGAGGCCCGCGGCGGGAAAGACCCAGAGCGGCGCCGAGCCGTCCGGGGGCGCTGAAAAATCCGCCGGAGGGGGTGGCGCGCCCGCGGCGGCTCCTGGAGCACCCGCTGCGGCTGCGGCGGCGCCTGCGCCGCGGCGGCGGCGCACGCGGCGCACGGTGCCCGAGGGCGTCGCGCACGTGCATGCGACCTTCAACAACACGATCGTCACCATCGCGGACCAGCAGGGTCTGGTGGTGGCATGGGCGAGCGCCGGATCGGTCGGCTTCAAGGGATCGCGCAAGGGCACGCCGTTCGCCGCGCAGATGGCGGCAGAGGCCGCGGCGCGCAAGGTCAGCGACGTCGGAATGCGCGCGGTGGTGGTGTACGTCAAGGGCCCGGGCGGAGGACGCGAGTCGGCGGTGCGCGCGCTGCAGGCGGCGGGCCTTTCGGTCATTTCGATCAAGGACGTGACTCCGATCCCGCACAACGGATGCCGGCCGCCCAAGCGGCGCCGCGTTTAGGAGAACAAGGGTGGCAAGGTACCTGGGAGCGGTATGCCGGTTGTGCCGGCGCGAGGGGCTCAAGCTCTTTTTGAAGGGCGAGCGCTGCTACACGGACAAATGCGCGATCGAGCGGCGCAATTATCCGCCCGGTGCGCACGGACAGGCCCGCACGCGGTTCTCCGAGTTTGCGATTCGCCTGCGCGAGAAGCAGAAAGTCAGGCGGATCTATGGTTTAATGGAGACCCAGTTCAAGCACTACTTCGAGATGGCCGAGCGGATGCCCGGCGTCACCGGCGACAACCTGCTGGTGCTGCTGGAGCGCCGGCTCGACAGCATGGTGTACCGGCTCGGGTTTGCCAGTTCGCTTGCGCAGGCGCGCCAGGTCGTGCGCCACGGCCATATTGAAGTGGACGGCAAGCCGGTTACGGTGCCTTCCTATCTGCTGGACGTGGGCGAGATGGTGAGCGTGGCCAACCGCAGCCGCACGAAAAAGGTGATTGTTGAGGCAATCGAGATGTCGCAGCGCCGCGGCGTGCCGCCGTGGATCGCGCTTGAGCGGGATCAGTTCCGCGGCTCGATGCGCGCGCTGCCGGCGCGCGCCGACCTGACGATGCCGGTAAGCGAGAAATTGATCGTCGAGCACTACTCGCGCTGAGCGTGCGCGGCCGCGCGGCGGACGGCGATGGGGTGGGGGCGAAAAAAAATTCCGGAGAAGAGCGATCGGATATGCACAATGATTGGCGGGATCTAATTAAGCCGAAGGCTGTCGAGTTCGACGAAAAGGAACTGACCCCGACCTACGGACGGTTCTTCGCCGAACCGCTGGAGCGCGGCTACGGCATCACGATAGGCAACGGCCTGCGCCGCATCCTGCTGTCCTCGCTGCCTGGCTTCGCGATTACCGCGGTGCGGATCAAAAACGTGCTGCACGAATTTTCCACCGTGGCGGGCGTCAAGGAGGACGTGACCGATATTGTCCTCAATCTCAAGGAGGTGCGCCTGCGCCTTCACGAAGGCGAGCATCTGACCGCCACGCTCAAGGCGCGCGGCGAGGGTACGGTGACCGCGCGCGACATCACTGGCGGCCCCAGCCTCGAAGTGCTCACGCCGGACCAGCATATCGCGACGCTCGAGAAGGGCGCGGAACTGGAGATGGAGCTGGTGATCCGGCGCGGACGCGGCTACGCGCCGGCCGAGCGCACCGAGGACGAAGAGCCGATCGGGACGATTCGGCTCGACGCCGTCTATTCGCCGATCAAGAAGGTCAATTTCACCGTTACCAACGCGCGTGTCGGTCAGCGCACCGACTATGACCGCCTGGTGCTGGAGATCTGGACCGACGGCTCGATCTCGCCGCGCGACGCGCTGACCTATGCGGCGCGAGTGGCGCGCGACCAGATGACGATCTTTGCAGGCGTCGAGGAAGAGGCCGAGGCGCCGATCGCCGTCGAGGGCGGCGAGCCGCGGCCGATGCTCAACGAGTATTTGTACCGCCCGGTCGAGGGGCTGCCGATTTCGGTGCGCGCCTTCAACGGCCTGCAGAACGCCGACATCAAATACATCGGAGAACTGGTCCAGCGCACCGAGCAGGACATGCTCAAGATCAAGAACTTCGGCCGCAAGTCGCTCAACGAGATCAAGGAGGTCCTGACTGACATGGGTCTCTCGCTCGGGATGCGACTGGACAACCTGCCGCCGCGCAACGAGCTCGACCGCATGTGGGCCGAGCAGGAGCGGCGCGAGTCGGCCTGAAGAGCGCCGCGCGAGCGTACCTCTGGAGCAACGCTGGAGCAACGATAGATGCGTCACCTTAACTCGGGCCGCAAGCTCAATCGCACCTCGGCCCATCGCAAAGCCCTGATGCGCAACCTCGTCCTGAGCCTCATCCAGTACGGGCGGCTCAAGACCACGGACGCCAAGGCCAAAGAACTCAGGCGCTGGGCCGACCGGATGGTGACGTTGGGCAAGCGTGGCGACCTCGCGGCGCATCGCCGGGCCTACGCGTTTCTGGGGTCCCACGGCGCGGTCAAGAAGCTGTTCGACGAGATCGCGCCCCGCTTCAAGGAGCGTCCGGGCGGCTACACCCGCGTCATCAAGTATGGCGTGCGCCGCGGCGACGCCGCGTCGATCTCGGTGATCGAATTTACCGGTGCTTCCGAAGCCGCCGCGCCGCGCAAGAAGCGGCGCAAGCCTGACACCCGCGAGCATCAGCACGGCGGCGAGCGGCGCGCCGCGGCTGCCGCCGGCTAGAACCGGGCGAATATCCCGATTCCGGTACAAAACAGCACCGTAGCCGCCCCGGCTTCGCCGCTGTTTCATGCAAACATCGCCGCCGTCCGCCCGTAGGCAGCGCGTCACAAAGCGTCGAAAATCATCCGAAGGCGGCCGCAAACCCGCCACCATCGGCAAACCTCCGGCGCCAACGTGCCGAAGGCGCTTTCGCTCTGCTAGACTCGACCCGAAGTTATGATCGTTTCGTCCCGTGGAGTGCGCGAATGGCCAACGAATTGATTAAGCCCGACAAGTTCTTCCTGAGCCGCTTCGGGATGACCGAGAGCGCGCTCGAAGGCACGCTCGGCGCCGCGCTGGAGCGCAAGGCGGACTACGCCGATCTTTATTTCGAGTACCGCAGCGCCGAGGGGCTTAGCCTTGAAGACTCGATCGTCAACCGCACGAGCAAGAGTTTGAGCCACGGCGTCGGTGTGCGCGTCTGCGCCGAAGACCGCACCGGCTACGCCTACTCTGACGAGGTCACGGTCGATCGGATGCGTCTTGCGGCCGAGGCCGCGCGCGCGATCGCGCACGGCGGTGGCGACGTGCCCGCGGCGGTGCAGGTCGGCCGCCCGGTGGCGCGTCACGCGCTGTACGAGCTCGAGAGCACGCCGCTCGAGGTGCCGCTGGAAGAGCGCGCAAAGCTGCTCAACGAGATCGATCGCGTAGCGCGCGAATTCGACCCGCGGGTCAAGAGCGTGATGGCCTCGTTCGCGGCCGAGCGCAAGATCGTGATGGTGGTCAACAGCGAGGGACGGATAGCCGCCGACGTGCAGCCGCTTTGCCGCCTCAACGTGATGGTCATCGCTGAGGACGGCAAGGGCCGCCAGTCCGGAAGCTCGGGCGGCGGCGGACGGGTGGAGTGGAAGTTTTTCTTCGAGGGCGATCGATGGCGCGAGCATGCGCTCAAGGCGGCGCGCCAGGCGATCGTCAATCTCGACGCCGTCGACGCGCCGGCGGGAGAAATGATGGTGGTGCTGGGCCCGGGATGGCCCGGGATCCTGCTGCACGAGGCGATCGGGCATGGGCTCGAGGGCGACTTCAACCGCAAGCGCACCTCGGCCTTCTCGGGCCGTATCGGCGAACGGGTGGCGAGCGAGTTCTGCACCGTGGTCGACGACGGCACGATTCCCAACCGCCGCGGCAGTCTCAATATCGACGATGAGGGAACGCCGACCTCGCGCACCGTGCTGATCGAGAAGGGGATCCTGCGCGGCTACCTGCAGGACCGCCTCAACGCGCGGCTGATGAAGATGGAACCGACCGGCAACGGACGGCGCGAGAGTTTCGCGCACAGCCCGATGCCGCGGATGACCAATACCTTCATGCTGCCCGGCGATTCGACGCCCGAGGAAATTCTCCGTTCGGTGCGCAACGGGCTCTACGCGGTGAGTTTCGGCGGCGGACAGGTCGATATCACCAACGGCAAGTTCGTGTTCTCGGCCTCGGAAGCCTACCTGATCGAGGACGGCAAGGTGACGCGCCCGGTCAAAGGCGCAACGCTCATCGGCAGCGGCCCCGACGTGCTCACGCGCGTGACGATGGTGGGCAACGACCTCGAACTCGATCCGGGCGTCGGCGTGTGCGGCAAGGATGGCCAATCGGTGCCGGTCGGCGTGGGCCTGCCGACGATCCGCATCGACTCGATAACGGTCGGCGGCACGCGCTCCTGACGCGGACCCGGCGGCGGACGGAGAGATATCGCAGATGTCATCGGTTGAACCCGGGATCGAGCTCGCTGAGTGGAGCCTCGAGCAGGCGCGCGCCGCTGGCGCAGACGCCGCCGAGGTCCTGATTGCGAGCGGCGAATCGCTGAGCGCCGGCGTGCGCATGGGCGAGGTCGAGAAGCTCAAGAGTTCGCGCGAGCGCCGGCTCGGCGTGCGCGTGTTCGTCGGAAAATCGTCGGCCACGGCGTCGACCGCCGAGTTCGAGCGCAAGGCGCTCGGCGAGTTCGTCGCCGATACGGTGCGCCTTGCGCGCCTGACCGCTTCCGACCAGTGGTCCGGCTTGCCCGAGCCGTCGCTGCATCCGCGGGTCCTGCCGGAGCTGGAACTCTCCGATCTCACGAGCGGAATTATCGACGCCGACCGCGCGCTCGAAATCGCGCGCAAGGCCGAACGCGCCGCGCTCGGCGCCGACCGCAGAATCAAGAACTCGGACGGCGCTGAGTTCGACTCCGGCCGCTACCGCGTGGTCTTCGCGAACAGTCAGGGCTTCACCGGCGAGTACCAGGGCACCAGCTACGGCTTCGCCGTCGCGCCTATCGCGGAGGAAAACGGCGCGATGCAGACCGGGCACTGGTACACGCAGCATCGGCGCTTCGACGGCCTCGAAGATGCTGAGTCGGTGGGGCTGACCTCGGCCAAACGGGCGCTCAGAAAGCTCGGTGCGCGCAAGATAAAAACCACGCGCGTGCCGATCGTGTTCGATCCCGACATGGCGGCGAGCCTTATCCGCGCCTTGGCGGGCGCGGCGTCGGGGCCGTCGCTCTATCGCGGCGCGTCGTTCCTGGTCGGGCGGCTGGATACGGAAATCGCCGCGGGCGGCGTAACGATTATCGACGACGGCACGATGCGCGGCGGGCTTGGCTCCAAGCCGTTCGACGGCGAGGGCCTGCCGGTCACGCGCAAGAGCGTGGTCGATCGCGGCGTGCTCAAGACCTATCTGCTCGATACATACTCGGCGCGGCGGCTCGGCCTCTCCTCGACCGGCAATGCCGCGCGTTCGGTGGGCGACGCGCCTTCGGTCAGCCCGACCAATCTCTACCTGCAGCCCGGCGTGTATTCGCCCGAGGAGATGATCCGCACCGTCAAGAACGGGCTCTACCTGACGGAACTCATCGGGTTCGGCGTCAACGCGGTTACTGGCGATTACTCGCGCGGCGCGGGCGGGATGTGGATCGAGAACGGCGAGCTTGCCTACCCGGTGCAGGAGATCACGATTGCCGGCAATCTGAAGGACATGTTCATGTCGATCGAAATGATCGGCAACGATCTCGTCTGGCGCTCTTCGACGGCCGCCCCGACGCTGAAGATTTCAGAAATGACGATCGCCGGAGAATAGGGCCTGCGCTCTGCCGCCGCGCTGCCCGCGCACCTCAGGTATCCGAGCGCCCTAGCTCCGCGAAAACAGCGAGCGAACGAGGCGCATCAGGTAGCGCCAGAAATTGATCAGGAAGCCCTGGCGCGCGACCGTGCCCGCCGCTTCGGCCTTCAACTCGGCCTCGGCCGCGGCGAAGAACTGTCCGATCAGCATCTTGGCCGCGCTGTCGATAACGCGCTGGCCAACCTGCATCAGCGGACCACCGATCAGAACGTCGCCGCCATAAGTCACCGCGGTTTCTTTGGGACCCTTGGCTACCAGGTCGAGCGTGCCCGATCCGCGCATGAAACCCTGCTTGCCTTTGCCGTCGACGTTCATTTTGTAGTGCTCTGGCGGACGCACTTCGTCGAGCTTGAGCTTGCCGGCATAGACGCCCTTGACCGCAGCGATACCGACGTTGAGCGTGCCGGCGAACTCGGTCGGGCTGATCACTTCGAGCTTTTCGCATCCCGGAATCAGGCGCGAGAGCCGTTCGGGATCGTTGAACAGCGCCCATACGCGGTCGCGCGGCGCTGAGAGCGTTTGTTCTCCGGCGATTTTCATGTCGAATTGTTGATCCGCAACTCCTGCGAAACGTCCTCAGGGTTTGGCGCGCGCGACTGCGCTCGCGAGCGCGCGGCGGGTGTAAACGCGCGCGAGTTCCGCGCGAAAATCCGCAGAAGCGTGGATGTCGGCCAGCGGATCGACTCCGTCCGCCGCGTGCGCCGCGGCATCCGCGAGCGCCTTTGTGTCAGGCGTCCTGCCGTTGATCGCGTCTTCGACCGCATGGGCGCGAAACGCCTTGGCTCCGAGCCCGGTTATCCCGACGTGCGCGCCCTGGCATTTGCCGCTCTTGTCGAGCGTGAGGCACGCGGCGACCCCGACCATCGCGAACCCCGAAGCGGGCTGGCGATGCTTGAGATAGGCGAAACCGGCTCCCGCCGGCAGCGGCGCGAAGCTGACCGCGGTCAGAATCTCGCCCGGCTGAATCGCGGTCGTCATCAGGTCGATAAAGTAATCCGCGGCCTTGACCGCGCGCGCGCCCGCGGCGCTATCGAGCCGCACCGCGCCCTCGAGCGCGAGCACCGCCGCCGGGTAATCGGCCGCCGGGTCGGAATGGGCGAGGCTGCCGCCGATCGTGCCGCGGTTGCGCACTTGAACGTCGCCGATATTGCCGGCGCATTCGGCCAGCAATCCGAGCTTGTCGCGCAACAGATCCGAGGTGTGGACCGCACGATGAGACACGGCCGCGCCGACGGTTATGCGGCCGCCCTGTTCGACGATTTGGGCGAGTTCGGCGATGCGCGCGATGTCGACCAGATGGCGCGGCTGCGCCAGGCGCAACTTCAGGATCGGCAGCAGGCTATGGCCGCCCGAGATGAGCTTGGCTTCGTCGCCATACTGCTGGATAAGGCCCAGCGCCTCCTTCACGGAAGCGGCGCGATGGTATTCGAATTCTGAGGGGTACATGGTTTTAGCTCTTTTTTGCGGCCTTGATCGCGCGCCAGATTTTTTCCGGTCGAAGCGGCATGTCGAGTTGCGTGATGCCGAACGGGCTCAGCGCGTCGAGCACCGCGTTGACCACGCAGGGCGTCGATCCGATCGTTCCGGCCTCGCCGACGCCCTTGACGCCCAGCGGGTTGAGCGGCGACGGTGTTACGGTCGAGCCCAGTTCGTAGTGCGGCAGCATGTCGGCCTTGGGCACCGCGTAGTCCATCAGCGTCGCCGTGATCAGCTGTCCGCTTTCGTCGTACACGACCTCTTCGTAAAGAGCTTGCGCGATACCCTGCGCGATACCGCCGTGAATCTGGCCTTCGACCAGCAGCGGGCTGATCATCTTGCCGCAGTCGTCGACCGCGATGTAGCGGAGAAACTTGACCGCGCCGGTTTCGGGATCGACTTCGACCACCGCGACATGGGTGCCGAACGGAAACGTGCATCCGGTCGGCTCGAAAAAGCTGGTCGCGTCGAGACCGGGCTCGAGCCCCGGAATCGGCTGCTTGAAGTCGTAGGCGGCGGTCACGACCTGCTGAAGCGGAATCGATTTGCTCAGATCGCTGGCGAGCGCGATCGTGCGCTGGTTGAAGACCAGCTGCTCGGGCGGCGCCTCCATCATGGTGGAGGCTATCTTCTTCATCTTCTCCTGCACCTTGCCGACCGCCATCATCAGCGCCGTTCCGCCGAGCGCCGTGGCGCGGCTGCCGAAGGTGCCGACGCCGTACTGCACGATCGCGGTGTCGCCGTGCACCACGTTGACGTCGTCGATGTCGATCCCTATCGCGTCGGCGACGAGTTGCGCGAAGGTGGTCTCCTGGCCCTGCCCGTGCGGAGAGACGCCGGTCAGAACCGTCACCTTGGAGTCCGGTTCGACCCTGACCGTCGCGCTTTCCCATCCCTGGAGCTTCGGCGGTAGCATCGCCGACGGCCCGATTCCGCAAATTTCGACGTACGAGGCGAGTCCGATTCCGATGTAGCGGCCCTGTTTGCGCGCCGCCTCCTGCTCCGCGCGGACCTTCTTGTAGTCAACCATCGCGAGCGCCTTGTCCAGCGCCTGCGCATAGTCGCCCGAGTCGTAAACCAGTCCCGCCGCGGTGGTAGCGGGAAAGCTGTCTTTCGAGAAGAAATTCTTGCGTCTGACCTCGGCCGGATCGAGCCCGAGTTCGCCGGCGACGACGTCCATCACGCGCTCGGCGATGAAGCAGGCCTCGGGGCGGCCGGCGCCGCGATAGGCGTCCGTCGCGATCTTGTTGGTGAAGACCATGACCTGCTCGAAGCTCATCGCCGGAATCTTGTAGCATCCGGTCATCATCAGGGCCGAGAATCCGGGTATCGCGGGCGTCAGCAACTGGAGGTAGGCGCCCATGTCGCAGATGAAGCGCGCCTTGATTCCGAGCACGATCCCATCTTTCCTGACCGGCACTTCGAGGTAGGTGATCTGGTCGCGGCCGTGAGTCGTGCCCGCGATATTTTCGCGCCGCCGCTCGATCCATTTGACTGGCTTGCCGAGCAGCATCGAAAGATGGGCGGTCAGGGCTTCCTCGCCGTACACGTTGAGCTTGCATCCGAAGCCGCCGCCGACCTCGGGCGCGATCACGCGGACGCGGTTTTCGCCGAGCTTGAGCATCTCGGCCAGGCGCGAGCGCAAAAGGTGCGGAATCTGGGTTGACGACCATACCGTCAGGTAGCGCTGGCCCGGGTTCCACTGTGCGACGACGCCGCGCGGTTCCATCGGAATCGGCGCGAGACGCTGGTTGACGATCCTGAAGCGCACCACCTTATCCGCGTTGCGCATCGCCTCGTCCATCGCGGGCGAGGGGACTTCCATCTTGAGCGCGACGTTGGTGGCGAATTCGTCATGCAGGATGGGAGCGCCGTCGGCGCTCGCCTTTTCCGGATCGACCACTGCGTCGAGTGGATCATAGTCCACTTCGACCAGGTCGAGCGCGTCCTGTGCGCGGTAGGCGTCGCTCGCGATCGCGACCGCCACGGGCTCGCCGACGTAGCGCACCTTGCCGATTGCGAGCACGGGATGAAACGGAATCCGTTCGGCCGGCGCCACGCACGGCAGCGTGCCGATCTTGTTCTTCAAATCCTCGCCGGAAAGCACTGCGACCACGCCCGGCGCGCGGCGCGCCGCGCCAAGGTCGATCGAATTTATCTTCCCGTGCGCATGGGGACTGCGCAGGACTACCGCGGTCAGCATCCCCGGCAGTCGTACGTCGTCGACGTAGATACCCTGGCCCTGGATGAGCCGCGGGTCCTCGCGCCGCTTGATGCGCTCGCCCACGAACTTCGGGATTACCGCCATCGCTTTCTCCTTATCGGTACGCGCATTCGCACTGGCGCGGTCGCGGTCAGGCCGCCGCCTTGCCCGAACGCATCTTGTTGGCCGCGTATTGGACGGCCTTGATGATGTGCTGGTAGCCGGTGCATCGGCAGAGGTTGCCCTCCAGCGCATGACGAATCTCAGCCTCCGACGGATTGGCGTTGTGGCTTAGCAGGTCGACCGAGGCCATGATCATCCCCGGCGTGCAATATCCGCATTGCAGGCCGTGCTCCTCCCAGAAGCCTTCCTGCAAGGGATGGAGTTTGCCGTCCTGGGCCAGTCCTTCGACCGTGGTGACTTTGGCGCCGTCCGCCTGGGCCGCGAGCACGGTGCAGGATTTCACGGCGTTGCCGTCAAGCAGCACGGTGCAGGCGCCACACAGCGACGTTTCGCATCCCACATGAGTGCCGGTAAGCCCGGCAACGTCGCGAAGGTAGTGGACCAGCAGCATCCGCGGCTCGATTTCATCTTCACGTCGTTGATTGTTGACGGTCAGCGTCACGCGCATGGCTACCTCCCGTTGCAGCACATTGTGCTTAGCAAATGAGGTGCAAAGGGGCCAAACTGAAAGCTGATCGAAATCTGCCGGACGGGCCGGTCGCCGCAGCCGCGGTTGTCGGCCGGCGGAAAATGGTTACTTTTGCTAAAGACCCGAAAAAGGCCAACTATCAATGAGCAGTCCATCCCGCTTTACCGAAAAACTACAGGAGGCGCTGGGCCGCGCGCAGAATGCGGCGCTGAGCGCCCATAACCAGGCCGTCGACGTCGAGCATCTGCTCGCCGCCTTGCTCGAAGGCGACGAAGGCCTGGCCTCTTCGATTCTCAAGCTGGCCGGCGCGGACCGGGCCGCGGTGCGGCGCAAGCTGGCTGACGAACTGGCGAAGGTTCCGCAGGTCACCGGGGGCGGCACCGATTCGAGCCAGGTCTATGCCACGCAGCGTCTTGGGCGGGTGCTGGCGCGCGCAGAACAGGAGGCGGGCAAGCTCAAGGACGATTACATCTCGGTCGAGCACGTGCTGATCGCGATGCTCGACGAACCGGGCGCCGCCTCGCGCATCCTGCGCGAAGCCGGAGTGACCCACGACAAGCTGATGGAGACGCTGCAGAAAGTGCGCGGCAATCAGCGCGTCACCTCGGCCAATCCTGAGGCAACCTACCAGGCGCTCGAGCGCTACGGCCGCGACCTGACCAAGATGGCTGCCGCCGGCAAGCTCGACCCGGTCATCGGCCGCGACGACGAAGTCCGCCGCGTGATCCAGGTGCTGTCGCGGCGCACCAAGAACAACCCGGTGCTGATCGGGGAGCCGGGCGTTGGGAAGACCGCGATTGTCGAGGGCCTGGCCCAGCGTGTTGTTGCCGGCGACGTGCCGGAGGGGCTGAAGGATCGCCGCGTGGTAGCGCTCGACATGGGTGCGCTGGTCGCGGGCGCCAAGTTCCGCGGCGAGTTCGAGGAACGGCTCAAGGCGGTGCTCAAGGAGGTGCAGGAGGGCGCGGGCCAGGTCATCCTGTTCATCGACGAGCTGCATACGGTGGTCGGCGCGGGAGCAGCCGAGGGCGCGATGGACGCGTCGAACCTGCTCAAGCCGGCGCTGGCGCGCGGCGAGCTGCACTGCATCGGCGCGACCACGCTCGACGAATATCGCAAGCATATCGAGAAGGACGCGGCGCTGGAGCGGCGTTTCCAGCCCGTGATGGTCGAAGAGCCGAGCGTCGAGGACACGATTTCCATCCTGCGCGGGCTCAAGGAGCGCTATGAAGTCCATCACGGCATCCGGATCAAGGATTCCGCGCTGGTCACCGCTGCGATTCTCTCCAAGCGCTACATCACCGACCGCTTCCTGCCCGACAAGGCGATCGACCTGGTGGACGAGGCGGCGGCCAAGCTGCGCACGGAAAAGGAATCGATGCCGGTCGAGCTCGACGAAGTGAACCGGCGTGTCATGCAGCTCGAGATCGAGCGCGAGGCGCTCAAGCGCGAGACCGATGCCGCCTCGCGCGACCGGCTGCAGCGGCTGGAGAAGGAACTGGCGGAGGCGCGCGAAAAACGCGATGCGCTGCAGGCGCAATGGCAGAGCGAAAAGGGCGCGGTCGAAAAGCTCGCCGGCATCAAGGCCAGGATCGAACAGACCCGCCTCGAGATCGAAAAAGCCAAGCGCGAGTACGACCTGAACAAGGTCGCCGAACTGCAATACGGCAAGCTCGCCGCGCTGGAAAAGGAACTGGCCGAGGCCGAGGGGCGCACTGCGCCGGCGGGCGGCGCCGCCCGGCTGATCAAGGAAGAAGTCGACGAAGAGGACATCGCCGAGGTCGTCGCGCGATGGACCGGCGTGCCGGTCTCACGCCTGATGGAGGGCGAGGTCGAGAAGCTCTCGCATCTCGAAGAGCAGTTGCACAAGCGCGTCATCGGTCAGGACGAGGCGGTTACGGCGGTGGCCGACGCGGTGGTCCGCGCCCGCGCCGGGCTCAAGGATCCCAATCGCCCGATCGGATCATTCATCTTCCTGGGCCCGACCGGCGTCGGCAAAACGGAACTCGCGCGGGCGCTCGCCGAGTTCCTCTTCGATGACGAGGCTGCGATGGTGCGGATCGACATGTCGGAGTACATGGAGAAGCACACGGTCTCGCGCCTGATCGGCGCGCCGCCGGGCTACGTCGGATTCGAGGAGGGCGGCCAGCTTACCGAGGCCGTGCGCCGGCGTCCCTACTCGGTGATCCTGTTCGACGAAATCGAGAAGGCCCATCACGACGTCTTCAACGTGATGCTGCAGCTGCTCGACGACGGCCGGCTGACGGACGGGCAGGGGCGGACCGTGGATTTCAAGAACACGGTCGTGATCATGACCTCGAATATCGCGAGCGATCTGATTCTCGCGTACAAGGGCAAGGACTACGACCGGATGAAGGAAGACGCCCTCGACGTCCTGCGCAAGAGCTTCCGTCCGGAATTCCTGAACCGGGTTGACGAGATCGTGGTGTTCCATCCGCTAAGCCGCGACGAACTGCGTCAGATCGTTGCAATCCAGATTCGCGGACTGCGCAAGCGCCTCGAGGAGCGCAAGATCGAACTCGAGCTCACCGACAAGGCGACCGACTACCTTGCCGAGCGCGGCTACGATCCGCAGTACGGGGCGCGTCCGCTCAAGCGCCTGGTGCAGCACGACCTGGAGACCGGGCTCGCGCGCAAGATCCTCGCTGGCGAAGTGCGCGATGGATCCAAGGTCGTGGTGGACGCAGGGCCGCGCGGCCTGGCCTTCGAGGTCAAGGCGCCAGCGGCTAAGGCGGCCGCGGCGTAAAGCGGGCGTGGCGTAGCGCCCGCTTGGATCATCCCGAGCCGCCGGGCACGGGCTTTGAGAGGAGATGCGATTTTCAGTCGCATCTCCTTTTTTTCCTGTCAGTTTTCCCGCCAGACATGGCTTTGCGCACGATGCTCTGATGCGCCACAATCCGCGCGGCGCGCGCGGATGCCCTGCCGTTGAGAAGCGTCGAGGAGAATCGGGATGACCAAGCAAGACCGTACGGCCTGGACGCTCGCCGTCGCGCTTTTCTTCTCGCTCTTCTTTCTATGGGGCACCGGCTACAACTGTTTTCCGATCTTTCTGCCGTCGATGCTGAAGGAGTTTCATCTGACCCGGCTGCAAACCGGCATGGTGCCCGCGGCTCAGGCCATTTCGGCCGGCGTATTCGGCATCTTCATCGGCTGGCTGCTGGATCGCGTGCCGGCGCAGATCGTGATGGCGATCGGCGCCCTCCTGACGGCGCTGGGAATCGTGATGATGTCGCGGGCCGCCTCGCTCAACGGCCTCGTCGCCGGGTCGGTCGTGACCGGAATCGGAATGATCGCGTCAACAATCCTGCCGGCCACGATGGTCATCTCGAACTGGTTCGGCGAGCGGCGCGGCACGGCGCTGGGTATTACGACCGCCGGGATGGAGCTTGGTGGTATGGTGATCACGCTCGCCGCGGGCTACCTGATAGTGGCCCACGGATGGCGCTTCGCTTACGCGGTGCTCGCGATTCCGCTGGTCGTGATCGTCGCGCCGCTTTACCTGGTCTTCGTGCGGACGCGTCCCGTCCAGACAGCGCCGGTTTCGGGCCCCGGCGAATCGGACGCCGCAACGGGGACGGATTTCGGGATCACGGGCCTCGAGGTCAACCAAGCGCTGCACACGCAGGCGTTCTGGATGCTGGCCGTGCTGCAGTTCTGTTACACCTTCTCGGTCGGTGGCAGCTTTATCCATCTGGTGAAATACCTCATCGATATCGGCTACACGCAGGCGGCCGGAACGATGGTGATCAGCCTGTCGCTGGGACTGGCGTTGATTGGGAAGCCAACGATGGGCCTGTTGGGCGATCGGATCGGCGGCAAGAACGCGCTCGCTCTTTGCCTGTTTATCGGAGGCCTGAATACCGCCGGCCTCTTGTTCGCGCGGATCTTCTGGGTGCTCGTGGTTTTTACCTTCGTCGGCGGGATCACCGGTTCGGCGCCGGTGGCGCTAGGGCCGCTGGTGCAGGTCGAGACGCTGGGGCTCAGACGGTATGGCTCGATCGCCGGGTTGCTTGGGATCGCATTTACTCTGGGCGCAACGATGGGCCCGCCCATAGTGGGAAAACTCGCCGACGCGACCGGAAGCTATGCCTTGTCCTTCGAGGTCTGCGCGCTCTTCTCGATGATTGGCGCGGTAGCGTCTTTTCTTTGCGTGGCGCCATCGCCGTCGCGAATCGGCCTGCTCGTCCAAGCCAGATAGAACTCGCGTGCGGACCGGATCTCACCAGCGGGCCGGCTGGCGGTTGAAGCCGGCGTCGGTCACGCTACATGTTAGCTGGACTAAATTGTCCAGATGCGCGATATTAGCTTCTTGATATCACCTGAGGCGGCGGGACACGCTCGAGAACCGCTGCGAGGAGCTGCAAAACGATGCGCAAACCGATACTTCGAAAGTCCTTGTTCCGCGCAAGCGCGGTGCTCGCCGTTCTGGCGATGCTTGGCGGCGTTGTGCCGTCGATGGCCGCGGCAAAGACGGTCGAAATCAAGATGAGCGACACGCCGCCCAAGTTTGACCCAATGTCGGTCACGATCCAGAAGGGCGACACGGTCGAATGGGTCAATAATGCCCAGTCGCTCCACTCGGTAACCACCAATTCCGCAGTGGCGCAGGACCCCAAGGACGTCTCTTTGCCCGCAGGAGCCAAGCCTTTCGATTCCGGCTTCATGCCGCCGGGAGCGAAGTGGAGCTACACGTTCACCGTGTCCGGCACCTACCAGTACCTATGCCTGCCGCACGAAAAAGACAAGATGATCGGAACCGTGGTGGTCAAATAGGGCGATCGAAATCCGCCGCGGGGGCGTTGCCGCGACGGGGGCGCTTAGGCTATTGTGCCGAGCCGAAAAGGAGTCGATCGTGATCGTGCCTAGCAAGTCTGTTGGCGCCGCCGCAATTGGCCGTGTAGCGGCGCGTGTTGCGAATTTCAGGACGGCGCTTGGCGTGGCCGCGGCGGCGATGTTCATCGTCGCGGGCGCGGGCGCGGCCTGGTGCTTCCCGTGGAGTATCGACATGTTTCGCGGCCCGGCGATTCAGCCGCTGGAGGTTTCGCCGCGCGTGATGCCGGAGGGAACGCTGCCGGTGGATACGGGATCGCCCCCGCAGGACCTCGAGCAGGCGACCATCAAGGCGCACAACCCGCTCAAGCCGACGCCCGAAAATATCGCCCGCGGCAAGGAACTGTTTACCAACACCTGCACGCCGTGTCATGGCGAGAGTGGCCACGGCGACGGCCCGGTGGCCCATCTGCTGCACTCGCACGGCTTCGATCCGAAGAATCTGGTCACTGGCACCAGCAAGAACCTTCCCGATGGCTATATCTACGGCTATATCCGCGATGGCGGGATCCATATGCCGTCGTACGCGGACGCGATGAACTCCGATGAGCGCTGGGACGTGGTGATGTATGTGCGCCAGTTGCAGGGGCAGGCCCCGGCGAGCGATCAGAAGACCGCGGCGAAGTAACCGATCCCAAATAAGCGAATCGAAAATCCGCTGACGCGGGTAGCATAAGCGTAGAGCGCCGGCCCGCAATCCGCGAGCCGGCGCTCCGCGTTTGCGGGCGACTTGCCGCCGGTTCCCCGCAACGCGCATCTTCGCCGCTGCGGCGCATCCGTTACGAACAGGTTAAGCAGGAGTGCAAGAGCGCATAAGAGCGCCTAGGGCCTCTTCCGTAGGCGCGCCCGAGGCGGTCTAATCGATCGGTACGATTAGGCGGGCGCGCGGGGTTGGGGCCGGATCGTCCGCCGGACGTTCGGCGCTGCCGGACGCGCGTCAAAACCGGCGACCTCACAAGGCAAGGGAGCTGAAAAAGCGATGCGGATTAACGCGAGCAGGGCGGCTGTTGCCGCCGTGATGGCGGCAGCGGCGCTGGTGATGCTCGTCACGGGCGAATCAGTGGCCGCTTCGGGTAGCCAGGCGCTGGACGTGACGCAACTGGTGCAGGTTGCGCTGGAAGTAAATCCGCAGGTGCGGGCGGCGCGTGCGCGATGGGAAGCGGCCGAGCATTCGATAAAACAGGCTTACGCGCCCAACGATCCGCAGATCTCCTATACGAATGGCGACAGCGCGGGAAACGGCTTCAACCGGACGTCGTATCATACCCTGTTGGTCACCGAGGCTTTCCAGTTCCCCGGCAAGGCGATCCTCCAGGGCCGCGAGGTTCGCCGCTCTGCCGATATTGCGCGGCTGACCTACCAGGCTACGGTTCGCGACACCCGCGCCGCGGTCGAGGCGGCGTACTATCAGCTCGTGCTCGACAGCGCGCTCGCGGGCGTCAACTCGGACAACGTGCGCAATCTTGAGCAGGTGCTGAAGGTGACGCAGGTTGCATACTCCACCAACCAGGTCACGCAGACCGACTTCATCAGCGCCGAATTCGACGTCGCCGCCGCCCGCCAGGCGCAGCTCCAGTACGAGACGAACATTGCGAACGACGAAACCCTGCTCAATCAGCTGCTGAGCCGGCCGCCCGGCGCTCCGCTCGAGTACGAGCGCGGGCTTAGATTCGATGCGCTCAAGATTTCGCTCGATACCCTGGTCGATCGGGCGCTCGCGCTGCGCCAGGAGATCCTCGAGGCCGCGCTCAACGAGCGCAACTCCGACACCGCGCTTCAGCTCGCCAAGATGGAATATCTCCCCGATTTCACCGTGAGCTATTTTTTCGACCACTATCTGCTCGCCAGCGCGGCGCCGGCGCCGAACCGCACCGAGGATCATTCGTGGGTCATCGGGGCAAATATGCCGATTTTCTTCTGGCTCAAGCAGAACGAAGACGTTGCCCGCGCGCGCGAGAGCCTCGAAGCTTCGCGCTATGACCTGGTGTCGGTGAAAGATCAGACTGCGGCGACCGTGACCTCGCTCTACCGCTCGGCCCAGTACGGTTACCAGACCGCGATCCTCTACCGGCAGTCGCTCATACCGCTGGCCGGCGAGGATTTCCAGGTTGCGCTTACCGCGTACCAGTCGGGGAAAATTCCCTTTGTCGAACTGGTGGCGGCCTTGCGCCGCGGTTACGACGCTCGGGTAAACTATCTGCAGAGCGCCAATCAGTTCGTGGCTAATCGCGTGGCTCTCGAACAGGCGATCGGCGCACCGCTGGGGCAATGAGCAGGTTTAGAACGGCCGCGATGTTCCTGTGGGCGCCGGCTGCGCTGACGGTGTTCGCCGCGCTTTGCGGCTGCGAGAGTTCATCGCCGACCCGCGCCGCGGTCGACACGCCGCCCGCCCCCGTTCCTCAGATCGTCCGCCAGGGCAGCGGGGAAGAACTGATGCGGATCGATGCGGCGCGGGTCCCGGGCGTCGCGCTGGGCCAGGTGCGCGAGGCCGAGTTGCCGGCGGTGCTCGAGGCCAACGGCCAGGTCACCTTCGACGACCGCAGCGTCTCCAGCATCGTCTCGCGCGTCGCCGGCAGGATCGAGCAGGTCCGGGTCTCGCAGTGGGACAACGTGCGGCGCGGCGAGGCGATCCTCGCGCTCTACAGTCCCGATTTCATGACCGCCGAGGCTGAATACCTGCAGGCGAAGCAGACCGCCCGCTTGAGCGGCGCACCCGGTATTACCGGGATGGCGGGGATGGCGGCCTCGATGGAGGACGCGGCCGAGCGCAAGCTCGAACTGCTCGGCATGGAGCCGGCGGACATCCGCGCGATCGTCGCTCCGAGTCCGACGGTCTGGATGCGCGCGCCGATCGGCGGCACGGTGATCGAGAACAAGGCCACGCGCGGCGCGGCGGTCAATCCGGGCGATGTTCTTTATACCGTCGGCACGCTGAACGACGTCTGGATAACCGCCAGCATCTACGAGGACGACCTCGCGCGCGTGCACGAGGGGCAGAGCCTGGAGGCGGTGGTCACCGCTTATCCAAACGACGTCTTCAAGGGCGTGATCTCGCGCGTCAGCCCGGGCATCGATCCCGCCACCTACACCGCGCAGATCCGATGCACCGTCGCCAACCCCGGCCTCAAGCTGAAGCCGCAGATGCTCGCGCGGGTGCGGATCGTCACGCGGCCGGGAATGGCGCTCGTAATCGCGCAGCAGGCGCTGGTGTTCGACACCGACTCGTATTTCGCCTATGTGCGCGTGGGGCCCGATACGGTTGCGCGGCGCAAGGTCGTGATCGCGTCGTGGAACGAAAAGGGCTACGCGAGGATAGTCTCGGGCCTGGCCGCGGGAGACACGGTGGTCGTGGCCGGCTCGCTCCAGGTTGACGAGCTGTGGCGCGAAGCTCACGGCCAGGGATAGGAATCGCCCGTGATTCGCTCGTTAATGCAGGTCGCGCTGAAGGGCCGCGCCGTAATCATCGGCCTGGCCATCGCGCTGCTACTCTCCGGCATCTTCGCCTTCTCGCAGATCGATATCGAGGCTTATCCCGATCCCGTGCAGCCGATGGTCGAGCTTCTGACGCTGCCCAACGGGCTCAGCGCCGAGGAGGTCGAGCGGCTGGTGACGGTGCCGCTCGAATACACGCTCAGCACCACGCGCAACCTTGAAGCGATGCGCTCGATTTCGCTGTTCGGCCTCTCCGACATCCGCTGCTACTTCTCCTGGGATAGCGACTACTACTGGGACAACGCCGAGACCGTCAACCAGCTCCAGTTTGTCAGCCTCCCGGCGGGTATCACGGCCGCAATCTCGCCTGAGAACTCGATCGGCGAGATTTACCGCTACACGATCGAGAGCCCCGACCACGATCTGCTCAATCAGAAGACAGTTAACGACTGGATTGTTTCGCGCCAGCTCAGCACGGTGCCCGGCGTTATCGGCGACAGCACCTTTGGCGGACTGACCAAGGAATATCAGGTCGACGTTGACCCGCAGAAGCTCGATTACTACCACGTTCCGCTCTCCGCTCTGACCGGCGCGCTCGCCAACGCCAATATCAGCTCGGGTGGCAACTACCTGGACGTGGGCGAGCAGGCCTTCGACGTGCGCGGGCTGGGCTTTATCGATTCGCTCGACGACATCCGCAACACCCTGCTCGCGGTCAACAAGGCGACGCCGATCACGGTCAACAACGTGGCCGAGGTCTCCGTCGGCTACGCGCCGCGGCTGGGAATCGTCGGCATGAACAACCGCGACGAAGTGAGCGAGGGCATCGTCCTGATGCGCAAGTACGGCAACACGCTCAAGACGCTGCGCGGCGTGGAGGCCAAAGTAAAGCAGCTCAACACCTCGGGGATGCTGCCGCGCGGCTACCAGGTCGTGCCGTATTACGATCGCACGGCGCTGGTCGAGACCACGCTGCGCACGGTGCTGGAGAATCTCACGATCGGGATGGCGCTGGTCTTCCTGGTGCTGATCTTTTTTCTCAGCAATCTCAAGGCGGCGGTTATCGCCGCGATCAATATCCCGCTGGCGCTATGCGGCGCGTTCATCCTGATGAAGGTAAGCGACACGCCGGCCAACCTGATTTCGCTCGGCGCGATCGACTTCGGCATCATCATCGATACCACCGTGATCGTGATGGAGAACATCCATCGCCACCTGAGCTCCGACGAATTCGAGCACGAGTCTCCGTTCGGGCGCATCCTGCGCGCCGCTCAGGAGGTCGGAGGGCCGATGCTCTTCTCGACCCTGATTTTCGTGATCGCCTTTTTGCCGCTGTTCACGATGCGCGGGGTCGAGGGCGCGATCTTCTCGCCGATGTCGCATACCTATGCCTACGCGCTGGGCAGCGCGATCCTGCTCGCGGTCACGCTCACGCCGGTGCTGGGTTCGTTCGCTTTCGCGCGCGGTCTGCACGACGTCTACAACCCGTTGTGGAACGGGATCGCGCGCTTTTATCACGGCATGTTCATGCGCGTGCTCCGATGGCCGCGGCTGACCCTGGTCGTGGTCCTGATGCTGGCCGCCGCCGCGGCTTCGACCTATCCACGCCTGGGCGGCGAATTCCTGCCCAAGCTCGAAGAAGGCAACGTCTGGCTGACGGCCACGATGCCGCCAACGATATCGCTCATGCGCGGTGCAGTGCTCGCCAATCGCATGCGGCAGTTGCTGATGTCCTTCCCCGAAGTGACGACTGTGGTGTCGCAGCTCGGCCGCCCGGACGACGGCACCGAGACCACCGGTTTCTTCAGTATCGAATTCTCGGTCGATCTCAAGCCGGCCGCTGAGTGGCCTGCCGGGCTTACCAAACCGGAGATGGTCCGACGGATCGACACGAAATTGCGGCGCGAGATGCCGGGAGTCAGCTTCGACTACTCGCAGAATATCGAAGCGAATATCGACGAAGCGCTCTCGGGTGTAAAAGGCACGAACTCGGTCAAGGTGTTTGGGCGCGACCTCGCAGTGGACGAACGTATCGCCAATCAGTTGGTCGAAGTGATCGGCAAAGTGCCCGGAGCCGTTGATATGGCGGTGTACCGATCGCTTGGTCAGCCCAATTTGGTGATCAAGCCCGACCGCGCGGCGGCCGCGCGCTACGGATTGAACGTCTCCGACGTCGCTGCGATCGTGCAGGCGGCGATCGGCGGTCAGGCCGTGACCCAGGTGTTCGAGGGCGACGAGCGCTTCGACCTGGTCGTGCGATGGAAGCCGCAGTACCGCCAGAGCCTCGACGCGATTCGCAACATCCGGGTCGCCACGCCCGCCGGCGCCGATATTCCGCTCGCGCAGATCGCACAGGTGCGCACCGAAGAAGGCGCGTCGTTTATCTATCGCGAAGGTCTCGAACGGTATGTGCCCGTGCGCTTCGCCGTGCGCGGACGCGACCTCCAGAGTACGGTCGAAAGCGCAAAGCAGACGGTCGCGCGCGAGATAAACCTGCCCGAAGGGGTGCACCTCGAATGGGCCGGCGAATATGGAGAATTGCAGGAGGCTAATCGCCGCCTGATGATCGTGGTGCCGTTTGCGCTCGTGCTGATAGCCGGCGTGCTCTACGCGGCGACGACCTCGCTCATCGATACCTTTGTCATCATGGCGCAGATTCCGGTCGCCTGCATGGGCGGCATCCTGGGCCTCTACCTGACTCGTACGCCATTCAGCGTTTCGGCCGCGGTCGGCTTCATCTCGATCTTCGGGATCGCCGTGATGGACGGAATTCTGCTGAGCTTCTATATCCGCCAGCTATGGCAGGAGGGCCATCCGTTCCGCGAGGCTATCGTTATGGGCTCGGACCGGCGGCTTCGCGCGACGATGATGACCGACATGGTCGACGCGTTCGGATTGCTGCCGGCGGCGCTCTCGACCCGGATCGGCGCGCAGACTCAGCGCCCGCTGGCGATCGTGGTGATCGGCGGCGCGCTCGCGATCCTGCTGGTGACTCGCATTCTTCAGCCGGTGCTAATCTATCTCTGCCATCGCCGGCTGCGCCTGAGCGATGCGCCGCCGCCCAGGCCGGTAACGCTGCGCGTCTGACCGCACAGGCGGCGTTCGCGGGCTCCTCGCCGCCGGGCTTGCGCCGTGCTAAATCGGCCTCGGAGGATCGCGCGATGCAGCTTGAAACCCTGGCCTACGGCTACGGCCTTATCGAGGGGCCGCGCGTCGACGAACGCAACCGGCTCTACTTCAGCGACGTTCCCAACGGCGGCGTTTACCGGCGCAGCCCCGACGGCGCCGTCGAGACGCTCATCCCGCGCCGGCGCGGCGTCGGGGGAATCGCGCTCAATGCTCCGGGCGGCATCGTATGCAGCGGCCGCAGCCTGATTTGCTGGGACGAGACGACGAGGCAAAGCCGCGACCTGTTCACCGAATGGGAAGGGCGAGCGCTGCGCGGCCTGAACGACCTTACCGTCGATGGCGAGGGCAGCATCTTCGTAGGCTCGCTCGAATTCGACGCGCTCTCCTCCGACACGCCCATCCCCGGCAACGTCTTTCGCGTCGACCCGCCCAACACCGTGACCAAGCTGTGGGAGGAGATCGAGGTGACCAACGGGATGGGCTTTAGCCCGGACGCCAAGCTGCTGTATCATTGCGATTCGACCACGCGGGCGGTGTGGGTCTATGACGTCACCGCCGACCGCAGGCTCAAGGACCGCCGCGTCTTCGCGCAGCTGCCCGAGGGATGGCCGGACGGGATGGCGGTAGACGTCGAGGGCGGAGTGTGGGTCGCGGTCGTGCGCTACGGCGAGGTCGTGCGCATCAAGGCGGACGCCACGCTCGAGCGCAGAGTCAAGATGCCGTCAACGATGGTGACGAGCCTCTGCTTCGGCGGCGCCGACATGATGGATCTGTACGTGGTGACGGCCGACAATACGGAGGACGCGAATCGCAAGGGCACGATATTCAGGATGCGCTCGGACGTTCCGGGTCTGAAAGTGCCGAAAGGTCGTTTCTAGGAATGGCTGAGAAAACCGTCGCACAAGGAGACGCGGATGGCTTTACAGGTCGGACAGCAGGCGCCCGACTTCACGATGAAGTCGAATAAGATGCAGGACGTGAAACTTTCGGATTTGCGCGGCAGCAAGGTTCTCTTGCTCTTCGTGCCGCTTGCGTTTACCGGCACTTGAACCAAGGAATTTTGCGGCGTGCGGGACACGCTGGCAGAGTACGAACAGCTCGGATGCAAGGTATTTGGTATTTCGACCGACAGCCCGTTCGCGCTCGACGCATGGGCGCGCGAGCAGAATTATCAGTTCCCGCTGCTGAGCGACTACAACAAGGAAGTGTCGCCGGCCTACGACTCGATGTATCCCGAACTGCTGGGCTTCAAGGGCGTATGCAAACGCTCGGCCTACGTGATCGACAGTCAGGGCAAGGTCCGCTATCGCGAAGTGCTCGAGGACGCTCGTCAGATCCCCGACCTCGACGCGATCAAGATGTGTCTCAAGGAAATATAGCAACTCGCGCGAGCGCCGGCGCAGATTCCGATCCGCGCCGGCCCGCCCCAACCCGGAGCCGGCGCCTGGCGGATGCCTAATACTCTCGACGGAATTGTTGCGGTCGACCTTACGCAAAACGTGGCCGGCCCGTATTGCACTCAACTTCTCGGCGACTTCGGCGCGACCGTCATCAAGATCGAACGCCCCGGAATCGGCGATGATTCGCGCCGCTATGCCCCCGCATGGAGCGGCGGCGCTACCGAGCCCGGCGATTCGACCGCGTTTTTAGCTTACAACCGGAACAAAAAGAGTGTCTGCGTCGATCTCGACCATCCCGCCGGCCTCGCGGTCGTGCGCCGGCTCGCCGAGCGCGCCGACATCTTCGTCCATTCGCTCAAGCCCGGGAGCGCCGAGGCGCGCGGTCTTGGCTACGACGACCTGAAAGCGCGCAACCCGCGGCTCATCTACGCCGCGATCAGCGGTTTTGGCGAAACCGGACCGATGCGTCAGCTGCCCGGCTACGATCCGCTCGGCCAGGCGCACTCGGGCGTGATCAGCGTCACGGGCCATCCGGGCGCGCCGCCCGCGCGCGTTGTCGTTCCAATTATCGACATGGGTTCCGGATTGTGGCTGTTCTCCGGCGTGCTCGCCGCGATTATCGAGCGGGGCAGGACCGGCCGCGGAGCACGGGTCGGCGTGAGCCTGCTCGAAACCGGGGTCGCGTGGACCACGCTGCATATGAGCAACTACGTGGCGACCGGAGAGGTGCCCGAGCGCACCGGCTCGGCGTCGCCGGCGGCGGCGCCCTACGAGGCGTTCGAGACCGGGGACGGATGGATCATGATTGCGGCGGGCAACGATCGGCTGTTCGGCCGCCTGTGCGAGCGCCTTGAGATTCCGGAGCTTATCCGCGACGATCGCTTCAGCAGCAACGCCGCGCGCGTTCCGCGCCGCGCTGAGCTTCACGCGCTTATCGAAGAGCGCACGCGGCGGCGTCCGACAGAACACTGGGTCGCCGCGCTGCGCGAGGTTGGCGTGCCGTGCAGCCCGATCAACCGCCTCGACCAGGTGCACGACGACCCGCAGGTCAACGCCGTCGGGATGATCAAGCGGATCGACGGCTTCCGTGTCCCTGATTTCGAGATCGTCGACGTCGCGGTCAACGTCAACGGCGAGAAGGCGACGCTGCGCTCGATGCCGCCGCGGCTCGGCGAACATACCGACGAAGTGCTGCACGGCGCGGGCTACAGCGCGGACGAGATCGCCGCTCTGCGCGAGGCCGGCACTATCGGTTAGATTCGGCTAGCGCGCGACCGTCGCGCCGAGGTCGCCTGCGGCAAGCGCTGCGCTTGCGACGATAGTCAGAACGAACGCCCCCGCTCGCATTGCCGCCGCATAAGGATCGTCTGGCAGCCGTTCGCCGAAGGCGAGAATTCCCCCTGCGATCGGAATCACGTTGGAGATCGCCGACGAAAGCGGCATTGCGATAATCCCGCGGCCGATCGCGAACGAGTTCTGCAGCATCACCAGCCCCGCCACGTTGGCCGCGATCGTCAGGTACGTGTAAGGACTCGCGGCGAGCACGAACGCGAGGGCGGCAAGGTCGGGAGCGCCCGCCAGCCGGTCGGCCAGCGGCTTGGTGTAGAGGCTCGCAAACCCGAGCGCGATTCCCGAGGCGGCTGCGGCCGCTGCGGCGTTGCGCTGCAGCCCTTGCGGAAGCAGTAGCGCCAACGTGATCGCAACCGCCGCCAGCGAAGACAGTGCCAGCGCGGGCACATCGGGCGAGCGCTGCGCGGCGCCCGCGCCGAGCGACGCGGCAAGCATCAGCGCGGCCACGATGAAGGCGCCAATGCCGAGCCATTCCCAGATTCGCGCGCGCTCTTTAAGGAAGAGGACCGCAAGCGCGACGAACAGCACGATTCCGCCCTGCATCGCCACCGCCATCATCGAGACGGGCGCGCCGGCGAGCGCGACCATGTACAACGCATAGCCGGCCGTCTGCACCACCAGTCCCCCGGTCCATATCGGATCGCGAATCCAGGCGACGAGCGCGCCCAGGATCCCGCGTGCGCCCGCGATCGGCAGGGCGTGCGCGCGCATTTTCATCATCAGCAGACCCAAGGCCAGGAGCATGCTCGCGACTAGGCCCAGCGCGAGGTTCTGCGCAAGCACGCCCCACGCGCTATCCATCGGTGATCTCACGCATCACGCCGGTGTCCGAAATGATAAAGCGCCGCCCGCCCCATGATACCTCGTTGCCGACGAGGCTCGCGGCCCAGATCGCCGCCATCACGAGGTCCTTCAGCGGCACCAGCCAGAGATCGCCCAGCAGCTCCGGCAGTTTGAGCGCGCGCGCGAGGATCAGCGCCGAACTCGCCAGGCGCGCCGAGATCACGCCGGCGCAAAGGGCTGCCGCGGCGGGGCTCGCGCCGGTCGCGGCCAGCATCACCAGCCCCCAGAGGGGGCCGTTGATCATGATGGTCAGGAGGCTCAGCGGGCGCATGATGCGATAGGTCCGCGCCCAGCGCAGCTTGCGCTGCCAGAACTCGCGGAAATCCCGTTCTTCGGAGCCCGAGGTGACGAGCGAGCGCGAGAGTCGGATTTCCCAGCCTTTGTCGGCCACTGCGCGGCCCAGCTCGAAGTCGTCGGCGAGCTTCTCGCCAAGCGCGCGCATGCCGCCGGCGGCTTCCAGGGCCGCCCGGCGCACCGCGATGGTCGCGCCGAAGGCGTAGCGCAACGGTTCGACGGCGACCGCCAGCATCACTTGCGGCGCGAAGTCGGTGTTGATAAACGACGCCGCCAGGCGCGACGCGAACGAGCCGGTCGGCCGCGCGCGATAGGCGCATGTCATCATGCCCACCCGCTCATCGGCGAAGAGTTCGGCGACGAGCCGCTCGAGGTGGCCGCGCTCGACCGAGATGTCGGCGTCGCTCAGCACGAAGGCGTCGGCCCGCTCGGCGCGCTCGGCCATGCGGATGACTTTGGCGATCTTGCGGTTGGCGATGCCGGGCTCGTCGCCGACGATGAGCGTGATGCTCGCGTATGGATAGCGGGAGCGGAGCGCGACCGGCGCCTCGGCGGCGCGATCCTCGTAGCTCGGAACGGCGAAGAAGAAGTCGGCGCGCGGGTAGCCGCTCTCAAGGTAGCTGGTGAGATTGGCGAGCAGATTGGAGGAGAGCCCGGAGAGCGGTTTCAGCACAGCGATGCGCGGCGGCGGCTTGGGCAGTGGCGGCGGCGGATCGGCGGCGTGCGCGGCGAAGTGCATCGCAGCGATTGTAGAAGCCGCATAATAAATCAACGAGCTCGCGAGGCCGAGCGCCGCGAGCCAGAACAACGCGGTAGTCACGAGACGTTGAGGGTCCTGAGCAAGGCCACCGGCGCGCGGCCCCACGAACGGGCTGACGCCAAAGATTCCCGGGCGACAGCTGTCGCAGGCACGGACTGCGCGGCTAGGCCGAGGCCTGCTCGGCCACTGAAGCCTGCGCCCGCCGCTGGCGCATTGTTGAAAGGAACTGTCCGCCCTCTTTGAGCAGCCGTTTGCATTCCTCGCGCGAACTCACCATCTTGCGCACCGCTTTGAAGATATAGCGCGGGCGGAAGTAGAAGCTGCGGTAGAAGCGCTCGACCGCGCCGTAGATCTCGTCGTTGCTCAGCCCCGGATATTTGATCGTGCACTTCTGATAGCCCGACTCGTCGAGCAGCGGGTTGACGGCGAGGTAGCCGTTCTTGACCACATAGTTGTAGAGCTCGGTGCCAGGATAGGGCGACGCCAGCGAGACCTGGATGGTCTCGCAGTCCATCTCGCGCGCAAAACGCATCGTCTCCTGGATCGTCTCGCGGGTTTCGCCGGGCAGACCGAGGATGAAGGTACCGTGAATCAGGATGCCGACTTCGTGGCAGTCGCGGGTGAAGCGTCGCGCGCGGTCGAGCCGGACGCCCTTCTTGATGTTCCTCAGGATCTGGTCGTTGCCGCTTTCGTAGCCGACCACGAACAGCCGCAGGCCGCCGTCCTTGAGCACCTTGAGGGTTTCGTAATCGACGTTGGCGCGCGAATTGGTTGACCAGGTGATGCCAAGCGGCTTGAGGAGCTGGGCGATCTTCCGCGCCCGGCCGGGATCGGCGGTGAAGGTGTCGTCGTCGAAGAACAGTTCCTTCATCTTGGGAAACTTACTCTTCATCGCGACGACTTCTTCGTAAACGTTTTCGGGACTGCGCACGCGGTAGCGATGGCCCTGCGTGACCTGCGGCCACAGGCAGAAAGTGCAGCGCGCCGGGCATCCGCGCCCCGTGTATATCGATACGTACGGATACTGGCAGTAGGGGCTATTGTATTTCAGGTAGTCGAGGTTGTTTTGATAGATTTCGGTGACGAACGGCAGCTTGTCCAGTTCTTCGTTGGTAAGCTGGGCGCGGTCAGGGTTGTGATGAATCGCACCGTTTTTGCGATACGAGATTCCGCCCACCTTGCTCCAATCCCAGCCCTGCGCCACTTCGACCATCGAGTGGTCGAACTCGCGCCGTCCGGCGATATCGATCGCCGATGAGACCTTGAGCGTCCCTTCGGGCTCGGCGGTGGGATGGCCGCCGACGAAGGCGATGATGCAATCGGGATTGGCGGTCTTGATAGCCTCGGCCGTGCGTGCGTCCATCCGCAGCGACGGCGTCGAGGTGTGGATCACTACGAAATCGTAATTCCTGGCCTCTTCGACCGTGCGCTTGAGGTCGTAACCGTGAGGCGGAGCGTCGAGCAGGCGCGCCCCCGGGATCATTCCGGCCGGGTAGGCCAGCCAGGTCGGATACCAGAACGACCAGACCTCGCGGGTGGCCTGGTAACGCGAGCCGGCACCGCCGTCAAAGTCCTCGTAGGAAGGGGGATTCAGGAAAAGCGTCTTCATCACGTCCATATTCTGGTCGTCTCCACGGGCCTGTCCGACTGGTTAGGGGAAATATACAAACCGGCGCGGGTGCAAGCAATATCGTCTGGGAGCGAATTTTTGACGAAAATACCCTCTACGGCATACGCGCCCGGTAGATGGGCGGACTGCGCGTATGGACCCGAAGAAACCAAAGAGCGCATCTCCCGCTGACGGTCGGAGCCTCGCAGCAAACGCGCGGTCAGCGCTCGGGCAAGAGCGTATGCTTCAGACCTCTTCCGAGGCTGCGCGCAGGGGCGGCGTCTCGGTGAGCACGAAGGCCACTACGCCGGTCAGATTGCCGATCACGGTTGCCGCGAACCACAAGAGCCCGAGCGCGATCGCGTCGGACTTCGGCATTCCGGCCATCCCGAACAGCATCAGGTAGGCGGTCTCGCGTACGCCCAGCCCGTTGAGCGTAACCGGTAGGCTCGCAAACACGTTGGCGATGGGGACGCACAGCACGAAGAGCGTAAGAGGCGTGGAGAGCCCAAGTCCGCGCGCTAATATCCACTGACAGATCGCGAGCGACACCTGCAGCGCGATCGAGAGCGCGATCGCCGGCATCATCGCGAGCGGCCGACTAAGGTAGGGGGCGATCGTCGCCGCCAAGACGACAATTCGCCCCGGCATCCGCGCCGCCAGCTTGCCGATGAGCGGCAGGGCCGCAAAGCCGGCCACAGAAATCGCCCCGACCGCGATCGTCGGCAGGATGAGCGACCGCGGCAATTTGGCGCTCATGGCCGCCGCGGCAGCGGCGGCGAGCCAGAACAGTCCGATCAACCCGACGATACGGTCGGCGGCGACCGAAGCGATCGCGTCGGCGAGCCTCTGATGGCGACGGCCGAGATAGACCGCGCGCAGGGCGTCGCCGCCGACCAACCCCGGCACGAAAACGTTGGTGAACATCCCGATGAAGGCGTAGCTCAGGTAGTCGAAGAACGGCGCGGGGATTTTCAGGATCGCGCCCAGCAGGCTCCAGCGATACGCCGACACCACCTGTCCGGCTACGAACAATCCCACAGCGATGAAGAAGAGGCCGATCCGCTCGCGCGCGAGCTGATGGAGCACCGGCCGAAGATTGTAGTGCCAGAGCAGAAGCGTGACGATGACCAATCCGGCGCCCGCGCGCAGCGCGAAGCCAAAAAGCGCGCGCCCCCTGCCGGCGGCGGCCGATGAAGGCGGTTCAGAGGGCGGCGCCATGGCGTCCGCGGCAGGTTCAGCTTGCATATCTCGGCTCACTTGCCTTGAGGATCGCTCGCTTGTGCCATTCCGATCCGATCACGGTAAATTCTCCCAGCCGCGCGTGCAGCTGTTCGAGTTCGCGCTGGTCGATAACCAGGACCACGGGTCCCGGCGCGTTCCACAGCCGCAGCACATCATCCTCGGAGCGGAAGAAATAACGGCTGCCGTCGGCGGCGTGCGCCTCTCCGAAGGCGAGTTCGGTCGGTGCGCCCACGAGTATCACGCGCCGGCGCGTATAAAACGGGAGCGCCTGGACGTAGCGCGGGTAACAGATGAGCGTCGCGTCGGGCGCACGCGCCTGGACTTCGCGAGCCAGCGCTGCGTAGGAACGCAGCGGTTCCGCCTGCAGGCGAACGTAACTGCCCGCGCCCAGCGCGGTTGCGGCCACGAGCACCATTGCCGCGAGCCCTGCATCGAACCGCCAGTGGCGAAAGATTTCAGCCACCAGCGCACCGCCGGCCGCGCCGATCAGACCGAGCGCGTAAAGCGCGGGCCGCGCCGCTACGACGTAGGGGCTGCTGAAGAGCGGCGCCGTCATCGCCGCCACCAGCATCGCTACCCCCATCAGGGCGAGTACGACGCCGACCGCGGCGAAGCGGATGCGCAGGCCAAGCGGTTCATCGCCGGCGCGCACGCCGGCCGCGAATGCGCGCGAGAAAATTCCGTCGGCGAGCAGCACCGCGATCGGCGCAGCGGCGGGCAGGATATACGGGATAAGCTTGGCGCTGGCCGCCGAGAACATCACGATTACAACCGCCGCGGCGACGATACAGAAGCGGCCCGCCGGCGTGCGCGAGAGTTCCCGCCAGGCGATGAACGGGGCCATCAGCGTCCAGGGCATCATCCCGGCGGCCAGCACCGGCACGTAGTAGTAGAACGGCTGGCCGTGGCTGTAGCCTGACTCGAAGAAGCGGCGGAGATGCTCGCCGACGAAATAGAAGTCCACGAAGCCGGGCTCGCGGATCGCGATCGCGATAAACCACGGCGCGGCGATGAGCGCCACCATCGCGCCGCCTGCCAGCGCATGGAAGCGGCCGGTCGCGCCGGACAGCTCACCCTGCCACCAGAGAAAAATTGCGAGGGTGACGATTGGAATCGCCGCGGCTACCGGCCCTTTGGCCAGCAGGCCCATTGCGATCGCTGCGTAGCCGAGCCAGCACCATCGGCCGCCCTCGCTCCAGTGGAGAAAAAGCGCGAACAGCGCCACCGTGACCGAGGCCGCGAGCAGCATGTCGGTGGTCAGCACCTGTGCCATCACGGCATAGAGCGTCGAGGTCGCGAGAATCGCGCCGGCCAGCAGCGCTCGGCCGCGGCCCATCGTCCGGCGCACGAAAATCCATGTCATCAGCACGCCTGCGAGTGCCGCGAGCGCCGGCGTCAACCGCGCGGCGAATTCGTTGACGCCGAAGATCGCCATCCAGAGAGCGCCGAGCCAATACAGCAAGGGCGGCTTCTCGACGTAAGCGACGTAGTTGAGATGCGGGACGATGAAGTTGCGCGTCGCGAACATCTCGCGCGCGATCTCGGCGTAGCGCGCCTCGTCGGGCTCCCACAGGCCGTAGCTGCCGAGATGAAAGAAGAAGATAGCCGAGGCCAGGCCGATGAGCGCGAGCGCGTCGAGCGCGGACCCCGGTACGCTTCGCGGCGCGGGCGCGGCAGCGGCGGCCGAGGCGAAGGTCGATTCGATAGGCACGGGCTCGGACACGACGCCCAAGTGTATCGTGCGCAGCGCGCCGGTGCAGCTATGCGCGAGCGCGCCACACGTTGGCGCTACAGGCCGGCGGCTCCGCCGCCTTTGCGCGGATCGAAAGCGCCGTTCAGATCGCCCGGCGCGATCGCGATCGCGCCGACCGCGCCCAGCGACGGTACTTCCTTCAGCCGATAGCCCATCTGCTCGAGCGCGCTGCGCGTGGCCGCCGGCATCGCGGCCTCAACGAACACCACGCCGGGCGCGGCCTGCTCATGCACCCGCGGTTCATCGACTGCCGCCCCGGGGTCGAGATGGAAGTCCAGCACGTTGACCGTGACCTGCACTACGCCGCTGATGATCGTCGGGCCGCCCGAGCCGCCGGCCGTCAGCACCGGATTGCCGCGGCGCATCACGATTACCGGCGACATGCTCGAGAGCGGACGCTTGCCGGGCGCAATCGCGTTGGCGGCCGCGCCTTCGAGCTTGAATGCGTTGGGCACGCCCGGGCCGGCGGCGAAGTCGTCCATCTCGTCGTTGAGTACGAGGCCGAGGCCCGCGACCATCATCTTGGCGCCGAAGATCGTGTTGATGGTGGTGGTGACCGCGACGACGTTGCCGTCCTTGTCCACCACCAGCAGGTTGGAGGTTCCGTGGTCCGCAGCCGGCGCGAGATGGGCAGGCGCGCCGCGATGGAGCGCGCGCTGGAGCGCCTCATCGATATGGCCCTGCGAAAGCAGCTTATCGATTGGCACGTTTACGAAATCCGGGTCGGCATACCGATCGCGGTCGATAAAACCCTGGCGCATGATCTCGATAAGCCGCGCGAGGTAGGGCGGCGAGTCGGCGCCCAGTCCGGCGACCGGCGCGCTCCCGAGCATCCCGAGGATTTCCAGCACCACGCCGCCCGACGACGGCGGCGGCATCGTCCAGACCTCGTAGCCGCGATAGCCGCGATGAAGCGGCGCGCGCCACACCGGCCGGTATTGCGCGAGATCTTCGGCGCTGATCAATCCGCCGTGCGCCTTCATCCACTCGGCCAGCGTGTGCGCGATCTGTTCGTGGTAAAAGCGCGTCACCGGATCGTCGCCGAGCGAGCGCAGCGTCGCGCCAAGCGCCTGTTCATGCAGGATGTCGCCGGACTTGGGCGCGGCGCCCGCTGGCGTGAGGTACGTCGCCTTAAGGCCGGGGTCGGCCGCCAAAGCTGAAGTAGTACGTTCGATGTCTTGAACCAGGTGCTCGGTTGCGGGAAAGCCCTGCTCGGCGAGCCGGATCGCGGGCGCGGCAACAATCGAAAATTTCATCGTGCCGAAGCGGCGGAGCGCCGCGTCGAGCCCCGCAATTTCGCCCGGCACTGCGACCGCCAGCGGCCCCGCGCGGGCCAGCGCCTCGTCGGTCTTTCCGCCGCGCACATACATCGTGGCGCTCGCGCCCATCGGCGCACGCTCGCGATAGTCGAGCGCGTAAAAGCTGTGCGTGCGGGCGAGGTAGATCAGCATGAAGCCGCCCCCGCCGATCCCGCAGGAGGCCGGATTGGTCACGCCGACCGCGAGCGAGGTCGCGACGGCGGCGTCGATCGCATTGCCGCCGCGGCTCAGGATTTCGACCCCGGCGCTCGCGGCGAGAGCATTTTCGGCCACCACCATCGCGTGATGCGCTTCGGTGGCACGGGCCGGCACGGACACCGCGCAGAACACGGCCAGGGCGAGTATGGCCAGCCGCGCGCATGCGGAGAACGCGCGAATGCGTCGCGTCAGGGCGACAGAGGCGAACCGATCTGTAGCGGAAAACATTCCCGCCTTTCTAACAGCGTCGTACGGCCAAGGAAAGCTGGCGCGGGTGATGCGTGCGCCGAAGGTCGGCTTCATGATCGAATCGCGGCCGGTTAGATTTTGCGCGCGCGAAGTGCTTTGATCGCATCCACCTCAACGCGCTGCCGTGCAAGCGCCCAGCGGCGCCAATCCAAATCGAGAGGGCACTCCGATGGGTTTCGATGAGATCATCTACGAGAAGGCCAACCGCGTCGCCGTAATCACGCTAAACCGCCCCGCGCGCCTCAACGCCTGGACCTCGAAAATGGAATCCGAGCTGCGCGAGGCTCTGCTCGATTCCGAACACGACGACAAGGTGGGCGCGATCGTGATTACGGGCGCCGGCAAGGCCTATTGCGCCGGCGCCGACATGGGCACGCTCAATCGCGTCGCCGACGGCACGACCTCGGCGGTGCAGGCGGTGTCGGGCGAGGTCACTGGCACCAGCGAGCCGCGGGCGGACTTTCGCCAGCGCTTCTCATGGATCGCTGGGCTCAGCAAGCCGGTGATTGGCGCAATTAACGGCGCGTGCGTCGGGATGGGATTCACCACCGCGCTCTATCACGACATCCGGATTGCCTCGGAACGCGCGCGGATGGGTCTCATTTTCGTCCGCCGCGGCCTGGCAATCGAGCATGGTGCGAGCTGGCTGCTGCCGCGGATCGTGGGTTTGTCCAACGCCCTGGAAATCGCGCTGAGCGGGCGAATCCTCGACGCCGAGGAGGCGCTTCGAATCGGCCTGGTGAGCCGGGTCGTTGCGCACGAGCAGCTGATGCCGACGGCGCTGGAGATGGCGGGCGAGATAGCGACCAACTGCTCGCCGCTCGGAGTCGCGCACGCCAAGCGCCTTATCTATCACCATCTGTCGTCCGACCTCGGCGCGGCGCTAGCCGAGGAGAACGAATCGATCGCGGTGATGACGCGCTCGGAGGATTTCAAGGAGGGGATCCGCGCTTTTCAGGAAAAGCGCGCGCCGCGCTTCATCGGCCGCTAGGGCGGGGCGGGCGGGGATCTCGAACGGTCGCTTCGCGCGCCGGTCCGCGACCAGCCTCGGTCGATCGGGTCACCTCTCGCGGGTCACTTCTCGCGGATTACTTCTCGAGCGGATGCTTGAAGCGGCGGTCGGGATGGCGCACGGTCAGCACCGCACATCCGGCCTTCTGCACCACGCGCTCGGCCACGCTGCCCAGCAGCACGTGCGCAAGGCCGGAGCGGCCGTGCGTGCCGAGCACGATCAGGTCGACGCCTTCGGTTTGTGCGGCGTGGATGATTTCGAGAAACGGAGCGCCGACGCGCAGAAGGCTCCGCGCCTTGATTTGAGCGTCGCGAAATTGGGCGACGATCCGGTCGATCTCGCGCTGCGCGCCCAGCCGCTGCTCCTCGGCTATCTGGTTCATCGCGCTCACGTCGAAAGCAGGTCCCAGTTCGCTCACCATCACCGGCGGCAGCGGTTGGTCGACGTGCAGGATGATCACTTCGGAGCCGAACTTGCGCGCGAGTTCCTCGGCAAACCGCTGCGCGTTGAGCGAGTCGTCGGAAAAATCGGTGGCCAGCAGAATCTTCTTGAGTTCAGGCACGGCTGACAGACCATACGCTTGTCACGCAGCCCTGGGCAAGTGCTCGGCGGGGTGGATTCCGAGTATCGTGGCGCATTAGAATCGGCCTTCGGATATTACGACAGATGAAAGGTTCGGACATTACGAGGTTGCGCGACTTCGAGCGCGCTTGCGACGAGCTTTTTGATGAGTGGCTGGGGCGATGGCACGGCGGAGCCGCCGCGGCCGTTTCGCCGAGCGCAGTCATAGTTGACCGCGGCGATCGGTACGAAGTGCGCATCGAGGCCGCCGTCGAGGATCCGGAAGTGATTCACGTCGAGGTCACCGAGGTGAGCTTGACCGTGCGAATCCCCGCCGGGACTCATCCAGAGGTAGAACGCAGGATGAGCTTGACGCATGCGGTCGATCGAGAGAGCACTACGGCGCAATGGGCCGACGGCGTACTGACCATCGTACTGCCCAAGCTGCGCGGTCGGCGCATCAAAGTAGTATAGAGAGCAACCCGGACAAGGGAAGCGATGATGGTCGAGGGGGACGACAAGAAGCCCGCGCCGGCGCCGCACGAGCAGGCGCTTAAGCCTGCGGCCTCGCCGGTGGAGCTCCGCGTGGACGAGTTGCGCGGCCGCTCTCCGCTTAGCCCCGACGAGCTCGTGAACGCGGCGCGCGACGGCGCCCACGAGCTGCTCGGGCAGCAGCGGGCGCTCGACGCGATACGGATGGCGATTGGGATCGGCGCGCCCGGCTACAACGTCTTCGTGAGCCGGGTGCGGTCCCGCCGCGAGCGCGAGTCGATCGTTCGCATCCTGCAGCAGCAGGCGGCGGCGACGCCGACGCCGGGGGACTGGGTCTACGTCAACAACTACAAGAGCCCGGAGTCGCCGGTGGCGATCTACCTGCACGCCGGGCAGGGCGCGGAATTGCGTGACGGGATGCGCGATCTCGTCAGCTTCCTCATCGAGCAGCTGCCCAAGGCCTTTCGCCGCGAGGACTTTGACCAGGAGCGCAAGGCGCTGCGCGAAAAGTACAACCGCCGCGCCCAGGAGCTGTTTGCCCAGCTCGAGAACGCGGCGCGCGAGCGCGGCTTCGCGATCCAAGGGACCACTTCCGGCCAGGTCATTTTCATTCCGCTCATCAACGGCAAAGCGCCCGAATCGCCCGAGGAGCTCAGCCGCGTGATGCAGGAGCTTCCCGAGGCGGAACGCGACCGGCTGGCCAAGGCTCAGGGCGAGCTTGCCGACTCGTTCGCCACGATGGCGATGCGTCAGCAGGAGCTGATGCGCGAGCTGGTCGGAGAAATCCGCCAGATCGAGCGCACTTTCGCCGCCCGTCTGATTGCGCCGGCTATCGCCGCGCTCAAGACGCGCTTCGAGAGCGAAGCCGTAACGAACTATCTCGATCAGGTTGCCGAGCACATGCTCGACCATTTGGATCGCTTCCGCGAAGCCGCCGAGACGGGCCCTGAGGCCTCGCCGCGTCCGCTGCCTCTGCAGCGCGCCGACGGACCGGAGGAGAGCCGATTCTTCGAGTACCAGGTCAACGTGGTGGTCGATAACGCGGGGCGAAGCGGCGCTCCCGTGATCGCCGAGGACGCGCCGACCTATCGCAACCTATTCGGCACGATCGAGCGCTGGATCGACCCGAGCGGCCGCAGCGCAACCAACTTCACGCGCATTATCGGCGGCTCCCTGGTGAAGGCGCACGGCGGATTTCTGCTCTTCGACCTCGACGACGCGATCGTCGAGCCGGGCGTGTGGAAGGCGCTCAAGCGAACGCTCAAGACGGGCCGTATGACGCTCGAGACGCTGGAACCGTTTCCGTTTTTCATGGTGAGCGGGCTCAAGCCCGAGCCGATCGAGTTGGCGGCCAAGGTGATCGTCACCGGCAGCCCCTATCTTTACAACCTGCTGTACTTTTACGACCCCGAGTTCGCAGAGCTGTTCAAGGTCAAGGCCGAACTGCGTCCGGTGGTTGATGCCGACGCGGAGGCCGCGCGCCATTATGCCGTGCGCGTGTCAGCGCTGGCCAAGGACGAGGGGCTGCCCGATTTCGACGGCGCGGCGCTCGCGCGGATCGTGGAGTTCGGGATGCGCGAGGCGGGCGACCGTCAGCGGCTATCGAGCGTGATGGAGCCGATCGACGATCTCGCGCGCGAAGCGGCGTACTACGCGCGTGCGGCCAACGACCGGGTGGTCGGCGCGCGCCACGTCGATCGCGCGCTCAATGAACGCGTGTTGCGCCTCAACTTTATCGAAGAGGAGATCCGCCGTCTGATCGCCGAAGGCACGATCGTCGTCCATCTGCGGGGCGGCGAGGTCGGCCAGGTCAACGGGCTGGCGGTGCTCGACGCCGGCGGCTACAGCTTCGGCCGTCCCGCGCGCATCACCGCGACCGTCGCGCTCGGCCAGGCCGGCGTCATCAACATCGAGCGCGAGGCGCGGCTGTCGGGATCGACTCACGACAAGGGCGTCATGATCCTGAGCGGTTTCTTTCGCCAGCGCTTCGGACAGGATTTGCCCGCCTCGATGACCGCGAGCATCGCCTTCGAACAATCCTACTCCGGGATCGATGGCGACAGCGCGAGTTCGACCGAACTCTACGTGCTGCTCTCGGCGCTGAGCGGCGTGCCGCTCCGCCAGGACCTGGCCGTCACCGGTTCGGTCGACCAGTACGGCGCGGTGCAGGCGATAGGGGGCGCCAACGAGAAGATCGAAGGCTTTTACCGCGTGTGCAAGGCGGTCGGGCTGAGCGGCACGCAAGGCGTCCTGCTGCCGCGCGCCAACGTCACCAACCTGATGCTCGAACCGGAGACGGTCGAGGCGGTCGCGAGGGGGCGCTTTCACATTTATCCGGTAAGCACGATCGATGAGGGGATCGAGATCCTGACCGGCGTTCGCGCGGGCGCGCTCGAGGAGCCAGGCACGGTCAATCATCTCGTCAGCGCTCGCCTGCATCGCATGTCGGACATCCTGCGCGAGCGCCGTCCGCCCGAGGAGACTCGCGGCTTGCAGGCCGGTCCGTCGCCCGCGCCGGTGCCGCCGCCGCCGACGCCCCCGGTCCCGCCACGCTGAGCGCGGAGCCATGGCCGCACATTTCCGGACCGAACTTCGGATTGCCTGAGATGCCGATCGATCTGCGCCTCGATGCCGACGAAGTCCCGCTGCTTTGCGACTTCTATCTGCTCACGATGGCTGCGGCGTATTTCGCCTCCGGCAACAACGACACAGCCTGCTTCAGCATGTTCACGCGCCGGCTACCGGCGCGCCGCGGCTTCCTGGTGGCGGCCGGGCTGGAGCGGCTGCTCGAGGCGCTCGAGCAGTTTGATTTCGCCCCGCGGGCGCTCGAATACCTCGAATCGCTGCGACTGTTCACCTCCGACTTCCTGAATTTCCTCGCCACTCTGCGCTTCAGCGGCGAGGTCTGGGCGATGCCCGAGGGCACGATCTTTTTCGCCACCGAACCGATCCTGGAAGTACGGGCGCCGCTCATCGAGGCGCAGCTGATCGAAACGCTGGTTCTCAACCAGATCGGGATGGGGTCGCTCGTGGCGAGCAAGGCGGCGCGCAGCCTCGTGGTGGCCGGTGGGCGGCGGCTGATCGATTTCGGGCTGCGCCGCAGCCAGGGCGCCGACGCGGGCCTCGTGGCGGCGCGCTCGAGCTATATCGCCGGCTTCGCCGGCACCTCCAACGTGCTCGCCGGACTGCGGTACGGGATTCCGCTGTACGGGACGATGGCGCACAGCTACGTGATGGCGCACGAGCAGGAGCGCGAGGCCTTCGAGAGCTACGTCAAGGTTTTTCCGCGGCTGAGCACACTTCTCGTCGACACCTATGACACGCTGCGCGGGGTCGAGAACGCGGCCACGGTGGCGCTCGAGTTGCGCGAGAGGGGCGCCAAGCTCCAGGGCATCCGGCTCGACAGCGGCGATCTGCTGGAACTGAGCAAGCGCGCGCGGCGCGTGCTCGATCGGCGCGATCTTGCCGAGGTTCCGATCTTCGCCAGCGGCAATCTCGATGAATATCGTATCGCCGAGCTGGTCAAGGCCGGCGCGCCGATCGACGCATTTGGCGTGGGCACCGAGATGGCCGTGAGCGCCGATGCGCCCGCGCTCGACGTGGCTTACAAGCTGGTCGAATACCGGGGTGAACCGCGCCTGAAAACCTCGAGCGAAAAAGCCACGCTGCCCGGCCGCAAACAGGTTTTCCGCGCGCGCAACGCCGCCGACGGTTTTTTCGCCGACCTCGTCGGATTGTTCGAGGAAAGTCCGGACAATCTGCAGCGCGAGTTTCGTCCCGCGCCCGCATCGGTGCGTCCGGTACTCGAGCGCGTGTTCGCCGACGGCCGTCGAATCGGCACGCGGCCGCAGCTCGGCGAGGCGCGCGAGCGCTTGCTGGAATCCTTCGCCAAGCTGGACCCTCGCTACAAAGACATCGATCGTCCCGACGCCTACCCGGTGCGCCTCAGTGCCGCGCTCAATGCGCTTCTGATCAGCGAGAAGCTGCGCGTCGGGCGCCGCCAGGAGTGATCGCCATGCCCGGGTATCGCGGTGTCGGCGCGCACGCACATCGGAGCGGATGAGCCAGGACGTGGCCGTCTTCGATCGGATCGCGGCCTCGGGCGCCGGGCAGACCGCGGTGCGTCCACGCGCTCTCGCCCTCGGATTTCTCGCGCTCGCGCTCGTGCTCGGCGCGACCCTGCGTTTTCAGCACCTGGGGATTACGGATCTCAGCGCGGATGAGGGTGCCTCATGGGCGGCGGCTTCCGCCGCGGACGTTAGCGCGGCGGTCGCGACGGAGCATCAGCTCGATCCAGGCAAGCTGCCGCTCTACGACGTCATGCTGCACGGATGGGTGCGCATCTTCGGCGACAGCGTGTTCGCGATGCGCGCGATGTCGGCCGCTCTCGGCACGATCGCGATCCTGCTCGTGTTCGCCGCCGTGCGTGAGGTCTGCCGTTCCCTGGGCGGGCAATCGGGCGCCGCGATCGGCGACCTGGCGGGCGCTTTGGCCGCGCTTGCCTACGCCGTCAACTTTATGATGGTGGCGTCAGATCGGACCGCGCGAATGTATCCGGTGGCGATGAACGCGGAGCTGGCGCAGATTTTCTTCCTGGTCCGCGCGCAGCGCCGCGGCGGCTGGCTCAACTATGCCGGCGCGGCGATTTTCACTGCTGCCCTGGTCGCGGCCAACTTCACCACCTCCTTTCTGCTGCTCGCCGAGGGTTTCTGGTTTGGATGCCTGCTGATAGCAAAAGCGTGGCGCTCACCGTTGGAAGGTCTTGCGATCTTCCGCCCCGGCCTCGCGATTGCCGCGGGAGTCGCACTGCTGGGGCCCCTGCTGCCCTGGGTATTCGTATCCTCGAATCAGGCCGTAGCGATGGGCGCGATCAGCTGGATCAAGATGGGGTCAATCGCCTGGCCCTTCCAGGTGCTGCTGACCGCGGCCGGCGGACGGATCCTCTTCTGCAGCTTCGTGATGCTGGCCGCTTTCGGAATTTGGCGGCACTGGCACGCGGCGCCGCTCGCCCCGGGCTTTTTTCTGGTCTGGACTCTGGCGCCGATCATGGGACTGACGGCGGTGAGTTATCTGATCCACCCGCTCGAATTTCCTCGCTACGTGCTGATTGCCTTCGTCGGGATGTTCGGGCTGGCTGCGTTCGGCGCCGCTACGCTGCGGCCCGCCGCTGTTCACCTCGCGCTGGCCGCGGCGCTGGTTGGTCTTTCGCTCGGCCGAACCCGTCACGTGATCGAACACCCATATGAAGCGGCATGGCGGGAGGCCACGGAGATCGCGGCGGCCGAGGCGGCGCCCGGCGAATCTATAGCCGTATTCCCGGAGTACTGTCACAACGTAGTGCGTTACTACCTCAATCCCGAGCGCCGCGGCGCCGTCCGGGGAGTTGAAGAGTGCGGACCGCAGCGGGTTCTGATTCTGAGCGGGCGCTATATTCTGCCTGCGGACCGAATCGCCGCGATGGAAAAGTGCTATCCGCGCGTGGTCAAGCGTTTGAAGCTGGTGGAGGTTCGCGCGCGTTGACAGCGCGTACGGCGGCGTTGGCGCTGCTCGCTTTGGCCCTGATGCTCGGCGCCGGGCTGCGCTTTTACCGTCTGAAGACGGCCGACCTCAGCGCCGACGAGGCCGCGTCGTGGGCCGGTGCGGCAGCACCTGACCTGCGTACGGTCGTCGCGCTGGAACGCAAGCTCGATCCGGGCAAACTCGCGCTCTATGACGCCGCGCTTCATGTATGGATGGGGCTTTGGGGCGACAGCGCAGGATCGATGCGCGCGCTTTCGGCCGTCCTGGGCACGATCGCGATCGCGCTGGTTTTCCTCGCAACGCTGGAGCTGGGATCGGGTCTTTGCGGTCTGGCCGAAATCCACAATGCGGAATTCGGTGCGGCGGCGTTCGCGGCCTTATTGACCGCGGTCAATCCCGTACTCATAGGCCAGGCGCGCACGGTGCGGATGTATCCGCTGCTGCTGGTCCTGGAACTCCTGCAGGTCATCTGTTTGCTGCGCGCGGTATCCGGGCGGACGCGCCGTGCGGGCCGTATCGGGAGTCTCGTAGGCGTTACGGCTTTCAGCGCGCTCGCAATCGCGTGCAACTTTACCGGCGCTCTGCTCGTTGCCGCAGAGGCGATGTGGCTCGCATGGACGGCGCTCTGCCGACGCGTCGGCCGCGGCTCGAGGGCGGCCGCCGAACTCCGTCTGCTGCTTCCGTCGCTGGCGCTTTGCGCCGGGGTCGCGTTGCTGGGGCCGAGCGCGCCGATGGCCGGACGCACTTCGATCGCCGTCGTGCACGCCGGCATACTTGGCTGGTCGCATCTGCGGCCGCCGTGGTGGCCGCTCGAGATGCTGCGCGACGCTACGGGCAAGGCGCCCTTCCTGCCGTTGCTGCCACTCGCCATATACGGAGGATGGCGGTTGCAGCGCGACAATAGCGCCCTGGCGCTCGGCTTCCTGCTGTGGTGGATGCTCGCGCCCGTAGCGGCGGTGATGGCTATCTCTTACGCGTTCACTCCGTTCGAGGAAACGCGCTACGTGATTTCGAGCGTCGCCGCATTTCTGACCCTCGCGGCAATCGGGCTTGCCGCGATCGATTCGGCGCGGCTGCGCATCGGACTGCTGATCCTGGTGATCGCGCTGTCGCTCGATCACGTGCGCCGCGACTTCATCAAGCCCGAATACGTTCAGTGGCGCGAGGCGACGGCGCTTGCGCTCGCGGCGTCGCCGCCCGGCGGCGCATTCGCCGTCATCCCCGGTTATGCGGTCAACGCGGTTCGCTACTACCTGCCGCCGAAGCTCAGGGCGAGCGTCGAAAGCGCGGAGGACCGCTGCGATCCGCATCCGCACGTGCTGCTGCTGGGCCGCGACGATCTGCTTGCGCCCGCGCAACTCGCGGCGCTTCGCGATTGCGATCCGGTGGTCGTCGGGCGTTTCAAACTGGTCGAAGTCCGCAGACGCTGATTGCACCCTGCGCGAGCTTCGACCGAGGGCATTGCGAACCGCGATCTCTCAAGGACCCGAAGGGGTCGAAGCCGCGGCCGGAGTAGCGGATGGATTCGCCGCCGGCGCTGCGCCCTGGAGTTCGAGCGGTGCCGTATGGGCCGCGCGCGCAAGCTGGTCGGCATCGAATACGATCGCCATCAGCGCCGGGTTGTCGCCCACCGGCGGCGTCGCCGAGAGCTTGCGCGGATAGGGAAAATAGATCGCCGCAGCGTAAGCGCGGTACTTGTCGATAATCGGCCTGACCGCCGCGTACGATCCCTGGACGCCCAGCGCCACGCGATACGCCTTCGCCGGCGCGAGCATCACGCCGTCGAACATCAGGCCCGGTCGCTGCGCGCTGCGCAGCAGCGGACCTCCGATCCAGTCGCGCGGCAACAGGCCCGCCTGCTGGGCTGTGAGCGGGGACAGGTCGGATAGGCGGCGGCCGCTGGCGACATAAGCGTAAGCCGCCGCCAGGATCGTGTCGAAGCGAGCGGCCGCCGCGCGCGCCTGAAGCGTGGCCGGCGTCTCGCTGGGCCACTGCGCGCGCAGTTCTGCCGGCAATTGATAGAGCGTCATTCCGCCGACGTTCTGCGGCGCGACGCCGAGTCCTCCCAGGAGCGCGTTCCACACCTCGCGATCGCGTGGCGCGATCGCTCCGCGTTGCCAGATGCCGGGGCCCGCGGCATGGCTGACCTCGATCGCATGCTCGCCTTCGCTCGCAAAGATCACGGCGCCAACGCTGTGGCTCTTAAGAAAAGCCTTGAACTGGCCGCCCGCATCGGGAATCGGCGCAACGTCGTACAGTGCGTCGACAATCGGCCAGCGTTCGTACTCGACGGGGATCGGCGGCGCAAAACCCGTATACCCGCCCGCCATCCGGAATTCGAACGCGGAGAGGGCCTGCCAGAGCATCCCGTCGCCTTCAAAGCCGTACGGCAGGATCACCACCGTCTCATCCGGCTGCAGATACTGGCGAAATAGCTTGGCGGCGAAGAATTCGGGCGTGGCGAGCTTCGTGGCCCAGAAGGACGCGTCCAGGCTGGGCAGGAGCGAGAGCGCGATCAAAGCTCCCGCGAACCATTTGAGAGCCGGCCGGCGCGGCGCGCCCGCCCGCGGCTTCGCGCTCATCCACATCGCGCACAGAATCGAGATTGCAAGGAACATGTAGACGGTCAGCCGCGCGGGCACCGCCTTGCCGATGAGCGGCAGTGCCGCAACGATCATCCAGGGCATCGGCACGATAAACCGGCCGCTCACCTGCATCCACGACCCCATCGAGAGGACGCCAATCGCCCCGGCAAACAGGATCAGCAGCCGCACGGCCGGCTCGTTCCATCGCTGCCGCGTCATTGCGGCCGCGGCCACTACCGTAAGCCCGAGATAGGCGTCCGTGTCGTAGATTCCGGCGCGGAAACTCCGCGATATGGCGCGTATCGCGTCGAACCGGCCGAGCGCGCTCGTCGGTACGGGCACGAGGAAGTTGAGCAAATCGATCGAACCCGTGTTGGTCGACCAGATAGCCCCGTGCGGAAAACCATAGGCGAACAGGTAGTAGAGATACGGCGCGAGCAGGAGCATCGCGAGCGCGTAGCTTAACGCGATCGGCCGGATTAAAGCGCGCACGCGCGCGCGATCGCTCCCCTCCGTTACCAGCAGTGCGATCGCGAGCGCGATCGCGGCGCTCATCGTCATCGTCGCGAAGGTCTCGATGAAGATCAGAAATTGCGCGTCCAGCACCAGCGCCAGCAGGACGACAAACGTTCGCCGGCGCATCGTTTCGTTCAGCGCACGCAGAGTCAGATAGGCCACGAGCGGCAGCATGGGCACCAAGGCAAGGTCGATATCGCCCAGCAGCTTGCAGGCCAGATACGGCGAGAAGCCGAAGACGAAACCGCCGAGAAGGGCTGGAACGAACTCGCGCACGATTTGCCGGCACAGCACGTACGCGGCCGATCCGACGGCGACCGGGCAGAGCAGGCAGAGAATGTTGTAGGCGGCGACCGCCCCCAGGGTGCGCGTCACCGGCAGCATCAGCAGCGCCGCGAACGGGATATTGGT
>Ga0335070_10000261_pt1 | contig 61171 bp, 62 predicted proteins | sample Lox_Sample_13_FD_206722 | JGI IMG/M metagenome (GOLD analysis project Ga0335070, IMG submission 206722) | Soil microbial communities from Loxahatchee National Wildlife Refuge, Florida, United States - Lox_Sample_1.3 | ecosystem: Environmental > Terrestrial > Soil > Wetlands | place: USA...
AAAATCCTACACATTCAAGTACTTTTTGTCAATGAAAATTCAAGAATGTGGCGAGTTTATCGTATAAGAACTGTCCATTGCCATCCAATGGTTATCGCGATATGGGGATTTCCTGCGTGTGAGTAATTTGTTTAAAATGAAATGTTATACTGCTTGTAAATAAACCCTCAATCCTATTATTCTGGCCATTCATAATCGAGGATTTTCACCTGAAACATTGCATGAATAAGGTCCATAGGGATCTGAAGAGTACAAGGAAGTAAGAGTGGAGAAAGCGGGTTGCGAATATCACCTACTACTCTGTAATAGTGCGTTACTCTCGGAGTCGATGATTACCAAAAGAAATAAACAGAAAGGCAGGGCGAATTGGCCCTGCCCATTCTTTCACAAAGAATTAAATGTAGGCGGGTCAGCACAGCATGTTCGAACAGACCTCCGAGTTTACTTGCAGGAAACGCAAGTTAATGGGGTGTAGTCGCCTGGATCAACGCAAAGCGAGCTGCGAGTTAGACTGGCTTTTTCCCCGGTGACCTTGCACGAACATACTGCACTACCGGTAGATTTGGCAGCGCAGATATACAAGTCTTCCGCTAGTATGGTAAGTGGGCCACAGGTGTTCGCCACGGCGTTATCAATGTAGATGGTAATCGTTATGCCCGTGTCATCTACGGTTGCGTAGTTACGAACAGTGCAGTCACACCATTGATTGGTTGCGACCGTAACCGGTGCGCAGTATTCAGTGGCAAACGCAGGCGCCACCAGTCCGCCGACGAAAAGAAAGACCATTACGCTTAGAATGAGTAATCGGTGCATAGAATCCCTCCTCCTTTCTTCATGAGACAGTTGGATGTGATGAAACCCGCCGAAAACTTGAAACCCACCCTCTTGTGAAAGACACGCTAGGCATAACTCTTTGCAAAAGGTTAAGGTTAACATGCCCCGAAGCTAAGTACTCCAGTTCCATAGCACTCTACAGATGCTAATCGGAAATGTCAACTATTTAGTATCGAGAGCTTCACCCAAGGCACTTCATCCATGATTTACGCCCTTGCTGATTTGCGATTGAAATGTTGCACTGAAAAGCAAAATTTGAAAACAACATTTCAGGAAGAAATGTTTGCTTGATTATATCTCTCAACTTGAGGATCTGAAACTCTTATTCTTGGAGGGCGGAAAGCAATTTTTCTACTTGATATTCGGACTTTTCTTCAGCTGTTTGCCAGGGTTGAATCATCACATAACATCCTTGCAATTCTTCCACCACACTCTTGAAAGAAATGGGGACAGACATGTTTTAACAAAAGTGTTCTGCAGAAAAAAGTTGACTAATGTGCAATCATTCATTATCATTAAAATGACATCACATTGTGCATCCGGAGGACGACCATGAAGAGCATCACCATTCGCCGTATTGACCCTGGACTCGACCGGGTGATCAAGTCCCGGGCGAAACAGAACAACCTGAGCGTCAATCAGTGGGTCCTGGAGACGCTGAAAAAGGTCACCGGTATGGGGAAAGATCCCGTGTTCAAGAAGCATACTGATCTGGACGCTCTGGCTGGTGGTTGGAGCAAGGAAGAAGCGAAGGCTTTTCAGAAAAACACTCAAATCTTCGAGAGGATCGATGAGGATGTCTGGAAATGAGACGGATTGCGATTGATACGAACATCTACACCTCTTTCAAATGCAATGACCAAAGTGTGGTTGACGCGTTCAGAGATTGCGACCTTATCGGTGTGGACATCGCGGTCATCGCCGAACTCTTTTCGGGGTTTTCCCTTGGCGCTAAAGAAAAGAAAAACCGGCAGGAATTAGAAGCATTCCTCAACTCTCCCCGGGTTGAAGTACTGCTACACGATCTGGAAACGGCAGATTACTATGCTTTGATTGTGAAAAGATTAAAGGCCAAAGGTCGGCCCATTCCCACCAATGACATCTGGATAGCCGCCAATGCCATGAAACATGGCTTGGCACTCTATTCTTTTGACAACCACTTTGAAGAGATCGAAGGCCTGCTGCTATTGTCCGCAATTTGAAAAAGCCTACGCCTTTCAACCTGGACTTTTCCCAATAATCGGTCCCCCACGAATAGGGCCAACTCAAAGTCCCACTGTCATAACGGTTTAGAAGGGGGTATGTTCGTCTATGCAAAAAATGTCGTTGATCTCTTACTATTACTATTCTTGGAGGTGGGAAAGCAATTTTTCCACTTGATATCCGGATTTTTCTTCGGCTTGCTGCCAGGCTTGAATGATTGAGTAACACCTTTCTAATTCTTCAATCACGGCATTGACGGGACGGAGAGGGTCGGAGCCAATGGTCAATGCCGCCACCATCATCAACCACCAAATCATTTCTTCAAATGCCTCTTTGTTGAACCACCAGATATTATTGTACTGATTCATCTGCAGGAATTGTTGAACCTCGTTCTCTTTTAACAACGATTCCAATATGGTATAAGCTTGTTTTTGCGCGGATGACCTTACCTCAAACCATCTTTGATAACCTGTAAGCAATTTGATCACTGCCAATGAACCCTGGGCGGCAGCTTCCTCAAGCCCGAAATCTCTCTGGACACTGAGGATGGTCTTGCCAAGCCCCCATTCATCAATCCAGGTACGGCTCTGTCGTGCAAAGTCCCTTTGATTCACTACCTCACCCAGAGCATGAACAAATAACCAACTAAAGAGCGTAGCCCAAGTGTATGGTGAATCATCCAGTCTCTTGTGCAGGTATTCTGCCGCCGCCTTGACTCCTCTTGGCTGAAGCCGCGGGTAACGGCTGGTGAGGATGGGCAGGTAGAGGATGGCTTCTAGTTTCTGTCTTACCTCTCGAGCGATCGTCGCCACATCTTCTCTCCCCCCGCTGAGCCGCTTGGCCTCTTCGAGAAGGTGAATCATTTTCTTTTCTGTTTCATCCATGAATTTCTGATCGAGTTGGGCTTGCGGGTGGGTGATGCGCGCCTTCATCAAACGGCCGAACGTGCCCGCATTCGCTGCTCCCTTAAACGCATCCTGAAGAGGTTGCAGCAGCTTTTCCCTTATTGAGTCCTCAATGCTGGGCACACCGCGACCATTCAAATGATGGGCAATCTGTGCATATTGATGCCATTGGTTGTCCTGAACCTCTCTAAAATCTATGAATACATGATACTTATAAGCGCCCAATTCCACATATAGCCCTCTTCCGCACAATTCCCTGCTGTTACGGATGTATTCCAGGCCACTCACATGATCTCTGAAAATGGAGAAATAGTCAGAATCATTGTGCAATCCAAGACCTCCTCCTAAGTCCTTCTGAATTAATGTGCGTTCATCCCCTTCGCCCGTCTTGACCGAGTAGGCGGCAGAAGAGCGAACCCATCCCCGGGCAGACTCATATTTGTTATGATAGATGACCAAAGATCGCTCGTCTCCAGCGCGATTGGAATAGGCAAATACATTTTCATTGACATGCCCTTCCGGACTGAAAAAATCGTAGAGCAGAAAATTTTTCACATCCGAGAAGAGATGGCGACGTTTCATCAAGGGGAAGATCTCCCTTTCATGTCTCTCGACCAATTCCTGGTCGGGTTGTTCGTCCCATTTCGCATGACGGTATTCCATCCCGTATTTTTCATTAAACCCTTCAATCTGCCCGTGGGCAAACATTGGGAGCCCGGGCATCGTCACCATGAGCGTGCACACTCCAAAATACTTATCTCCCTTGCCAAATTGGGTCAGTGCAGTTTCCTCATCCGGATTGCTCATAAAATTGACAAAACGTTTGAGGACCTCAGGATTGAATTCGAGAGTATTCTTCATGACGGAACGGTATTTGGAGTTTTCTTCATCTTTCAACATATTCATGAACGCGCTGTTGTAGACACGGTGCATCCCCAATGTTCGGACAAAGTATCCCTCTAACAGCCAAAAGGCTTCAGCGAGCAGTAACGTGTCAGGGGCTTCTTGAGCGACGCGATCCACGACCTGGCGCCAAAACTCTTCAGGTATGAGTTGATTGAACTGGTCTCGGGTCATGCCATGTTCAGCTCGTGAAGGAATGGCCCCCCCTGTGCCCGGTTCCGGGAACCACAGGCGCTGATAATGGCGCTTGGTCAGGGTCATGGCAGCGTCGAAACGGATAACAGGAAATTTTTGAGCGACATTAAGGATCGTTTGAATCACGGCCTCTCTTACCTCAGGGTTAAGGTAGTTGAGCTGGGCTGTATCATTCCAAGGCATTCGAGTCCCGTCGTTGCCGTGATAGATAAACTTGTCGGTCCCGCTTCTCCGATTCACCCTTTTAAAAACGACGGCGGCGTCACTCCGGTCGTAATAGTGATCTTCAAGATAGATGCCTACGTCTCCGTGCCACGAGAGGTCTGACCCATTGAAGGAATAAGAAGGGAAAGGACTGTCATCCACAGAAATAAACCAATCCGGATGCTCGATGACCCACTTGGAATCGATCCCCACATGATTGGGTACCATATCGCTTGCCACGCGGATGCCTCGCCGCCAGGCCCGGTCTTTCAAATTCTGAAATGCTTCTTCACCTCCGAGGTCGCTCGCGATCTGGTAGTCGAACAAGGAATAAGCCGAAGCCACTGCATCGGGGTCGCCCAGCAGCTCTTTGATTCTTTTTGAGGCAAGGCTTCTCTCCCATACGCCAATGAGCCACAGGCCCGTGAATCCCCAGCGAGCTAAGAAGTTCAATTCGTCGTCGGGAATTTGATCGAGCCGGTAGATGGAGCGTCGATATTTCCTGGAGAGTTGATGAAGCCACACATAGACGTTCTTCGCCATGAGGACCAGTTTGGGCATCCAATCCAGATCCAGGCTGAAGCGCTCCGATTCCTCTTCCATTCCGATATATTCATAAACTTCGGCAGGGGCACGACCCCAGACCGCCATTCTCCGTAATTCCGCAATTTCTTCCTCTTTGATGAAGTCGAGGCTGCTGAGAAGTCGCAGGAGATAAGGGCCCAGCAGGTAACCCCACTTCTCCCGGATGTATTGGAGTTGTCCGGTCAGCGAGTGGGGAACAACCAGGGCAGGGGTGCGAAGCATGTCCACCAGATTTTGATGATCGGGGCCGAAACGGGGCTGGTTCTCAAAGAAGGAGTGAAGAAACTCTATGATTTCTAGGTAAGCCGTATCTTTTTCCAATGTGTTGTCATCGAAGAGCTCCATGAAGACGGAAAAGGCCGGGTTTTTATTGGCCAGCCAGAGCATCAACATCTCTTCCAGAACGATTTGTCGGTTGGGAATTCCTGACGTCTCCCCTTCCAAATAGACATCGAGGTCCGCCTCCTGTCGATAGACAGCCAGCGGTGGGAATTCAACCGCAAATTCCCGCAATGTGTCATCCACTTCCTGTTTTCCAATCTTTTCGTAGAGCTCGTCGAGAGCTTGTTTCATCACCGCTGGATTTTTTTCATCACGATACAGACCAAAGACATAATGGAGGATTTCATCAATCAGTCCCATCGCATTGATCTGGCCGGCGTGGACCGCTTGCCCAGGAAACCTGATCAAGTCCTTTTTTTCGTTTATTTTCTGAGCGAATAACCTGACCGCATGGAAGTTGGGGAAGATGACATTTCCGGCCAGGGAAAAGAGGGATTCGTCAAACTGGTACGAGTCTCTCGCCTTCCGGGAGATATGAAATTCCATGACAGGCGTATTCTTCCGGTGTTTCATAATGTCAAATATAGGCCATTCCCCCTGTGGACTCAAGAAGAAATTATGGATTTTTTGGATCGGTTCATAGGATAAGAATGGGATAAGAATATCCTTGTGGAGCAGGATAAAATGAAGTACAATTTTTTTCCTGGGGGGAAATAAATTACCCCGGTGAAAAGGAAAGGAGGCCATTATGCCATTGATTAAGAAACGACGCATTTGGTGGGAACGTGTCCCTGAAGCGACAGGGTATGTGATGTATGTCAGCAGGGACAGGAACGTTTTTGAAACCTGCAACTTTTCCTGGGAGGCCACTCCTGGAATCATTTCTAAGGTGATCAATGGTAAGACGGATTTGATCATTCCAGATGAGTGGTCCGAGTTTCCTAAAGAACCGGGGACTTACTATATCGGGATAACCTCTCAAGACGACGCGGGGAACCAAAGCGACCCTTTCGTCTCCCAGGGAGTGTTCAAATTCACGTGCCCTCTCCCTCCGCCGAATGGTGGGATCGAGACTCTCTGATTGAACAGTCCTTCATCATCGACGTGTTTCTCAGTACGAAGAGTCGCCTCAATTTTGTTAGAAACTTGACAGAGGTTGCTCGAACAAGATTTAGCGACGAAGAATTCGGTGGATCCTTTTATCGATCTGTCTCAAAGGATATTGAGGAAGCCGATCTCTTACTGGATAGCTTTGTTCAGTTCCTCTCCATCAATACTCCTCTGAAAAAGAGGGGCACCGTGCATCGACTGATTGAAGAAGTATTGAGGAAGTACCAGGTTCAATTGAATGAAAAAGGGGTCAGATTATCCAAGAAGTACGAAAAGGATCTTCCTGAGACGATCGTTCCCGACGGTCCGCTGAGCTATATCTTAGATTCTATTCTCCAATATGGAATCAGCTCAGTCAGTCCCGGAGGGGATATGGAGTGCTCAACGAAATCCTCCAGGCTCGAAAAAGACGTGAGTGTCCGGCAACAGGTGTTCACCAAGGACGAGCGGTACATCGAGATTGAATTCCTTTTTAAAAGCAGCGAGAAGCAGGCTGAACCCGATGCGGAAACTCCACTTTTTCAAGAATCATTGAGTCTGATGCTTTTACAGCTGGCCAAGGAGGTCGCTCGGAAGAATCAAGGCATCATGAAACTTGAGAAGGACGAAAAACAGGGAAGAGTATCCATTTCTCTTTGGTTTCCTTCCGAGAGAAGAGAGATTGTTTATTATCGACCGATCGATCTACTTGTGAATTGAAATAACCGTCTATTTCGAGATTTCCATGACGGCCCTTCTAAGATCGAAAAGGAGAAGAAAGAGAGTCAATGTGACCTGCCCGGTCTGTCATGGAAATAAAACTGAACTCATCGGTGAAAGCAGCCAGGAAGGGTTTTGGAGAAAAGAGGAATACTTTTGTCGCGACTGCGATTGTGAATGGGACTGGACATACCGACGTCAGTTTTCCCGCCCGCGTTTAAAGATCAGGTCTCCGAAATGGGCCAAAATAGAATAATTCCTCCTTCCCGGGAATGTATTTAAGAGAGGGCCTCAGTAGAGAGAGTCAGGGTTAAGCTAAACATCTCTTCTCCTTGTCAGCACATCTCGCGAAAGAAAGATATTTGCGTGTTTGTTATCCGGCCAGACGTAAAAACTTATCCTTTAAATCGAACCATGTGAATAGGGTAAATCTGGTATTCTCCTGCAATAACTGCCTTATTTTTGTAACGTTATTTGGTTTCGTTCTTAGATGGAAACGACCGTTGAGGCTGGAGCGAAGGGTTGACATTCCATAGCGTTCGTTCTATTTTTAGACCGTCGCACTGCCGATTGTTCAGAGGGCCTCGAGAGATGATTAAGGTCGGTACAAGCGGTTTTTCGTTTCCGGATTGGAAGGGAACCATTTATCCTCCAGGCATTCGGGAAAGGGATATGTTATCTTTTTACGAAAAAGAACTGGGCTTTCATGTGCTCGAAGTCAATTTTACCTATTATACACTTCCCTCTCAGAAAAGTTTGGCAGGGATGTCCCAAAAGACATCGGAGAATTTTGAATTTGTGGTGAAATCTTTCAAGGGGATGACACATGAAATTTGGAATAAAGAGACCGGTGCAAGGATTGATAATCAGGAGATCTTCAAGAAATTCAGAGATGGCCTTGTCCCTTTGATCGAAGATAAGAAACTTGCCTGTATCCTGGCACAGTTTCCCTACGGGTTTTTTCCCAATCGAGAGAATTGGAGTTATCTGGAAAGATTTAAGGAAGAGATGGAAGACTTCCCCCTTGTTTTTGAGTTTCGAAATCAAGCCTGGCTGAAGGACCAGACCATTCAGTTTTTGGAAAAAAAGGAAGCTGGGTTTTGCATTGTCGACGAACCACGGCTGCCCCAATTGATGCCCTACCTACCCAGGGCAACTTCTGACATCGGTTATTTTAGATTTCATGGTAGAAATCCAAGATGGTTCAATGTGCCCATCAAGGTTCGCTATGACTACCTCTATACAGAGGGGGAACTAAAGGAGTTTATCCCGGACATTAAAGATATTTCCCAAAAGACGGCAAAGACGCTCATCTTTTTTAACAACTGTTACTCCGGCTCTGCAGCGAAAAACGCTGCGCAGATGGCCAAGTTGCTCTTGGAGCAACAGTCATGAGGCATGTGGGGAACGGTTTCAAACCGTTCCCCATTCCAAAATTCGACGGAAGGAGAAAAAGGGGTGATCGAGATCGATTTTAAGAAAGGGGACGGGCTGATCCCGGTGATCATCCAGGACGCCTCAACGAATGAAGTCCTGATGCTGGGTTACATGAATCGCGAATCGTGGGAAAAGACGCTTGCAACGAAGAAGGCATCTTTCTGGTCGAGGTCTCGCCAGAAGCTCTGGATCAAGGGTGAAACCTCGGGGAATTTCCAGGAGGTGAAGGAGATCTATCTCGACTGCGACGGGGACACCCTTTTGCTGAAAGTGGATCAGAGAGGAGGGGCGGCCTGTCATACGGGATTTCGGAGCTGTTTTCACCAACGATTCGAAAAAGGCGAGTGGAAAATCCAGGGAAAGAAGGTCTTTGACCCGAAGGAGGTGTACGGAAAGTGAAGATGCTGAAGGTTGGAATTCCAAAGGGGAGTCTGGAAAACGCCACCATCGAGCTCTTTAAGAAATCTGGTTGGAAGATTACTGTGAGTTCTCGAAGTTATTTCCCTATGGTGGATGATGACGAAATCCGCTGCACCCTGGTCAGGGCTCAGGAGATGTCGAGGTTTGTTGAAACGGGGACCTTGGACGTAGGGCTGACGGGGAAAGATTGGATTTTGGAGAACGGATCCAACGTGGTGGTGGTTCAGGATCTGATTTACTCGAAAACCAGCGCTGCCCCTGCTCGCTGGGTGCTGGTCGTGGCCGAGAATTCTGCCATCCGCCAATTGAAAGATCTGGAAGGGAAAAAGATCTTCACCGAACTCGTCAGCTTTACCAGAAGATACTTTGCCGAGCGGAACATCAAAGTGGATGTCGAGTTTTCATGGGGAGCGACAGAAGGAAAGGTCATTGAGGGATTGTGCGATGCCATCGTTGAGGTGACGGAGACCGGGGGCACCTTGCGCGCCAATAAGCTCCGCATCATTGAAGAGCTCATGCAGACCAATACCCAATTGATTGCGAATCGGGAATCTTATGGAGATCCATGGAAAAGGGAAAAGATTGAGCAGATCTCTCTTCTTCTTCAGGCAGCTCTCCGAGCGGAGGGAATGGTGGGACTTAAAATGAACGTGTCGGCGAATGACCTGAAGAGTGTGATGGAGATCCTTCCCAGCATCACCGCCCCTACGATTTCACACCTATTTGAGAGCGATTGGTTTGCCTTGGAAGTGATGGTCTCAGAGAAGGTAGTCAGAGAACTCATCCCGCAGTTGTTAAAGCGGGGAGCCGTAGGAATCATCGAGTATTCACTCAATAAGGTCATCTGAGGGGAAAACCTGATGGGGTGATTGGGTGATGGGGCGATAGGGTGACGGCCAAAAACAAAATGAAATTGTTTTGGAGTTTTGGATTTGTAGTTTGTTTGGGATTCGCCTGCCTGCCGGTAGGCAGGGAGCTTTGGATTTGGGATTTTAGGACTGCTGCAACAGTCCTATGACTTCCATGTGATAAGTCTGGGGGAACATATCGATGAGGGCGAGCCTTTGGAGCGAATATCCGTGCTCGGCGAAGAGGCGGAGGTCCCTTGAGAAGGTGGTGGGGTCACAGGAGACATAAATGATTCTTTTGGGTTTTAGCCCGATCATCTGATCCAAGATCGTCTTGCACCCTGCCCGGGGAGGGTCGAGGATAATGTGATCCGGCCTCTCCTTCAGATTGTTTAAAACCTCTTCTACTTTTCCGTGGACAAAGTCGCAGTTTCTAATTCCATTCTTTTCCGCATTGAATTGAGCATCTTCAATCGCTAGACCGTTTTCTTCGACGCCGGTCGCCTTCGATGCTTCAGCTGCCAAAGGGAGCGTGAAGTTTCCGATGCCCGAATAGAGGTCCAGGAGAGTTTCATTTTTTCTGGCCTCTGAGAATTCGAGAACGGTCTCAATCAATCTTCGATTCTGTTCCGGATTGACCTGGAAGAAACTGAGCGGCGAGGCTCGAAGTTCCAACGTTTTTTCTTCTCCTGATCGATGAAGGGATACTTTAAAATGAAGAGAGGGGTCTTTCCATCGTTTCAATCCTTTTCGTGCCGCGATACCAACCCCTTTTAAAATGGGATGATTCTGAAAAAACTTCCTGACAAAATCTTCCGAGTCTCGATTCCATACGAGAGGATGAAGGATCAAGACCCCCTTTTCTTCATCCGGCGACACATTGATCTCAATCTCTTCCATCTGTGAGAAGGCAGTCCATTCGCCTCGAAGTTGTCGAATTGTCTGATTGACCAAAGGATCCGAGATGGGACAATGATCGATATCCACGATCTCATGCGATCTTTCTCGAAAGTAACCCAGTGTCTGCCCTCTCACTTTCAATTGAACCCTCACCCGGTAGTCATAGGGCTTGGGAGAGAGCGTGACGTCCATCGCCGGAAGATTTTTTATTCTTCCTATTCTCTCCAGCGTTTCTCTTAAAATCGTCTTTTTCAATTCTCCGTGGAGTCGGTAGTCGATATGCTGCCATTGACAACCGCCACATGTCCCAAAGTGAGGGCAGGGAGCATGCACTCTCCAGGGAGAAGGATCGACGATCTCGATTAATCTCCCCATCGAGTAGTTCTTCTTTTCTTCTATCATCTCGGCCCACGCTCTGTCACCGGTAACCGTATAAGGGACGAAAACCACTTTGCCGCTGACCCGCCCCACTCCGTATCCTCTAAATGCGACCGCCTCAATCAGGATTTGAACTTTTCTCATACGATTTAAAATAGCACGCAGGGAAAAGAGATTCAATGAATTCAAGGCCTAGGGAAGACCGAATGGAATTTGACATCTTGTCATGATTTTGTTAATTTAAGTCACCCAATTAGAGAGGATCACCAGAGAGAATGACCTGGTTTAAGAAAGGTGAAGAAGAAAAAGAAGGAAAGGAGAAACGAGAAGAGCTGAAGGGGTCAGAACAGCTTTGGGTGAAATGCAATTCCTGTAACGAAATCATTTACCGGAAGGTCATCGAACAAAATCTTCAAGTCTGCCCCAAGTGTAACTACCATTTTCAGATTCCTGCTCGCCGGAGAATCGAATACGTCGTGGACTCCGGAACCTTCGTCGAGTATGATGTAGGCCTTGTCTCTGCCGATCCTTTGGAATTCAAGGATTCGAAGCGATATCCTTCCCGGGTCAAAGAATCCCAAGACAAGACCGGGCAGAAGGATGCGATCGTCTGCGGGCGGGCGACCATTAAGGGTCAGCCGGCGATGATCGGAATCTTCGAGTTCAATTTCATGGGGGGAAGTCTGGGATCGGTGGCGGGAGAGAAGATCACTCGCCTGATCGAGCGAGCCATCGAAAAGAGAATCGGTGTCATTATTTTCTGCGCCTCGGGTGGGGCAAGGATGCAGGAGGGGATTCTCTCCCTCATGCAGATGGCCAAGACCAGTGCTGCCTTGGCGAAACTCCATGAGGCGAGAATTCCTTATATCTCAGTGTTGACCGATCCCACCACGGGTGGCGTTTCGGCGAGCATTGCCATGTTGGGCGATGTCATCATTGCTGAACCGAAGGCGATGATCGGGTTTGCGGGCCCCAGGGTGATTCGAGAGACGATTCGGGCGGAGCTCCCGGCCGGATTCCAGCGTGCCGAATACCTCTTCGAACACGGGATGGTAGACCTGATTGTGGAACGCCGCGATCTCCAAAATACGCTCGCCTCCCTACTAGAAATGCTTAAAGCAGAAGGTTAGAAGAGAGAGTCGATCCATGGGACAAGATGCTTATCAAAAATCGCTGGACTACTTATTCGGCCTCGAAAAGTTCGGAATGATTTTTGGTTTGAATCAGATAGAGAGGATTCTCAGCGCCACCGGAAATCCCCATAAAGAAATTCAGGCCATCCACATCGGAGGGACGAACGGGAAAGGTTCCACCGCAGCGATGATGAGTTCGATCCTGCAGAAGGAAGGCTATCGGGTAGGACTGTATACGTCCCCACATCTCATCCGTTTTACCGAAAGAATCAAGGTGAACGGGAAGGAGATCGAAGAAAGAGAGGTAGCCGCCCTCACCGAATGGATGAAAGAGGAGATCGAGGCGGCGGGCATTGCTCCTCGCTTTACTTTCTTCGATTTTACCACTGCCATGGCATTTCACTATTTCAAACGGAAGTTAGTGGATCTTGCCGTTTTGGAGGTCGGACTGGGAGGAAGGCTTGATTCAACGAATGTCGTTGATCCCTTGATCTCTGTCATTACCAATGTCGCGAAAGATCATGAGGAACATCTGGGCAAATCGATTTTGAAGATTGCCGGAGAGAAGGCTGGCATTATTAAGAAGGGAAGACCCTTGATCACCGCTGCCACGACGCCTCAGGCCCTCCATCTTTTTTCGAAGGTCTGTCGGGAGAAGGAATCTCCTTTCTATCGGGTTGGGAAAGAATTTCGATATGCCCGAGCAGAAGATGGAGATTTCGATTATGAAGGTCTCAACCGAAAATTGTGGAGCGTTCATCTCAATCTGAAGGGGTTCCATCAGATCATCAACGCAGCCACAGCATTTGGTGCGATGGAGGTTCTAGAGGATCTGGGGTACCGGGTCTCCACCGATGCGATGATCGATGGCGTGAGGGAGGTGGAATGGCCGGGAAGACTGGAGATGGTTTCTTTTTCTCCAGGGGTGATCCTCGACGGGGCCCACAATCCAGCTGGAGCCCTTGTCCTGCAGGAGTCATTGGAGAAGGAATTCCAATTTCAGCATCTCGTTCTTCTCATTGGGATCATGAAGGATAAAGACATCCAGTCGATCCTTCAACTTCTGGCTCCTTTGGCCGATCACATCATTCTTACCCGACCTCATACGGATCGCGCCGCTTCTCCCCTTCTGCTCAAAAAGATATTGGGACGGAGTGGAAAAAAAGCAGAGATCGTAGAAGATCTGAACGAAGCCATTGCGAGAGGTCTTTCCCTCGTCGGAAAAGAGGATCTCCTCTGCATCACCGGATCCCTCTACACCGTTGGAGAAGCCAGGGCCTATTTTCGTCCCAAGAGAGGATGATGAAATACCGGTCGTTCATTCTGAGCTCCTTCTTCTTGCTCTTCTTCGTCATCTATTCTCCTCCTACCCATGCGAAGATAGGGGAGCTGACTGCGCCGACCGAGATGAAAGCAGAAGGGCCTGTGGACATTGAGGGCGATGAACTCACCTACGATAGGGAGACACAGATTTATGAGGCCCATGGACAGGTGGACGTGGTCCGGGGAGACCTCTCTCTGAAGGCGGACCATGCTCGGTTGAATATGGCGACCAAAGAATTGACCGCATGGGGAAATGTTCTATTGAGAGAAGGGGAGGATGTGATCGAATGTCAACGCCTGGAGGTCAATATTGAGAACCGGTCCGGGAAAATCTATCAGGCCAAACTCTATCTGAAGGATCAGAACTTTCATGTCACCGGCCGAGAGATAGAGAAGTTGGGAGAAAATCATTATCGGGTCCGAGATGCTTCGATGACGACCTGCAATGCGGAACGGCCTCCCTGGAAATTCGCCGTCAAGGAGATCGAGATAAAGGAAATGGCTCTGGGAGGGGTGGGGATTGCCAAAGGGCCCATCTTCTATCTTGAGGATATTCCTATTCTCTATTTTCCCTGGGGTGCCTTTCCCGTGAGACAGGAAAGGCAGACTGGCTTTCTCATCCCGCAACTAGGATACCACAGCGACCATGGTCCTGAGGTGAGGACCGGGTTTTACTGGGCTCCAACGAAGAATATGGATGCCACTCTCTATCTCGATTATCTGGGGAACCGGGGATTTAAGGAAGGCCTGGAGTTTCGCTATGCCTTCGCTCAAGAGACAAAGGGAGAGGCGCATTTTTACTACATCCGTGACCAGGATGTCCAGTCGGATCTCCCCGTCGTCGTTCCTAAAAATCGGTATGCTTTCTTCATCGAACACCAACAGAAGCTTCCGTACGGTTTTTATCTCAAAGCGGATATCGAACATGTGAGTGACCACCAATATCTCGATGATTATGATGAAGATATCCCAGACCGTGCGGCGATCGATGCCTGGAGCGCAAGACAATTGAGGTCGGTTCTTTTCGGGGGCAAGAATTGGGATCAGTTCAGTTTCCTGTTGGCGGGGATGGTTTTTGACGATTTAACCAAGGATAGCAACGACCGAACCGTTCAAAAACTTCCTCAGGTCAGTTTTTATGCCCATCCGCAATCGCTCTTTCAAACCCCTTTATTTTGGGACTTGACTTCCTCTTACTTTAACTTCTGGCGAGAGAGGGGTGTGGAAGCACAGCGGGGGGACCTCTTCCCGAGGGTGTCTTACCCTGCGCGACTCTTCGATTTCTTGAAATTTGAATCGGAAGTGGGGCTGAGGGAAAGCCTCTATTATTCCTATAATGATCCCACGGGAAGAATCGGAGGATGGAGGTCGAGGCAAATCCTCGAGGCCAACGTTCAACTGTCCACGGAGTTTTACCGGGTGTATGATGCCGAAACCTTTCCGATGATCTCCAATCTTTTCAAGGTAACTAAATGGATGCATACCATTGAGCCCATGGTGAGTTACACGTATATTCCTCGAGTGAATCAAAGTCGTCTCCCCGTCTTTGATGACGTGGATCAGATCCCTTTCGCCAATCAGATCACCTATGGAGTTACCCAGCGTCTTTTAGGAAAGGGAGAGGGAACCAATTCCGGACCTATAGAGTATGGGAAGTTAATCATCTCCCAGAGTTATAGCCTTGAAGATCCTTCCTTTTTTAACCCGGCGTTTACAGATTCGGAAGGGAAGAAGAGATCCTTCTCAAATATTCGAGGAGAGCTTTGGTGGCACTTTAAACCTTACCTTGACGCTCATTGGGATGCGGAACTCAATCCTTATCGGGGCAGTTTCGATTCATTCGATTTTTCGATCACCGCCAGAGATAAGAGAAATGACGCGATTTCGATCCAGTTTCGGGACACCAAAGGTATTCAGCCCGCGATGGGAGGGAGCCGACTTAATACGGTTAAAGAAATCAATCTCTTTGGCAGAGTGAGGACGATCCCTCCCTTATATCTCTTTGGGGCCTACTACTACAACCTTTTAGAGCGGACATGGGTCCAGGCCATCATCGGGGCGGAATACCAGGCCCAGTGCTGGTCAGCGGGTTTTTCCGTTGCGGGTCGAAACAGTTCTCCGGATGGAACGGTGAAAAAGGAAACGAAGTTTCAGTTCTATGTTACTCTTTTGAATCTCGGAGCCGTCGGTCACAAGTCCCCTTACATGAATTTCTAATTTAATGGCTCAGGAGGGTGAAATGAAAGGTGTGATTTTGGCGGGAGGTTTAGGGACTCGGCTCTACCCCTTGACCAAGGTGACCAACAAACACCTCCTTCCGGTTTATGACAAACCGATGATTTATTATCCGATCCAGACCCTGATTAATGCAGGGATCCATGATATTCTGATCGTCACGGGCGGAAATAACGCCGGAGATTTCTTGAAGTTGCTGGGAAACGGAAAAGAGTTCGGTCTCAAACACATCAACTACACCTATCAGGAGGGAGAGGGGGGCATCGCGGAGGCCCTCAGGCTGGCAGAATTCTTTGCTTCCAAAGAGAAGATCTGCGTGGTCTTGGGAGATAACCTCATTGAGAAGAACATTCGAAAGGCGGTAGAAAATTTTCGAAGGCAAAAACAGGGGGCCCGGATCCTGTTGAAAGAAGTGCCTGATCCACAGCGGTTTGGAGTTCCGGAGTTGAGGGGAGATCGGATCATATTGATCGAAGAAAAGCCGAAGAAACCCAAATCACAATATGCGGTGATCGGAATCTACCTTTTTGACCAGGAGGTTTTTGAGATCATCAAGACCCTCAAGCCCTCTGACCGCGGGGAGCTGGAAATCACCGACGTCAACAATCGGTATATTGAAAAAGGGCTGATGACATGGGATATTTTAGAGGGGTGGTGGACCGATGCGGGGACTTTTGAATCTCTGCTTCGCGCCAACCAATTGGTTGCCCAGACGGGTGCCAATAACCCATAGTGGTGCGATGCACCGAGCGCCTGCTTGGCCAGGCAGGCTGCGCGCTTAGTCTTCTTGGTGGGGAGGAACGAGATGATCCACGGCGTCAAAACCAAACTGTTGCGGGTAATCCCGGATGAGCGGGGAAGGGTGATGGAGATCCTCAGGTCAGACGATGAATTATTTCTGAAGTTCGGTCAGGTCTATATCACCACTACCTATCCGCAAGTGGTGAAAGCCTGGCACTATCACAAGGTCCAGACCGATCATATCTGCGCCGTCCAGGGGATGATCAAACTGGTCCTTTATGATTCCCGAGAGGGTTCTCCCACCAAAGGGGAGATCAATGAATTCTTCATCGGAGGCCACCACCCACTGCTGGTACAAGTGCCCAACGGAATCTATCATGGATGGAAATGCATCAGCGAGGAAGAGGCAATCATCGTGAATATTCCGACAGAGGTCTATGTTTACAGTGAGCCCGATGAATATCGTCTCCAACCGTATGGGAAAGATGTGCCTTATGATTGGGTGAGAAAAGACGGATGACAACTGCACGCATAGGGCAGAGAGCATAGCGCATAGCGTTAACTCTTCTTGCGCCATGCGCTTTGCGCTATGCGTCGAGCAATTCATTCGGCGGAGTAAAAGATGAAGATTCTCGTGACAGGTGGTTGTGGTTTCATCGGGAGTAACTTCATTCGTTATTTTTTGAAATCTTACCCGGATTATTCGCTGATCAATGTGGATAAATTGACCTATGCCGGGAATCTGGAGAACCTCTCCGATCTCTCTCACTCCCCTCGTTACCATTTTATCCGAGGAGACATCGCCGATGGACCTCGGATGGAGGAATTGATCGGCAAAGGCGTCGACGCCATCGTCAATTTCGCCGCTGAATCCCATGTGGATCGGTCCATTGAAGACCCCAGTGCCTTTATGAAGACGAACGTCTTTGGGACCTTTGCCCTTCTGGAGGCGGTGCGGAAGGTTTTCCCAAAACAGCGGATCCGGTTCCTTCATATCTCCACCGACGAGGTCTACGGTTCCCTCGGTGAAGCCGGAGCTTTTACCGAAGAGACGCCCCTGGCGCCCAATAGCCCTTATTCCGCAAGTAAGACAGCAGCCGACATGCTGGTCAGGGCTTATCATCATACCTACGGAATTCTTGCCGTCATCACCCGATGTTCCAATAATTATGGCCCCTACCAATTTCCAGAGAAGCTCATTCCCCTGATGATCTCGAATGCCTTGGAAGGTAAGGAGTTACCCATTTATGGCGATGGGATGCATGTACGGGATTGGATCTATGTCGAAGATCATTGTCGGGCATTGGATGCGGTGTTGCACCGAGGCAAGGAAGGAGAAGTTTACAACGTAGGGGGACGAAGCGAGAGACCGAATCTGGCAGTGGCAAAAAGTATCTTAGATCGGTTGGGGAAATCCGATTCCCTGATTCGTTTTGTCACCGATCGACCGGGGCATGATCGCCGTTATGCCATTGATTTCTCCAAGATCGAGAGAGAATTGGGATGGAAACCATTGGTCTCCTTCGAAGAAGGAATCCGTCTTACCGTCGAATGGTACCAAGCGCGGCGGGATTGGTGGAAAAAGATCAAGACAGGGGAATATCTGGACTATTACAATCGGATGTATAGAGATCGTTAAATGAGATTGGGAATTGACGAATTTGAGGAGAAGGATATCAGAGGATCAGCAGACCAGAATGAAGGTTATCAGATCACCGGGGCATCAGGTTGCAAGGTTTTAATCTAATATTCTGCTATCCTGATAAAGACTTTCGATAGTCTGATGTCCTGATAGCCTCTTCTCTGTCAGAGACTCCAAAATCCCTCAATCCCTAAATCATTAAGATGAAAGTGAAATGAAAGAGAAAATATTGGTGGTCGGAGCGAAGGGAATGCTGGGAAGAGATCTGATGACGATTCTCCGTGCCGATCTTCCCAATGATGAAGTCGTCGGATGGGATATCGAAGAAATCGATATCCAAAAGGAAGAGCAGACCGTCACCAAAATTGAAAGACTTCGACCGTCAATCGTGGTCCATCTTGCCGCCTACACGGATGTCGATGGGTGTGAACTGGATGAGGGGAGGGCCTTTGGCGTCAATGCGGAGGGGACAAAGCACGTGGCCCGGGCGGTCTCGCGATGCCAGGCGAAAATGGTTTACCTCAGCACCGATTATGTCTTCGATGGGAATAAGGGAGAACCCTATCTGGAGAGTGATGCTCCACACCCCTTGAATGTTTATGGTCGTTCCAAGCTGCAAGGGGAACAATATGCCCAAGCATGGATGCAAGAAGTCCTGATCATCCGGACCCAATGGCTCTATGGTAGATATGGAAAAAATTTTGTGGCTTCCATTCTTCGACAGGCGAACGAGAGGAAGGTCCTTTCCATTGTCGACGATCAGTTCGGCTCGCCCACTTATACCGTTGATTTGTCCAAAGCCATTTCCGTGCTGATTCAATGTGACGCTCGGGGGATTTTTCATGTGGCGAACAGCGATTTCTGCACGTGGTTTGTGTTTGGGCAAACGGTCTTGAAGCTTTCGGGCATAGACAAGGTCAAGGTGATTCCGATCTCATCGAAGGAGCTAGGTCGTCCGGCGGTCCGTCCTGCTTATTCCGTTTTTAACTGTCAGAAGCTGAAAAGAGAGACCGGTTTCGTGCTGCGATCATGGTCAGAGGCTCTGAGGAGTTACCTTCGAACGGATCAGGAAAAAAAAGGGAAGGAGTGACGATGAACATCTGCGTGATTGGCACGGGTTATGTGGGGCTGGTGACAGGGGCCTGTTTGGCAGAGTTTGGGATGAATGTGGTCTGCGTCGATAACGATCGTTCCAAGATCGAGCTTCTCCAGCAAGGAAAGATGACCATCCATGAGCCCGGACTTGAAGACCTCGTTGTGAAGAATATGAGGGAAGGGAGGCTTTCCTTTTCGACGGGCATCGAAGAAGGTGTGAAATCGAGTCTGGTCATCTTTATTGCAGTGGGGACGCCCTCCAATGACGACGGCTCTGCCGACCTCCAGTTCGTCGAAGAGGTTGCGAAAGAGATTTCCCGATACATGGATGGTTACAAAGTGGTGGTCGTGAAATCTACCGTTCCTGTCGGAACCTGTCGCCGAGTGAAACAGATGATCAAGGATCATCAACTCCAACCCGCTGCTTTCGACATCGTTTCCAATCCTGAATTCCAGAGAGAAGGATCTGCCATCGAAGATTTCATGCGGCCGGATCGAGTCACCATCGGTGCGGAGAGCGAACAAGCCGTCGCGATCATGAAAGACATTTACAGCGCTCTCTATCTGATCGAGACTCCTTTTGTGATCACTTCTTTAGAAACGGCGGAGATGATCAAATACGCCGCAAATGCTTTTTTGGCGACGAAGGTGAGCTTCATCAATGAGATTGCAAACGTCTGTGAATTGATGGGCGCCGATGTTCATCACGTCGCAAGGGCGATGGGACTGGATGGAAGGATCGGGAAGAAATTTCTGCATCCGGGGCCGGGCTACGGCGGCTCCTGTTTTCCAAAGGACACCCGGGCGCTCTCAAGAATGGCGCACGAAAAAGGGTATCTGTTCAAGGTCCTTGATGCCGTCATCCAGGTGAATGATGAACAGAAGAAGAGGATGGTCAGTAAGATTATCGAGAAAGTGGGGGATGTTAAGGGAAAAACCATCGGGATCCTGGGCCTCTCCTTCAAGCCCAATACGGATGACATCCGGGAATCCTCTTCACTGGTGATCATTCAGGGGCTTCTGGAACTGGGAGCCAAAGTCAAGGCCTTCGATCCCGCAGCCATGGAGCAAACCAAGGCAGTTCTTCCCGGGGTGGAGTACGGGAAGGATGCATACGATGTTGCCAAAGGGGTCGACGCGCTGGTCCTGGCGACAGAGTGGAATCAATTCCGCCGTTTGGATCTTCAACGCATCAAGGGGCTGCTCAAAACCCCGCTCTTCATCGATCTGAGAAATGTTTATGACCCGGATCAGATGAGGCGGTTGGGGTTTGATTATTGTGGCGTTGGAAGGTGAGGGGGGTATTGGCTCGGTCCGGAAAGGATTGGATTTTTGTCTCCGATGCGCATTTCACTGGAAGAGATCCTGAGTCGATGGAGGTCTTTGCCAGATTCCTCGATTTGCAAAAAAAGCAGATTGACCATTTGGTGATTCTTGGCGATCTCTTCGAATTCTTCTTTGGCTTCAGACATTTTTTCCCAAACGAGAAGGCTTCCGCCTTTAAGGACTATCTTCCGGTATTCCATCAGCTTCAAAGGCTGTATCGAGAAGGAATCCGAATCAAATATTTCGAGGGAAATCACGATTTCTTTCTCCATTCCTTTTTCTCCGAACAGTTCGGGATGGAGATTGAGGTGTATCCGGATGGGTGTGATGAAAAGTTGGAGGGAAAGAGAGCTTTCATCGCTCATGGGGATCTATCGAATCCGAGACAATGGACTTATCGGGCCTTTCGAAAGATCCTTAAAAACTCATTGACCTATCGTCTCATCCATTTAGCAGGGCCCCGAGTTTCCCGGAGGGTCGCACGAACATTAAGTGACATGAGCTATCAAAAATATCACAATGGTCAACACGTCCCCCCGCCACCCTTCAAGGCCTTTGCCCATCGGAAGTTTTTGGAGGGGTTTGAGATCGTCATCCTCGGCCACTCCCATTTCCCGGAAGAGGTTGAGGAGTGGGTTGATGGGAGAAGATGTCTCTATTACAATGTTGGGGATTGGATGGTTCACCGGTCCTTTTTGCGTTTTGCCCCCCCTGATCATTTTCGATTGGAACGATATGAGGGGGCGTGACACGGAGATTCGACCCTTAACCCCTCCCTTCCTCCCCTTAACTAAGGGGAGGTGAGGTGGGGTTAGTTTGCTTTGCCGGATTTCGAATTTCGGATTTTCAATTTTATTACTCACGTTTCAAGGACAAAGATATGACACATCGGGCAGTATTTCTTGATCGGGATGGTACCCTCAATGAAGAAGTGGGATACGTGAATCATATCCAACGATTCACCCTTCTGCCCAGAGTCGGGGAAGCGATTCGATTGCTCAACCAGCATGAATGGAAGACCGTGGTGGTCAGCAACCAATCAGGGGTGGCGAGAGGATATTTCCCGGAGTCCTTGGTCCATCAGGTTCACCAGAAGATGCGGGATCTCTTAGGAAGAGAAGGTGCGCGTCTCGACGGAATCTATTACTGTCCCCACCATCCCGAAATCGGGGTTCCTCCTTACCGCCAGAGTTGTCGGTGTCGAAAACCGGCAACGGGATTGATTGAAGAGGCCGTGAAGGAATTCGGTCTCGACTGTTTACGGAGTTACATGGTCGGAGACCGAGGAGTCGATATCGAATTTGCCCACCGAGTTGGAGCCAAGGCGATCCTGGTTCTCACCGGATATGGAAAGGGAGAATGGGAATATTGCAGGGACCAGTGGAAGGGCAAGCCCGATTATGTGGCGGAAGATCTTTTCGAGGCGGTTCAATGGATTCTTCGACAAGAGGTGTGATTTCAACGGATGCAAAGTGAGGCCCTTAGGGAAAGGAGGCCGGAGATGCCTGTCAGTAAAGAACTCTTGGAGATTTTGGCCTGCCCAAAATGTAAAGGAGATATCTTCTTGAATCGAGCGGGAGATGGTTTGATCTGCAAAGCCTGTCACCTGCTCTATCCCATCAAAGATGATATTCCTGTGATGTTAATCGACGAAGCCCTTCCTTACAAAGGGGAAGAGTAGCAAGCACCAATCGTAGAGTCATTAAGTACCTCATAACGTAATGACTTAATGACCAAGAAGAGTTTGAGATTTAGAAAGGAGGCCTGTTGTTCAGTTACGTCGTGTATTTACTGCTGAAAGGTTTCAGCTTCGCTGTCAATCTTTTCCCAGAGACTCTTTCCCTCTGGATGGGAAGAAGGCTGGGAAACCTCATGTATTACCTTGACCTGGAGCATCGTAAGACAGCCCTCCAAAATCTTCATATCGCTTTTGGCTGTGAGAAATCGGAGGGAGAGATTCATTCGCTCGCCCAAAGGAATTTCCAAAATCTGGGAATGATGGCGATTGAGTTCTTCCGACTTCCCAAAATGGACGTGGAGGCCTTCCGGGGCAAAGTGAATATCGAAGGACTGGAAATTTGCAAGAGAGCATTGAATAATAAAAAAGGTGTTCTCCTTCTTCTTTCTCACTTCGGCAACTGGGAATTGATGGGTCTGATGTCAAAGTTTTTGGGAAGCTCCATTGCCGTCATTGCAAGACCCATGAAAAAAAATAAGAGAGTGAATCGTTTTGTGGGGGAGATAAGAAGGGGGACGGGCCTCGAAGTGATTCCGACTGAAAAGGCGAGTCGAAAGGTGATGCAGGTGCTGTCTCAAAATCGGATGGTCGGAATTTTGATCGATCAAAGAGCAAAGCGAAGCGAAGGGATATGGGTTGATTTCTTCGGGAAAAAAGCGCCCTCGACGCCTGCCTTAGCTGTTTTGGCGATGAGAACGGGAGCTCCCGTTCTCCCAGTCTTCATGGTGCGGAATGGGCACCGAAGACATCGTCTGCTGATCAAGGAACCACTTCAATTAGCAGATACTGGAAATATCAAAAAGGATGTCGAGACCAATACGCAGCTGATGAACGAGACCCTTGAGTCAATGATTCGTCAATATCCCGACCAGTGGTTCTGGGTGCACCGGAGGTGGGAGAGGAAAGAAAAGGTTTACCATCGATGAAAAACCTTCCCCAACGAAGAACAGGGGATATCCCCACCAGGAAGACAAGGAGTGAGAAGCACACTTACCTTCGTGTCGGGGATAAGGTGTTTCATAAGAAGTTTAAATCTTGGGGAGGTGGAATCGTGATTGAGACAAAGTCATCTAATCTACCCGGCGGGATGTGTTTTGTTAAGATCCTCTTCCAGGATGGGAAACAGAGAGTCTTTGATAACAGTTACGATAGTGCCTGCTGCTGCTATTATACCGGTATTACCCTCGTTAGTCGCGTCGAATTGTGACCCGCCGCTCACTCCTTCCCTTCACTTAAATACTTCCCGAGGAGTTCCCTGCTGTGCTCGTCATCATGACAGTAGACACATAGATTTTCCCAGTTCGACCCATCCGGGGGATTATTCAGATGATTCCCATCCTTGTGATGCACGGTGAGGAGGTGCCTCGTTTTTTCATCAAACTCTCTGCCGCATTTGGCACAGATGAGGCCGTGGATCTTGAGGGAGCGTTCTCGATAATCACTCCAGGGCGGTTCCGTTTTTTTTAATTTCTTAAGAGCCTCTTCGATGGATGGGTAATCTGCGGTCTTTTGAGGTTTTGGCTTTCGATGGGTTCGGTAAGGTTTGTTTTTCATTTAAGACATCTTTCCATTAGGGACGATATCAATCAAGATATTTTTACGCTATGCGCTATGCCCTATGCTATTTTTTTGCCATTAAGGAGAGAGCAGAACTTGATTTCCGAAACGCTCTGTCAACGCGGAAGAGAGTGCCTCAGCTGTTCCCTGGTCGGAAAGCTCCACCATGAGTTCTCCTCCCTCGCCCACGATCAACCGACCATGCTTTTTGACCACTTCAGCCACATCCTTGGGTTCCACGGTCCACCAGCCTCGCGTGCGGAGAAGGAGTTCTTCCCCCTTGAATTCTTGAGGGGTGATCAAATCGATGCTGCGAAACCAGGCCTCCCATCCGATTTGAGCGGGGGCACGAATCACAGGGCTGACAGGGTCATGATAGATGCGGCAGCGGCCGAATAAGCGAAGACGGATCATGATCGTTCCTTTTGGAGGAACCGGATAATCTTTTCATCCTTTGGCAGCAACTCGTTGGGAACTTCAATGCGCTCCAGCTTCAGTGCCTGTGCCAGACAGTGGAGGTAAAAGGAGGCGGCATCCTTCTCACTCGTAATGATCCCTTTTTTGATTGCGAAAGGCCAGGTCTGTTCAAAACGCTGCAAAGCTTCTTGGCGGCTTCGCCGGAGCCTTTGATCGAAAAGAGAGATGTTCAGCTCTTTCAACAGTTGTTGCTGGGCTTCCTCCATGAAGGAAAAAACGCGTCGCATATTTTGAACGGAGGCATCTCGTCCCCATTCATCCTCAAAAGTTTTATTCATTGACGATATCGACCGTCATTTCAACCCTATCATTGGGATTGTCGTTGGCGTCCCTGGGCTGGGCTACAATTTTATCCGCTACCTCCATTCCCGTCACCACTTCACCAAACACCGTATATTTCCCATCAAGAAAAGGAGCATCAGCCACACAGATGAAAAACTGGGAGCCGGCGCTATCCGGATGGGCAGACCTGGCCATGGAAAGCGTACCCCGTTTATGAGGCTTGTTGTTAAATTCTGCTTTGACGGTATGGCCCGGGCCTCCCGTGCCATGTTTTGAACGGTCAGGGTTTTTTGTATTTGGATCGCCCCCCTGGATCATGAACTTGGGCACGACCCTGTGGAAAGTCGTTCCGTTGTAGAATCCCTTTTGGGCAAGTTCGATGAAGTTCTTGACATGGTTGGGCGCCACGTTAGGAAAAAACCGTAAAGTAATATCTCCAAATTTTGTATGGACGACAGCTCGCTGTTCAGACATCTTCTTGACCTCCTCGGCCGAGAATTTTTTGTATTGCACTTCCTGTGCAAAAGGTTGAGAGATAGATAGCATCAGGAAAAAAAGAAAAAACGGGAAGGGAGCCCAGATTCTATTCATTGAATTAACCTGTCTCTCTCGTTATCAAATGGACGGGTGGCTCGCCCTCTGGTAGGATGAATCCGCATCATGGGTAAAGAAAAATCTCATTTCTTTTCTGTTGGGTAATTCTCCCTAACCCATTCCTTCCAACCACCTTCGAGAGCGTAAACTTTCGTATATCCCATCTCCAATACCTTCCGTGCCACCCGGGCACTGGTCGCTTCATTCGGTCAAGAGCAGTACAAGACGAGGGTTTTATCTTTGGGATATTTGTTTGCCCAGGATTGAACGGCCTCGGGATCTTCTCGAACAGCCCCCCTTATTTTCAAGTCGCTATCGGTCCAGTCCATGCCGCTACGGACATCGACAATGACGATGTTGGGATTGCCCATGACGGCACTGAGCGCTTGCTTTGTCATTCTTGGAACATTCCCGGATTGTGCAAATACCATCCCTTCCCCAGAGATAAGAAAAATGAACAAAATGGCAATAAACAATAATCTCTTTCCCATCGCATACCTCCTTTGGATGAAGGTAGATATCAGTTAACCTTAACAAACGGGTACCCCAAAATCAATCAAATTCAGCGTCAAAAGGAGAAGGTAAAAATCGCTTGTTTAGGGGTAGAAATTTTGATATCTATAATAGTTGGATGCCGGAGGTGGGCGGAAAGTGGTTTTTTAAAGCCCGCCATCTACATTCTACAATCTGTTTTCGAAGGTGGAGGAGGTGGCAGATAATGATTACAGTCCCGGCCCTAAAAGTGAGGCAATTTGGGGTGGAATTCTATCAGACTTCTTTTGGTTCGAGCGATATCCAGAAATTGGTTAAATTTGAAGTACTCCATTACACGTCCCTTGAGGAAGCGGAGAAACGGCGGAGAGCGGGAAGAGCTTCAGCCGTCAACTGGGAGCTACTTGAAAAAAGGATCGGGAAAAGTGAGGCTGCTTTTCAGAGGCCGATGATTCGGACGAAGATTCGTGAACTGGTCCAATATTATCTGGATTGTCAGGAGGCCCGAAATCTGCCCGCCATTCCAGGGGCAGTGATTATGATCACAGAGCAACCACTCAAATTTTCTCCGGGGAAAAATCCTAACCTTGGAATGCTTCAGATCCCAGAGGAGGCTGGGATCCTGCGCTGTCTGGATGGTCAACATCGGTTATTAGCCCTCAGCGCTCAAACCGAAAAAGATCTGGAAATGGACGTTCCTGCTGTCCTTTTTGACAGCCTCGATCCTCGTCAGACCGTGGAGCTTTTTGTCACGATCAACGCCAAACACACGCGTCTCAATCCCTCACATCTCATCTCCCTGGCAGGTCGTAGGCTTTATGCTGACCAGTACCAGGCATTGGCACATGATATCATTCGCCAGCTTAATGAAGAGGAGAGTTCTCCCCTGAAGGGAGAGATCAAAATATTGGGTGTCGGAAAGGGCAGGGTTTCTCAGGCCTCCCTGGCCGATGAGATGGTGGATCTGTTCAATAACATCGAGAAACTCGGAGGGAAGGATCGATTCAGGGAGTTTGAGCAAAACGGTAAGCGTTTCTTCATGAACTACTTCAAGGCCATTCTGGTACTGTTCCCAAAGGCCTGGGCAGGCCGTAAGTATAGCATCAAAACCGGAGCAGCGCTTCGGGCTTTTATTCGAGTGAGCCCGGACGTCATGGGGCGATCAAAGCAATTGAAAGATGATCCCTTCGATTATTTCGGCATTCGAGAAGCGATCAAACCCTGGGGCGATCGTATTGGAGAGGGCCGGTTCGAGACAGAGGGAGAGTGGCGGAGAAAATTAGCAGGAGGAACCCGTGGGACGGTGGAACTTCTCACTCGGGAACTTCGGGACGCCTTGAAGGTTTCCTAAAAGAAGCCGCTCCAATAAAAAAATCCACCGAGCTTAGCGGCCCGATGGATTCTTTGGGGAAAAGGGTTAATGAGGAGGAAAGAGTTTTTTTATTCTTGGTTACTACTATACACCATCGATATTAGAAGAAGATTAAAATAGGATTAGAAGATTCTAATTTTTCACCCGGACGGGGTGGGGACGGAGGTAGGCGATGGAAGAGGAAAGGAAGCTGACCGAAGAAGAGTTTGTCATTCAGGCAATCAAGAAATTGCGGAAAGATCCATTCCGGGGAATCCATAGTGTTTACAGCGGGTTTAATGAGGCTTTCAGAAAGTATTTTGGGACCAATCCGGTGGAGGCCACCTCAATACTGGCCGGCCAGGGCAAGATAGAGACAAGGCCTTTTAAAGGAGGTGTCATGCTTTTCCTTCCCGGAGAAGCTCCGAAAAGGCCCTCATCCGATGAAATCACTCAGTTGATATTGGGAGACGGGAGCCGATCCCTATCTGAAGAAGAGTTTGTCATCGAAGGGATAAAAAAATTAAGGAAAGAACCCTACAAGGGAATACACAGCGTCTACAGCGGGTTCAATGATGCCTTCCGAAAACATTTCAACAAGGACCCGATTGAATATACGACCAAGATGGCCTCAGTAGGAAAGGTTGAGATCGTCCCGTTGAGAAGCGGTAGAGGCGTGATGCTTTACCTTCCGGGAGATGGCCCGAGGGGAAAAAAAACCGACGAAGCCCTGAAGAAGATCTTGGAATAGAAAGGTTGATTGAGGACTATTTAGACCCTTAATATCAAATTGGCTCTCGACTAACGAGTCCACCCACCAAGTGTGAAGATGATATTACACCAGTCAGAACTCTATCCGAGAGTTTCATCGTTCAACTCTTCTTTTTTGATGCCAGTTCTTAACTGGGCCAATTCCCATATATATTTGTAGAGATGTAGCCCCTTGCTATACGCAATGGTTTCGCCCGGCTCAACCCCGATTTTTCTTGCCATATCTTCCTTCAACATCTGTAAGCCTCCGAGGTTTGCTGGAAAGCCGCCCCAGAGATCCCAAGATCTAAAATAAACAAAAAAGTGAAGTTTACCGTAGCGCACCCGGCAATCAACCACCCTCATGCATGGAGGGTCATTCAATAAACAATCATCGGGTCGTCCTACCTCCATCGTTGTTTGATTGGTATGGAAACCATACTTTTGGTATCTTTCAATCACCGCTTCAATCTGATTTGGCCCGACAATAACCGGCTCATCCATTGTAACATCGCCTTTTCCATCTCTATATCGTTTTACCAGGATCCCGCTCAATCTCTCACCATAAACATAATCTTCGTTTTCATCCTTGACGCCGACTATTATCTTTTCATTAAAGTAAGTGTCAATATAGTCTGGCGCAACCGGAGCGGGAATACCAAGGCTCGGAGGAATATCCGGCTCGAGTGGTCGCATGTGAGGGTGCGTAATTCTTACCCTTACATCGTCGAACTCAATTCTTTCTGAACCCTCAAAACTTCCTTGGTCAATTACATAGCGGTAGCCAGCATCCAAGATATTAAATACACATTGAAACCAGGCGTCGGGAATATCCCGTGCCACAATGGAAATTGTCTTTAAAAAACCCACTTGATTATCCATCAGAATTATCTCCTTTCCACATTACAGTTTTGCATACCGGAGTGCGTCACTCCTTTGAGCTTTCCTCAAGGGCTGTTAGCGAGGCAAAAGCGTAAGATCCATTAATTCAATATCGACTGACCCCAGTTTTTTGACGTCCTTTTGATCGAAGGGAGAAGGTACTTGATATGAAGACGCACGCTTAACCCCTGATTCAAACGTAATTGGGAAAGTAAACGGATTGCTCCTTTTTCCGGATTTATCAAAGACGCAGACCGTCAAGGTAATAGGTGTCCCTTCGGTTATAATCGATGTTTTCGAACTAAAGGTATTCCATTGGAGATACCCTTTAAAGTGCTTACGGTCCGTTGGCTTAAGATACACCCAGCTGATCGGATAGCGGCCGTAGCCAGCCTGATCGACCACCGTGGCAATCCTGAACATCCCTCCATCCGGATCCTCCGCCTCAATATAAACCTTCAGGACGTCTCCGTACTTTATTCTTTCTACAGTAAATGCGCGTGTTATAAAAGGATGCCTGGGTTCATCCGGCTGGCCGGCCATGGTGCGACTACCCAGGATTTTATATCCGATGTCCTGTGCAAAATCGCTAATCTTCACCATCAAATCATCGATGCTTTTCTGTTGGATATAAACGGTGACGGGTGGTTTTTCCTCGGCGACACTGATCAGGCAGGCGTCAAGACTCACATAATCGCGGATTTTAGTGATACTTCCGAGAACGATATAATCAACTCCTATTCTCATCCCGATCTTCTTAGCTACCGTTTCATCGTGACGCATCGGTTTCTCATCATAAAGAGCTCGCTCCACGATCGATCGTTCGATGAGAACGACTCTCTCTTCAGTAATTCGTGAGGTAAGGATGTCGTTAATCCCTTCCCGGAGATAATCGAGGTTTTCTTGGCTGTGAATCATAAAAGGGATGATGGCTACTTTATAGACCCTGTTGGGATCATCGCTTTGAGTGATCGAAAAAGAAGGAAGGGTAAGAATAGAGATGAAGAATAGAAACAGTAATATCAGTTTAAATTTCATAGAAATTCCTTTTGTGGATTCAGAATGGGACCGAAAATGACGGTCTCCGTTATTCCATTCGATTGGATTTTATTGAGAATCAATCAAGGTGTCAATGGGAATTGAATCTAGACTCGAAGAAGACAAGAAATAGAGACATTCACGGGCACCGTCGATCGAATAGTTCAGTCAAGCAAAAGAGGACAAGGTTTCACGGAAGGGTTTAGACCAGTGAGGCAACGATGACCAAATGAAATCTCGTATGGTACAATTCTGTCACTCAACGACTTCAGGAGGAGTTGTCAGAAAAAGGGATGAGGATAAACGTAAGTCTTCTACCAATTTAATCTCGAATGCTGAAGAAGAATAGGGTAGCATTGCGTAAGTGGCTGGTTAAGGGAGGAATAAGAATTGGAGACGGACGAACGATGACCGCCCTATTCTTGTTATTTTCTGAAAGACTCGGCGATTTCTTGTACCGAAAGGAATTGTCCGGTGCGCTCCACCTGGTGTACTAGTTCCACTATTTTAGCGTTTAACGGGGTCGCTTCGCCGTAGCGCCTCCCCAATTCCACGATTTCGCCGTTCAGGTAATCTATCTCCGTTGGACGACCGCGTTGGATACTCTGCAGCGTTGAACCCCACAAAGGCCATTTGGTGGTGAGTTGGCGAACCTTCGCAGCAGCGATGCGTCCAGCGATGCCTGAGGGCATCCAGTTTACGAGCTTGGTTAAGGCAACCGAGATTTGAGGTAAGGATTCCAGTTGAATGTTGGCTCGATCGATAACCCGCAGACCCTCGCGCATGAGACCGACGGCGAGGTTGCGCAACGAGGCATCTGCATAAACCTGGTCCATCATTTGGTTCGTTATTGCCGGCAATGCATTGTTCAGATTAACGATGAGCTTGAGCCAGTGCGCTCCCTGTATATTGTCCGTCAACTGAGTCGGAATTGCCGGATTGAGTATGCGGGCAACCTCTTCGAGGTTACCATCTCTCCCGCCAAATGGACGCCCAAGGATCAACCTTCCCCGGGAGACCACGGTGATCTTACCTGGTAACAGGTAGGTAGCATGGGTCAGCACGACTGCGCTGAGAATCCGCTCGCGGGGCAAAATGCTTGCAATCAATTCATCGCTGCGTATCCCATTCTGGAATGTAACGACAGGAACGTCACTTAAGAAGGCCTGGTTAGTTTTCACAGCAGCAACCACGTCTTGAGTCTTGACGGTCAGGAGGATTAGGTCCGGCCGAAAATCCAGTGTCTCACTGGCATCGACCGAAGCGTTGAAGTTTCCCATATCCCCATCAACCTGCAGACCATTCTGACGGATTGCCGCTACATGGGCCGGACGGGCAATAAGGATTACATTTTGACCAGCACGGTGGAGGAGTGCACCTAAAGCGCTGCCAACGGCCCCTGCGCCAATCACTGCGATCCGGATAGCCTGTGCCTTCAACGTTTCTGCTTTACCTGTCATCTTCAGCGATGGTCAGAATGCCAGAACTCATGCATCGAGGGGGTCGATCCTGTCTCTATGGATCACTGTCGCCAATTTCGGGGGACAGCAGCAAAGGAGGCTTTTCGATCCAACTCACTCAGTTGGTTCTCGAAATATTTGATCGCATTGTTCACCCGGTTTAATTTCACCTTCGCCTCTGAAAGTAAATCTCTTTCGTACCTGGTTTTCAACTTATTCAATCGTTCCAAGATGGTGTGGTAGAACCGGAACCGACTGGCCCAATAATCCTTCCCATACCCGCCGGGACGATCGGGAGACGGTTCCCCTTGCAGCGGAAAGAGGGTCATCTTCCCGTTGATTGGATCCAGGACGACTCTGAACTTATAGAGGAAGGAATTACCCAAAAGGCCTCCCTTGTCACCCGGGAGGTCGCTAATCGTGACATCGACGTTTTGGACCTCTGCTTCTCCCAACCTCACAGATCCTATGGTAACGAGAGCGTTCAGGACCACATCGCTGGCCGTCACGACCGGAAGGAAGGGCGTGTTTTCATCAATGATAATGCCCAGATTTTCTGCCATCTTCCAACTGATATTTGTGAAGCTTGCACCTGTATCTACGATGAACTCGTACTTCTCCCGTCCATTGAGGGAAACTTCCGCCACTGCCACCTCCCCCTTTATTTTGAGGGGTACCTCGAATCCGGCTGGCTCAGAAGTCTTTTGAAGAGCTGGATCGGACGGTGGTTCCACCTGTCTCCTGGGAGCGGAAAACTCCTTGGGCAACTCCTTAGGCGTTTTTTGTGACTCGGCATCGGGCTGATATTTTTCTGGAATTTTCGAAAAATCGTCCGTGAAGTGAAGGGTGCCTTTCTCGTCTACCCACTTATACATCTCGGCATATGCATGAGATCCTACCATAGCTAAGAGGAGGACGAGAAGAAATGCTTGCCTCATGGGCCGCCCCGCGATCCTTTTCCTTCCATGTGAGCCTCCGAAATTCTACCTAACGCCGTTTATTTGTACTTACGGTTTCACTTCGAGTAAGCTTCTTTCAACTTCTGCAAATGAACCGTCGAGTGATTCTTGTATAGTGATTGTTTCTGAAATGGCTGTTACTACCTTGGAGTAGTGGGCTACTTCTTCGGATGAAAGCTCTCTGCCCTTCCGGTCTTTGAGCCACTTCTCCGCAACCTGATAGCCCCCGATATGATATTCCCAGACATCGGGATCAACGCCAGTGAACCATTTCTCAGGATTAACATGAACAAGAGCCTTATTTTGATCGTACATTACTTTGTCCACACGAAGATCACCAGAACCTTCGCACTTGGCAATCGGTTTGAGGACCCTCTTGGATTTGAGCAAATGAAGTTCGACAAGCTCCTCTCCCTTTTGGGCAAGTTTCTTAAATAGCTTGTAATCCTTTGTGAACGGGACGTGGGGGAAATCGGTCTTTAAGAACTCAGAATACTTATCGCGGTACATATTTGAATAGATGATAGCGTAGGTGTAACGAAAGATTTCCTCTGGCGTCGGCTGCTTCTTGTAAGCGTTTGATAATGATGTAAGTAAATTAGAACTGATGTTCGAGTGCCGCACCGAGTACGCTGCCGCAGGTTCGAATACGAACATAGGTTGATGTCGGGAGAATCCGCTTCTCCGGCCAGACCCGCCAGAAGCAGATTCTTCATAAAGGTACAGTGGAAAACAATAGTCAATCGTTTTCAAAGATACGGCAACGTGCTCGACAATTCCTTCAGCTACAAAGGCGTGTCCCCAAGGAATGGCTGTTTCTACCCTTCGAGGAAGGACAAGACCGAGGTTTGCCCCTAGCATATGACGCATTACTTCTCGACGTCCACGTTCAATCAGGGCATCATGATAGAATAAATGGCGGATATCAAATGGCCGGTAAAGAATTTGAGCGTAGCGTTTATTTCTTTCTTCGTCGTCAATGATTTTGTTCCTTGCAGTCTTCAACTTCCAAACACCAGTATCCTTCAGATTAAATGCTTGGGCAACGAAACCGTCATCCAAAGAGGAATTGGCAAACTGCTCAATGCGACGTTGAAGCGGGGCTTTCTGAAAGTCAATGACAAAATGATCCCTTGCCGTAACGATTCCGACACTATTCACAGGAAAAATGTCGGGGATGCTCAGATATGACTGAAACCTCTTGTTTAATTTTTCATCTCTTGGAACGAACAGGTAGAAGGGGGGAATTGGCTTAAGCTCGCCCCAATTTGTTTTTTCCAACTCGTGTTTTTTCAGCCATGTGTATTTCTGTTCCCGAACACCCCAAATCTCACTATGTCTTTGGAATCTGGTAGAGGTGCTCTGCTTCCTTTTCACAAAGAGGGCAATGGCGACACCTTGCTGTATGTCAAAAACGTTTTCGTCTTTTGAGCCATCAGGAGCTTTTTCTTTCTTGAGTGAATTACCGTGAAGGTCAAGGATATATATCTCGTCAAATGAGTTCATCAGTGACTGCCGCATTCCTCGAAACGTAGGGTTATCGAGATAGCTGTGATTCGTGATAAATCCGAGGACGCCTTCGCCGATCTGGTCGATCTTCCATTGGGCGAACCGGATGAATTTAACGTAGTCATCTTGAAGCCATTTGGGATTCTTCTCGCCAAGGGGTTTCCCATCAACTTTTTTATAGGTCTCGATTTGGCCTCTAATCCAATTGCCCTTATTTGCTGAGTGTCCAGAATAGGGCGGATTGCCGAGGATGACAAGAATCGGCCTCTCCTTCTTTACCTTTCCGGCAAGGTGGGATTCTTCAGAAAGGGAGGCCATACCTGGAAGGGATGTCTGAGCAAGCTCCTCCATCTCAAGCGTATTCGTTAAATAGAACTGGAATCGTTCATCGCCTGAAAGCTTGTGGCCCAACTCTTCCAGGAGGTAACCCATCTTCAGATGGCCTGCTGCATATGGAGCCATCATCAACTCGAAGGCGAAGAAGTGTTTGAGAATGTGATCCTCAATAAATTTTGCCCTTGAGCCTTCCCCGTACTTGCTGACAAATTCTTCCACAGCGAGCTTTGCCGCTTCAGCGAGGAAGGTGAGTGTTCCCGCGGCCGGATCGAGCACGGTAACGGATTGTGTTGCGAATCCGTCCTGTCGAGCGAATCTTTCTTTGAGGATGATGCTGAGAGAGCGGACGATGTAAGAGACAACAGGTTCAGGCGTATAATAAACGCCCCGTCGCTCGCGCTCTTGTGGGTTGTACTCGGAAAGGAACGTCTCATAAAAATGGAAAATCGGATCGCTTCCTTTACCCTCTTTGAAATACCGGTGAAGGATGTTCCTTACATCTGCGACGGCGAGGACTTCCGCAATGTCATCAACAGTTGCCTGGAATTGTTCAGGGGGATCAAATGAAACGAAATGGAAGATGTCGCGTAAGATACCGATCGTCTTGGGAATCAAATCATAAGCAAGGATTCGATTGAATGCTCCATTGGCTCGGGTTCTTGCTGCGAAGAGTCCATAGGTTATGGTCTGGGCGTACAGGTCTGCGAACTCGTCCAGCTTGAGGTTGGAAATGAGATGTTTCTGGAATGCCTCATAAAAGCCAAGAATCTTCTTTGCGCCTGCGCTGGACGCTTCCCGCAGTTCCTCCTTGATAACTTGATCTCTGAGAAAGCGGGTGCGTGAGGCGAGTTCTTTTGCAAGACTCTCAGCGGTAAACTTCGTCGGCAGCGAAAATTGGAAGAACTTTTCCAGCAAAGCTAAGAATTCTTCAGTGTGCTCTGCAGGAGGGATAGCTTTCAGTTTTGTTGGAATATACCGACGCGCGAGGAGAACGTTGACAACCCGCTGTCCATTACGGTAGAGCCTAAATTCATAGAAGTTTGTCAGGATGAGATTAGGAAAAGTAGAAACGTAGCGCTTTAATTGGTCGGAGGTCTCGATCTCATCCAGATTAGCTTTGGGCGGCTTTGCTTCAACATACCCAACTTGAGCGTGCTTCCCGTCCCAAACGCGAAAGTCCGGATTCCCTGCTTCGGTCTTCTTCGGCAGAACGGTGACGTGAACCTTCTTTTTTCTCTCAGTTTCAGAAAACCCTTCGAGAAGTTCTGCGAGGGCAGGATAGTAGGACTCTTCACGGGCATCGCCACGTTTGGTGATGGATGCGATCTTGTTGATATAAGTATCTATCATCGTCTATCCGCTAAAAAGCTGAAATATGGCTGCAATATACACCTTTTTTTGAATTTTTGGAAGGACGAGTTTAGGCGGGAATGGTCCGTTCTTTCGCCCAATCTCGAAGAGAAGTAATCTCTTCTTCCTTCAGCAATGCAAGGGGTTTTGTTAAACTGATCTGCTCAAGGATAGTATGAGTTGAAACAGGTTCCTTTTTGCTCGATGCCCGATAAAGGGCAGAGATGACCGCCTGCTCAATCTCTGCTCCGCTGAAATCGGATGCCTTCTCAGCCAGTAAGTTACAGTCAAAGCTTTCAGGTTTCAAACCGCGCTTCCTGAGATGAATGGTGAAGAGAGATCTTCTAGTTTCTGAATCAGGGAGATCGACGAAAAATATCTCATCAAAACGTCCTTTTCTTAGAAATTCCGGAGGAAGACGATAGATATCATTGGCCGTGGCAGCGAGAAAGCACGTCGATTTCCTTTCTTGCATCCATGTTAAAAAGGTTCCGAGAACTCGCTGAGAGACACCCCCATCCGATTCTCCTGCCGAGGCAGCAAAGCTTTTTTCAATCTCATCGATCCATAGGCACAGCGGAGAAAGTTTATCGACCGTGGCTAAGGCCCTTCTGAGATTCTGCTCCGTCTGTCCGATGTATGGGCTGTAGAGCCTGCCGATATCGAGCCGGTAAAGAGGCAATCCCAATTCTTTGGCAATGGCCTTGATAGACAAACTCTTTCCACAACCCTGTACTCCCATCAGGAGGACTCCTCTTGGGGAAGGGAGAGAGGAGGTTCCCTCTGCGAAGCTCTCCCTACGCTCATTCAGCCAACGCTTCAGGTTGTCAAAATCAGCGATGTTCTCCTTATCCTCGGTGATACAGAATTCGAGCAAGCCCTCTTGATCAAATAGCTTCTTCTTATATGATTCGATGGTTTTCAGGTCTTTGATGTCTATGAGATGGTCGTCGGCGAAACACTCGTGAATGACGTTTCTGATCTGCTGGACCGACAACCCTTTTAAAAACTTTATGATTTTCTGTATCTCATCAATGGTCAGGGATATTTTTCCCTTGTCCACCCTGACCAGCTCATTCAATATCCCTTTCAGCACAGAGGCGATTTCCCTTTCATCCGGGTAGCCGCCCACGATGTGAGCCGCCTCGGACTCAATGTCTTTTGGAAGTTTGTACTCAGGGCCGACAAGGATAACCGTATTTTTTGTGTTCTTGATCGAATTGACCAGATCCTTAAATAATCTCAGGAGGACGGAGCTCTCCAGGTGCTTGTCAAAATCTTTCAAGACGAACAACCCCGCTTCGGAGCGATCCGATTTGATCAAAGAGAGGATGTTCTTAATCATCTTTTCCGGATCTCCCGTTTGATAATAGGGACTCTCACTAGAACCACGTTGAAGACCGGAGGTCATTGACCATTGGTAAAAAATGAGGCCTAATTGGCTTGCTATTTGCCTGAGCTGATTGACCACATATTCTTCGTCGATCGATTCGACGAAGATAACCGGATATCTTGATTTGATTAAGAGGACAAGCTCATCGTTTGCAAGCATCTTTTCATTCCTGGAAATTGAATGGGCCTGACTTTACACGTTTTGTCATTCCGGACTTGATCCGGAATCCAGTCTTCTCAATCTGGATTCCCGCTTTTGCGGGAATGACAGCCCTTCGGTTATTGTAAAGTCGCTATTGATACACCACACTGCAAGGTTTACTTATCGGTCGTGATTTCGCTCAAGGATTTCTTATAAACTTCGAAGGTTCTTGTGTCGAAGAGGACGAACCGGACAAGTTTGATCTCCGGATGATCCTTCAGGTAGTCCATCACGGTCCGTAGCGCAATTCGAGAAGCCTCATCTACAGGATAACCATAGATTCCTGTACTGATCGAGGGAAATGCAATCGACGCAATCTTATTCTGGGTGCATAGTTCCAGGCTCTTGCGATAAGCGCTTGCCAAAAGCTCAGGGTCCTTGGGCGAGCCTGAATATCTCGGGCCAACGGCATGGATGACATATTTGGCCTTGAGATTCCCTCCGCTGGTGATGACGGCGGATCCGGTGGGACAACCCTTATACTTTGCTTTCAGTTCAGCCATAACAGAAGGTCCGCCCGCCCTGTGGATAGCACCGTCCACCCCTCCCCCACCTGCGAGCGCGGAATTCGCAGCATTTCCGATTGCTTCTGTGTCCTGCTGGGTGATATCTCCCTGTACGATTTCCAATCTTGATTGATGAACCGATGCTTTCATGTTCTCACTCCCCTTTGTTATGGACCGACTTGTAGAACATTATCCTGTGCTTGCGTCAGACTATTCATCCATACCAAAAAGAGTTGACATCGTCAATACGCAGAGGTAAGGTTCGAGGCGATGAAACGGATCCACTACGGCTGGGTGATTGTTGGAATAGGGGTCCTAGTCAAGATGACAGGTCTGGGGTTCGGCCGGCGACTTTTTTGGGAACAGTCACCATCATAGCTGCGGCGATTGAAGATCAGGTAGTTGAAAAAAGGGCTTCTGTTTATGGTCTGGTCACCTTGATCCACGGCATGGGCCAGTTGCTGGGAACGACTTCGGGTGGATATTTGAAAAACTTAACCGGTTCTTTTCAACTCACCCTTACTGTTTCTCTAATCGGCTTTTTCCTATGTATACTGCTTATGCTCATGAACAAAAAAGGGTGAGGGCATTTCCCTCACCCTTCCTAATAACCTAATGACTTGGTGACTTAATGACCCAATTACCCAATGACTTCTCTCTCAGAGCGTTTCGTAGAACGATTTTTTCAGGAACTTAAAAGAGGCTACAAATTTGTCGAAGATCTCAAAAGCCGACAGGTCGTAAGATCCGTCCATGGGTCTCCATTGTGTAATATAAAAGCCCACGATCCGATCACCCCGTTTGCCGAAGACCACTCTGGCTCTGACCTTTTCCTTTTTCACTGGGTCCTTTCCCTCTACCAATACGGCCAGCCCTTCTCCCCCAACGACCTGGACCTTTTTCCTCTCTATAATTTGGAACTGAAGAATCGCATTGAAAAGGAACCTCTTAAAAAATTCCCTTTCCCGCCCCTCGAACGATGCTGCGGTACAACCAAAAGGATCCTCATCATAAGCAAACGTGGTGACAGAGGGGAAGGGGCCAGGGTCTGATCGCATAAATCCAAAGTTGATATCGTTCTCGCCCTCTTCCACCCGTAGTAATTTCCAATCCGGGGGAGGGGGCCTAAACTCAAACTCGTCTTCCCAGATGACCATTCCCTGAGGAGCCATTCTATAAGGAACCTTCTTGGAGGTTTCCGTCGAGGCACAGCCAAAAAGCCATACCGCCGCCAATACGAAGCAGAGAATCGTGAGCTCTTTTTTCTTCATGGTTTTCCTCCCTCCTGGTTCAATTTTTTGAGAAAGAGGAGGATGTCTTTGAAGTCAGGTGAACCATCCCTGACATAACGGATGATACCGTATTTGTCGATAATAACAGTCCGTCTTCCAAAAATGGGTTTTCCTTCAGGCTGAATGTCGAAAAAGCTACCCAGGAAAGCCGTGATATTCGAAAGGAGAGGAAAGGTGATACCCAAACCGTTTCCCCAATATTTTAATGTGGTCACGTCATCTCGACTGACGCCCAGGACCCGGGCGTTGAAGCGGTCATAGAGGTAAAGGTTCCTCTCATGACCCTCCATTTCGCCCGTTCAGACAGGGGTAAAAGCGGCTGGAAAGAATGTGATGATGAGATGGTACTTTCCATAATACTCATCCGCATAGTTGATCAACCGGTCCTGCGTGGATGGCAGGGTGAAATTGAGTGTCTCTTTACCGACGAGTTCCAATTTATTCTTGGCATGCACGCTGGAAAGAGGAAGAAGAATTAGAAAGATCAGCAGCAAATCAATCGATCTACAGAGTACCTGTTTTCTCATAAGGACCCTCCCCATTCTATTTTTAGCCATTTTATATCATCTTCAATGACGTGACAATCTTTATTTTTCTTTATTTTCTGTTTATTTTCTGTTGATCCGGTTTTATCAAAGAGAAAGAGAAGAAACAACGCTTGTAATGAGGGAAAGCAAAGATGAGGGCAGAAGACCCAGCCACAGGATCAACACGAGAATTGCGATACCGGCGATGCGGGCAAAGAGGTCGAGATCCGGAGTAACCAGCTTTCTTCCCATCGGCTGCATAAAGAGGGCGAGGACCACTTTGAAATAAAAATAGATGGAAACGATCACGGTGACGATTCCAAGGCCGGCCAGGACTACAAAATTGGCCTGTAGAACGGCACGGAATAGAATAAATTTTCCGATAAAACCAGCAGTAGGGGGCAATCCGGAAAGTGAAACAAGGCAGACGGCGAGAAGGGCAGACCTCCAGGGGTGGACGTAGGCCAGTCCCCTGAAGTCGTCCAGAACATCGATATCTTCCTCCTCCGGGGAAAGGGTTGCCAGCGTTCCGAAAGCTCCGAGATCCATTAAGGCGTAGACTGACAAATAGAACATGATGGCGAAAACACCGCTTTCCCTGACGGCGAGAAGGGTCATCAACAAGTATCCCATCTGAGCGATGGATGAGTAGGCCAACAGTCTTTTTACACGAGTCTGGGCTAACGCGGTGAGATTGCCAACGGCCATGGTCAGAAATGCTAATATCCAAAAGACAAAAACGTAGTAGCTCCAGGACGTGCTTCTAGAGTAGTAGAAAGCAAAACGCAAAAGGGCGCTGAAAAGGGCGACTTTCGAGCCTGTCGCCAGGAAGGCGGTGACGGGTGCGGGGGCTCCTTGGTAAACATCGGGAGTCCACAGATGGAAAGGAACCATTGAAATTTTAAAACCGATGCCAATCAAGATCAGGCCTAAGCCCAGCAGCATTGCAGGGGTGCTTACTGATTGGACATCGATAGAGAGGCTCTGGAGGATATCCATCTTTCCTGTCACCGCGTAGACCATGGCAATGCCAAACGTGAGGAACGCACTGGCAACGGCACTCATGATGAAATACTTGAGACCTGCTTCATTCGACGCCGGCTGCAGTTTTCGAATTGCGATGAGGACATAGAGAGAGAGCGAAAGGGTTTCGAAGCCCAGAAAAAATACGAGCCAGTGAAGGGCGCAGGCAACTAAGATCATTCCGAGCCCGCTCAAAAGGAGGAGTCCGTAAAACTCGTCGCCTCCAATACCCCGAATTTTTCCGTACTGGTAGGAGAAGAGGAGGCTGAGGGTGGTAATGAGAATTAGAAGAAATGTGAAAAATCGTCCGTACCCGCCTATTTCGACCATTTTTAGGAACTGCGATTGCTCCGGCCTGAGCAAGATGGTCGCGGCGCCAGCGGCGATTGCTGCGGCAAGAGCTATTCCGAAGAGTATTCCCTGAGGTCGTCCTTTCCAGAAGCCACCCAAGCAGAAAATGAGAACTCCTCCCGCTGCGAGGAGTAATAGGGGAAGAAGGTCGATCCAATTTGATTGCATAGACATTCTCTAAAAAAGTTCAAAGTGCCTAAAGTGTGCTAAAGTGACTAAAATTTGCAAAACAAGTTCAGGCGACATTCTTATATTAACTTTAGGCACTCCATTCGCTCTGTCATTTTAGGCCGCTTTCTCTTTTCTATTTCAAAAGGCCTGCCAGAGCTTCTACCGGTCCTGCGAACAGGTCTAAAATTGGCTGCGGATGGAATCCGATGAATAGAACTGCGACAGCCAGAGGAGCCAAGATCAGCACCTCACGAACGGTGATGTCGGCGAACGTCTGTTTTTTAAACTGTTCGTTTCGCGTTTCCTCGAACACTGTCTTTTGGACCACGGTGAGGATGTAAATCACAGTTAGGACAAGGCCTGCGAAACCAAACCACGTTACGACCGGCCATGTCTTGATCGTTCCAATAAGCACCAGAAATTCTCCGACGAAATTATTGAGACCTGGCAATCCCAGGGAAGCCATTCCGAAGAATAAGAAGAAGGCGCTGAAACCTGGCATTTTTTTCCAGAATCCACCGAAATTCTCAATCTCCCTGGTATGTACCCTCTCATCCAGCATCCCTACGAGAATGAAGAGTGCCGAAGTCGTCAGTCCATGGTTGACCATTTGCAGAGTGGCTCCGGAGAGTGTGATCGTATTCCACACGGCGATTCCGATAACGACGATGCCCATATGTCCGATACTCGAGTAGGCAATTAAGCGCTTGAGGTCCTTTTGTGCCAGCGCGATCCAGGCCGCATAAAATAATCCGATCAGACCCAGCAGAAGCAGGAGGGGCGTTGCGAGTCTTGCAGCTACAGGAAAGAGTGGGAACCCGAAACGAAGAAGGGCATAGGTGCCGGTCTTAAGAAGCAACCCTGCCAAGATGACGCTTCCTGCGGTGGGCGCCTGGGTGTGCGCATCGGGCAGCCACGTATGAACCGGAATGATAGGGATCTTTATGGCAAAGGCCACAAGGAACGCTGCATAGAGCCAGACCTCTTTAGAAAGGCCAAAGGACGTCTGCATGAGCTGGTACAACGAGAATGTATATTCACCGGTCTGAGCGCCGTGGGTCAGATAGAGGCCGATCAGTGCGATCAGCATAAACAGACTGCCGGCAAGGGTAAAGAGGATAAATTTCACGGTCGCATAAATGCGTTCCTCATGGCCCCAGATGCCGATCAGGAAAAACATAGGAATGATCTGTATCTCCCAGAACAGATAAAAGAGGAAAAGGTCCGTCGCTAAGAAAACTCCCATGATCGAAGTTTCCATAAAGAGTAGGAAGAAATGGAACGTTCCAACTTTCGCTTGAATCTCTTTCCAGGATACGAGAATACAAAGAACCGTGAGGAAGGCGTTCAGCAAGATGAGCATCAGGTTGATGCCATCCAACCCAAGGCTATAATGAATGCCAAGAGCTTCAATCCACGGATGATCCTCTGCCAATAACCATTTTCCGGCGGGCCCGGTCTGCCCCTGAAGGTTCAGCGTGAAGAGCCACGCGACGAGGAAGAGATCCACAAGGGAGACCCAAAGACTTGTCCAGCGGCAAAGCATTGGTCTGCGGGCGAGACACAATGCCAAAAGCCCACCAGCAAGAGGCAAGAAGATAATCACTGTAAGCCAAGGGAAATCTGTCATCACAAGTACCAGTTAAGTCATTGGTTATTTGTCACTGAGTCATTTCTTTAGGCACTTTTCACTTTAGTCACTTTCTCTATCTTAGATAATACCAGCCAAGGCCAAGAGCGGACAGAATTGCCGTAAATCCGAGGAGAAGCATCTTGAGATAAGTCGAAAGTCTGCCTGTCGTCCAGAGCTGCAACCCGAGCGAGAAAAAACGGAAGACGTTCCCAGTGGCATCGAACCGGTCGTCCACGGCTCGCTCATCAACGTTTAACCAGAGAATCCTTGCGATGACCTGATAAGGTCGCACGAACACGATTTGATAGAGTCGATCCAGGTAGAAGCCTGAAAGAAGGATTTCTTCCAGACCTCGCCGAAGCACCACAGGCGTTGGCTGTCCCAGACATCTGCCTTCCGGCCGATAGAGAAAATAGGCTGCGATCAATAAGGCAATGTTCAAAATTCCGCTTCCGATCTCCATCGATTTTTCGAGGGAAACAGAGGCTGGAAAAGAGGGAAGGCCACCCGGAACAGAGGCAAGGTAGCCTGCGAGCCAGGCTTTCCCGCCAAAGGCTTCCGGAAAATTGAGTGCACCTGCCAAGATGGCCAAGATGGCGAGAGGAACATTGATCCAGGCCATGGATTTTGGGATCTTCAGATCCTTTTTCTTGAAATCCGCTTGAAGAGAAGGTCTCTCGAGGAAAGCGACGAAGAACATCCTGAAGGTATAAAGAACGGTAATCAAGGCACCTATCTCGGCGATGAGACCCAAGAACTTATAGATCGGTTCTGGATGGCTGAAGGTCGACAGGAGGATGCGGTCTTTGCTAAAAAAGCCCCCGAAGGGTGGGATCGCTGCCAAGGATATGGATCCCACTAAATAGAGCCAGAAGACTACGGGCAGACGCTTGCGAAGATTTCCCATTTTGAAGATGTCATGCTCTTCGTGGAGCGCCTGGATGACGCATCCGGCTCCGAGAAAAAGGAGGGCCTTGAAGAAGGCATGAGAGAGTAAATGATACATGCTTCCCGTGACGTCACCTGCACCAATGCCGAGGAACATGTAGCTCACCTGACTGATCGTCGAATAAGCGAGAATGCGCTTGATATCTTTCTGTCCTAAGGCGGCGAGGGCGGCGAAGAGTCCCGTGAAAGCAGCGACTGTCGCAATGGTTATCAGGGTGATAGAAGAGAGGGCAATCACCGGAAATAACCTTATGAGCAAATAGGCGCCAGCCGTTACCATGGTGGCTGCATGGATCAGGGCGGATACGGGTGTGGGACCGGCCATGGCATCCGGCAACCAGACAATGAGGGGCAGCTGGGCGGATTTGCCCACGGCACCCCAGAACAGAAGGAGGCCGAGAAGGGTGGCCGTTCCGGCGCCAAGCGATGCGGCCTTGCTGTTGATCGAGAAGATGGACAATTGGTCTAGAATCAGGAAGAAGAGTGCGATGGCAATGCCGAAAGCCACATCTCCGATCCTCGTCAGAATAAAGGCTTTGCGGCCTGCTGTCGCATTGACCACATCCGAATACCAGAAGCCGATCAGGATATAGGAGCAGAAGCCGACTCCTTCCCACCCTAAATATAAAAATACCAAATTGTCCGCGAGGGTGATGACGAGCATGGAGAAAACGAAAAGGTTCATGTAACAGAAGTACCGGACATAATCCTGATCGTCGCGCATAAAGCTGACGGAATAGAGATGGATCAGACTTGAAACGAAAGTGACCATTAAGGCCATAATCGCTGCGAGGGAATCGTAGTAGACGGTCATCGAAGCTGAGAAATCGGCGACTTGAATCCAGTCGAAAAGCGTGAGGAGATAGCGCTTCCCACCCGCGCCTCCAAAGGCAAGGGCGGCCATGAGCAATGATCCGAGGACGCTCGCACAGGCGATCCATTCCGCAAAACGCCTCGGCAGATACCTGCCGATCACTGCCAGGATCAGTCCGCCCGTAAAAGGAAAGAGAAGTAAGAGGAATAGGATCGTTTTCATATGAAATCTTTGGCAAAATGCCAAAGGCTAAAGTTCAAATCAATTCCAAAGCTTAAATTTCAAAAAAGTACACAGAAATTCGGGGTTTTAACATTTTGACATTTGAAATTCATTTGGCATTTGGATTTTGGCATTTGACATTTTATGTAAATCTTCTTAGCCTTTCATCCGACTATAATGATCCGCGTTCACCGAGCCGGTCCGGCGCTGGGAATAAACGATCAATGCCAGTCCGATGGCAACCTCTGATGCAGCGACGGCAAAGATGAACAGAACGAATGCCTGTCCGTCGAGGAGCCGCCATTTCAAGGATGCCCCCACAAAGGCCAAGCCGGCGGCATTGAGCATAATTTCAACTCCGATCAAGATCATCAGGAGATTCCGCCGTACAATAGAACAGACCGCTCCCAGCAAAAAGAGAATAATCGCCAGAAGGAGCACGTTTCCGTAGGGAACGATCATTGTCTATCCTCCGATCGCTTTTCCGACTCCCGGCGGCCTAAGTAGAGCGCACCCACGAGGCCGATGAGGAGCAGGAATGAAGCAATTTCCACCGGGAACCAATAGCCCTTGAAGATGAACTGGCCGAAAGCAGCTGGAGTCGCCATGCCGGTGTTGAGGTTTATCCTGCTGCCCGCGGTTTCGAATATCAGGATTCCGGCGATAAAGAAAGAAATCCCACTCAGAATGACAACCGGTAGCCACTGGCCGATTGTTTCCATAATCCTTCTCTCGGGTTGTTCAATCGGCAGCGTCATCACAATAAACAGGAATAGAACCATGATAGCACCGGCGTAGATGATGACTTCCAATACTGCCAGGAAGGGAGCCCCCAACAAGTAGAAAAGAAGTCCGGTGGCGAAGAAGGAGAGAATCAGATAGACCACGGCATTGACAAGTAAGCGCTGGATAATTGCTAAAACGGTAGATGCCAGGATGATCGCAGCGAGCACATAAAAGATGACAGAATAGAGAGTCACCTCAGCCTCCGATAAGTCTTTATGGAATGCTGGAATATTTGAAAAATGGAATATTGGGTGTCAAGGTTTTGTGCAAAGGTCTTAAGTGTTTTTCCATTATTCCATCATTCCACTATTCCAGATGTCTTGTTCATGGAAGATTGCTCTTGAGATCCACCGGCTTTTCTTCGTTAATGTGGGTTCCCTTATCTCCAACCATGGCGACGCCGGCATATTTATAAAAGTTGTATTCGTTATTTTTGCCGCCATGGTTGACGAGCAGATCCTCTTTCTCATAAACCAGCTTTAGAATGTCGCGCCTGCTTGTCTCAAAATTGGGAGTTAATTGAATGGCAAGAGTAGGACACGCCTCCTCGCAAAGTCCTCAGTAGATGCAGCGGGCAAAATTAATGCGGAACCATCGAGGGTATCGGCGTCCGTCTGCCCGTTCGGCGGACTGCATCGAGATACAACTGACCGGGCAGACGGCGGAGCAGAGATAGCAGGCCACGCAACGCTCCTCGCCATCCGGGTCCCGAGTCAGGACGATCACCGCCCGCGATCTTGCCGGCAAAGGCCGCTTATATTCCGGGTACTGTTCGGTGACCGGCTTGCGGAAAAGGATCTTAAGCGTGGTCACAAGCCCTTTTGCCAGACCTTTTATGCCCTCCGCCAAATTTTTAATTTTCCCCATTACGACCTCCATCGTTAAGACCTTGCTAAGACCACTGCACCGGTGACCATAATGTTTATCAGTGCAATCGGGGTCAGCACCTTCCAGCCAATATTCATGAGTTGATCGTATCGGATCCGAGGAAAAGTCCCGCGAAACCAGATCAGTGCAAAAACGATTATTCCAACTTTCAGAAGGAACCAGATAAAGGGCGGCAGGAGCGGGCCGTGCCATCCTCCCAGGAAGAAGACTGCAACCAGTGAGCCCAGGATGATCATCGTGATGTATTCACCCAGAAAGAAAAGGCCGAAGCGCATTCCGCTGTACTCGGTGTGGTAGCCTGCGCCCAATTCATTCTCAGCCTCCGGCAGATCGAAAGGAATTCTCTTGATCTCGGCGAGGGCGGCGATGAAGAAGAGAATGAAAGAGACTGGCTGCCTGAGTATGAAAGGGCATCCGCTTTGTGCGTTGATGATTTCGACCAAGCTCAAGGAGCGAGCTAACATGACCACCGGGACAAGAGAGAGTCCCAAAGGCAGCTCATAGCTGATCATCTGAGCCGCACCACGAATTCCTCCAAGAAGGCTGTATTTTGAGTTGGAGGCCCACCCGCCCAGTGCAATTCCATAAACGCTGATGGAGGAAAGAGCCAAGATGAAGAGCAAACCGACATTCAGGTCTGTAATGACCAAGGGGATGGGTTTGCCCCAGAGGGTTACGTCCCTTCCAAAAGGGACAACAGCGAAGATGAGCAGGGCCATTAAGCCAACCACACCCGGGGCAAAGAGGAACATTACCTTATTCGCTCCTCCTGGCACGGTGTCTTCCTTCGTTACTAATTTAACGAGATCGGCAAGAGGCTGAAGAAGTCCATACCGCCAAGCCCTATTCGGGCCGTACCTGGCCTGCATCCGGCTGAGTAGTTTCCGTTCAACCCAGACCAGATAAGAAGCCACGGTGAGCAGAATCATCAAAACGATGCTCAGCTTGACGATTAGAAAAATGAATCCAAGAATCCATTCCCGAAGCATCAGAGTCCCTATTTCTTTATCTGGTCAACAGCAACCCTCACGGGCCACCTCTCTATTTTTTGCCATGCAAGTTGCCGGTGCTGCGGCATCACGATCACGCCCGGAGCCATATTTTCGACGATACACAATTCCGCCTCCAATGGGCCCTTGTCCAGATGAAGCGTAATTCTTTCTCTATCTTTAAGGCCCATCCTTGAAGCGTCTTCCGAGTTCATAAAGAGACACGGCTCTTTTTCGACTTGCCGGATAAATTTTGAAGAGGCAGAAAGTTCTTCTGTTCCGAAAGTCCAGTCCACGACGAAAAGTTCCAATAGGCTATCCTTTTGGGCCTGGCTTTCGAATCGGTTTCCCCCGTCGGAGGAGAAAGGTTTTTCGCTTCTCTGTCGTAGATTGACTCGAACGCCATCGTGCAGTTCACCGGTCATTTGAACGTTCGAAAACGCAGGAACCTCTTTCGCGACCCACCCCCAAAGTTCGCTCCTGGAAAGAGAGAACATCTCCCGGTCCGGCGATGAAAAGGCGTTGGCGAGTCTGGCCAAAATCTCCCAGGCAGGTTCTGGTTCTCCTCCCGGAATTTCACGTCTAAACACACGGGGTGGATGATCTCCCGCACTGATCTGGGAAATCGGGATCCCACCGCGGTAGGCAGGCGTCGCAAACTGAACCCGGCCTTCCTGATTGACAAAGGATGTCTCCATCTCGAACAACGTTCGTGTTGGGAAAAAGATATGTGCCAGACGGGCGGTGGGAGAAGGAAGGTAGTCCATGACGAGCAAGAGTTCGAGCTTCTCGACGGCTTGCTTTAATCTCGCCTCATCGGGGAAAGTCGAGAAAGGATTGGTCTCAACCAACAGCAAAGCTTTTATACTCCCCTCTTCAATGGACTCGATTACATCCATCAAAGAACTCCCGTCGGCAGAAAGGAGCGCAGCCCCGAAAGCGTTGGCCCCGGGCATCAGATAAAAGAGTCCAGCTCGACCCTTCGCGGCACGCAGGAGCAACGCGTGGTCGGCAGCCACGTCAGGAGTTGTCTCCCGTACAATGGCAGTGCCGCAGACGATGACCGGATTGCGACATTGCTTTAATTTTCCCGTTATTTTCTCCATGCGGTTTTTGAGGACTGCATCGGGATAGTCAGGCGGGAGCGCGTCATAAAACCGAAGAGCCTGATTCTCCGTCTTTTCCACAGCGGAACAGTCCACGGCTCCTTTGATCAGAACGCCCAGGCAAAGTTCTAAGTCGTCGGGTGGGATTGGTAGATGTTCGAACTCAAAGGGAAGAAAAATGGGTCGAGGGTCGATCACGACGATGGTTGCCTTGTTTCGAAAAGCCTGTCTCATCGCGAGGGCGAGCATCGGCGCCTCATTAACCGGATCTGCTCCAACTGCCAGAATGAAATCGGCCTTCTCCACCTCGCGCATTGAGATAGCTAATTCTTCGTCAAGTCTCGACGCCGATCTCTTGACCTTGCTGGCCATGGCAGGAGTCTCAAAATACACAGGCTCATTCCATCCCTGGAACTGGCAAAATTTCATGAGCATCGCCTGGTTCTCAAGACAGCTCCTGGTTGACCCGATACAGGCGAAGGCTTTCGGCCCGTTTCTCTTGCTGATATCGGAGATCTTCTCGGCCGCGATTTGAATGGCTTGGCTCAGTGAGACCTCGTCCGCCCCGATTTTTGCGCGCCGTGGCCTTTCCGGATGGTTCGAGTAGTAAAAACCGTACCGCCCGCGGTCGCAGATAAAATAACCATTCACGGATTGACTGAAGCGAGCTTCCAGACGCACCATTTCCCGATAGCGGGCGCTGGTAATGATGTGGCATCCCAGAGAGCAGTGGATACAGAGAGAGGGACCCCGCTCAAAATCCCATCGCCGGCCGGTAAAGCGGGAGGGCTTATCCGTATAGACTCCCGTAGGACAGATATCGATGATGTTTCCTGAGAATGGACTTTCGAGCTGCCCATCCGTCGCCCGGCCAAAATAGAGGTGATGGGCGATTTGCAGAGCCCCCAAGTCACGATAGCCAGCAAACTCTTGATAGAAACGCCTGCACCTCCAGCATTGAATGCAGCGATTCATTTCGTGCTGGATGAATACCCCCAGGTATTGATCGGTGTAGGTTCTCTTCTTTCCGAGGTAGCGCCTTATCCCATGACCTCCGGCCACGGTGAGATCCTGAAGCAAACAATGTCCCCCTTCATCACAGACCGGACAGTCGTGCGGATGGTTCATCATCAGCCATCCGATCACATGTTTCCGGAAATCGACTGCCTCTTCGTCCGTGGTCGATACCGCCATACCATCGCAAGCATCGACCATGCAACTCATCTGCACCCCTTTGACAGGACCTTCAAGAAACTTCACCGCACAGATCCTGCAGGCACCGACGGATCCGAGGCCTGGATGAAAACAGAACCGCGGGATGATAATGCCCAGCCTCGCCGCAGCCTCTATCACCTTCGTCCCGGGCTCCACTTCTATTTCAAGGCCATCAATCCTTAGCTTTGGCATAAACTTTCGACCCATGGAATATTGGAAGAATGGAATGTTGGAATAATGGGCAAATAATCAAAATCTTCAGACGCAATATTCCATTATTCCATGGTTCCATCATCCCTGAATTATCCTTTGTAGAGGCACCTCTTCTGACTGATGTGCTCGTGGACCTCTTCGGAGAAATTATCTAACAGACTCGTCACGGGCATGGTCGCCCCGGGTGCAAAAGCACAATAGGATTTCCATGTGTGAAGGCTCATACGCCGGAGCATCGGAATGAATTCTTCTCTTCCTTCGCCTTCTTCGATGCGCCAGATCAAGTCCCTGATGAAAGGGAGCGCCTCTCGACACGGCGTGCACCAGCCGCATGATTCTCTGACAAAAAAATCCATCAAGTTTAGGGTGGCCCTGACCAGGCAGGTCTTTTGATCAAAAACAATCACGGCGCCGGTACCCAGCCGATTGCCGACCTTTTTCATGGCTTCGTAATCCATTTCGGCATCCAAGAATTTTTTGTGCAGATAGTAAGTCGACGCCCCCCCGGGCAGGCAGGTTTTAAATTCGCTTCCCGGCGACATTCCCGCGCCATGCTCCTCAATGATTTCTCTCAAACGTGTTCCCATGGGGAGTTCATAACAGCCCGGACGGTTTACCCTTCCGCTCACGCAGTAAAGTTTTGTCCCCGAAGCGGTCTTGGTTTTGGCCAAACCTTTAAACCATTCAGCCCCGTTTCTGATGATATGTGGTACGTTGATGAGCGTTTCCATGTTGTTTAAGACGGTGGGTTGGTCCCAAAGCCCCTTCTCGGTTGAACGGGGAGGAGATTGCTTCGGGTGAGCCCGAAGTCCCATGATGGCATTGATCTGGGCTGTTCCTTCACCGCAGATATAACGTCCGGCGCTTCGATGTACGATCAGGTCAAGGGAAAAATTACTCCCGAGGATATTCTTGCCGAGGTAGCCGGCTTCCCTGGCGATTCGAATCTCCCTTTCCAGAATCAGAGCACTGCTTTCGTAAGAAGGTCGAACAAAGATGATCCCCTTTTCAGCGGATACGGCATAAGCCGCAAGGATCGTCCCCTCGATGATCATGTGAGGGTCCGCATGGGCCATCACACGGTCTTTAAACGTACCGGGCTCCATTTCGTCGATATTGGTGATCAGGTATCTTGGAAAGGGGGCATCGTCCGCAACAGACTTCCATTTCAGCCCTGCAGGGAAGCCCGCTCCTCCACGACCCTGAAGCCCTGAGTCCAGGACCAATTGTTGGACTTCCTTCGGCGAATATTTCTGGAGAACCGTGGCCAGCGCCTGATAGCCACCACTTTGACGATACTCGTCGATGGTGGCAATTCGATTCGGTTGACGGTTCTGGAAAAGCACTTGCGGGTACATTCGACCTACCTTGCCATCCTTGGTTTCGGTATTTCAGCTCTGAATCTTTCGAGAATGTCGTCGATCTTTTCAGGAGTCAAAGGACCGTACGCCCGTCCGTTGATCAACATCGCAGGCGATAGATCGCAGTATCCGAGACAAGCAGTGGGCAATAGGGTAAACAATCCGTCCTTTGTCGTGTCTCCGGGTTTGATCCCGAGCTTTTCAGAAAGGTAATTGATCACCGATCCATACCCGTTCATCCAGCAGACGACACCATCGCAAATGTGAATAACGAATTTTCCCACTGGCTCGCGATAAATGAAGTCATAGAATGTGGCAAGTTCTTCCAGCTCAAGGGGTGTCATGCGAAGAAGGCGAGCCCCTTCTTCCAGCGCTTCGTCAGTCAGATAGCCATAATAATTCTGTAAGGCGAACATGACATCCACTACGAGTTCCCGTGCATGCTCTGCCTCTGCTATTTTTTTCTGCAGGTCTTCAAGTAACTCTTCGGGCAACATGCTAAAACCTCAAATCCTAAATCCGAATATCGAAATCTGAAACAAATTCAAAATTCCAATTTCAAATGGCAAAAACTAAAAGCTAAAACTGAATCCTTTTGTTTTGAATTTTGGTCATTTGGTATTGTTTCGAATTTCGAGTTTCGGATTTAGAATTTCCCGTCTCCTCAAAGAGGAGACGGGCCTCATCGATCAATATCCGGCAAGATGTAGTCAATCGAGCCGATGATCGCCAACAGGTCCGAGAGGAGTCCCCCTCTTGCCATGAGGGGCATGACCTGGACGTTGGCAAACCCCGGGGCCCTTATCCTCATCCTGTAGGCCATATTGAGGCCGTCGCTGACCACATAGTAGCCTTGCTCACCCCGGGAGATCTCTGTCGCTGTATAGGCTTCACCCTTGGGAATCTTGGGCCCCCGAGTCACATTGATGAAATGATGGATGAGGCTCTCGATATCTTTTAAGGTATCTTTCTTCTCGGGGACGACATAACGGTAGTCATCCGTGACATACCTTCCGCCTGGCATCTGGTTGGCAGCTTGTTCGATAATCCTGAGACTCTGGCGTATTTCCTCAACCCGGACAAGATAACGAGCGTAACAATCGCAGCCCGTGGAGGTTGGAATATCGAATTCAAAATTTTCATAGCCCGAATAGGGAAATTTTTTCCTCACGTCCCACTCCAGGCCACACGCCCGAAGATTGGGGCCTGTCACTCCCCATTCGATGGCATCTTGTAAAGAAAGGATGCCGATTCCTTGGGTACGGGCCTTGAAGATCGGATTCTTGGTGATCAACGCCTCATAGTCTCCGATGCGTTCCCGAAGGGTCCTGACAAAGTTATCCACCGCTTCTTTCCAACCCTCGGGTAGGTCCATTGCCAGTCCACCGATGCGAAACCACGCCGGATGGAGTCTGCCGCCCGTGATCAGTTCGACAATATCCATGAGCTGCTCGCGCTCACGGAAGGTATAAAAAGTTGGCGTCATCGCACCCACGTCGTGAGCATTCGTGCCGAACCAGACGAGATGATTATTGATACGGAAGATTTCGCTGAGCATCACACGGACAAACTGAGCTCTTTGCGGAACCTTGATCCCTGCTAAGGTTTCGACGGATTGCAGGTAGGAAAGATTGTTGGCCACGCCGCCCATATAGTCTACTCGGTCCGTGTAAGGAATAAACTGATGCCATGATTGGCGCTCACCAATCTTCTCAACGCCCCTGTGATGGTACCCAATGTCGAGATCAATATCGGAGATCTTCTCCCCGTCGAGAGAAACGATAAACCGCATCAGACCATGGGTGCCGACGTGCTGGGGGCCCACATTTAATACGAGAAGCTCTTGGTCTCCTTCTCTTTGCTTCACAAATGCGCCGGCTTCAAGAGGTTGATGCTTTAGAGCGGAGGCGTGGGTATATGGAGCCATGTCGGTAGCCCGGCCGGGATGGCTTTTCCGCAATGGGAATCCTTCCCAGTCGTGAGGGATGATGAGTCGACGCAAATCGGGGTGCCCTTGGAAACGGATTCCAAACATCTCATAAGTTTCACGCTCGTACCAGTTTGCAGAAGGCCAGATATCCGTGACGGTTTGGGCTACCGGGTCCTTACCTATTAATCCTACTTTCAATCGTAAACGGCCAGGAGGATCAAAAGAGAGCAGGTGATAAACGAGGGTATAATCCGGATAAATCCCTTTGTCAGGACGAACGGATTTTCCATTTTGGCCAATCTCATTGGCGACTGTGCCGTCGTAATAAGTTAAAAGTTTTTGATCGCGCCGTTGCGACTCATCGATGGCGGTCAAATCATCCAGGCGCCGGTATTTGGGCGCCGCTTCGGTCTTGAGAAACTTCAGAACTTGTTTGACGCGATTCTCCGCCACCTGAAAGGTCAATATATCCGATGTCCCGGGTGCCTCCCGGATCGCCTCACCGAATCTTTCCTTCAGGAGTTGAGCAAGGGATTTATCCCGTTCATTCAATTCGATACGTTGAGGAGGTGGAGTCCACATCAGGTCGGACCGGCTATCCCAGAATCTGGGCGGTGTGACAGATGCCCCTCTGATGGGAATCCCTTCCATCCCGGGACCTCGTGGATCTCTTGATTTGGTTTCTCCGTCAACCAGGACTGCATTGGTTGTTCCCTGGGTGCCACCTTCAAGATGTAAAACGGAGCGAGCCGGTCTTTCTTCCGCGATGATTTTCTGCTGCAAAATGGTCAGAGCATGCTCGAGAGCTTCGGGTCTCGGTGGGCAACCGGTTACATAGACATCCACCGGGATGAGTTGATTCAGACCCTGCACCACGCTATAGACATCGTACATGCCGCCGCAGTTGCAGCAGGAACCCATCGATATCACCCATTTCGGCTCCGCCATCTGTTCATAAAGCCGTACGATAATCGGGGCGATTTTTTTGAAGACCGTTCCTGCGACGATGATGACATCGGCCTGGCGGGGAGAACCCCGCAGAACCTCAGCCCCGAACCGCGCAAGATCGAAGCGTGCCGTAAAAACAGCCGCCATTTCAATGAAGCAGCACGACGTCCCGAAAAAGAGCGGCCAGAGGCTGTACTGGCGGCTCCAGTTGATTAGGGCGTCGAGCTTGGTAAGGATGATGTTTCCGGGGTAGCCGGATTTTTCCGGACTGTCGGTCCCCACTCCAGACCTCCCTTTTTCCAGACATAGAAGAGACTGATCAGCAGTATGACGATGAAGAAGGAAATCTGCAGCCAGCCGGACCATCCGAGACGATCGAAGGCTATGGCCCAGGAAAAAATATAGGCAACTTCCACATCAAAGATGAGAAAAAAAGCGGCAATCAGATAGAAGGCGATCGGATATTGAAATCGAGCCGTGCCGGTTGGAATGATGCCACACTCGTAGGGCCTCACCTTCTCAGGATTCGGTTTCTTTTCGCCGAGCCAGCTCGCGATGAAAAGGAGAGCGATGACCAGAAACACTGCCATCAGAGTGAAAACTCCGAGTGCCAGAATCCCTGGCTCCCACGGAGAAAGAACATTAACGCGGGGGACCGGTTCCATGAGTCCTCTTTATCAGAATGCTCAGCCCTCACCTTATTCCTCTCCTCTTTGCCTGCCGGTAGGCAGGGGGCGTGGGGAGGGGAGCCTCTTTGTTCGCCACAACGGCGACCAGATTAAGAAGAGCTTATAGCCGGAGCGTGTAGAAGATAATAGGGTAAACCCTGTATTTTAAAAGCACAAATCATGTATTTTCCAAACTTCTTGTTCCGGTCCTTGATAGGTGAAAACGAAATCTCTTTTCTCGTCAATCTATTGGGCCTCGAAGCGGTCATTGATTTACTTCCATACGCCAGAAAGATCTATTTGATGATGCGAGCCGAAAAACTGAAGGGCGACCCGGTGAACCAGGAAAAGGTGACCCGATCGTTAAAGGTACAGATTATTGAGAGCGCTGAGATAGAAGAAATTTCAGGAAATCAAAGCGTCACCGGATTGCGCTACAAAGAGAAAAAGACCGGAAAGATAAAAGAACTGGCCGTGAGCGGAGTGTTCATACAGATTGGTTTAATTCCGAACTCTGAATTTATTCGGCCTATGATTGACACGAACGAAGCCGGAGAAATTGTGGTGGATCATGCAATAGGTAAAACTTCCAAGATTGGTATCTTCGGAGCAGGAGACGTGACCAACGATCCATTCAAACAGAATAACATCGCTGCGGGCGACGGGATAAGGGCTGCACTCTCTGCTTATGACTACATTTTAAACATCAAAAAATATAGCCCGTGTGCAGAAAAGGGTGAGTGAAAAACACGCCGATCAGATCTTAAGGAGTCAAAGGTTGCCTTCCCAAAATACTGTGTTTCTTTTTGGAAAATACTATCTTTGCCTTATTTACTCGTAGGCTTTTATTAAGTTTCAATAGGTGGAGAGGTAAAGGTACGAAGTAAGTTACCTGCATGTCTATTTTAGAGAGCCTTAGAATGGAGACCTCGACTACCCCGGAACCAAAATCTCAAATTTCTCGGATTACGATTCAAGAAGCCAAGGAACGCTTGGATCGCGGAGAAAAGGTCTATTTTCTCGACGTAAGGGGTGTCCCCGATGAGTACTAATACAAACGCATTTAATTTTTTGACGAGCGGCCCCCTCACCCTCTCCTCTCCCCGCTGGGGAGAGGAGAGGGTGAGGGGTAATCCCGCTGACAGTAATGAGATTTAATGCGTTTGTATTAGATCAAAGGATCAGTTTGCTATGAGCCCCTTGCAATTTTGAGTGCCGAGCACGTCGAACTGGGGATTCCTATATCGTTTGGCTCGCCGTTTTGATCGGGCTCATCCGCGAGCTACCCGAGCATCTGTTCGTTCTGAGATCACAACCCTTGCCAGAACGAGGACAATATGACACTTGCTGAGCAACTCGCTCTATTTGTCGTACAAGCCTCTTACAAGGATATTTCAGAGGTGGCTCGACACCAGCTCAAAATAAGAGTCTTGGATGGATTGGGTTGTGCGATTGGCGCTCTGATAGGAGAGCCCATTCGCTTGCTCAAGGCCCAGATCGAAGAGTTCAGTGGTTCTGAGCTTTGCACGCTCATCGGCGGTGGAAAAACGCCCCCGGATCGAGCAGCGCTGTTTAACAGTGCCTTGGTACGCTATCTCGATTTTAATGACAGCTATCTGGCAAAGGGGGAGACCTGTCATCCCAGTGACAACATCGGTTCCGTGCTGGCGGCCGCTGAATACGCGAATCAGAGTGGGCAAGAATTCCTGACGGCTCTGGCCGTCGCGTATCAGGTTCAGTGTCGACTGAGCGATGTGGCACCCGTCCGTGCGAAAGGATTTGACCATACCACGCAGGGGTCTTATGCCGTTGCCGCAGGCGTCTCCAGAGCCCTCGGGATGGATGAGGTTCGCACCGCGAATGCGATCGCACTCTGCGGAACGGCGTTCAATGCGCTTCGCGTTTCGAGAACGGGAGCCCTCTCCCACTGGAAAGGGCTCGCCTATCCGAATACGGCGTTCGCCTGCACTCACGGGACATTCCTGGCCATGAGAGGCATCACCGGTCCGCTCGAAGTTTTCGAAGGGAATAAGGGTTTTATGGACACCATTTCCGGGAAGTTTAACATCACCTGGACTGAAGAGAATCTTGAACGGGTCACTCAGACGATTCTCAAAAGATTCAATGCGGAGATTCATTCCCAGTCTGCTCTGGAAGGGATTCTGGAGATTAAAGAGGAAGAATCTCTGAACGGAGAGGATATCGCATCGATTGAAATAGATATTTTTGATGTAGCCTATCATATCATTGGTGGCGGGGAGGAAGGGGACAAGACCGTTGTCCGAACAAAGGAGGAGGCGGATCACAGCCTGCCCTATATGATAGCGGTTGCCGTGCTCGATGGCCAGGTCATGCCCGAGCAGTACCGACCCGCCCGCATCGTGAGCGAGGATGTCCAGTCCCTCCTGAGGAAAGTCAAAATCAAGCCTTCGTTAGAATATAGTCAAAGATTTCCATACGAAATCGCATGTCGCATTACCGTGAACCTTCGTGATGGCCGAAAGATTGTAAAAGAAAAACGCGATTATGAGGGATTTCTTACCCGCCCCATGTCCTGGGAAAGTGCAGTGCGGAAATTTGAGCAACTGGTTTCATCCCATATCGAGCGACTGTTACGGGAAGAGATCATTGACGCGGTCTCACGGCTGGAATCCCTTCGCGTTTCCGATCTCACCCGATTATTGGGAGATTCGAAGTTTCGCCAATTCAAATAGGAAATACGTTTAAGCTACCCTTTCGAAGAGGAGGAGATGAGATGGGAAAGGTGCAAGATGAGTCGAAAGAAAGGGCGTTCTCGTTTCTAAAATTGAATGACCGTCCGGCAAAACCGCGGTCCCGCGGGGTGACGGAAATTCGCGGTCCTTATTACACTCCAATGGGAAAACGGTACCTGGAGGATATTTTAGAAACAATGGGAGCCTATGTCGATTCCCTGAAGTTTGCAGGAGGGTCCTTCAGCCTGATGCCTCGAGAGAAGGTGAAGGAACTGATCGATCTCTGTCATCGCTACGATGTCCTGGTGGATACCGGCGGCTTCATGGAGCATGTACTGACACGGGGTCCGGAAATGGTCGATCGTTACATCCGGGAATGCAAGGAATTGGGGTTTGATATCATCGAGATCTCAAGCGGCTTTATTACGATTCCGACTGACGATTGGGTCAGGTTGGTCGAGAAGGTGCAGAAGGCAAAGCTGAAGCCCAAGCCCGAGGTGGGGATTCAATTCGGGGCGGGCGGAGCCAGTGCCGTTGAAGAATTGGAGGCTGAAGGAACACGCGATCCCGAGTGGGCCATTTTGCAAGCGAAGCGTTTTCTTGAGGCAGGGGCCTACATGATTATGATCGAGTCGGAAGGGATCACCGAAAACGTGAAGGCCTGGCTGACCGATGTGCCGGCTAAGATCGTCAACGCCCTGGGTCTTGACAGGGTGATGTTTGAAGCGGCAGAGCCTGAGGTATTTGCCTGGTACATCAAAAATTATGGTCCTGAGGTGAACCTCTTCGTGGACCACAGTCAGATTGTTCAGATTGAATGTTTGCGTTCCGGTATCTGGGGGACGAAGAGCCTCTGGGGCAGGGTGAAAACCTATAAAGGGTGAAATACCGTTTAGGGTTTCAAGGAACTTCTTACTAATGAGTCCGTAATTGTATCGATATCGAAGACTAAATCCCTCCTGCCCTCCCTTTACAAAAGGGAGGAATCCCCCTCTTTGGAAAAGAGGGGGGAGGGGAGATTTTCACAATAGTATTTCCTTTCAATTAAAGATTCCTTAGTAAGTCGTACGGAAGTACTCCACGAAAACGCTTGCCAAATCCGTCTCATGATGTTAAATAATAATTCGATACGGAGACAACAGATGATTGCGTTCGACCTCTTTTGCTCAAACGGCCACAGATTTGAGTGCTGGTTCAAGGACGGAGCTTCCTTCGAGGAGCAGAAGTCTGCAGGCATCCTCACCTGCCCTGTCTGTAACGATAATCAGATAGAAAAAGCCTTCTCTCCCTTTGCCATCAAAAGGGGAGGGGAGAGGACGAAGGAGGAGATCGATCCTCATCGAGCACTTCAACTGGTTCAGGATTATTTGGAGAAGCATTTTGAGGATGTTGGCGGAGAGTTTTATAAAGAGGCTCTCAAGATCCACTATGGTGAGGTGGAAAAGAGGAATATCAAAGGAACAGCTACGACAGAAGAAGAGGTCATTCTCAAAGAGGAGGGGGTCCAATTCTTCAAAGTTCCAATCATTAAACGGATGCTGAACTGAGTCTCCTCATCTTTGCCTGCCGGTTGTACGTCACTTGTGTCCTGTTACCCTAACAGCTTTAAGATGATTCTGGAACTGTCTTTCTCGCCCGGTATCGATTAGGGTAAACTTCAGCGGGGCGACCGAAGAGAGGCGGAGTGAGCCGAAGCGAGCGAGCACATCCAGTACCTGGATTCCCCCGTGCCAAGCACGGGGCAGGCCGGATCAAGCCCGGAATGACGACCTTGTAAAGTTATTGCTGAAGCACACCCTATCGCTTCAGAGATAAATTGACCTCCTGAGATTTATTATCTCTAAAGAGCAAGATCCGAACCGGGTTGTCCGACCCAAGCGAATCAAAGATTACTTCAAATTGGTGAACGCTTCCCACTTCTTTTGAATTCAGCTTGGTGATGATGTCTCCCGCCTTGATTCCGGCGGCTTCTGAGACACTGCTCGGAACAACCTCTGCAACCAAAACGCCTTTCCTATTTTTAAAGTTGAAGTGGGACGCCAGGGCAGGGGTCAATTCCTGTATGCGGATGCCGAATCTCTCCCCGTGAGCGCTCTTCTGGGTGAGGGGGATTCCCTGCTCGTCGAGAATCTTGGTCGCCACGAGAATCGGGATTTTCGATTTTAACGCCAGGACGATGGCATCACTGGGTCGGGCATCCACCTCGATCACCCCTTTGTTCGATTTTAAAAAAAGAGTCGCAAAGTAGGTGTTATCTTTCAGGTCAACAATTTTTACTTCGTTCACCTTTACCTGAATTTGGGCCAGAATCGAATGGAGAAGATCGTGTGTCATCGGTCTGGGAGACGTCGTGTTCTTTAATTCTTTATCGATCGCATTCGCCTCCAACAGGCCGATCCAGATGGGGAGGGCCTTCTTCTCTTCCTTATCAGCAAGGAGGACGACCGGGCTGTGGCCGATTGTATCTAGGCTTACCGCTTTTACCTCCATTTCCGTATAGGGAGGAGGGGTCTCCTTGCTCGTGGCGGCGAGCACCAGAGAGATGAGTAGAGCAACAGCGAGTCCAATCTTCCAACACCTTTTCATAAACCCTTCCTCTCCCGGATGGCTCTTTGTCTCAGTATGGCCATCAGACCGATGATCATCTTTTGCCCGTCCCGCTTCGTCAAGGGTTCTGGTTTTTTAATGATTCGCCGGCAGAAGGCATGGTAATGTCCTTCATCCCAGCTCAATTTTTCCAAAAGGTAAGAGATGAAGCCGAGCTGGTTCGATGTTATCCTTTCCTGACCCTGAGGGCTATCCGTAGGAATGAGCCGGCCCTTTGGCACGGGCTGATAAGGGTCGGGGAGAAGCCCCTTGAAACCCATCTCCTGAAAGCGTTCCATCACTTTCTCAAAACCTTTTACGGTCAACTCGGTTGCACTTTCTACGCCGGCTACTCCTTTAAGAATCTGGTGATAGGATTCCGGGTCGAGATGGAGATTTTGCTTGGCAATGTGAACAAGAGCTTTTTTCTTTCTACCAATTGGCATCACTTCCATTATAACGAAAAGGGACAAAAAGGGAACTAAAAATTTCTTGCAAAAATCGTTTCACCCGTACGATACTATATGAACATTGATCATGAAATGTCGAATTGTCTTACCATTTTTCTTGATCTTCTCTTTGCCTTTTTGGATGACCGGCGACGACAGGATGTACGATGAGAAGAGGATGATTTCTACCGAGAACCTCAAAGGACACGTGGAAGGAATAAATTTTGAGCGGAGTGCCGACGAAGGCCATCTCGGCCTGGAGCAAGCAGCACAGTATATTGAGAAAGAATTTTTGAAGGTAGGTTTGGACATCAAAGAGAATCGTTTCCAATGGCAGGGGAAATCCTACAGGAATATCGTGGCGGATAAAACAGGAAAAACTTTTCCGAACAGAGTCTTGATTCTGGGGGCACATTACGACACCGTTCCAGGCTCGCCAGGAGCGGACGACAATGCCAGCGCCGTCTCCGTGCTTCTCGAGGTAGCAAGAGCTATTCAAGCTGTCCCCTTAAAATACACTGTAAGATTTATCGCCTTCTCCCTTGAGGAATATGAATTTGCGGGCAGTGCTCACTATGTAAGGAGTCTGAAAAAGGAGGGAGAGGAAATTCTCGGGATGATTTCCTTGGAGATGGTTGGGTTTACCGGTCCAAAACAGCATTATCCTGCGTATCTCAATCCCAAATATTATCCGAATGTTGGAGATTTCATTGCCATCATTGGAAACGAGAGATCAAGCCAATTATTCGAAAAAGTTTGGAGGGCTTTCAAAACTTGGGTTCCTGAGCTTCCCTCAGAATTTCTTATCGTGCCTGGAAATGGGGAGGGGATGGAAGAGGTGAGATTGAGCGACCATAGCACCTTCTGGGACCACGGGCTTCAGGCGTTGATGATCACAGATACCGACTTTTTAAGGAATCCGAATTACCATCTCCCTTCGGATCGAATGGAGACGCTCGATTTCGAATTTATGAGAAAAGTCGCGGCAGGGGTTTTTTATTCGGTAATGGAATTGGGAGAATGACCTTGTTCGGATTTGAATGTGATCATCTTATTCCCATACT
>Ga0335070_10000262_pt1 | contig 61167 bp, 63 predicted proteins | sample Lox_Sample_13_FD_206722 | JGI IMG/M metagenome (GOLD analysis project Ga0335070, IMG submission 206722) | Soil microbial communities from Loxahatchee National Wildlife Refuge, Florida, United States - Lox_Sample_1.3 | ecosystem: Environmental > Terrestrial > Soil > Wetlands | place: USA...
CCGATGCCGCAGACGCGCGAGCACATCCTGCTCGCCCGCCAGGTGGGCGTGCCCTACATCGTCGTCTACCTGAACAAGGTGGACATGGTCGACGACAAGGAGCTGCTCGACCTCGTCGAGCTCGAGGTCCGCGAGCTCCTCTCCAAGTACGAGTTCCCCGGGGACAAGACCCCGATCATCCGCGGCAGCGCGCTCAAGGCGCTGGAGGGGGACAAGGGGGAGCTCGGGGAGCCGTCCATCTTCAAGCTGATGGAGGCCGTCGACAGCTACATCCCCACCCCGCAGCGCGCGAAGGACAAGCCCTTCCTCATGCCGGTGGAGGACGTGTTCTCCATCTCCGGCCGCGGCACGGTGGCGACCGGGCGCGTGGAGCGCGGCGTCATCAAGGTCGGCGAGGAGGTCGAGATCGTCGGCCTGCGCGCCACGACGAAGACGGTGGTGACCGGCGTCGAGATGTTCCGCAAGCTCCTCGACCAGGGCGAGGCCGGTGACAACATCGGGGCGCTGCTGCGCGGCCTGAAGCGCGAGGAGGTCGAGCGCGGCCAGGTGCTCGCGAAGCCCGGGTCGATCACCCCGCACACGAAGTTCAAGGCGGAGGTGTACGTGCTCACCAAGGAGGAGGGTGGGCGCCACACGCCGTTCTTCAACGGCTACCGGCCCCAGTTCTACTTCCGGACGACCGACGTGACCGGCAGCATCCAGCTCCCCAAGGGCGTCGAGATGGTCATGCCGGGCGACAACATCGCCATGGACGTCGAGCTCATCACCCCCATCGCCATGGAGAAGGAGCTGCGCTTCGCCATCCGCGAGGGCGGGCGCACGGTGGGGTCGGGCGTCGTCGCGGAAGTGGTCGAATAGCGAGGCAGGAGAGGCAGCCCCGGCGAACGGCGGCGAGGTCGCCGCGCCGCGCCGGGGCGAGAAGCAGAGGCGCGACGAATGGCAATGCAGAAGATCCGCATCCGGCTCAAGGCCTACGACTACAAGCTGCTCGATCAGTCGGCAGGCGAGATCGTGGAGACGGCCCGCAGGACCGGTGCCAAGGTGGCCGGTCCCATCCCGCTTCCCACCCGGATCAACAAGTTCACGGTGCTGCGCAGCCCGCACGTCGACAAGAAGTCGCGCGAGCAGTTCGAGATCCGCACGCACAAGCGGCTGCTCGACATCCTGGAGCCCACCTCCCAGACGCTCGACGCGCTCATGAAGCTCGACCTGTCGGCCGGCGTGGACGTGGAGATCAAGTAGGCGAGGACGCCATGGCAAAGTTCGACGTCTACAGCCTGGACCGCAAGAAGGTCGGCGAGATCGACCTGAAGGACGAGGTGTTCGCCGGGCCGGTGAACGACCACCTCTTCTACGAGGTCGTCAAGGCGAAGCTCGCCTCGGATCGGTCGGGGACCCAGGCGGTGAAGAACCGGTCCCTCGTCTCGGGCGGCGGCAAGAAGCCCTGGCGGCAGAAGCACACCGGCCGCGCCCGCCAGGGCTCGACCCGGGCGAGCCAGTTCGTCGGCGGCGGCAAGGCGATGGGGCCCAAGCCCCGCGACCACGCCTACGACGTCCCGAAGAAGGTGCGCAAGCTCGCGCTCCGGTCGGCGCTCGCGCTGCGCAACAGCGAGAAGAGGATCGTCATCGTCGACAAGTGGGCACCGGCCGCTCCCAAGACGGGCGCCGCCGAGGGGGTGCTCTCGGCGCTGGGGGTGAGCCGGGCGCTCGTCGTGGACGGTGGCGCGAACGTCGCGCTGAAGAAGTCGATCCGCAACATCGAGGGGTCGGACTTCCTCGCCACCCAGGGCCTCAACGTGTACGACATCCTCGGCCACGAGTACCTGGTCCTCACCACCGAGTCGGCCCGCCAGGTCGAGGAGGCGTTGTCGTGAACATCGCCGTCCAGGACATCATCGTCCGACCGCTCATCACGGAGAAGGCGGAGCGGGGGCGCGAGACCGCCCGGCAGTACGCCTTCGAGGTCCACAGGGGCGCGACGAAGATCCAGGTGAAGGGGGCGGTGGAGAAGCTCTTCAGCGTGAAGGTCACCGCGGTCCGCACCTCGATCGCGCGCGGCAAGAACAAGCGCGTGGGCCGCTCCATGGGCCAGCGTCCGAACTGGAAGAAGGCCATCGTCACCTTGAAGGAAGGCGACACGATCGCCCTGTTCGAGGGGAAGTAGCGAGAGGGAGCGAGAGATGGGCCTCAAGACCTACAAGCCGACGAGCGCCGGCCGCCGCCTGATGACGGTGTCGGACTTCGCCGACGTCGACAAGAAGCGGCCGGAGAAGAAGCTCACCCGCGCGATGAAGCGCACCGGCGGGCGCAACGCCCACGGCCACATCACCACCCGCCACATCGGCGGCGGGCACAAGCGCCGCTACCGCATCATCGACTGGCGGCGCGGCCGGGACGGGATCCCCGCCAAGGTGGCGGCGGTCGAGTACGACCCGAACCGCACCGCCCGCATCGCGCTGCTCCACTACAAGGACGGCGTGAAGAACTACATCCTCGCGCCGGTCGGCGTCGCGGTGGGGGACGTGCTCGTCTCCGGCGACGGGGTGGACATCCGCCCGGGCAACTGCCTCCCCATTCGCGACATGCCGCTCGGCACCGTGATCCACGGCCTCGAACTCCAGCCCGGATCGGGGGCGAAGCTCATCCGCTCCGCCGGCTCCTTCGGCCAGGTGATGGCGAAGGAGGGCGTCTACGCCCAGATTCGCATGCCCTCCGGGGAGGTGCGCCAGGTCCTGCAGGACTGCCGCGCCACGGTCGGCCAGCTCTCCAACATCGAGAACGCCAGCGTCCGCCTGGGCAAGGCCGGCCGCAGCCGCTGGCTCGGCATCCGCCCCACCGTCCGCGGGCTGGCGATGAACCCGGTCGACCACCCGCACGGCGGAGGCGAGGGCAAGAGCGGCCAGGGCAACCCCCACCCGGTCTCGCCCTGGGGGCAGAAGACCAAGGGGCTCAAGACCCGCAACAACCGGCGCACCGACAAGTTCATCGTCTCGCCCCGCAAGCGGGGCGTGCGCAGCCAGGCGAGCTAGCGGCGAGGACACAAGAGAGCCATGTCTCGTTCCATCAAGAAGGGCCCGTTCGCCGACAAGCACCTCGTCAAGAAGGTCGAGGACGCGAATAAGGGCAACAAGAAATCGGTCATCAAGACGTGGTCGCGGCGCAGCACCATCCTGCCGGACTTCGTGGGCCACACCTTCGCCGTCCACAACGGCCGCAAGTTCGTCCCCGTGTTCGTGACCGAGAACATGGTCGGGCACAAGCTCGGCGAGTTCTCGCCGACGAGGACCTTCCACGGCCACACCGGCGAGAAGAAGGCGGTCGCGGCCACGCCGGCGGCGCCGCCGCCGAAGAAGTGAGGGACCCTCCATGGCCGAGACCGAGATCCAGAAACCCGCCGCCGGCACCGCCCGGAAGGTCGGCTCCACCCGCCGGGAGCGGCGTGCGCGCACCGCCGCCGCCCGCCCGGAGTCGGGCCCGAACGCCACGCTCCGCTACCTTCGCGTGACGCCGCGCAAGGTGCGGCTCGTCGCCGACCACCTGCGGGGGATGAAGGTCGGGGACGCGCTGGCACTGCTCCGGTACACGCCGCAGGCGGCGGCCCCCCACCTCGCGAAGCTCCTCCGCTCGGCAGTGGCGAACGCCGAGGGCAAGGGCGGGCGCGTCGACGTGGACGCGCTCTTCGTGAAGACGCTCACCGTGGACCAGGGCCCCAAGGCGAGGCGCTTCATGCCTCGCGCCATGGGGCGGGCGACGCGCATCGACAAGAAGACGAGCCACGTCTACGTGGAGCTCGGCATCGCGGGGCGGGCGTAGAGCCCGCGCGTGTAAGGAGGACACCTTGGGTCAGAAGGTCCATCCCATCGGCTTCCGGATCGGCGTCATCCGCTCCTGGGAGTCCAAGTGGTACGAAGAGAAGAACTACGCGAAGTGGCTGCACGAGGACATCAAGATCCGCGAGTTCGTGAAGGAGAAGCTTGGCCAGGCCGGCATCTCCAAGATCGAGATCGAGCGGGCGGCCAACAAGGTGAAGGTGAACGTCCACACCGCGCGCCCGGGCATCGTGATCGGCAAGCGCGGGGCGGGCATCGAGACCATCAAGAAGGACCTCCAGGCGCTCACCGCCAACGAGATCTTCCTGAACGTCATCGAGGTCCGCAAGGCGGAGACCGACGCGCAGCTCGTGGCCGAGAACATCGCCACGCAGCTCGAGCGCCGCATCGCCTTCCGGCGCGCCATGAAGAAGGCGGTGCAGACGGCGCTCAAGTTCGGCGCGAAGGGCATCCGCGTCGCCACCGCCGGCCGCCTGGGCGGCTCCGAGATGGCGCGCTACGAGTGGTACCGCGAGGGGCGGGTCCCGCTGCACACGCTGCGCGCCGACATCGACTACGGCTTCGCAGAGGCGAAGACCACCTACGGCAAGATCGGCGTCAAGGTCTGGATCATGCGGGGCGAGGTGCTCCCGCAGTCCGGCAAGGCGCCGCGCGTCGCGGCGCCCCGGGCGTAAGCGTCCGCGGGGCCATCGGAGGACTACGAGATGCTTCAGCCGGCGCGAACGAAGTACCGCAAGATGCAGAAGGGGCGCATGAGGGGCAAAGCCTACCGGGGCTCCGAGCTCAACCAGGGCTCCTTCGGCCTCCAGGCCACCGAGTGCGGTTGGCTCACCAGCCGGCAGATCGAGGCGGCGCGCGTGGCCATCAGCCGCTTCGTGAAGCGGGGCGGCAAGCTCTGGATCCGCGTCTTCCCCGACAAGCCCATCACGAAGAAGCCCGCCGAGACCCGCATGGGCACCGGCAAGGGGCCGGTCGAGTACTACGTCGCGGTCGTGAAGCCGGGCCGCGTCCTCTTCGAGATGGAGGGCGTGAACGACGAGATGGCCGCGAAGGCCTTCCACCTCGCGGCCCACAAGCTGCCCGTCGCCACCAAGGTGGTGAAGCGCGGCGAGACTTTGTAGGAGGCGACGATGTCGACGAACAGCGAGCTCCGCCAGCTGTCGCCCGAGGAGCTGCGCGCTCGGGCCGCCGAGCTGAAGCAGCAGATCTTCGAGATGAGGAGCAAGCTCAACACCGGGGTGCTCGACTCCACGGCCGAGCTCGGGAAGACCCGCCGCCTCATCGCGCGCTGCCTCACCCTGGCGCGGGAGTCGGAGAAGGGCATCGTGCGCAAGGCGAAGGCGGAGGCCGGTCCCCGCAAGGGCAAGAAGGAGTGAGGGTCATGGAGCGCGGCAAGCGAAAGTCCCGCGTCGGCGTGGTGGTCTCCAACAAGATGACGAAGACCGTCGTCGTGCGCGTGGAGCGCCGCATCGCCGATCGGAAATACGGCAAGATCGTCAAGCGCGCCGCGAAGTACAAGGCGCACGACGAGAACCAGGCGTGCAAGCCCGGCGACCGCGTACGGATCGTCGAGACGCGCCCCATCTCCAAGGACAAGCGCTGGCGGGTCGTCGAGACCTTGGAGAAGGGCTCGGAGGTCTAGGCTGCCATGATCCAGCAGCAGACGATCCTCGACGTCGCCGACAACTCCGGCGCCAAGAAGGTCCAGTGCATCAAGGTGCTGGGCGGCACCCGGCGCAAGTATGCGTCGATCGGCGACGTCATCGTGGTCTCGGTGAAGGAGGCCATCCCCCAGTCGAAGGTGAAGAAGGGGGAGGTGGCCCGGGCCGTGATCGTGCGCACCGCGCGGGAGGTCAAGCGGCCGGACGGCAGCTACATCCGGTTCGACGGCAACTCGGCGGTCCTCATCAACAAGGACCTCGAGCCCATCGGGACGCGCATCTTCGGGCCGGTCGCCCGCGAGCTCCGCGCCCGGAAGTTCATGAAGATCATCAGCCTGGCGCCGGAGGTTCTCTAGGCCATGGACGTCCGCAAGAACGACACCGTGAAGGTCCTCGCCGGCCGGGAGCGCGGCAAGACCGGGAAGGTCCTCGAGGTGCTGCACGGCACCGGGCGGGTCCGCGTCGAGCGGCTCATGACGGTGAAGCGCCACCTGAAGAAGGGGCGCAGCCAGTCGAACCCCGAGGGCGGCATCATCGAGAAGAACGCGAGCATCCACGCCTCGAACGTGATGGTGGTGTGCCCGAAGTGCGGCAAGGCCACCCGCGTGGCGCGCGTCGCCCGCGACGACGGGCGGCGCGTGCGGGCGTGCAGGAAGTGCAAGGCGCAGTGGGAGTAGCGGGACGAGAGCGCATCGCCCGGCGCCACGCGCCCGGACGAAGGCAAGGAGCTAAGCGATGGCAGCACGGCTAAGGCAGCGGTACCAGCAGGAAATCCGGCCGGCCCTCATGCAGGAGTTCGGCTTCAAGAACCCCATGCAGGCGCCCCGGATCGACAAGGTGGTCGTCAACATGGGACTCGGCGAGGCCATCCAGAACGGCAAGATCCTGGACGCCTCCATCGAGCAGCTCGGCGCCATCACCGGCCAGCGGCCGGTCGTCACCAAGGCGCGCAAGTCCATCGCCAACTTCAAGCTGCGCCAGGGCCAGAGCATCGGGGCCATGGTCACCTTGCGAGGCGATCGGGCCTACGAGTTCCTCGACCGCCTGCTCAACATCGCGCTGCCGCGCGTGCGCGACTTCAAGGGCGTGAGCCCCAAGGCCTTCGACGGCAAGGGCAACTACACGCTGGGCGTGAAGGAGCAGATCATCTTCCCCGAGATCAACTACGACAAGGTCGAGAAGATCAAGGGGCTCAACATCACCGTGGTCACGACCGCTCGGAACGACGAGGAGGGGCGGGCGCTGCTCCGCCACCTCGGCATGCCCTTCCGCCAGTAGGCTGGAAGAGGAGATCTAATCGATGGCCAAGCTTTCCAAAATGGCGCAAGCGCGGCGGAAGCTGAAGTTCTCCGCCCGTCAGTACAACCGGTGCCCCCTGTGCGGGCGGCCGCGCGCCTACCTTCGCAAGTTCCAGATGTGCCGCATCTGCTTCCGCAACCGCGCGCTCCGGGGCGAGATCACCGGCGTCATCAAGTCGAGCTGGTAGGGAGAACCTTCGATGAGCTTCACCGATCCCATTGGCGACATGCTGTCGCGCATCCGCAACGCTTCGTCGGCGCGCCACGAGAAGGTGCTGGTCCCGGCCTCGAACCTGAAGACCCGCATCGCCGAGGTGCTCCGGTCCGAGGGGTTCATCAAGGACTTCGTGGTCCACAAGGACGAGGCCAAGCAGGGCGCGATCACCATCTTCCTGAAATACGGTCCGGATCGCGAGCCGGCCATCAGCGACATCAAGCGCGTCTCGAAGCCGGGGCTGCGCCGCTACGTCGCGACCGGCGCCATCCCCCGGGTCCTGAACGGCCTCGGCATCGCCATCCTCTCGACGTCGAAGGGCGTCATGGTGGACCGCGAGGCCCGCAAGCAGAAGGTGGGCGGCGAGCTCATCTGCACCGTCTGGTAGGAGAACCGCCATGTCCCGCGTCGGCAAGCTGCCGGTGAAGATTCCCGAGAAGGTGAAGGTCACGGTCGACGGCCGCACCGTCAAGGTGGAAGGGCCGAAGGGCAAGACCGCCTTCCTGTACAACCCCATGATGAAGGTCGAGGTGCAGAAGGGCGAGGTGAAGGTCACCCGCCCGGACGACAGCCGGGCCGCGAAGGGGCTCCACGGGCTCACGCGCACGCTCGTGAAGAACGCCGTCGAGGGCGTGACCAAGGGCTACGAGCAGACGCTCGAGATCGTCGGCGTCGGCTTCAAGGCGGAGGCGAAGGGCAAGGAGGTGCACTTCGCCATCGGCTTCTCGCACCCGGTGATCTTCAAGCTCCCCGAGGGGATCACCGCCGAGGTCGACGCCAAGCAGACGCGGGTGACGGTGCGGGGCGCCGACAAGCACCTGCTCGGGTTGACGGCCGCGAACATCCGCGGCCTGCGTCCGCCCGAGCCCTACAAGGGCAAGGGAATTAAGTACGTGGAGGAAGTGATTCGCCGCAAGGAAGGGAAGACCGGCGCGGCCTAACGCCGCGGCCCGGCTCATGCGCCCGCTGCACACGCGCCGGCGCAAGGAGAGAGAAGATGGCAGCCAAGATCACGCCCCGGGAGAAGCGCAAGGCGCGCATCCGCCGCAAGGTGACCGGAACCGCGGAGCGCCCCCGCCTCACCGTCTACCGCAGCCTGAACCACGTCTACGCCCAGGTGGTGGACGACGTGAGTGGCCGCACCATCGCGTTCGCGGGCTCGAACTCGAAGGGCATGCGCGAAGCGACGAAGGAAGGCAAGAAGACCGCCACCGCCACGAAGGTCGGGGCGGCCATCGCCAAGGCGGCGATCGAGAAGGGTGTGACCCAGGTCGTGTTCGATCGCAACGGATTCGACTACCACGGCCGGGTCGCGGCCGTGGCGGAGGCTGCCCGCGAGGGCGGCCTCAAGTTCTAGGCCCGCGGCACCGAGGAACGAATGGCTTCTCTCATCAACGTGAACGATCTCGAGCTTCAGGATCGCGTGGTCCACATCAACCGCGTCGCCAAGGTCGTGAAGGGCGGCCGGCGCTTCAGCTTCTCGGCGCTGGTCGTCGTCGGCGACGGCCAGGGCCACGTCGGCGTGGGCCTCGGCAAGGCGAACGAGGTGCCGGAGGCCATCCGCAAGGGGGGCGAGCAGGCGAAGAAGAACATCTTCGCGGTGCCGCTCGCCGGCACGACGATCCCGCACGAGGTCGTCGGGCACTACGGCTCGGGGCAGGTGCTCCTCAAGCCGGCCGGGGAGGGCACCGGGGTCATCGCCGGCGGCGCCGTCCGCGCCGTTCTCGAAGCGGCGGGGGTGCGCAACGTGCTCACGAAGAGCCAGGGCTCGCGCAACCCGCACAACGTGCTCAAGGCCACGGTCGCGGGCCTGAAGCGCCTGCGGAACCCGGAGCGGGTGGCGCAGATGCGCGGCAAGGAAGCCGCCGAGATCCAGGGCTAGGTCCGGGGAGCGAAGATGGCTGCCATCAAGGTGACGCTGAAGCGCGGTCTCGCGGGATGCCCCGCCGCCCACAGGGTGATCGTGGCGGGCTTGGGCCTCAAGAAGCGCGAGTCGCACAAGATCCTGCCGGACACGCCGGCGACGATGGGGATGATCGACAAGGTCGGCTACCTCGTCTCCTGGGAGCGGGTAGACGCGCCGCCCCCGAAGCGGCGTCCGACGCGCAAGGGGCAGGGGCGGAAGGCCGCCTAGCCTGGCGGCCGGCCCCCCAACGACGGTAGAAAGGAAAGCTCATGTCGCTCCACCAGCTCAAGGCGCCCCGCGGGGCCCACCGGGTCCGCAAGCGCGTGGGCCGCGGCCAGGCCTCCGGCCTCGGCAAGACCGCCGGCCGCGGCGGCAAGGGTCAGAAGGCCCGCACCGGCAACATGCACTTCGAGGGCTTCGAGGGCGGGCAGATGCCGCTGCAGCGCCGCCTCCCGAAGTTCGGCTTCATCAACCACTTCCGGCGCGACTACGAGGAGGTGCGGGTGGAGGAGCTCGCCCGCCTGCCCGCCGGGTCGATCGTGGACCTCGAGGCGCTCAAGGGGGCCGGGCTCGCACGCGGCCGGGGGGACGGGATCGTGGTCCTCGGCAAGGGCGAGCTCGCCGGCGCCTACACAGTGCGCGCCGATCGCGTGACCGCGGGCGCCCGGGCCGCCATCGAGAAGGCCGGGGGGAAGGTCGAGATCGTGCCGCGGCCGAAGACCATGGGCGAGAAGAAGAAGGCCGAGAAGCAGGCGAAGGCCAAGGCCAAGGCTTAGCGCGGGCAGGGAAAGGGGTAGCGGATGCTCACCACCAGCCTCGCGAACGTGTTCCGCGTCGCGGAGCTGCGCAAGCGGCTCCTCTTCACCGTCGGCATGCTCGCCGTGTACCGGCTGGGCGTGTTCGTGAGCGCGCCGGGCGTGGACCGGCTCGCCATGCGCAAGGTGGTGGCGAGCCAGGGCGGCCTCCTCGGACTCTTCAACCTCTTCTCCGGCGGCGCGCTCGAGCAGCTCTCCATCTTCGCGCTCGGCATCATGCCCTACGTGTCCGCCTCCATCATCCTGCAGCTCCTCACGGTGGTCATCCCGGCGCTCGAGAAGATGCAGAAGGAGGGGGAGGTCGGCCGGCGGAAGATCACGCAGTACACCCGCTACGGCACGGTCGTCCTCGCGGCCCTGCAGGGCTTCGGCATCTCCACCTACCTCGAGTCCCTGCGCGACCCGTCCGGCATCCCGGTGGTGGCGCACACGGGCTGGTCCTTCCGCATCCTCACGGTGATCACCCTCGCCGCCGGCACCGCCTTCATCATGTGGATGGGCGAGCAGATCACCGAGCGCGGCATCGGCAACGGCATCTCCCTCATCATCTTCGCCGGCATCGTCGCCCGCCTCCCCGACGCGAGCTTCCAGCTCTACGCCTCCTACAAGGCGCCGGGATCGGGGCTCGACGAGCTCCGCGTCCTCATCCTCGCGGCGTTCATGGTCGCCGTCATCGCCTTCATCGTGTTCGTCGAGCGCGCCCAGCGGCGCATCCCCGTCCAGTACGCGAAGCGGGTGGTGGGCCGGCGAACCTTCGGGGGCCAGTCGACGCACCTGCCGCTCAAGGTGAACACGTCGGGCGTCATCCCGCCGATCTTCGCGAGCTCCGTGCTGCTCTTCCCGGCGACGCTCGCGTCGTGGTTCCCGTTCCTGCAGCGGATCTCCGACGAGCTGCGGCCGGGGGGCTGGGTCTACAACACCATCTACGTCGTCTTCATCATCTTCTTCGCGTACTTCTACACCGCGGTCACCTTCAACCCGGTGGACGTGGCCGACAACCTGAAGAAGTACGGTGGGTACATCCCCGGCATCCGTCCGGGCAAGAAGACCGCCGAGTACATCGACTTCGTGCTGTCCCGCATCACCTTCGGGGGCGCCCTGTACCTCGCCGCGGTGAGCATCCTGCCGACGATCCTCATCAACCAGTTCGGCGTGCCGTTCTACTTCGGCGGAACGGGCCTCCTCATCGTGGTGGGCGTCGCGCTCGACACCGTCCAGCAGATCGAGGGGCACCTCATCACGCGCCACTACGAGGGGTTCACCGGGCCGCGCGGTCCCCGCATCCGCGGGCGCACGGCGGTGAGCGCCTAGGCGCCCGAATCGCGCCGCGACCTCCCGCGGCGCCTGGGAGACGAGACGATGATCCTGATCCTCCTCGGCCCGCCCGGCGCGGGCAAGGGCACGCAGGCGAAGCTCCTCGCGAGGGACCTCGCCATCCCCCACATCTCCACGGGCGACATGTTCCGGGATCACAAGGCCCGGGGGACCGAGCTCGGCAAGAAGGTCGACGCCATCATGAAGTCCGGCGCGCTCGTCCCGGACGAGGTGACGAACGCGATGGTCCGGGACCGGCTCTCGAGGCCCGACGTCTCGAAGGGCTTCATCCTCGACGGCTACCCGCGCACCACCGCCCAGGCGGAGTTCCTCGACCAGCTGCTGCGCTCGCTCGGACAGCGGCTCGACCGGGCGCTCTCCTACGAGGTGGCCTCCGAGCTCCTCGTCGAGCGGATGAGCGGGCGGCGCAGCTGCTCGAGGTGCGGGGCGGTGTACCACGTCACCGCGAACCCCCCGAAGCAGGCGGGGGTGTGTGACAAGGACGGCGCGGCGCTCGTGCTGCGGGACGACGACAAGCCCGAGACCGTGAAGCGCCGGCTCGACGAGTACGAGGCGAAGACCGAGCCGCTCAAGCGCTACTACCACGAGCGCGGCAGCCTCGCGACGGTGGACGGCGTCGGCTCGCCCGACGAGATCCTGGCGCGCGCGAAGAAGAACCTCGGCGTGCCGTAGGGACGCGCGGGGCGCGGGTTGGAGCTCAAGACCCCAGACGAGATCGCCCGCATCGGCGAGGCCTGCCGGGTCGTGGCCGACGTCCTCGGCGAGGTGGCGCGCGCCGCCCAGGCCGGGGTCGCGACCGCCGAGCTCGACCGCCTCGCGGAGGCGCGCACCCTCGAGCGCGGCGCGGTGCCGGCCTTCAAGGGGTACCTCGGCTACCCGGCGAGCGTCTGCGTCTCGGTGAACGAGGAGGTCGTGCACGGGATCCCCGGGCCGCGCGTGCTCCGGGACGGCGACATCGTCGGCCTCGACTTCGGCGTCTCCCTCGGGGGCTTCTTCGGGGACGCCGCCGTGACCGTGGAGGTGGGACGGGTCGAGCCCCGGGCGAGGAGGCTCGTCGCGGCCACGCGGGACGCGCTCGCCCGCGCCCTGGCCGAGGTCCGGCCCGGGGCCCGCCTCGGCGACATCGGGGCGGCCGTGCAGGCGCACGTCGAGCCGCTCGGGTTCTCCGTGGTCCGGGAGTTCGTGGGCCACGGCATCGGCCGCCGGCTGCACGAGCCCCCGCAGGTCCCGAACTTCGGAAAGCGCGGTACCGGCGGCAGGATCCGCGCCGGCCTGGTCCTCGCCATCGAGCCCATGGTGAACGCCGGGGGGCCGGACGTCCGCACCCTCGAGGACGGCTGGACGGCGGTGACCTCGGATGGGGCGCTCTCCGCCCACTTCGAGCACACCGTCGCCGTGACCGAGGAGGGGCCCCTCGTCCTCACCCTGCCGGCGGGGTGACCCGCCCCGGAAGAGGGGGGGCGGCTCTCGGTTCGGGCTCCGCTCCGGAGGGCTCGACACTGCGCTTGCACGGGCAAAATTCCTGTGTTATACGCCGCGCTTCGCAACTGCCCGGCAAGGCCGGCGAGCGGTCGCGCTGAGGGGCACGAGAAGGGCAGGGAAGCCGGGTCGGCTTCCGCACGTCCCGCCGGAAGGAACGGCGGGGCTTTTCGTCTCGCGCCCAGAACTGGGTCGGGTGGAACTGGTCATGAAGGTCCGCGCGTCGGTGAAGAAGATCTGCGACAAGTGCAAGGTCGTGAAGCGAAAGGGCGTGGTGCGGGTCATCTGCTCCGCCAACCCGCGCCACAAGCAGCGCCAGGGCTAGCCCCGGCGGCCCCCTAGAACCGGAGACTCAAGGAATGGCTCGCATCGCCGGCGTCGATCTTCCTGCGGAGAAGCGCATCGAGATCTCGCTGCAGTACATCTACGGGATCGGCAAGACCACCGCGAAGAAGATCTGCGAGAAGGCCTCGGTCGACCCCGCCAAGCGGACGAAGGACCTGAACGACGACGAGGTCCGCCGGATCCGCGAGAGCATCGAGGCAAACTTCCAGGTCGAGGGCGACCTGCGCCGCGACGTCTCGATGAACATCAAGCGCCTCATGGACCTCGGCTGCTACCGCGGCCTGCGCCACCGCAAGGGGCTCCCGGTCCGGGGGCAGAGGACCCACACCAACGCCCGCACCCGCAAGGGCCCGAAGCGCGGCCTCGTCCGGAAGCCGGCCGCGGCAGCCCCGGCCCCGAAGGCGTGAGAGGGCGAGACGCCCTCCCCGAATGGAGATGAAGCGTGGCTGAAGAGAAGCAGGCGGCCGAGAAGGCCGAGAAGCCGGTCAAGAAGCCCGACGCTCCCGCCCCCGCGAAAGCGGAGGAGAGCGCCCCGTCGGTCCCCAACCTCGGCGGCCTCGAGCCCGTCACGGCCTTGCCCGTCACCCCGAAGAAGGGGAAGAAGCGGGTCAAGAAGAACGTGGCGGCAGGCGTGGTGCACATCAACTCCACGTTCAACAACACGATGATCACCATCACCGACGCCGTCGGGAACGTGCTCGCCTGGTCGTCGGCCGGAGCCCGCGGCTTCAAGGGCTCGCGCAAGTCGACGCCGTTCGCCGCGCAGGTGGCAGCGGGCGACGCCGCCGCGAAGGCGATGGAGCACGGCCTGAAGACCGTGGTGGTCATGGTGAAGGGGCCGGGCGCCGGGCGCGAGTCCGCGCTGCGCGCCATCGCGGCCGCCGGCCTGAAGATCACGCTCATCAAGGACGCGACCCCCATCCCGCACAACGGCTGCCGGCCGCCGAAGCGCCGCCGCGTCTGAGACGCGAGGAGACGAACTTGGCTCGTTACACTGAAAGCGTCTGCCGGCTCTGCCGTCGCGAAAACCTGAAGATGTACCTGAAGGGCGACCGCTGCTACACGGACAAGTGCGCCATCGAGCGGCGTCCGTACCCGCCGGGCCAGCACGGCCAGGGCCGGGTGAAGTTCTCGGAGTACGGCGTGCAGTTGCGCGAGAAGCAGAAGGTGAAGCGCATGTACGGCCTGCTCGAGGCCGGTTTCCGCCACGCCTACCACAACGCCGCGGCCGCGAAGGGCAAGACCGGCGAGAACCTGCTCAAGGGGCTCGAACTCCGGCTCGACAACGCCGTCTTCCGCCTGGGGTTCGCGGACACGCGCAACGAGGCGCGCCAGCTCGTCCGGCACGGCCACTTCCGGGTGAACGGCCGCAAGGTCACGATCCCGTCGTTCGAGCTCAAGCCCGGCGACGTCGTCGAGGTGCGCGAGCGCAGCAAGAAGGTCGTGCGCATCAGCGAGGCGCTCGAGGCGGTCGACCGCCGCGGCGTCCCGGCGTGGCTCGAGCTCGACAAGGCCGCATTCAAGGGCACCGTGAAGACCGCGCCCGCGCGCGAGGACATCACCATGCCCATCCAGGAGCAGCTCATCGTCGAGCTCTACTCCAAGTAGGCAGGAGGGGCGGCGGAGGAGCCGTCCGGCAGCGAAGTCGAGAGACACAACACGCGCCGCGCGTCCCACGGCGCCCCGAGTCCGCCGGGCTGCGGACCCACGGGGAGGGGGCGGCGGCAAAGGAGAATGCCCATGGCGGACGCGCTCACCACACGGAACTGGCGGGACCTCATCAAGCCGCGCGGCCTGGTCGTCGACCAGGAGTCGCTCACCAACACCTACGGGAAGTTCGTCGCCGAGCCGCTCGAGCGCGGCTTCGGCATCACGCTCGGCAACTCGCTGCGCCGGGTGCTCCTCTCGAGCCTCCAGGGCGCGGCCATCACCTCCGCGAAGATCGAGGGGGTGGAGCACGAGTTCACGGCCGTCCCGGAGGTCGCCGAGGACGTCACCGACATCATCCTGAACCTCAAGGAAGTCCTGCTGCAGATCCACTCGAACGAGCCCAAGACGCTGCGCATCGAGGCGGAGGGGCCGCGAGAGGTGAAGGCGGGCGACATCGTCGCCGACGGCCAGGTCGAGATCCTGAACCCTGGCCACCACATCCTCACCCTCAGCGAGGGCGGGAGGGTGCGGGTGGAGATGTCCGCCCGGCGGGGACGCGGCTACGTGCCCGCCGAGCGGAACAAGATCCCCGGCCAGCCGATCGGGACCATCCCCATCGACGCGCTCTTCAGCCCCATCCGCAAGGTGAACTACCAGGTCACGAACGCCCGCGTGGGGCAGCAGACCGACTACGACAAGCTGACCCTCGAGGTCTGGACGGACGGTTCCGTGGCGCCGGCCGACGCGGTGGCCTACGCCGCGAAGATCCTGAAGGAGCAGCTGTCCATCTTCATCAACTTCGACGAGACCGAGGAGCCGGTGAGCGAGCCGCTCGCCGTTCCCGAGCAGGTCCTGAACGAGAACCTGTTCAGGTCCGTCGACGAGCTCGAGCTTTCGGTTCGCAGCGCCAACTGCCTGCAGAACGCGAACATCAAGACCATCGGCGACCTCGTGCAGAAGACCGAGGCCGAGATGCTCAAGACGAAGAACTTCGGCCGCAAGTCGCTGAAGGAGATCAAGGAGATCCTCGCCGAGATGGGGCTCTCCCTGGGCATGAAGCTCGAGAACTGGCCCCCGAAGACCCCGCCCCAGGCCCAGAAGGCCTGACGAACCGCCGCACGCACCGCCCGAGGGAGATGTCGAGATGAAGCACCGCGTCGTCGGCCGTCGCCTGGATCGCACCACCGAACACCGCACGGCCATGTTCCGGAACATGGTGACCTCGCTGTTGCGCCACGAGCGCATCACCACCACGGCTCCGAAGGCGAAGGAGCTCAAGCGGGTCGCAGACAAGATCGTGACCCTCGCCAAGCGCGGCACCCCGAACGCCCGCCGCATCGCCTATCGCGACGTGCGCGACGCCGAGGTGCTCGAGAAGCTCTTCGGGCCGCTCAAGGAGCGCTACGCGACCCGTCCGGGAGGCTACACGCGCATCGTGCGCGTGGGCCGGCGCCACGGCGACAACGCCGAGATGGCGGTCATCGAGCTCGTCGACCGCGGCACGGAAGCCGGGAAGGGCGAGGAGATCGAGTCGAAGACGTCCGAGAAGACGGCCCCTGCCGCAGGCAAGGCGGCGAAGGGCAAGGCCAAGAAGGCCGCGAAGGGCGAGTAGCCCGGAAGGAGGAGTTCCAGATGCCCGTAGTCCTGCGCCTATCCCGGGCGGGCACGCACAAGGCCCCGTTTTACCACGTGGTCGCCACCGACTCGCGCAAGCCGCGGGACGGCCGCTACCTCGAGGACGTGGGCGTGTACGACCCGACGAAGAGCCCGGTGCGGCTCGAGCTCAAGGCGGACCGGATCGAGCACTGGCTCAAGGCCGGTGCGCGCCCCAGCCCCACCGTGGCCATGCTCATCCGCAAGGCGAAGAAGGCCGCCCCGGCGAAGACCGAGCGACGTCCCTGAGGCGACCGTGCGCGACCTCGTCCTGTGGCTCGCCCGCGAGCTCGTCGAGAAGAAGGACGCGGTGAAGGTGGACGCCATCGAGCGCGACCGGGCGACCGTGTTCGAGCTCACCGTGGACCCGGCGGACCTGGGCCGGGTCATCGGGCGCGGTGGCAAGACGGCGAAGGCGCTCCGGGCCGTCCTGGACGCCGCGGCGCGCGGCGAGGGTCGCCGCGCGGTGCTCGACATCCTCGACTGATGGGCCCGGTCCGGCTCGGCAAGGTGGTCCGGGCCATCGGCCTCGACGGGCGGCTGGGCGTGGCAGGAAGCGAGGGCGCGCTCGCGCGGCTCAAGCGGGTCACGCTGCGGCGGCCGGGAGCGAAGGCCGACGAGGAGCGCGAGGTCGTTCGCGCCGCACCCCAGGGGCGCCTGTGGGCGCTCTCCCTGGCGGGGGTGGCGGACCGAAGCGGAGCCGAGGCGCTCGTCGGCAGCGAGGTGCTGGCAAGGCGCGAGGATCTGGGAGAGGCGGGCGAAGGGCAGCATTACTGGGCCGACCTGGAGGGCCTGCCGGTGTACACCCCGTCCGGCGAGCCCGTGGGACGAGTGGAGGATCTGTACGTGACCGGGGGCGTGGACGTGCTCGTGGTCCGCGGCCCGGGAGGCGAGAGGCTGGTGCCGCTCGCCCCGTACGTGACGGTGGACAGGGACGGCGGCCGCATCGTGGTGGATGCCCCGCCGGGGCTGTGGGGCGAAGAGAAGGGAGGTCCGCAGGCGAGGGAAGAGACGTGAACCGGCTCGAGGTCGACATCCTGACGCTGTTCCCGCGCATGTGCGAGGCGTACCTCTCCGAGAGCATCCTCGGGAAGGCGCGGGAGAGCGGGCTGCTCGTGGCGCGGGTGACCGACATCCGCGAGCACGCCGCGGGACGGCACCGAGTGACGGACGACGCGCCCTACGGGGGAGGAGGGGGGATGGTGATGAAGCCCGAGCCCCTCACCGAGGCCATCGAGGCCGCCCGGGCGCGACTCCCCGGGGCGAGGGCGATCCTCACGAGCCCGAGGGGCTCGGTTCTCAGCCAGCCGATGGCGAGGGAACTCGCGGATCACGGACGACTCATCATCGTTTGCGGACGGTACGAGGGAGTGGACGAGAGAGTGACGCGCGCTGTGGACATGGAGGTGTCTCTCGGTGATTTCGTGCTCACCGGCGGAGAGCTCGCGGCCCTTTGCGTGGTCGACGCGGCCGCTCGTCTCGTGCCCGGGGTGCTCGGGAACGAGGCATCCGCGGGGCGCGACAGCTTCCAGACCGGGTTGCTCGAACACCCCCACTACACGCGGCCCCCGGTGTACCGTGGCGAGCCCGTCCCGGAGGTCCTCGTGTCGGGGGACCACCGGCGGGTGGAGCGGTGGCGGCGGCGCGAGTCGCTCCGTGCGACCCGGGACAGGCGCCCGGACCTGTTTTCCCGGCTTGTACTGGACGAAGAGGATCGCCGGCTTCTCGAGGCCGGGGACGACGAGCTATAAGGAGAGAGGAACCATGCTGCGCAAGGCGATTTCCGAGGTAGAGGCGAAGTACGTCCGCAAGGACCTGCCGGAGTTCCGTGCCGGCGACACGGTGCGCGTGCACACGAAGATCAAGGAAGGCGACAAGGAGCGCATCCAGATCTTCGAGGGCGTGGTCATCGCCTCGCGGCAGGGGAACGCTCGCGCTTCCTTCACGGTTCGGAAGATGAGCTACGGCGTCGGCGTGGAGCGCATCTTCCCGCTCCACAGCCCGCGCATCGACCGGATCGAGGTGACGAGCCGGGGCGACGTGCGGCGTTCCCGCCTCTTCTACCTGCGCCAACTCCAGGGCAAGGCGGCCCGCGTGCAGCACGAGGAAGGGGCGGCGGCCGCGCCGAGCGCCGAGCCCGCCAAGGCCTGACGCGGCGCACAAGCTGGCGAGCGGCGGGGTCTGGCGGTAGGCTTTCCCCGAATTGGTCATCCTCGAGATCGCAGCGCAGGGAGTGCGAGGATTCGCGCCGGCCGGGGGGCGGCTTGCCCTGCGACCAGGCTACAACGTCGCCGCGGCCGACGGCGTCGTGCTGCGCCGGCTCCTCGAGGTCCTGCTCTACCCCGACACGCCCGCGGACGCCGTGCCGCGCGTCGCCTCGGGCCCGGCCGGGCCGTCGGCGAGGGCGGGCATCACCGTCGTCGGTGCCGACGGCGTCACACTTCGGGTCCTGCGCGACCTCGGCGCGGGCACCCAGATGCAGCGCTTCGATCCGGAGCGGCGCGCGTTCCTGGGCGTCTCGCAGGACCCGGCCCAGGTCGGAGCCGCACTGCGGGACGGGGGCGTGCCGCCGCGGGAGAACCTCCTCGCCCTCCTGTGCCTCCTCGCCTCCGAGCTGCCCTCCCGCCAGGCTCCCGCGTCGCTCGGGGCCTCGCCCGCCGCGCCCCGCCGGGCGCTCGCCCCGGACGAGGCCCGTGCGCGGCTCGCCGCCCTGCGCGATGAGCTCGCGAAGGCGGAGTCCGCGGACAAGCTCCAGTACCAGCTCGACGGCCTCCAGACCCGTCTCTTCAAGGTGGAGGAGCTCCTTCGCGCCGGCGAGCAGATCCGGGAGCGGCTGCGCGCCGCCGAGGAGGTGGTCGCCGGGCTCCAGGGCCTCGACGAGGCGGCGAAGTCCCTCGGCGACCCGGAGGCGCGCCTCTCGGCCTACGAGCGCGCGAGCGCGCGCAAAGACGAGACCCTGACGCGCATCGGGGCGGAACGCGAGGCGCTCGCGGACGTGGAGGCGCGCGGGGCGCCGCCTCCGTTCTGGACGGAGCGCCAGTTCGCCCTCGGGCTCGTCGGTGCCGCGGCCTCCATCGCCGCGGGCCTCTACAGCGAGTGGCGCGCGGTGGCGCTGCTCGCCATCCCCGCCGCAGGCTACTCGGCGTTCCTGGGGCTCCGCTGGGCGAGCGAGGCGGAGGAGGCGGACCGGGCCACGCGCCGCTACCGCCTCCTCGAGGAGCGGGAACGCAAGGCCAAGGAGGCCTACGAGCGTGACAGCGCGGACATCCGGGCGCTCATGAAGGCGGTGGGGGTGGAGACGGTCGGGGACCTGCGCGACGCGCTGGCGCGGCTCGCGCGCGCCTTTGGCACGGCCGAGGAAGAGCGCCGGCACCTCGCGGAGTGGGAGGCGCAGAAGGAGAACCAGGAGGCGGCGGCCGAGAAGGCCTCCCTGCAGCAGCAGATCGGCGAGATCGAGCGCTCGCTCACGGAGGAGGCGGGCGGCTATTTGCGCGACCCCCGCGCGGTGGAGGCGGAGATCCAGCGCCTCGAGGCCGAGCTCGAGGCGCCGCCCGAGCCCGCGCCGGTGGCCGCCCCCGCGGCGCCGGCCGGCGACGCGCTCAAGGCGACCCTGGAGCGCGCCGCGGCGGAGTTCGGGGGCACGACCGGGGCGGCCCTCCGCGCCGTGCAGCAGCGCCTCCTGCAGCTCCTGCCGGCGCTCTCCGGGCAGCGCTTCTCGGGCCTTTTCGTCGACGAGCGCGGGAACCTCACCGTCCAGGGCGGCGGGAGGACGGTGCCGCTCTCGTCCCTGCCGCCGGTCGACCGGGACCTCTGCTTCGTGGTCCTGAAGCTGGCGTTCATGGAACGCGCGCTGGCGTCCGGGCGCAGCGTGGCCCTCCTCGACGACGCCTTCGGCTCGTTCGCCGAGCCCGTGCGCCGCGGCATCGCCCGGGTTCTCAAGCAGCTCGGGAAGACGGGTCAGGTCCTGCACGCGACCGCGGACCCCGTCTTCCGCGAGGCGGCGGACCACTGCGCATGAGGCGCGATCGGGCATGGCCCGGCGCGGCCGGGGCGCCTTGACCGTGGGCGAGGCAAGGGCCGGCGGAGCCTCTCCGGGCACCCTGTTCGTCGTCGCCACGCCCATCGGCAACCTCTCCGACCTCTCCGCTCGCGCCGCCGCGGTCCTGCGGGAGGTGGAGGTCGTCGTGGCCGAGGACACGCGGCGCACCCGGACGCTTCTCGCCCACCTCGGGGCGAGGCCCGGGGAGCTCCTGTCGCTGCCGGCCTTCGACGAGGTGGGCCGGACGAGGACGGTACTCGAACGGCTCGCGCGGGGGAGCCGAGTGGCGCTCGTCACGGACGCCGGGACCCCGGGGGTCTCCGACCCCGGCGCGCGTCTCGTCGCGGCGGCCGCGGACGCCGGCGTGACCGTGGTACCGGTCCCGGGTCCCTCGGCACCGCTCGCCGCGCTCTCCGCCTCCGGCCTCCCCGCCGACCGGTTCCTGTTCGTCGGGTTCCTGCCGCGCAAGGGGGGGGGCCGCGCGCGGGCGCTGCGCTGGGTCGCCCGGATCCCGGCCACGCTCGTTCTCTTCGAGGCCGGAAACCGCGTGGCGGAGACACTCGCCGACCTCGAGAGAGCGCTCGGCAATCGGCCGGCCGCGGTCGCGCGAGAGCTCACCAAGCTGCACGAGGAGGTCGCCCGCGGCACGCTGTCGGCGCTCGCGGCGCGCTTCGCGGGGGGAGCCCGGGGCGAGGTGACGCTCGTCGTCGGGGGCGCGCCGCAGGAACCCGAGGAGGCCGACGCGGCGGACGTCGAGGAGGACGCGAGGCGCCGGCTCGCGGCGGGCGAGGCCCCGGTCGAGGTCGCGCGGGAGGTGGCGCGAGCCCACGGGATCCCGCGCTGTCGCGCCTACGAGATCGTGGAGGAGCTCCGGGGGCGCCGGGGGGGCTAGTCGTCCGCGCCGCGAAGCCCGAGCTCCTTCATCTTCACCTGGAGCGATTTGCGGCTGATCTGCAGGCGCTTGGCGGCGCGGGTGACGTTCCCGGCCGTTTCCTCGAGCGCCCTCGAGATCAGCTCCCTCTCGAGCTCCGCCTGCGCCTGGCGGACGATCTCCTTCATCGAGGCGCCGCTCGGGGCGGCGATGGCCCCGATGGGCCCGACCGCGGCGACGGGCGTGGGGGCGGTCGGGGCTCTTTCCCGGAGCGACTCCGGGAGCTGGCTCGCGGTGATGAGCGGGCCGTCGGCGAAGAGGACCGATCGTTCCATCAGGTTCTCGAGCTCGCGGATGTTCCCGGGCCAGGCGTAGGCGAGCAGGACCTCCATCGCCTCGTCGTCGACGCGTTCGACCTTCTTGCCGAGACGCCGGTCGTACTTCTCGACGAAGTGCTGGGCGAGGGCGGGGATGTCCTCCTTGCGCTCGCGCAGGGGTGGAAGCGCGATGGGAACGACGTTCAGGCGGTAGTACAGGTCCTCCCGGAAGCGCCCCTCCGCGATGAGGGCCTTGAGATCGCGGTTCGTGGCCGCGATGAGCCGAACGTCGACGCGGATCGTCCGGATGCCCCCCACGCGCTCGAACTCGGACTCCTGGAGGGCGCGGAGAAGCTTCACCTGCATCTCCACGGGGACCTCGCCGATCTCGTCGAGCAGGAGAGTGCCCCCGTCGGCGAGCTCGAAGCGGCCGGGCTTCGAGCCCACGGCTCCGGTGAAGGCCCCCTTCTCGTACCCGAAGAGCTCGCTCTCGACGAGGTCCTTCGGGATGGCGGCGCAGTTCACCTTGATGAGTGGCTTGTCGCGCCGCGAGCTCCCGCGGTGCAGCGCCTGGGCCACAAGCTCCTTGCCCGTCCCGCTCTCGCCGCTGATGAGTACCGTCGAGGGCGAGTCGGCCACCTTGGCGATGACGTCGTAGACGGCCCGGATGGCCGCCGACTGCCCGACGAGGGGCGGACGGTCGCCATCGCCGGCGGCGAGATGCACGTGCTCGCGCTCGAGGTCCCTTGCGCGGGTCGCCTTGGCGATGACCTTCTTCAGCTCCTCCTGGTCGAAGGGCTTCGTGATGTAGTCGAAGGCGCCGGCCTTCATGGCCTCGACGGCCGTATCCACGGTGCCGTGCGCGGTGATCATGATCACCGGCACGTCGGGGAAGTCCGCGCTCACGCGCTTCAACAGCTCCAGGCCCCCGAGCCTCGGCATGACGAGGTCGGTGATGACCACGTCCACGGGGCTCCGGCTCAGCACGGCGAGCGCCTGCTCGCCGTCGCCCGCCGCAGAGACCTCGTAGCCCTCCCGCTTGAGCATCGCGGAGAGCACCCGGCGGATGTTCACCTCGTCGTCGACGATGAGCAGGTGCGCCACGGGAGCGTGTTAGCACGAGTGCGGCGGGAAGGGGAGCGATGCGCGCCGCGTCAGGCCCGGCGACGGCGTCTTCGCCGCGGGGCCGGCTCCTCCGCGCGGGAGGTCGCGACGGGCTGGGGCGTGGCCTCCTCGGGGAGGCCCGGCAGGGAGATCACGAACTCCGCGCCCCCGCCCGGCGGCGAGGAGACGGCGATGGTCCCCTGGTGCGCCTTGACGAGCCGCTGGCTGATCGCGAGTCCCAGGCCCGTGCCCTTCTCCTTGGTCGTGAAGAACGGGACGAACACGTTCTCCCGCGCCTCCGGCGGGATGCCGGGGCCGGTGTCGCGGAAGCGCACCTCGACCCGGTCGCGCCCGTGCGACTCGCGCCACGGCGCGAGCTCGTCCCGCACGAGCCGCGTCGAGACCACGAGCGAGCCCCCCCGGGGCATGGCCTGGAACGCGTTCAGGGCCAGGTTCAGGAAGACCTGCTTGAGCTGCTCTGCGTCGCAGCTCACGGCCGGCAGCTCGGGCGCGAGGTCGAGCCGGAGGTCGATGCCCTCGGGGATCTCCGGCGCGAGCAGCTTGAAGGTGCGCTGCAGGATCTCCCCGACGTCTCCCGGTGACATCGAGCTCTTGAGCGGCCGGGAGTAGTCGAGGAACTGCGTCACGACGCCGTTCAGCCGGTTCACCTCCTCGACGATGATCTCCAGGAATTCCCGGTCGTCCCCGGGCACCCGGCGCGGGTCGAGGTACTGGGTGGCGCCCTTGATGGCCGCGAGCGGGTTGCGGATCTCGTGGGCGAGGCCCGCCGCCATCTCGCCGAGCGCCGCGAGCCGGTCGCGCTCCTTCATCTGCTGGTACAGCTTGGAATTGTCGATGACGAGCGTGCAGCGGTCCGCCACTTCGATAAGCGCGGCGATCTCGTCGGAGGCGAACGCCTCCTGCACGCGCTCGTCCCAGCAGGTGAGGAACCCGGCGACGCGTTCCCCGGCGAGCAGCGGCATGCAGATGCCCGCCTTCATGGTGCTCATGGCGGCGCGCGCGTCCTCGAGGCGCTCGAGGTCCCGCACGGCGGTGGCGGCCGCCCGCGACGAGCGGGAGGCCGCGTCGTTGGCGCCCGCCGGTGCACGGGGGACGACCGCCTGCAGCTCGGCGATCCGGCGATCGAGGTTCTCGAGGAGCACCGCCTTCTGGCCGTCGCCGGCGGCCCGGAGCACCGCGCGGGCGGTACCTGGCTCGAGGAACGGGGCGGGCTCCGGTCCGCGAAAGGCGAGGAGGCGGTAGCCCGGGCGGTCCTCGGAGACGAGCCAGAGGGCGGCGTGCGTCACGCGCCGGGTCTCCATCAGGCCGTCGAGGACCACCCGTCCGAGCTCCAGCGGGTCGATGACCGTGGCGATCCGGTCGCGGAGAGCCTCGAGCTGGCGGACGAGCACGTAGCGCTCGCGGAAGAGCGTCACGACCACCCACTCCTCGACCTTGGTGCGGATCGGGTCGAAGAGGGAAAGGATGACGAGCGAGGCCACCACGGTGTTGAAGACGAAGAGGCCGGGCCGGTCCCCGACCCAGGAGACGAGGCCGCCGTAGATGGCCGCGAGGACGAGGCCGAGCAGGCTCACCACCACGATCTTGCCGAGGAGCTCGTGCAGGTCGAGCAGGCGGTGCCGGAGCAGCGCCTGGGAGAGGAAGAACATGTAGAGGGTGAGGGAGATGAACCCGAAGCCCTCGAGCGGCCAGGCGAAGCCCAGGCGCGGGGAGAGGTCGAGCGCGGCGAGCACGACCGCGACGACCGCCCCGACGACGAGGTAGGTGAGGCGCGCCCGGTCGACGCGGGTGGGCGCAGCGAGCATCCGCCCCCAGAGAACGGACAGCACCGCCGTGAGCCCCAGCAGGACGTAGCCCGCGACGAGGAGCTTCGGGACGCTCGCGCGGACGAGCGGAGAGGCGGCGACTCCGAGCCCCATGAGCGCGCCGCCGAGCATGAGATCGCGGGCGCGGCGCGCCGGCCGGCGCTTGACGCCCAGGAACTCGAGGAAGAAGGCGAGCGACGCCGCCGGAAGCAGTGCCCCCGCGAACACGGCGATCCGCTCCCACAGCTCGTGCGCGAAGGCCGCGCGCGGCCAGCCGAAGAGGAACTCGGCACCGGAGTAGACGAACAGGTCCAGGGCGAGCAGCGCGAAGAGCGTGAAGACGCGCGGCCGGTTGGCCCGGAGGAGCGCGGCGCCGGCGAGCGCAAGCGTCACGATGGCGGCGAGGAGCGCGGCCTGGCTGCGGAAGTCCACCGGCCCGAATCCTAAGCCAGAACGGGCATCGGGTCCCAGCTTGACCCGCACTCCCCCTCCCGCGATGCTCGGACGGATGCTCGCCGCCGCGCTCTCCCTCGCGCTCTCCTCGACCCCAGCGGTCGTCACCGAGGCGGACGTGCGCCCGTTGTTCGAGCCGCTGGCGCCAGGGGTGTCGTCGGCCGCGGCGCGCTCGCAGGACCCCGCCGAGGTCGCGAAGGCGCTCGAGGGGAGGGTGGAGCCCGAGGCCCGGCTCCTTCGGGGCCGCGCCCTCGTGCAGGCGGGGAGGGCGGCGGAGGCCGCGGACGCGCTCGCCGGGCTCGCGGCGGCGCTCCCCGACGTCGCCGACCGGATCGACGCGCTCCTCGCCGCGGCGGCGGAGGCCGCGGGGCGGCCCGCCGAGGCGGCGGCCGCGCTGGAGCGGATCCCCGACGGTTCCCTCGTGTTCCCCGACGCGCGCCTCGGGCTCGCGCGCCTCCGCATCGCCGCAGGACAGCCGGCGGCGGCCGTGGCCGCCCTCTCCCCGGTGCTCGCGCTTCCGGCGCCGGGTGACCTCTCCCGTCCCGACCCGGCTTCGCGGGCACTGCTCGCCGCCGGGCGCGCGATGGCCCGGTCGGACCCTGCCGCGGCGCGCCGGTTCTTCCTCGACTGCTGGGCGCGCCATCCCCTGTCACCCGAGGCGCGCGACTGTCGCGCCGCCCTCGCGGCGCTGCCCGCTCCCCACGGGGAGCCGCCCGGGGACGAGGAGCAGCTGCGGCGTGCGGAGGGGCTCCTCGAGTGGAACCGCAACGATCTCGCGCTCGCCGAGGCGCGCCGGCTGGCCGACAGGTTGCCCTCAGGTTCGGCAGAGGCCTGCCGCGCCGCCTTCGTTCGCGGCAAGGCCCTTCGGAGGCTCCGCCAGTACGCGGCGGCCGAGAGCGAGCTCCGGACCGTCGACGGGACCTGCGCGGACCCGGTGCTCCGGGCGCGCGCCCTCTACCTGCTCGCCGTGGCCCGGGCCAACCTGAATCCGCGCGACGGCGTCGCCACCTACCTGCGGTTCGCGAAGGAATTCCCCGAGCATTCGCAGGCCGACGACGCACTCTACTTCGCCGCGGACCTCCTCTCCCGGGAGGGCAACCCGGGGGAGGCGCGCCGCGTCCTCGCGGACCTCGTCGCGAGGTATCCGCAGGGGGATTACCGGGCCGAGGCGCTGTTCCGGTCGGCCTGGCTGGCGCGGGCCGGCGGAGACCTCGACGGGGCCGCGGCCGCTCTCCGGCGCATGGAGGACGAGTTCCGCGACGTGGACCCCTACGAGCACGCGCGCGCGGCCTACTGGCGCGGCCGCGTTCTCGGCGAGCGGCGGCACCGCGGCGATCGGGAGGCCGCCCGCGCGACGTTCTCGGACCTCGTCGCCCGCTACCCGGCCGACTACTACGGCCTCCTCGCGCGCGCCCGCCTGGCGGAGGGCGGCGAGGTGCCGCCCGACGGGATCGCCATCGGCGCGTCCTCGGCGGGCGAATTCCGCTACCGGCCCGGGCCCCTCCTGGAGGATCGTCACTTCCGGGCGGCGCTGGTCCTGCTCCGCGCGGGCATGGCGCGCGAGGCGGCGGACGAGCTGAACGCCGTCGACCGCCGGCAGCTCGCGCCCTCGGGGGCGGACGGCGCGGAGCCGCTGCTCCTCCTCGGCGAGCTCCTCGACCGCGCCGGCGACGCCCGAGCCGCCCACGGCCTCCTTCGCTCGCAGGGGCGCCAGGTCCTGCGCCAGCCCCCGGAGGGGATGGGGCTGCGCGTATGGCAGGTGGCCTACCCCCCGGCGTGGCGGGACGAGGTCCTCCGGTGGGCGCCCAAGGCCGGCGTCCCCCCCGACCTCCTCCAGGCGATCATGCGAGAGGAGAGCGCGCTCGACCCCGCAGCCGTCTCGCCAGCCGGGGCGGTGGGCCTCACACAGCTCATGCAACCGACGGCCGCCGAGGTGGCGCGGCGCCTCCGGCTGCGCGTGCCGGATGCATCGGATCTGGCCGACCCGGCCCTCAACATCCGCCTCGGGGCAGTCCACGTGGGAGACCTCTTGCGCCGCTTCGCGGGCTCCGCCCCGCTCGCCGTCGCCGCCTACAACGCCGGGGACACCCCCGTGCGTGGCTGGTGGACGTCGCGGGCGTCCATGCCCCTCGACGAGTTCGTGGAGGAGATCCCGATTCAGGAGACCCGCGGCTACGTGAAGCGCGTGCTCCGCACCTACGCGGCCTACCGGTTCCTCTACGGGCGCCCGGGGGAGCGTCCCGTGCGCCTGCCCGAGCGACTGCCGCCGCCCCCCGCGTCGGCGCGAGCCGCGGCGTCGGCGCGGTGACGGCTCGGAGGCCGGGGGGCGTCGCCGCTGCGGCGTCGACCGTCCCGTGGTAGGGTCGCACCGATGCTCGACACCGCGGTCCTGGTTCTCAACCGGGTCTACCAGCCGGTCCACGTCACGTCGGTGCGCCGGGCCGTGTCGCTCCTCTACCAGGGCGTGGCGCGCGCCCTCGATGAGCAGTTCCAGCTCTTCGACTTCGAGAGCTGGGCCGCCATCGCCGCGGCCGCCCACCAGGACGCGATCCAGACGCCGAGCCGGCGCATTCGGGTGCCCCGCGTCATCGTGCTCGTCGCCTACGAGCACCTGCCCCGCTCGCGTGTCCGGTTCTCCCGCTTCAACGTCTACGCGCGCGACGACAGCACCTGCCAGTACTGCGGGCGGCGCCTGCCGAGGTCCGAGCTCAACCTCGACCACGTCGTGCCGCGCTCGCGGGGCGGAACCACGTCCTGGGAGAACGTCGTCTGCTCCTGTGTCGCCTGCAACCTGCGGAAGGGCGGGCGGACCCCGGACGAGGCGGGTATGCGGCTCACGCGAACGCCCTTCCGGCCGCGCTGGAGCGCGGTGTTTCGCAGCGCGTCGCGGCGGGCCTTCTATCGCCAGTGGATGCCCTTCCTCGGCCAAGTGGACGCCGCCTACTGGAACGTCGAGCTCCGCGACTAGGCGCGCATCCCCCGACAGGATGACCTGCTGTGCGGGAGGCCCCTACTTCCGGAGACGTGCCGCTGCGCCTTGGTGGGGGGCCGGGGGTGCACTATCATCGAGCGAGGATGGGCGAAGCCCCCACGCTCAAGCTCGTTGAAGGCCTGCCGCGGACCGAGGTCGCTTCGCGACCGCGGCAGCCCGTCCGCATGGGGACGCGGGCGCGCCGGGTGCTCGCGGTCGGGGGAGGGAAGGGGGGGATCGGCAAGAGCCTGATCTCGGCCAACCTGGGCATTGAGCTCGCGCGACGAGGCAGGCGAGTCGTGCTCGTGGACGCCGACCTGGGCGGTGCGAACCTGCACACCTGCCTGGGGATCGACCAGCCCCGCCGGACCCTCTCGGACTTCATCGACCACAGGCTCGAGAACATCGAGGAGGTGGCGGCCCCGACCGGAATCGCCAACCTCTCCCTGGTGTCGGGCGCCATGGACCAGCTCCAGGTGGCGAATCCGCGCTACGCCCAGAAGATGCGGCTGTTGCGCCAGGTTCAGACGATGGACGTCGACTACGCGATCCTCGACCTCGGGGCAGGAACGCACCTGAACACGCTCGACTTCTTCCTCGTCTCCGATCACGGGCTGCTCGTCCTCGTGCCCGAGCCGACCGCCATCGAGAACGCCTACCGGTTCGTGAAGGCTGCCTTCTGGCGCCGCCTACGGAACGTGGCGACGGTCTTCGGCTCCGAGCCCCTTCTCCGCCAGCTCATCCACGAGGGGCGCTTCCGCAGCCCCCTCGAGATCGTCCAGGCCATCGCCGAGCGGGACTCCGAGGTGGGGGAGCACCTCGCCCAGCAGATGCTCGCCTTCCGTCCGCGCCTGGTCGTGAACCAGGTGAGGACCGCGCAGGACGTCGAGATCGGCGGCGCGGTGGTCACGGCGTGGAGGCGCTACTTCGGGCTCCACATGGACTACCTCGGGGCCATCGACTACGAGGACGAGGTGTGGCGGACCGTCCGCGCCCGCCGGCCTCTGCTTCTCGAGCATCCCGGCTCGAGAGCGGCGCGGGCGTTCGGACAGATCGTCGACGGCCTACTCGCGCTGGACGCGGGCGTGGAGGCCAGTCGGTGAAGCGTCTCGTGGATCAGTCGTACTACGAGCTCCTGGAGATCCCGCGCTCGGCCGCTCGGGAAGAGGTCGAGCGCGCCTACGAGCGGGCGAAGGCCCTTTACGGTCCGGGTTCGCTTGTCGCGTACACTCTGCTCGCCCCGGAGGACGCCGAGATCCTCTCGCGCCGCATCGAGGAGGCGCGCACCGTGCTGCTCGACGAGGGGGCGCGCGCGAGCTACGACGCGCGCCTGCCCTCCGATGCCCCCGAGCCGAGGCCGGGCCGCGTCTCGGTGCCCGTGGTCGACCTCCGGGCGGAGCCGGGGATGGCGCGCCCCGCGGCCTCGGCGTCACCGGTCGCCGAGGCCGAGCTCGCCGCGGAAGCGGGGGCGTCGGCGCCCGCGGTACCGGAGGAGGGCGCGCCCTGGACGGGGGATCTCCTCCGTCGGGCCCGGGAGGGGCGTGGCCTGAGCGTGATGCAGATCTCCGAGCGCACGAAGGTCACTCGCCACCACATCGAGAACATCGAGCTCGACCGCTTCGAGAAGCTTCCCGCCGCCGTCTACCTTCGCGGGATCCTGATGAGCCTCGCGCGCGAGCTCCGCCTGGACAGCCAGCGGGTGGCCCGCTCCTACCTCGACCGGGTCGTGAGCAGCCAGAAGCCGGCGGGCAAGCACCGGTAGCGGCTGCGGCCCCTGCCCTTTTTTGACCGTCCGCGCGGCCAGGGCTAGCATCCGCACCATGCCGCTCATCGAGACCCCCGAGCAGGCGATCCGGCTGGCCCGGGCCATCTGCTCCGACGTCTCCCTCTACAACGAGGAGAAGATCGTTCGCTCGATCGAGCAGGACAACTTCTTCGACGCCCTCCACGAGGAGCTCGAAGAGGGGCGGGAGCTCTACCGCTCCCGGGTGGCCCCGTCGCTGTTCTCGCAGACGAACTTCTACGACCGGGCCATCGTCGACGTCATCCTGCGATCGAAGGGGCACGTGAAGTCGCGGATCTGGTAGCAGGGTGAACGAGGGCCTGGGAGGCGCGCTGGGCCAGCGGATCGAGATCCGGGTGGACCCGGCCGAGGCGGGGAACCGCCTCGACGTGGCGCTCGCGCGGCTCGCGCCCGCCCTGTCGCGTTCGCGGGTCCAGAAGCTCGTCGAGTCTTCCCGCGTCCTCGTCGACGGCCGGCCGGCCAAGCCCGCGACCCGCCTGCGGGGGGGTGAGCGGATAGAGGTCGCGCTCCCCGACCCGGAGCCGACGGATCTCGTCGCGCAGGACCTTCCCATCTCGGTGCTCTACGAGGACGGGGACCTGCTCGTCCTCGACAAGCGGGCCGGGATGGTCGTGCACCCGGCCCGCGGGGCGCCGCACTCCACCGTCCTGAACGCCCTCCTCCACAGGCTCGGGAGCGGGCCGGGCGAGCGGCTGGGCCTCGTCCACCGCCTCGACAAGGACACGTCGGGATGCCTCCTCGTCGCCCGCACAGAGGCGGCGCTCGCCTCGTTGCAGCAGCAGTTCAGGGGACGGACGGTCGAGAAGACGTACCTGGCCCTCTGCCACGGCTGCCTGGCCGACGAGGGCGTCATCGACACGGCCTACGGCCGCCACCCCCGAGACCGCACGCGATTCACCTCCCGGCTGCGCGCGGCTCGACGGGCGGTGACCCGTTTTCGCGCCGTCGCCCGGTTCGGCGCGCTCGCCACGCTCGCGGAGGTAGGGCTCGAGACCGGGCGGACCCACCAGATCCGCGTTCACCTCTCCGAGGCGGGCCATCCGCTGCTAGCCGACGCGACCTACGGCGGCGCCCGGCGCGAGGCCCGGCTCGCCGTGGAGCATCCGGTTCGGCGGGCGGCGGCTGCGATCGGGCGCCAGGCCCTCCACGCGTGGCGCCTCGCCTTCGATCACCCCCGCACCGGCCGCCGCCTGCGGGTCGAGGCACCCCTGCCGGCGGACCTCCTCGCGGCGCTCGCCGTCCTGGGGCTTCGGCCCCCGGCCGCACGCTCGGCCGGGAACCCCCCCGGCCGCGCCTGAGGGAGAGCGCAGGCGGCCCCCGGGCGGCCCACCGAGCGAGTCGCAGGCTCCTCGCGCCCCGTCCCGCAGGAGCGCGTGGTGCGGCCCGGGGAGCTTCTCCCCCGCGCGCCCGCTACGCCAGGTAGCCCGCGGCCTGGAGGGAGAACAGATGCGCGTACCGGCCGCCGCGCTCGAGGAGTTCGCGGTGAGAGCCGAGCTCCTCGAGGCGACCGGCGTGCAGCACCGCGATGCGATCGGCGATGCGCACCGTCGAGAACCGGTGGGAAATGACGATGGCGGTGCGCTCGGCGGCGAGCTCGCGGAAGCGCTGGAAGAGCTCGTGTTCGGCCTCGGCGTCGATGCTCGCGGTGGGCTCGTCGAGCACCAGGATCTCGGCGTCCCGCATGAACGCACGGGCGACCGCCAGCTTCTGCCACTGGCCGGCGGAGATCTCGTGGCCTGCCTCGAACCACCCTCCGAGCACGGTGTCGAAACCGCGCGGCAGCCCCTCGACGAGGGGAAGCGCGCCCGCGCGGCGCGCCGCCTCCGCGACGAGGGTGCGGTCCTCGAGGCGCTCCGGGTTCCCGAGCCCGATGTTCTCCGCGGCCGTGAATTGGTAGCGCACGAAGTCCTGGAATACGGCGCCGATCCGGCCGCGGAGGTCGTGCGGGTCGAGATCCCGGATGTCGACTCCCCCGTACAGGATCCGGCCGCGTGTCGGGTCGTAGAGGCGCAGGAGGAGCTTCACGAGCGTGCTCTTGCCGGCGCCGTTCTCGCCCACGACCCCGAGCTTCTCGCCTGGCGCGAGGCGCAGGGTGAAGCCCTCGAGCGCCCATTCGGTCCGCCCGGGGTAGCGGAAGGAGACGTCCTCGAAGACCACCTCGGGGGGGTGGCCGCGCGCCAGCCTCACCGGCGGCGCGACCCGGGGGGCCTCGCCGAGCGTCGGGATCGCGAGGTAGCTGAACAGGTTCGACATGTAGAGCGAGTCCTCGTACATCGCCCCCACGGAGGAGAGGATCCCCTGGAACGCCGTCTGCCCCTGGCGGAAGACGACGAGGTAGAGGGTCATGTCGCCGACCGTGATCTCCGCCCGGGCCGCCCGCGCGGCGACGAGCAGGTACATGCCGTAGAAGGCCAGGAGCGAGAGGAGCCCGAAGGCGGTTCCGTACGAGACGCGGCGGAGCGCGAGGCGCCGGTCCTCGTCGAAGAACTTCAGGAAGAGCGAGCGGTAGCGCGCCAGCACGAGCGGCCCCAGGTCGAAGAGCTTCACCTCCTTCACGTGGCTGTCGCGCGTGAGGATCCACTCCAGGTAGTTGAGCCGCCGACCCTCCGGGGCGCGCCAGGTGTTCACCCGGAACGACTCGGCAGAGAGCCGCGCCTCGGCGACGAAGGCCGGGATGGAAGCCGCGACGATGACGACGACGCTCCAGGGGGAAAGGCGCCAGAGGAGCGCCGAGAGCGCGGCGATGGTGACCGCGTTCTGGGCCACCGAGAACACCTGGACGACGAGCGACAGGGGCCGGGACGACGCCTCGCGGCGCGCGTTCTGCATCTTGTCGTACACGCTCGCGTCCTCGAAGTGGCGGAGCTCGAGAGCCAGGGCCTTCTCCAGGATGGCCTCGTTGATCCGGTTGCCGAGGCGGGTGCGGAGGAGTTCCCGGAGGAGCGAGAGCATGCGGGCGGCGACGAGGTTCGCCGCCACGAGTCCGAGCTCGAGAAGGACGAGCTCGTAGACGCGACGCCGGTCCGCGGCCGCTCCGGTGCGCGCGGCGGCCACCACGCCGTCGACGATCAGCTTCCCCACCCAGGCGAGCGCCGCGGGCAGGAGCGCCGCGACGGCCGTGAGGGCGGCGATGGCGACGGTGCCCGTCCGGTCGGCCTCCCAGACCATCCGCAGGGTCCCCGGGACCTGGCCGAACACGTCCGCGAGGGCGCGGACGCGGGAGCGCAGGTTTCTTGCGACCGGCGGTGGGATCGTCGAAGGATGGGGTGGCGGCAAGGCTTCGGGCTAGATAACGTTGACTCGCCCGGACTGCCACGGAGCGCACAGGGTCGAGATGCCCATTCCAGAGCCGAAGAGCGACGCCACCGCATCCACGCCCGCCTCGGACTGGTCGATCGAGAAGGCCATCCAGTACTACAACGTGGCCGGCTGGGGTGCCGGCTTCTTCTCGGTGAACGAGAAGGGGCACATGGCGGTCCTGCCGCACGGCCACCCGGGTCCCACCATCGACCTGATGGACGTGGTGGAGGACATCCAGGAGCGCGGCATCGGATTCCCGGTCGTGATCCGCTTCATCGACGTCCTGCGGGCGCGGGTGCGGATCCTGAACGAGACCTTCGCGAAGGCCACCGCCGAGCTGAACTACGGGGGGCGCTACTTCGGCGTCTACCCGATCAAGGTGAACCAGATGCGCGAGGTCGTCGAGGAGATTCTCGACGCCGGCGCGCCCTACCACCACGGACTCGAGGCCGGCTCCAAGGCCGAGCTCATGGTGGTGCTGGGCTACAACACCGACCCCGAGGCGCTCACCGTCTGCAACGGATACAAGGACGAGGAGTACCTTCGCCTGGCGCTCCTCGGCCGGAAGCTCGGGCGCAAGGTGGTCGTCGTCATCGAGAAGCTCTCCGAGCTCCCCGCGCTGCTCAAGCTCGCGGACGAGATGTCGGTCGAGCCCTGGATCGGCCTTCGCTCCAAGCTCTCCACGCGCGGGACCGGCAAGTGGGAGTCGTCCTCCGGTGACTTCGCGAAGTTCGGCCTGACGACCCCGGAGATGATCGAGGCGGTCCGTATCCTGAAGGCGGCCAAGAAGGAGCACTGCGCGAAGCTCTTCCACTTCCACGTCGGCAGCCAGCTCACCGAGATCCGGGTGGTGAAGGACGCGGTGAACGAGGGCGCCCGGCTGTACGCGAAGCTCCGGAAGATGGGGCTCGGAATCGAGTACTTCGACGTCGGCGGCGGGCTCGGGGTGGACTACGTCGGAACGCGCACCAACGAGTATTCCTCGTCGATGAACTACTCGCTCGAGGAGTACGCAGCGGACCTCGTCTACAACACCCAGCGCATCTGCGTGAACGAGGGGGTACCCGAGCCTCACATCGTCTCGGAGTCGGGCCGCGCGTTGGTGGCGCACCACTCCTGCATCATCATGAACGTCTTCGGCAGCATCGAGATCGGCTCGCGCGCCGAGCTCGAGCAGGCCTCCCACGTCCTCGCCGGCGAGCACAAGGTGGTGCGGGAGATGCGCGAGATCGTGGCCTCGCTCACGCCGCGCAACAAGGCGGAGGTCTACCACGACGCGGTTGCGAAGAAGGAGGAGGCCCTGCAGATGTTCAAGCTCGGCATCCTCGGCCTCGAGGAGCGGGCCACCGTGGAGTCGCTCTTCTGGAAACTCGCGCGAAGCCTCGTCGCGCTGAACCGGGGCAAGAAGAGACTGCCGCGCGACACGCGCGACCTGGGCGACAAGATCGCCGACCAGTACCTCGCCAACTTCTCGCTCTTCCAGAGCGCCCCGGACCACTGGGCGTTCGACCAGCTGTTCCCCATCGTCCCGCTGCACCGGCTGGCCGAGGCCCCCACGCGCGACTGCACCATCGTCGACATCACCTGCGACTCGGACGGCAAGATCGACCGGTTCATCGAGGGAGACGGCGTCGACGAGACCCTGTCGCTCCACGCGCTGGCGCCCGGGCAGCCCTACTACCTCGGCATGTTCATGAATGGCGCCTACCAGGACGTGATGGGCGACATGCACAACCTGTTCGGTCGGGTGAACGAGGTCCACGTCTACGTCGACGACGACGACCCGGAGGATTTCTACCTGGGCGAGATCATCCGCGGCGACCAGGTGGACAAGGTTCTGCAGACCCTTCTCTACGAGCCGAACGACCTCGTTCGCAGGGTGAAGACGGCGCTCGACGCCCGGATGAAGGACGGCTCGCTGCGCCCGAAGGAGGGCGTGGGCCTCGTGCAGTTCTACGAGGGCGTGATGCACGGATACACCTACCTCCACGGCATGCACGTGGAGCAGGTGGAGCGGGGGGCACCACCGGAGGCGATTGCACCTCCCGCACCGCCCCCCGCCGCCGACGATGGCGCGCGCCTGGCCGAGGCCAGGAGCACGGGCGCGCCGGCCGACGCCGCCGCCCCGCCCGCGGGTGCGACCACCTAGGAGGGCAGTGCCGCCCCTGGCCGGGCGGGTGGCGTCGGTTCGGGTCCGCGCCCGGTGGCGGGGTGCGCCGCCCCGGTCTCGCCGGCGCGGTCGAGCGCGATCTTGAAGAGCACGGGGCCAGCCATCTCGTTCAGCGCGACGGCCGCGACCGCGAGGGCGCCGAACTGCGGACCGAAGGCCGGGAACTCGCCCGCGATCTTCGACGCGATGCCGAGCGAGAGCCCCGCCTGTGGGACGAGCGGGGCCCATCCCCAGCGCCGAAGGGCCGGCGAGTCCGCCGCGAACCTTCCCGAGAGGCGGGAGCCGACCAGGGCCGTACCGGCTCGAGCCGCGAACAAGAGGACCGCCGCGAGCCAGAGGCGGCCGACGAGCGGAAGGTCGAGATGGGCGCCCGCCGTTGCGAAGAAGATGACGTACACCACCTCGCCGGTTCGCTCCACGGAGTGGAGCAACCGGTCCCCCTGCCGCGAGAGGTTCTGGACCACGAAGCCGGCGGTGAGGAACGTGAGGAGCCACTCGAAGTGCAGGTAGGAGATGACCTCCACGAGCACGAGACCGATGACGAGCAGGACGAGCAGGATCTGGCGCCCCACGAAGCGGAGGTAGGCGGCGAGCGCGAGACCCAGCGTCGTGCCGATGGCGATGGAGCCCAAGATCTCGTGCCCGAGCTCCAGGAACGCGGCGAGCGACACGGTCGCCGTCGGGTCGAGGAGCGGACGGACCGTCGTGACGACGAGGGCCATGAGGACCACGACCACCACGTCGGAGGTCATGACGAAGCCGACCGCGAAGTCGGTGAGCGGCCCCTGCGGGCGCGTCTGCGACAGGATGCCCATCACCGCGCTCGGGCTGCGGGTGATGGCGACGACGCCCCAGAGCAGTGCGACCGCGAGGAGGGGCGCCCAGTCCATCTCGCGCGCGAAAGGGATGATGGGGCGAGCCAGGACGAAGACGAGCGGCACGAGGACGAGCGCGAGCCCGTTCTGCACGAGCGTGGCGACGCCGAGGCTCCTCAGGCCGCGCCGGAGCGAGTCCAGGCGGAGCTCTGCGCCGCCGGCGAGTGCGATGAGCGAGAGGGCCAGGGAATTCACGACGGAAAGGTCCGCGACGGTGTCGTGGTCGACGGCGTGCAGGACGTAGGGACCGACGACGATGCCTGCGAGGAGGTAGCCCGTCAGGTGCGGCAGCCTCAGGACCTCGAGGAGGTTGCTCGCGAGGGTGCCCGCGAGAAGGAAGAACCCCACCGCCGCGATGTCGCGCCCACCGCGCTGCCAGGCCACCGGAACCGCCGGCGACAGGCGGGCGACCGCGAGCATGATCCCGAGCAGGGCCGCGAGGGCGGCGGCCTCGGCGAGGCGCTCCAAGGGGGTCTTCGGCCTGGAGTGGCCGCTCACGGGATCACCTCGGCGGCGCTCTCCCCGGCGGCCGCCGGGGGGGACGCCGGAAGCTCGCCGGCCCGACGCAGTGCGCGACGAAGGGCGGGGGGGCCGATGAACTCGCCGGCGACGGCAGCGGCGGCGGCGGCGAGGACGATGAGCTCGCCGGCGGGGCCGGGATAGCGGATCCGGAAGGCGGTCGCGACCGTCACCTGGAGGGGGCCGGCCGCGGCGAGCGCCAGGCCGAGGGCCGGGCCCTCGCGCCGGGCCGCCGGCGCGGCGAGGGAGACGAGGAACCCCCCGGCGAGGCTGCCGGCGATGCGGGCCGCGAGCGCGGCCCCCGTCGCCCAGAGAACGGCGACGCCGGGAAGCGAGACGCGGGCGCCGGCGATGAAGAGGAGCGGGAAGACGATGGCTCCCTCCAGCTCGGCGGGCAGCTGGCGAATCGCCCCGCGGAGCGGCGAGGCGAGCGCCGCGAAGAGGCCCAGCGAGAAGAGGGCCGCCACCGTCGAGACATCGAGCTGCTCGGCGACGCCGGTCGCGAAGAGGGAGACGCCGAAGAGCAGCGCCCAGAGCCAAGGCTTGCGCATCTCGCGCCCGAGGAGGAGGGCGGTGAGGAGGCCGAGCAGCGCACCGAGGCCAATGCCGGCACCGGGCATCGCCGCGACGCCTCGCGACCTGTCGGCTCCGATGATCGCCTCGGCCGCGAGAACCGGGACGATCGCCCCCGCCTGGGAGACGTCCCCGACGAGCTCCGTGAGCGCGCCGCGTGCCCCGAGCCGGCTCACTGCCCAGGCGACCGCGCGGTGGGTGGTACCGGAGAGGACCGCTCCCGTGCCGAGCGCCGCGACGAGCCGGTCGTGGGCCCCGGGGACCACCGCCGAGGCCCCGGGAAACCGGGCGAGGACGATCCACGTCGTGGCGGCCACCGCCGCCCCGGGGAGGAGCGCCACCGAGGCGCCGAGCACGATCCGCCCCGGCGGCACGCGGCGCGCGCCGTCGGTCCCGTAGGTCAGCCCGGCGAGGAGCGCCACCCAGCCGATGGCGACGATCGCCACGGGCGTGAGGGTCGCGATGTCCTGGCCCCCGAGGGTGCCGAGCGCCGCCGGGCCGAGGAGGTAGCCGAGGACGAGCCACTCGGAGCCCGAGGGGAGCCCACCCGAGCGGGTCCCACGACCCCCGACGAGGAAGCCCCCGAGGTAGGCAATGACGAGGAGGAAGAAGAGCAGGTGGAGCGTGCTCACGGCGCTCCCGGAGCGAGGTCCCGTCCGCGCCTCCCGAGGCGCACCCCGGAGGCCCGCACCGCGTCCGCGAGCCGCAGCGGGAGGTCGGGGCGGGATCCGGAAACGCGGTACACGGCCGCGTCCGCATCGATGCGCAGGAGCTCGGCCCGCGCCGTCGGGCCACCGGCCTCGACGACGAGCGCGTGCACGCGGGCCGGATCCTCGGCCGGGTCGATTGCCAGCTCGAACGAGGGCGGGGCGCCCTCCGGCACGAGCCGCGTGGGAGCGAGCAGGGTGGCGAGGTGCGGAACGAGAACGCGCGCCCCGCCCGCGTCCTCGATCTCGACGTGGAGGAGGTCCACGCCCCGGACCACTCCGGTCCGGCCCGCGATCTCCGCCCGGTGGCCCGTCCGGTAGGTTCGGCGCAGGAGCCGCGGGAGCCCGGCGGCGACGTTGGCCATGGCCGGGGCCGCCCCGAGCGCCACCACCGCCAGGGCTGCGGTTCCGAACTGGGCAAGCGTCCCCTGCTCGCTGCCGGTGAGCACGGGTGCCGCGAAGACCGCGGCGAGGACGACGAGGGCGACCCGGAGGAGCTCTCCGACGGGCACGGCGATGTCCGGAGGCAGCCACGCCACGTGGGTGCCCCCGTCGGCCACGCTCTGGAAGAAGAGGCGGAGCGCTCGGAGCGCGAGCCAGAGCGCCGTGCCGGCGATGAGGGCGCCGAGGAGCGCCGGGAGCGAGCTGCCGAGCCGCGACACCAGGCTCGTCGCGGGACCGAGGACCAGCCGGCCCAGCGTGAGGCCGGCGCCGCGGGTGACCGGGAAGAGCGAGAGGCCGAAGACGAGCCAGGCGTAGCCGATGGCGAGCTGCAGCAGGTAACGGCCGATCCGGAGGACGATCCCGAGGGCGCCCGCCATCGCGTCGGAGCTGACGAGCTCGACGCGGTGCAGCGTCAGCGCCGGCACGCGGCCCGGGCGCTTCCTCATCCACGCACCGGCGCGCCTCTCGAGCTCGGCGATCTTTCCGAGGAGGAGGAAGGTGACGAGACCCGAAAAGACGAGGAGCGAGAAGTCGAACACCCACGCCGAGAGTCGGGCGCGGCGCCGCTCGGCCTGCAGCGCGCGGTCGATCCTCGAGGCGTGGGCCTGGGCGAGCGCCTCCAGGCTCGCGGCCCGCTCGGCCGCGACGTCCTCGGGGCCGACCTCCAGCACGGCGAGGCGCCCCACGTGGACGGAAGCCGTGTCGCCGATGATCTCCACCCTCGCGACCGCGGTCGGGCTGTCCTCCGATGCCTGCTCGAGCGCCCGGCTCGCGGCGCGCGCGCGCGCTGCGAGGGACTCCCCGGCCCGTCCTACGCGGAGGACGAGCACCTGCTCGTCTCGGAGCCGCACGAGGCCCCCGCCGGCCTCTTCCGGGGGCGCTGCCCCGGCACGCACGCACACGGCGAGGAAGGCGGCGACGGACGCCGCTCGGGCCAGCTCCCGAAGCCGCTCCTGGCGGGCCTTCAGAGCCACGCCGCACAGGGTTAGCGAGCGTTGCCCGTCCGTCAAGCCTCCCAATCGTCCCATCGGGGGCCGTGTGGTGCCTCCGCGGCGCCCGCGACCGGGAAGGCCGGAGGCGAGAGTCCGGAACGTGGTACGCGGGACGACCTTGGGTTAGTGTGCGCCGTCGGAGGGTTCATGACAGCGCTCCCGGTCCTGGCCTCGATGCTGCTGGCAGCGGAGCCCGTGGCCTTCGTCATCTGCGCTCCTGGCTACCCGGGCTCGACGGCCGAGGCGCAAGCCTCGATGGACGCGTTCGCGGCTGCGCTGACCGCCCGGGCGGGCTGGCCGGCCGGCTCGCTCGTCGGCGCCTACTACGAGTCCGAAAAGGCCGGAGCGGAGCGCCTCGCGAGGCCGGACGCGGTGGTGGGGATGTTCACCTTGCCCTTCTTCCTCGAGGAGGCGGGCCGGGCGAAGCTCCAGCCCCGGCTCGCTGCCGTCCAGGCGGGCTCGGAAGCGGACGAGGTGTGGAGCCTCGTCGCCAAGAAGGGGCGCGTGACCGGCCCCGGATCCCTCGCCGGCTGGAAGCTCGTGTCGATCGCGGGCTACGCGCCGGCGTTCGTCCGCGGGGTGGCGCTCGGGGCCTGGGGGAAGCTGCCCGCCACCACGGAGATCGTCCAGAGTTCCCAGGTCCTCTCCTGGCTCCGCAAGGCGGCGGCCGGGGACAACGTGGCGCTCCTGCTCGACGGCATGCAGGGCAAGGCCCTCGGCACGCTTCCCTTCGCGCCGGAGCTCGAGGTGGTGGCCCGGTCGGCGCCCGTGCCGGGCGGCGTGGTCGCCACGGTCGGCAAGCGCCTGCCCCCCGAGCGCTGGGCGGCCCTCGAGAAGGCCCTTCGCTCGCTTCGCGAGTCACCGGAGGGGGCTGCGGCCCTCGACGGGATCCGCCTCGAGGCCTTCGTTCCGATGGACGACGCGGCGCTGGCGGCCGCCCGGAAGAGCTACGGGGCGGCCGAGCGGTGAGGCAGGCCGGCCGAATACCGGCGGGGCTCCTCCTCGCCGTGGCGGGGTGCGCGTCGGCCCTGAAGGAGCCTCCGCCCGTGGCGGCGCTCGCCCCGACGGAGGTCACGCCCGGGTCGGCCGCCGAGCTACTCGCTCAGGGCGCGGCGGAGTATGCGAAGCGGCCCGACGAGGCGGCCGTGAGGAAGGCGGACTCCCTCTGCCTGGAGGCGGCAGCGGCGGACGACGCAGATGTTCAGGGGCTGATCTGCTCGATCCGCGCAAAAGCCTGGCTCATCGAGCACACGAAGGACCGCGGCGCCCGGACGGACCTCGCGGTGAGCGCGGTTCAGGCGGGCCAGTGGTGCCGGAGGCGTGCCCCCGACAGCGCCGCGTGCCGGTACTTCCTCGGCGTGGCACTCGGGCTCCAGGCCCGGGAGAAGTACAGCTCGGCGCGGGATGCGCTCGACCGCATGGTGAAGCTCCTCAAAGAGGCCAACGCCGCGGACCCGGACCTCGATTCCGGAGGCCCCGCGCGCGTGCTCGCCCTGTTCTACGCGCGGGCGCCCCCCTGGCCCGGGCCGGGAGACGCGGATGCGGCTCTCCGCTGGGCGCGGAAGGCCGTGGAGCAGATCCCGGGGTACCCGCCGAACGAGCTCGCCCTCGCCGAGGCGCTCGACAAGGTCGGCCAGCAGGCCGAATCGCTCGCCGCCTACGGGCGGGCGCTCGAGCTCTCGGAAGCGGCCCGCGCGAGCGGCGACCCGGATGCGCCCGCGTGGGTCGCCCAGGCGCGGGCCGGGCTCGCGAAGTAGGGATTGCCGGTGGACGCCGCGGAAGCAGTGGCGGACGGGCTCGCGGGGCCAGGCTGGGCGCTCTCGCAGTGCCTCTTCCCGGCGGACGTGGCGGCGGGGCTTGCCGCGGAGGCGCGCCAGCTCGCCGCCGAGGGGCGCTTCCGGCCGGCCGGCGTGGGGCACGGACGCGGCCACGCGGTCCGAGAAGGCATTCGAGCTGACTCGATCCTGTGGCTCGACGAGGACGAGCCCACACCGGCCCAGTCCAGGTACTGGCAGTGCATCGAGGTACTCCGGCGCGCGCTGAACCGCTTGCTCTTCCTCGGGCTCGAGGGGTTCGAGGGCCACCTCGCGGCCTATCCGACCGGGGGCTTCTACGCGAAGCACCTCGACCGCTTCTCGGACGCCGACGAGCGAGCCATCTCGGTGGTCCTCTTCCTGAACCGCGGGTGGCGTCCGGAGGACGGGGGCGCCCTGCGCCTCCACCTCGAGGACGGGGCCAAGGACATCGCCCCGGAGCTCGGGACCGCGGCAGTGTTCCGCAGCGACCTCGTCTGGCACGAGGTCCTGCCCGCGGCCGCGACCCGGCTTTCCGCCACCGGCTGGTATCGCAGGCGGCCGATCCACTAGGACGACCGCTGCTCGCAGGCGGCCGCCCTTTCCGGTATAGAGCGGCCTCGCGACCGGAGGCGACGCCATAGGAACGCAAACCACCTTCTGCCGCATCTGCGAGGCGCTCTGCGGCCTCGAGGTGGAGGCCGACCGAGGCCGCGTCGTCGCCATCCGCGGCGATTCCGCGCACGTCGCGACCGGCGGCTTCAGCTGCCCGAAGGGGCTCCACCAGCACGAGATCTACGCGTCCGCGGACCGCCTGCTCCACCCGGAGAGGCGGACGCAGACCGGCTGGGAGCGCGTGAGCTGGGAGGGTGCCATCTCCGCCATCGGGACCAAGGTGGCGCAGCTCCGCAGGGACCACGGACCGCACAGCATCGCGATGTACGTGGGAACGGCTGCCGGATTTGGGGTCCTGCACCCGGTTTTCGCGCAGGGGTTCGTGACCGGCCTGGGTTCGAAATCGATGTACTCCTCGGCCTCCCAGGACTGCGCGAACAAGTTCGCGGTGGCTCGGGAGATGTACGGCTTTCCCTTCACGCAGCCCTTCCCGGACCTGGAGCGTACCCGGTGCCTCATCGTGGTGGGGGCGAACCCCGTCATCTCCAAGTGGAGCTTCCTGCAGGTCCCGAACCCCGGGAAGACGCTGCGGGACATGGAGGCGAGAGGAGCCCGGATCTTCGTCGTCGATCCGCGCCGGACCGAAACCGCCCGCGCGGCCGGCGAGCACGTGTTCATCCGCCCCGACACGGACGTCTTCTTCTACCTGTCCTTCCTCCGGGAGCTCATCGCTCGCGGGGCGGTCGACGAGGAGCGGGTGCGGCGCCACACGCGCGGATTCGAGGAGGTTCGCGCCCTCTGCGAGGCCTGGAGCCCGGAGCGCACCGCGGAGGTGACGCGCGTCTCGCCCGCGAAGCTGCGGGAGATGGTCGCCGCCTACGCGGAAGCGGACGGCGCGGCCCTCTACAGCTCCACCGGCGTGAACATGGGCAGGAACGGTTCGCTCGCGTTCTGGCTCCAGGAGACGATCAACGCGGTGTCGGGGAACCTCGACCGGCAGGGCGGAACGCTCGTCGGGAGGGGCATCATCGACTTCCCGGCCTTCGGCAAGAGGACCGGGACGCTCCTGCGCACGGACCGGTCTCGGATCGGAGACTTCGCGTCGGTGAACGACGGATTCCCGGGTGGCTTGCTCGCGGACGAGATCCTCACCCCCGGGGAGAACCAGGTGCGTGCCCTGTTCGTGACCGGGGGCAACCCGCTCATCACCATGCCGAACGCGTCGCGGCTCCGGGAGGCCTTGGGACAGCTCGAGCTCCTCGTCACCCTCGACCTCTTCAAGAACGAGACCGGCTCGCTCGCACACTACGTCCTCCCGTGCACGTCGCCGCTCGAGCGGCCGGACCTCCCGTTCATCTTCCCCCTCATGCTGGGGCTCCAGGCGAAGCCCTACCTCCAGGCGACCCGAGCCATCCTCCCGGCGCCGGGCGAGGTCCGCGACGAGGCGACCATCTACCTCGACCTTTGCCGGGCGAGCGGGGTGGCGTTCTTCGGGTCGCGGGTCGCTCAGAGGATCCTCGAGGCGCTGCGCGCCGTGGCCGGGTGGGTGAGGCGTCGCGGCCGGCAGGCCGCGGTTCCCCAGGAACTCCTGCTGTCGCTCCTGCTTCGCGCCTGCCGGCAGCGATCGTTCCGCAGCCTCCTGCGGCACCCTCACGGGGTCCTGCGCCCCCCGCACCGGGGCGCCGATTTCCTGCCGGGGAGGGTCCTCACCGAGCACGGCCGCATCGAGCTCGCCTCGACGAGGCTGGTGGAGCAGGCGGCGAAGCTCGACGGGGACTTCGAGCGGGAGCGGGCGGAGAGGGACCGGTTGAAGCTCATCACCCGGCGCGCGCTCGGGACGCACAACTCCTGGACCCACAACCTCCCGGTCTTTGCCGCTCCAGGCACGAACCACCTCTACGTTCACCCCGACGATGCGGCTCGGCTGGGCCTCCGCGAAGGGGAGGCCGCGGACGTCGCGAGCGAGGTGGCCACGGTCCGCGTTCCGGTGAAGCTGCTTTCCGACCTCATGCCGGGGACGGTGGCGCTTCCCCACGGCTGGGGCCACCAGCACGCGGCGGGACTCTCCGTGGCCTCCCGGGTGGCAGGCGTGAACGCAAACCTGCTCGCGGCCGACGGGCCGGCGCGGCTCGAGCGCCTGTCCGGCATGGCCCACCTGACGGGCATTTCGGTCGAGGTCCGGCCCGCCGCCGGGCCCATCGACCCGACGAGCTGGTCGGGTCGGCCGGCCGGGGAGACGGGCGCAGCGGGTTCGGCCGCCTGCGGGGCATCGGCGCAGCGTGTCAAGGGCTAGGCATGTCACAAGAGGGTATTTGTTGCAGTTTCGGCAAGGTAGCCGTCACGGATTGGGGTATAGGAAATCCCGATCGGTAACCAACGACCCGGGGTGGCGAACGGGCCGGCCCCCGAGAACGGAGAGGGACTCGATGAGAAAGCTGATTTTTGGTTTGGCCACAGCCGCGATCGCCTTCTCGGTGCGGGCTCAGGCGCCCCAGGCGGCGACGGGCGACTACCAGCTGAATCCGAACACGAAGTACAACCTCCTCGCGCTCCAGCGGACGGAAAGCGGAGTCGTGACCGGCGCCGTCGAGAGCATCGACGTCGCGAACCGCGCGGCGGTCATCAAGGGGCAGTCCGGCACGCGCTACGGCGTCCGCGCCGGCAAGAACGTCCAGAACTTCGAGCAGATCCACGTGGACGACGTCATCACGGCTGACTACTACCGCCGTGCGACGTTCTGGGTGGCGAAGCCCGCGGACGCGACCAAGCCCAAGATCGTCGAGGCGCTCGTGGTCGGTGCGCAGCCGAAGAACGTCGCCGAGGCCGCCGAGGTCAAGGCGACCGGCAGCGCCACGGTCGAGTCGGTCGACCAGGCCGCCGGCACCGTGACGTTCAAGGGCGCCGAGGGGCGGGTCTACCCGGTGAAGGTGAGCAACCCGCTCGTCCTCGCGGGGCTCAAGCCCGGCCAGACGGTGGACTACGACCTCGTCGAGGCCGCCGCCACGGACATCCAGGTGTTCCCGAAGCCGCCTCCTCCGCCTCCCCCGCCTCCTCCGCCGGTCGAGCACCCCCGCGCGAAGCTCGTCGCGAAGACCATCGAGATCACCGAGCAGGTGTTCTTCGACTCGAACAAGGCCACGATCCAGCCGAAGTCCTTCGGGCTCCTCGACGACGTGGCGGCGGTGATGAAGGAGAACCCGAACCTGAAGTTCCGGGTCGAGGGCAACACCAGCAAGGACCCGGACTCGGTGAAGCGCGGAAAGGCCGGCTACGAGTTCAACATGAAGCTCTCCCAGGAGCGCGCCGACTCGGTGAAGAAGTACCTCGTCGACAAGGGCGTGAACCCCGCGTCGCTCGAGACGATCGGCTACGGCTGGAACCGCCCGATCGTGCCGAACACCACGGCCGCCGTCCGGGCGAAGAACCGCCGCGTCGACTTCGTCGTGATCCAGTAGCTAACGGGCGGCCGCACCGGCCGGATCCCTGAGGGCGTCATCCCGCGAGGGCGCGGGGTGACGCCCTTCTTCTTTGGGACACACGATCGCGGTACGTGAAAAATGCTCCACGAACCCGGGATCGTTGGCAATTCCCAGAGCCAAGGGAACCCCGCCAGGGACCGCGGGAGTGTTTGACGCTCGCCGATATCTGCTGATTTCTTACACGCCGCGAGTTGCCGCCGTCGGGGGAATGGGCGCCAACGCGGCGCCCTCGTCGCCATGGGTACTTTCGTCACGCTTCGTAAAGTCGCCGCGGTCGCCATCGCGATCGCCCCTCTTGCCGGGCAGGCGCGCGGCCCGGGCTGCAGGCTGCCCGTCACGATCGGCCCGGCGGCGCTCGAGGCCGGGACCGTTCAGGCTCAGGTTCGGGTGGAGACCGACGGTGCCGTGCCCCGCCTCGTCGCGAGCAGCGGCCAGATTCGCAACTTGCGGCCGGAGGGCACGAGCGCCTACGTCGCGGACTACTTCCCCGCGAACCCGGCGGACCCGAAGGTCGCGCTGATCGCCGCCGGACTCGAGAACGGCGCCTGCGGATTCACGGCGATCCGGGTGGCCGGTCGGACGGCCACTCGCGCGGCGGGGCCGGTCGCGCTGCTGCTGCGGCCGAACGTCGTCCCCGCGGACCAGGAGGTCGACGTCACCGTTCTCGTGTTTGCGCTCGACGAGAGCGGCAGGCCCTGGCCCGGGAGGGCCCCGGCCCTCGCGGTCAGCAACGGCACCATCTCCAAGCCGGAATCCGCCGGCGCCGGTGCCTGGAGCGCCCGGTGGAGGGTCGTGCCGCAGGAGGGGAGGGCGGCGACGGTGGCGGCGTCGCTCCCCGAGGGGGCGACCTTCACCGCCTCCCTGGACCGGCAGGCGGGGCCGGTCGCCGCGCTTCGCATCGAGTTCGACCGGCCCACCGCGGCGCCGGGAGACCCGCGTCCCGTCACGGTCACGGTACTGGCGCGGGACTCGGCGGGAAACCTGACCGACGCGGAGGTCTCCCTCGAGTCGGACCTCGGGGGCCTCGGAGACCTCGCGCGGACCGAGCAGGGCATCTACCGCGCGCCGCTCCTCGTCGCTCCGGCCCTGCGAGGGGACCGGGCCATCACGCTGGAGGCGCGCGCCGGTGCCATCTCGGAGCAGGCGGTGCTCGTCCTCGCGGCGGGCGCCGCGGAGGCCATCTCGATCATCGCGCCCGAATCGGTACCGTCCGACGGGCGGGCGGTCCGGCAGATCACGGTCGAGGTCGCCGACGCCTTCGGGAACCCGGTCGAGGACGAGAAGCTGACCGTGGAGTCGAAGCTGGGCGAGGAGGTGGGCCAGCCGGTGCGCGTGGCGCCCGGCCGGTGGATCGCCTCTTACAAGGCGAGGTGGTCCCAGCAGGACGAGGACGACGTCGTCACGGTGCGCGCCGGGGCGATCACGGCCACGAAGCGGATCGCGCTCGTCGGTCCGACCCCGCGCTTCAGCTTCGCCCCGAAGGTCGGGGCGGTCCTCCAGTCGGGTGCGGTCGCCTTCTGCCCGTCGTTCGACGCGGCCGCATGGACTCGGCTCGGGTCCGAGCAGGTGGGTCTCTCGTTGGAGGTCAGCTGGTGGGAGCTGTCGAACACCGGCCAGACGTCGACCTCGAGCGGGACCTTCGACTACACGAACTCGCGCAACTACGTGCCCCTGGTCCTCAACCTCGCCTGGCGGCGCCCGATCGGCTCTTCGACCATCCTCTGGGCGCGCCTGGGCGGCGGCGGGGCGTGGGTGCAGGCGACCTCCAGCGTGAGCGGGCAACCCTCCGTGGCGCAGTCGGGCTGGGCGCCGACCGCCAGCGCCGCGTTGGCTTTCGGCGCGCGCGTGTGGGGTGGCTTCCCGTTCCTCGAGGTGCGCGTGGGCTGGGTCGGCAATCCCAACCTCGCCAACCTGAACGGTTCGGTGGTTCCCATCTTCCTCTTCGCGGGGTACCGATTCGATGCGGGCTAGGATCCTCGTAGCGCTGAGCGCCTCGGCGCTCTTCTTCGCCGGTTGCAAGACCTCGGACGCTCCGACGCCGGAGATCACGTCGGTCACGCCGTCGGCCGCGTACTTCGCGAACGTCACGCAGATCGTCATCCGCGGCAGCGGGTTCCTCGCCAAGTCCACGCAGCCCGCGAGTGGCGGGACCCCGACGATCGACACGACGTCGAAGGTGTGGATCGCAGGCGTCCAGCTCGCCAGCGTCGCGTGGGTGAGCGAGACGGAGATCAAGGCCACGGTGCCCGCGAACCTCCCTCCGGGGGCACAGGACATCGTCGTCCAGAACGCCTATGGTCAGAGCGGCACCCTCGCGAAGGGCTTCACGGTCGCGACCGCGCCGGGCGCCTCCCTGAGCATCGCGACCGCAGCCGCCCCCACGATCACTTCCGTGGGGGAGCCCTTCACGCTGACGGCCACCGTGACGAACACCGGAGGATCGACGGCCACCCTGTCGTCCGTCACGCCCGTCGCCTCGCCCGCGACGACGGCGTGTGCCACGACGTCGAGCCCGCCGGTCGGGCAGGTCGCGCCGCTCGACGCCGGCAAGGACCTGACGTTCACCTGGGCCTGCATCGCGCTCCCGGCAGGGACCGTCGGGTTCAAGGTGAGTGCGTCGGCCGTGGACAGCTTCTCCAGCCAGACCATCTCGGCGCAATCAGATCCGGCGGCCCAGATCCAGGTGCAGAACCCCCCGAACCTCGCCGTCACGGTGACGGAGCCCGCGCTCGTCGGCTTCGCGAGCCCTTTCCAGGTCGTCGTGCACGTGACGAACAACGGCCAGGCCACGGCCAAGTCGGTCTCGCCCTACAACTACAGTCTCATCGGCGACCAGGTCGCGATGTTCAACAGCCTGTCGCCGCAGAGCGCCGACATCGCCTCGGGCGCCTCGGTGGACTTCACCTTCAACCTGACCTCGGCGAGCTACCCGGGGACGTTCAAGTTCCAGAGCGGCGTCCTCGGTTACGACTTCAACACCGGGATCGCCATCCCGGCGGCCCATCTCGGGAGCGGGACAGGCAACCCGACCGTGGTGGGTCGCGCCGCGCTCACCGCCAACGTCACGGCCTCTCCGGCCGTCGTGAGCACGGGCCAGGCCTTCACCCTCACCCTGAACCTCTCGAACCAGGGGAGCGCGCGCGTCCTCGCCATCACGCCGGCTGCCCCGCTCATCAGCGGCGGGGCAGTCTCCGTGAACCCGGTGAGCGGGCCGTCCCCGACGGTCATTCCCGTCCTCGGCACGGGCCAGGGCGGCAGCTTCTCGTGGGTCTACGACCCCGTGTTCGGCGCCGGGCCTCTCAACTTCGACGTCTCGGCGAACGGGACCGACGAGAACTCCGGGGCCTCGGTGGTCGGGACGACCACCGTCTACGGCGCGGTGCTCGTGGAGGTCCCCGCGACGCTCTCCGCGACCCTCACCCCGAGCCAGCCCATCGTGACCACGGGCCAGAAGTTCTCCCTCACCTTCGTCGTGACCAACAGCGGCCAGGTGAAGGCCACCGCCGTGAAGCCGGCGACCATCGCATACTGCGCGGTGACGCCGGCCCCCGCCGACGTGCCGCCCACCTCGCTCCCGAGCGTCCCGCCCGTCACCTTCACGTACTCCCAGTGCTCGACGACGACGACGCCAACGCTCGCCCTGTCCGCCTCGGCCTCGGGCACGGACGGCAACGACGTGACGCGAGTGGTCTCGACGGGGAGCGCCACCGCGACCGTCACCGTCCAGACGCCGCCCAGTCTCGCCGCGACGCTCACCCCGAGCGCCTCGACGGTGAGCACCGGGCAAGTCTTCACCGCGACGCTCTCCGTCAAGAACTCGGGCGGTGCCACGGCGACGGGCGTGCAGCCGAACGCCATCGCGGCCTGCACCGGGACCCCGGCGGCCCAGGACATCGCCGGCGGCGCGACCGTCAGCTTCCAGTTCACGGGCTGCTCGAGCGGCACGGTCCAGACCCTGACGCTGTCGACGAGCGCGAGCGGGACCGACCTGAACAGCGGGGCGTCGGTGTCGAGCAACACGGCCTCCGCACCCGTCGTTGTGCAACAGGCCGGCGCGCTCACCGGGACCCTGACGCCGAACCTCACCGTCGTCGACACGAACCAGTTCTTCACGGCGGTCCTCGCGGTGAAGAACTCCGGCGGCGTGAACGTGAACGCGGTGACCCCGCTCGCGATGCCCGCGTGCACGTCGACGCCGGCCGCGGCGAACGTGGCGGCGGGCGCCACCGTGAACTTCCAGTACTCGGGATGCTCCTCGTCGACCGGAGGCACGCTCGCCCTCACGACCAGCGCGAGCGGCACGGAGCAGAACTCTCAGAACGTGCTGTCCACCGGGACGGTGAGCGCCAACGTCACCGTCCAGACGCCTCCGTCGCTCGGCGCGACCCTGACGCCGAGCGCGACGCAGGTGAGCACGCACCAGGTGTTCACGACCACGCTCGCCGTGACGAACGGCGGGACGGCCACCGCGAACGCGGTGACGCCGATCGCGATCGCTGCCTGCACGACGACGCCGGCGCCGGCCGCCGTCAGCGGCGGGGCCACCGTGAACTTCGTCTACGGGGGATGCTCCAGCGCCACCGCCCAGACGCTCACCCTGAGCGCGTCGGCGTCCGGGAAGGACGCGAACACGGGGGCGACGGTCTCGGCCCCCACCGCGACCACCCAGGTCACCGTGCAGGCGCAGGGCGCTCTGTCGGCGGTGTTGACGACGAGCGCGACGACGGTGAGCACGGGCCAGGTATTCACGGCGACCCTGGCCGTGAAGAACACCGGGGTAGCGGCGGCGAACGCGGTGACGCCGGCGGCGATCGCGAGCTGCACCGGAACCCCGGCGGCCGCGGCCGTCGCCGGTGGTGCGACCGTCAACTTCCAGTACACGGGCTGCTCCTCGGCCTCCGCGGGCACGCTCTCGCTCAGCGCGTCCGCGACCGGGACCGATGCGAACAGCGGCGCGACCCTGTCGACGGGGACGGCGAGCGCGACGGTGACCGTCCAGACGGCCATCGCCCTCACGGCGACGTTGACGCCGGCGTCGGGGACCGTCTCCACGGGCCAGACCTTCACCGTGACCTTGGCGGTGAAGAACAGCGGGACGGCGACGGCCAATGCCGTCACCCCGGCGGTGATGACGCCGTGCACCGGCACGCCCGCCTCGGCGGCGGTCGCCGGTGGGGCCACCGTCAACTTCCAGTACACGGGGTGCTCGACGTCGACGGCGGGAACGCTGGGCGTGAGCACGTCCGCGAGCGGGACGGACGCGAACAGCGGGGCGACGGCCTCCACCGGGACGGTGACGGCGTCCATCACGGTCCAGACGGCAGCCGCGCTCTCTGCGACGCTGACGCCGAGCGCGACGACCGTGAGCACGAACCAGGTGTTCACGGCGACCCTGGCCGTGAAGAACAGCGGCACGGCGGGAGCGAACGCGGTGACGCCGGTCGCGCTCCCGGCCTGCACGGCGACCCCGGCCGCGGCTGCCGTCGCCGGCGGCGCCACGGTGAACTTCGTCTACGGGGGTTGCTCGTCGTCGAGCGCCACGACCCTCGTCTTGAGCGCGTCGGCGAGCGGGACGGACGCGAACAGCGCGGCCACGGTCTCGACGGGCGCCGCAACCGCGCAGGTGACGGTGCTGACGCAGGGCACGCTCACGGCCACCCTCACGCCGAGCCTTTCGACCGTGAACACGAGTCAGACCTTCACGGCGACCCTGGCGGTGAAGAACAGCGGATCCGTGGCGGTGAACGCCGTGACCCCCGTGGCCATACCCTCCTGTACGGGGACGCCGGCCGCCGCGGCGGTGGCGGCCGGGGCCACCGTGAACTTCCAGTACACGGGGTGCTCCTCGTCGACGTCGGGCACGCTGTCGCTCAGCACCTCCGCGAGCGGCACCGACGCGAACAGCGGCAGCACCGTCTCGACGGGAACCGTCACGGCGTCCGTCACGGTGCAGACCCCGGCGGCGCTGTCGGGCGTCCTCTCCCCGAGCACGACGACCGCGAGCACCGGCCAGACGTTCACGGCGACACTTGCGATCAAGAACAGCGGCACGGCGACCGCGAACGCGGTCGCGCCGGCGGCGATGTCCGCCTGCACCGGGACCCCGGCGGCGGCTGCGGTGGCCGGCGGGGCCACCGTGAACTTCCAGTACACGGGTTGCTCGAGTGCGTCGGCCGGTACGCTCGCGCTCAGCGCGACGGCGAGCGGCACCGATGCGAACACCGGGGCGACCGTGACCTCCGCGGCGGCGACCGCCAACGTGACGGTCCAGCAGGCCGCGAGCCTCACAGCGACGCTCACGCCGAGCGCCACCACCGTGAACACCGGCCAGGTCTTCACCGCCACGCTGGCCGTGAAGAACGGTGGCACGGCGGCGGCGAACGCGGTCACGCCGATCGCGATCGCCTCCTGCACCGGCACCCCGGCGGCGGCCGCGGTGGCCGGCGGGGCCACCGTGAACTTCCAGTACGCGGGTTGTTCGAGCGCGGCGACCGGCACGCTCACCCTCAGTTCGTCCGCGAGCGGGACGGACGCGAACAGCGGGGCGGCGGTCTCGACCGGCACGGTGACATCGTCGGTGACGGTCCAGTCGGGCGCGACGCTCACCGCGACGCTCACACCGAGCCAGACGACGGTGGACACCGGGCAGGCGTTCACGGCGACCCTGGCCGTGAAGAACGGCGGGACCTCGGCGGTGAACGCGGTCACGCCGATCGCCATCGCCTCTTGCACGGGGACTCCGGCAGCGGCCGCGGTCGCGGGCGGGGCCACCGTGAACTTCCAGTACACGGGCTGCTCGACGGCGACGGCGGGCACGCTGACTCTCAGCACGTCCGCGAGCGGGACGGACGCGGTGAGCGGGACCACGGTCTCGACGGCCACCGTGACGGCGTCCGTCACCGTGCAGGCCCCGGCGGCGCTGTCGGGCGTTCTCTCGCCGAGCACGACGACCGCGAGCACGGGCCAGGTGTTCACGGCGACGCTCGCCGTCAAGAACAGCGGCACGGCGTCCGCGAACGCGGTCACGCCCTCGGCGATGTCCGCTTGCACGGGTACGCCGGCCGCGGCTGCCGTGGCGGGTGGGGCCACCGTGAACTTCCAGTACACAGGGTGCTCCTCGTCGACGCAGCAGACTCTCACGCTAAGCGCCACGGCGAGCGGGACGGACGCGAACAGCGGGGCGACCGTCACGTCCGCCGCAGCCACGGCGCAGGTCGTGGTGAACAAGGCGTCCTCGCTCACTGCGACGCTCACGCCCAGCCCGACCACCGTGGACACGGGCCAGAGCTTCACGGCGACCCTCGCCGTGACGAACGGGGGGACGTCCGCGGCGAACGCGGTGACCCCCATCGCGATCGCCTCCTGCACCGGCACGCCCGCGGCCACGAGCGTGGCGGGCGGCGCCACCGTGAACTTCCAGTACACCGGTTGCTCGTCATCGAGCTCCGGCACGCTGAGCCTCAGCACGTCCGCGAGCGGGACCGACGCGGTAAGCGGAACGACCGTGACGACGGGCACGGTCACGGCGTCCGTCACGGTGCAGACGCCTGCAGCACTCTCGGCGACGTTGACGCCGAGCCCGACGACCGTGAATACAGGCCAGGCCTTCACGGCGACGCTCGCCGTGAAGAACACCGGGACGGCGACGGCGAACGCGGTGACGCCCATCGCCATCTCGGCGTGCAGCACGACGCCCGCCGCGGCGGCGGTCGCCGGCGGTGCGACGGTCAACTTCGTCTATTCGAACTGCTCCGCGGCAAGCGCGGGGACGCTCTCCCTGAGCGGGTCGGCGACGGGAACGGACGCGAATACCTCGTCGTCGGTCTCGACGGGGACGGCCACGGCCTCGGTCACGGTCCAGACCCCCGGGGCGTTCACCGCGACGCTCACGCCGAGCCGGCCCACGGCGGACCAGAACCAGACCTTCACGGTGACGCTCTCCGTGACGAACACGGGCACCGCGGCGGTGAACTCCGTCACGCCGACCGCTATCTCGTCCTGCGGGACGACGCCGGCCGCCGCCACCGTGGCGGGCGGGGCGACCGTGCCCTTCGTGTACGGCAACTGCTCGTCGGGTACGACCGGGACGCTCTCGCTCAGCGCGAGCGCGAGCGGAAAGGACGCCAACTCGTCCGCCACGGTGACCTCGCCGACCGCGAACGCCAGCGTGACCATCCAGTCGCCTGCCGCCGTGCAGGCGGCGCTCACCATCCAGGGGAACCCGGTCTCGGTGAGCGTGGGCCAGGTGTTGAACATGACCCTCACCGCCACGAACACCGGCGGGGCCACGGCCAACGTCACCGCGGTCGCGACGTCGGTGAGCGCCCTCGGCACGGGCACCGGCACCTGCACCGCGGCGGCCGGCGTGCCGCAGAACATCGCCGGGGGCGCGAACGCGAGCCCCGCGTTCACGTGGACCTGCACGGTCACGGGCGCCGGATCGGGCAACCTCGTCCTCGCCGCCACCGTCAGCTACACCGACGCCAACACCTCGACGTCCTACCAGACCTCGACCACGGTCTCCGTGCTCGCACAGACGGCCGCCGCCCTGCAGGCGGTGTCGCTCGTGCCGAATGCGCCTGTCACGACGAGCGCGGACAGCGGGCAGGCCTTCTCGCTCACCCTGACCGTGAAGAACACGGGGACGGCGACGGCGAACGGCGTCGCCCCGGCGGCGATCTCGGCGTGCAGCGGCACCCCGGCGTCACAGTCGATCTCCGGGGGCGCGACGACCCCGTTCCAGTACACGAACTGCTCGTCGACGACGATCGGGACGCTCTCTCTGAGCGCCACGGCCAGCGGGACCGACGCGAACAGCAGCTCGACGGTCACGACGCCGTCCGCTGCCACCGCGTCGGTGAGCATCCAGAACGCGCCGTCCCTGACGGCGGTCCTGTCGTTCCCGTCCAGCCCGGTCGCCCAGGGTGCGACGTTCAACGTCACGATGACGGTGAGCAACGCATCCGGCTCCTACGCGACGGCGAACTCCGTCACCGCGAACAGCCTCACGGTCACGCCGGACGGTTCTGGCGCGGCCGCGACGCTTTCGTCCGGCCCGACCGCATCCGGTTCGACGACGCTGGCGGCGGGGGGATCGGTCACGTTCACCTGGGTCTACGTGAACAGCGGGACCGCGGCCGGCACCGTGACGTTCAGCTTCGCCGGGAACGTCGCGGGGACGGCGGTTGACGCGAACACGACCAGCTCCTTCAACTACAGCGCCACGGGCGGTTCGGTCTCGGTTCAGAAGGTCTCGAGCCTTGCGAAGACCACCGCCGATCCCTCCGGTCCGGCCGTGCTCGTCGCCTCCGACCCGTTCGGTGACGGAAGCCCCTCGGCGAGCCTGTTCGCCTATCGGGGTGCGGCCTGGGTCGGGCCGAGCGGCGACGGGACGAAGCTCGCGCAGCTCGACGCCTCGGGCGCGGCGGCGCCGGCGCTGTTCGCCGTGGCGATCGGGGTGGACGCCGGCGCCTCGCCCGCATCCAACCTGGCGTGGCTCTCCGGCTCGCAGGCGGCGACCTTCGGCGCGTCGGGATGTGCGCCTGGCTCCACGGCCTGCGGCCCGGACAACGAGGCCGGGGCGTTCGCGACGGCGGGGACCTTCGGCGGCGGCGAGGAGCTCTTCGCCGGCGGGACGGGGCCGTCGGGCTCCCGGTACCTGTACGCGACGAGCGGGGCGACAAGCCCGCTCGCCTTCGCCTGGGAGGACCTGCGCACGGCGCTCCCCGGCACCGTCGAGGCCCTGTCCGCGGCCCTCGCGGTGCCGGGTTCCCCCGACCGGCTGTACCTGGGTTACGGCGCGGGCGGGGGACCACAGTTGCTCGCGGTGCTCTCGGGGCCGTCGCCCGGCGGGCTCGACGCGGTGGTTGGGACGGACGTCCTGGACCTCGCGGCGGGCTCCCTTCCAGGCGTGACGGGCGCGACGGCCGTGACGGCCCTCGTGAACCTCCAGGGCGTCCTGTACGTGGCGCTCGACGGCGGCTTGGTGCGCGCCATGGTGCCGGTGCCGGGATCGGCCTCCGGGTCGCCCGGTGACTGGGCGCTCGCCACGCCGAGCACCGCGGAGTGGGGCGCGAAGGCTCCGGTCGCCTTCCCCGCCTCGGGGGCGGCGGCGCCGCGCGATCGCGCCGTGCCGGCTCTCGCGAGCTTCGGTCTGTGCGGGAGCGGCCCCTGCGTGTACGCGATCCGCAACGTGCAGGGGACCGCCACCCAACCGGCCGCGGTGGCGCAGCTGTGGCGCTGCGCTCCCTCCGCTGGCCCGTACGAGTGCGCGCCGGGCGACTGGTCGCTCGCTGCGGCCAACGCCGCCGGCGACACGCTCATCACGCAGCTCGGGGACGAGACCAACGGGGCCGCCGCGGTGCTCGCGGCGACGCCGCAGTGGCTCTACCTCGGCCTCGAGAACGCCTCGACGGGCTTCCAGCTCTACCGCGCCTCCGTCGCGCCGCAGGGCATCGGGGACTTCGTCGGGCTGAACGGATGCGTCGCCGGGACGGCGGGCTGCCAGGGCGTCGGCGGGAACGGATTCGGGAACCGGGCCGCGACGCGAATCTTCGACGCGCGGGCTCTCACGGTGGGCGGGGTCACGTCGCTGTGGATGGTGGTCGGGGACGGCAGTGGGCCGATGAGCGTGTACAAGGTGTCCGATTGAGGGGTGGCCCCGCCACGCCGCGCTGGCACCGTCCGGACCGCAGGGCGCTGGCGGCCGCGTTCGCCGCCGCAGCCCTCGCCGGCTGCTCGAGCGACGTGGACAAGGTGGGGGAGGGCGTGGCGCGCCAGCAGCTCGCCGCCCAGTACCTCGTCGCCGACGTGGGACGCGAGAACTGCGAGGCCTCCCGGCGCCTGTCCCGGAGCGGCTCCGTGAGGGAGGAGGCGACCGAGGACCGGTGCCGCGCGGCGGCCGCGGCGCAGGAGGAGCTCTCGCGCCTCGAGCAGGCGTACCTGAAGGCCTGCCGGGCCTGCGCAACACCGGAGAGGTGCGAGGCGGCGCTCGGGAGGCTCCGCCAGTCGCGCGGGCGCTCCGACGAACGAGCGTGCCCATAGGTAGGGACCTCTCCGCTCGCTGCAGTCGCCCAGCCGCTCCAGTTCTCGGGACACCCGAATGGGATCGATGCGGCATTGCCCAATGTTTGCGGGCAGGTCGCGTTAGCGCCGAAGGGTTCCGACGTGTGTCATGCGCACCGGGCCTACTACATGGACGCAGGGTGCCTTATCCCTCGTAAGAGCGAGGAGCGCGGCCATGGCAGGAACGACTTCTCCCGGGTCGATCGGCGAGAGCCTGGATCACGAGCAGTACGAGCGCATCCGCCGCGTCTACGACCTGGAGGAGCAGGAGCGCGTGCAGATTCCCATGCGGGACTACGTCCGCCACACGCCGGAGCGCGTCCCTTCGGTCATGGAGGAGGAGTAGGGGGAGAGCTACGGAGCGTGCTTCTGCGACCGGAGCGAGCCGTCTGGCATCTCGGACGCGTCGTGGTCTCCGCGCGAGCGCACCGCCGAGTGCCGGCGCGGCCCGAGGCGGTAGCTCTCCGCCACTCCCAGGGCCCAGGCGCTGTGGGGGTCGCGGCATTCCGGGGTGCAGCGGTGGCCGTCGACCGCGACCGCCCAGGAGTCGGGCGCGCAGCGAACCACGCGCACACGGTGACCGACCACAATGAAGTCCCGGACGTCGTCGCGTACCTGCATTCCTCAAATGCTACGCCACCTTCGCGAGAAGTCACGATAACGGCCGGCCCCGTGGCCCGTCGTCGCCGGGACGGCGCACGGTCCGCAAGCGCCCGGCACCCTCGGGGGCTCCCTTGCCGACCGCGGGCTCGCCTTTGCATAATGGTATACCATGGTCACACCTAGGAGGGAGACGCCATGCCCTACAAGCGGCGACCTGAGGTGATCATCGCCATGACGGTCTACGTGCAGCCGGCGCAGAAGGAGGCGCTCGACGCCCTGAACGCGCGATTCGGCATCAGCCGCACCGAGGTGTTCCGGCGGGCCCTCGACTTCGCGCTCCAGCACCCGGACAAGGTCCTGTTCGCGCAGGCCTGAGGGGTCCGGAAGCGCGAGGCCCTGGCACGCCTCGAGGGCGGAGGGGCCCGTGCGGACCGGCGAGGAGGACCGAGCCTTCCACGGGGCCTTCCTGCGGTGACGCCCCGGGCGTTCCCGCGTTCCGCATGCGCCTCGTCGTCGGCCCTGCGCGAAGTGCGGTTCGGGGCGGCGGTGCAAGGGGGCGACGCCCGCACCTTGGTCCTCGCGGCCCGGGTGTCCCTCGGCGACGAGCATCGGGCCGCGCGAGGACGCGCTTCTGGCCGGTCTCGCTGCCGCGGGAGCCCGTCATGCTGGCCGTGCTCGGGCAGACCTGCGTGTGTCCCTCATCGCGAGGACGCGCCGGACGGGCGCCTCACCCCGGGTCGAGGCGGCTCCTCTGGGGTTCACACGTTCGGTGCGTCCGCAGGTGGCCGGGGGGAGGAAGGGCAATCGTGACGCACCGTTGGGCGCGCGCGGCCTCGGGGAGGGGAGGGAGATCGCCCACTGGTCTGCCCTGGCGCGATGCGCACATTCTCAGCGGGGGTGGTGGTGGTGCGGGGAGCGGCGAGACGGTTCGGCGGCGTGCTCTTGCTTTTGGCCGCGCGACTTGCGTGGGGAGAGACTACCGGATCCACGTTCGCGAAGGTGGACCTTGAAGGCCCGGCGTGGGACGCAGTCGACTGGACGCTCGGCACAGCGTCGACGGCCCTCATCCTGGCGGACTGGTTGCAGACCCTTCACTTCACGTCGTTGCCGCCGGCGTACGGAGTGAAGGAATCGAACCCCATTCTCGGCCCGCATCCGTCCAAGTTGCAGGTGGACCTCGTGGCGGGAGCGGCCCTCGCCGCGAACCTGGCGGTCGCGATCTGGGTTCCCCGGCCGTTCAAGTACTTCTGGCTCGTGCCGGTGGTGGGCGTGGTGAGCTGGGACGTCTACCACAATGCCACGACCCGGAACGGGAACGGCACGTACAACGGCTTCCTCCTGGGCACGCCCTGGTAGCCCTCGCGGCCGGCGGATGCGCCGGGCGGGCCCTCCCGGGAGCGCCACGGCTGGCGCTCAATCGCGGGTGGGGTCGAGGAGAACCTTGATCGCCCCCGTGCGGCGCCGGTGCGCCGCCGCCGACAGGGCGTCCTGGTACTCCCGAAGCGGAAACTCGTGCGTCACCAGGAGGTCGACCGGCGCCCCGGTCTCGAGAAGGAGGTCGTGCGCGATCCGAAAGGTGTGCGAGTGGCCTCCGCGCCACGATTCCCGCCCGTAGCAGACGTACCCCTTCACGTCGAGTTCCCTCGCCCAGAGGAACGTCAAGTCCAGCCTGCGGACCTCTGCCGCGCATCCGAGGAGGACGATCCTGCCGCGCGGCGCCGCGTACCGCAGTGCCTGCGCCAGCGTCTCGCGGCTCCCCACGCAGTCGAAGATGAGGGGAAAGCCGCCGCCCGCGTACACCTCTCCTCCGAGGATGGGTGCGTACCCACGCGCTCCCGTGCTGGAGAGCGCCCGGCGCGCCTCGTCCCCCGGAGCGACCGTCCCGCTCGCTCCCAGGGCTCGCGCGACGTCCGCCTCGTGTCCGCGCTTGGTCTGGGCCAGCAGCTCGCCCTCGTAGCCGGTGGCCCGCAGCGCCCAGATGACGCCCAAGGCGATCGGACCGCTCCCGATGACAAGAGCCGGCCCCGGCCCGAACGGGCGCGACCCCAGCGTCGCGTGGAGGGCCACCGAGATCGGCTCCAGGAGGGCACCCGTCCGATCCGGGATGCGGTCGTCCACCGGGAAGAGCTGCTCCTCGTGCGCGATCATCCGCTCCGCCCAGCCCCCGGGGAGGTCGGCCTGGTACCCGATCGTCAGGCCGCGGCGGAGGGGGCGGCCAGCCACCGTCGTCTCGCCGGCCTCGCCGGCCCGCTCGCACGTACCGTGCATGCCACTCGAGCAAGAGCGGCATTGCGCTGCTTCCCGGAAACCGCGCACGGTGCAGGAGATGGCCGGGTCGACGGCCACGCGCTGCCCCTTCTCCACGCGCCGGACCGACGGTCCCGTCTCGACCACGCGGGCGAGGACCTCGTGACCCAGGACCGCCGGGAACGAGGCGAACGGCTCCATTGCCGGGCTGCTCTTGTACGTGAGGTTGCCGAGGTCCGTCCCGCAGATGCCGGCTTTCAGGACCTCCAGCCGGACCCAATCCGGGCCGGGCAGGGGAGGTTCCGGTACGTCGCCATATCGGAGGCCGCTCAGTCGTCCAAAGAAGGCCGCCTCGGTGAGGCGGCCGAGGACCTTCCCCATGAGGTAGTTGGGGATAGAAACGTGGAAGCTGACGGCGTGCACCCGGTCCGCGTCCTCCGACTCCGTCAGGGTACCCCATCCGGCGCGTCATGGCGGGCGTGGGGGCCGGGTGCGGGCTCGCGGGGCGGAGGGGCCGGCGGGGGCGCCGGCAGCCCACAGGTTTGCCCGGGCAGGCGGCTGCGTCGACGCCGCGGACCGCCATGGCAAGGTTCGCCGTCGCCGTCACCGGCGTTCTCTTCTCCGGTGAAGACGGCGCCCGCACGCCAGGAACGCGAGCGCGCATTTCGATGGCAGGCCTGAGCTCTGGAGCACGCATTCGGGTATCCGTCCTGTCGCCCGACAGCACCGCCGAGGTTCGGAGGAGTCGGACACGCGAGAGGCCTCCCGTGGGCCGCCCGCACCCGCACGACCCTGGACCGCCCGGATCAGGGTGCCGGGTTGGAGAACGCCGCACCGATGCCCACAAGCGAACACGTCCTCTTGCCTCCGATCCATGTGACTTGGAAGCATGACCGAGCACCGGGACAATGGACGGCATGCCGGGGATCAAGTTCAACGTGCCCCAGCACGTCGCGCTGCCGCCCGAAAAGCAGGGGCGGTGGTTCCTGTTGGGGATGTCGGCCTTGGCCCTCGCGCTCGCCTTCGTAGGCGTGACGATCGCCAAGTTGGCCGCTTGGTAGCGTCGGCGCCTGGGCCGCGACCAACCTCGGCAAGGGCTGGTACGTAACCACCTCGCCGATCATCACTGGCCGCCCTGGCCCGTCCGAGGTGCGGGTGCGTACTGGAGGCCTGTGATGCACAATGGCGGGGGAGGGTCTGTCATGCAGCGAAGGATCTTCGCCGTGGCGGCCTGCGCGGCGCTCTCGGCGGCGGCCGGCTGCGGGCAGGAGAGCAGCGGCGGAAGTGATGGAGGCGCTGCCTGGACCTGCAACTGCGGGCCGACCGAGGTGTGTTGCTCAGCTTTTCAGATGTGCTGCCCTTCCGACCATCCGTACGGCTGCCGGGGCGGTGGTTGCTTTGTCACCCCGCCTGTTTGCTTCCCGAACGGCTACGAGTACTGCGGTCACTAGCCAATCAGCGTCGCGTGGCCCTGTGCCCGTTCGCCGATGTCTCCCTTGCGGCGCGGGCGCGTACTGACGCCGCCGCCTCCGGTGCTCCCTGGTTCCTGGGCTACCGGTCGCGTTCCGGGGCTCAGCCTGCAAATTGACAAACGACCAGCCCGTTGACATCGGTCAAGCCGTTGGCCGCCTTTCTCACGCCGGGTTCTTCTCACTATTAGCCCGTGCTGTCCCGCTTGGGCTCTACCCCACTGAGCCCCATTGATTCTCGTACCCACCATGCACCTTACTCGCAGTCTTGCGGCGCCCATTGCCTACGCGGCAATTGGCGACGGACTTCGAACATTCAAGGGGGGAATGGCATGGAACGCACTTTGCGTCGACGCTGGGTGTTTATATTGGCCTTGGCTTGCGCCTGCGGTGGATCGTCACCTTCGTCTTCAAACACTTCGTCATCGACCTACGGAACGTGGACGGGCACGGGGGCAATGGCAGCGGGTCGCTGGACCTTCCCGGCAACCTTGCTTCCGTCGGGGAAGGTCCTCGTCTCTGGCGGAATTGACAGTTTCAGTGCTTTCGGAACGTCGGGCGCCGAGTTGTATGACCCGGCGACTGGCACCTGGAGTGCTGCGCAGCCCTTGCCGAATCAACTAACACTACTGCGTCAGCGGTTTTGAAAACCTGGATCATTCCGATCGTTTACGAAAATCACCGATCGATAAGTTGCTTGGGCGATCTCGGCGTGATCTGAAGAGGTTCCATGATCTTCATGGACG
>Ga0335070_10000263_pt1 | contig 61137 bp, 60 predicted proteins | sample Lox_Sample_13_FD_206722 | JGI IMG/M metagenome (GOLD analysis project Ga0335070, IMG submission 206722) | Soil microbial communities from Loxahatchee National Wildlife Refuge, Florida, United States - Lox_Sample_1.3 | ecosystem: Environmental > Terrestrial > Soil > Wetlands | place: USA...
TGTACGAATCAGTGCAGCAAAAGATTTTCTGGAACAACTTAATGATGAAGGCCAAATCCAGCTAGTTTCGTCAAGCCACAACATCAAAATATACAAGCCCATCGCAGGCTAAATCCAGTTCTTAGACACCTTATTTCACTCATTTTCCATGATAGACGGTGAAGAGGATAGCTTGAAAGATGGAGTTTCCAAAGCGAATCTACACAAGCGAAGAAGTTGAAAAAGCCAGAGAACTCGTTGAGAAGGGCTACAAGCATAACGTGTCAATCAAGGGAAGCCCATCGTTCAAGCAGAAGGTGAAAAAAGCTCTGGAGCTTGTAACTACCGCTGACTATTTGGACTTTCTGCGAACGTATATTCGCAGCATAGAGGAGATTGACGGACTAACTCAGCTTCGACAAGCAGACGCCACGATATGGGCAAACAAGTATGGCGTGGAAAACCCAGTTGATGCTGCAAGCGTTTTTATTCAAAAGGCCTTTCACATGAAAGAATATCTAGAAGGCAAGCTCTATTACGGAGGCGTAGCAGAAAAACGCTCAATAAAGAAACGCAGAGAATTTCTCGAGACGCTAAGAACCAGAACGAAGGACAACAAGATAATAGCAGAATGCGACAGACTTCTGAAAATGTGGGCTGAAAGCTCTATGATCTACTGAAGGCTTTCAACCCTGATTTTGGTTCCGCTCTTGACTTGCTTGAAGAGTTCCAGATTTTTCGTTATTTTTCCTAGATTGTTCACAGGGCTGTATGGCTGCGTATCACCGTAGAATATGCATATAGCGCTTCCCATAGGCCAAAATGCAATCGCACCTTGCTCAACAGTGGCCTTCGCCTTTTCCTCACCCATCTTTATCGGAGTCTCAAAATAGACTTCTTCTTTCCATAAAGCCGCTCTGCCTTCAACTGGGAGTTTCCTGACTATCATGTCAATGGTTCTAGGGGCCAGAAAACGCACAAGTTCGCCTTCGGCTTCGCCGAGGTTTTCGATTATGAACTTTATCTTAACCCTTGAGACGTCTGCTTCTTCAGTCGCCATTATTTTCCACGTCTCTTCAGGAAATCGTCGATAACTTGTTCGAGCGAGACAGGTCCAAGAACTTTCAGCTCATAGTTTACTCTGACAGTGGGCTTGTTAATGGTGATGACTCTCCTAAGATCAATAGGCGTCCCGATAACCACGACATCGCAGGGTATACGTTCAATCGTTTGCTTAAGCTCAGCAACCTGTTTTTCACCATAGCCTAAGGCAGGAAGAATCGAGCCTAAATGAGTATATTTCTTGTAAGCCTCCATTATGGAGCCAACGGCATAAGGCTTCGGATCAACAATTTCGCTTGCACCAGAATTCTTAGCCATGATAGTACCTGCACCATAGGGCATGCTGCCATGAGTAAGCGTCGGTCCATCTTCAATCACTAGCACACGCTTCCCCTTAATCAACTCTGGCTTGTCCGCACTAACAGGTGACGCAGCATCCAGCACTTTGGCGTTCGGATTAACCATCTTTATGTTCTCTTTAACCTGCTCCACTTTCCGCGGGTCTGCAGTATCCACCTTGTTGATTATGATGACATCTGCCATTCGCAGGTTAGTCTCGCCCGGATGATAAGTGACTTCGTGCCCAGCCCTGTGCGGATCTGCCACGACAATGTTCAGGTCTGGCTTGTAAAAAGATATGTCATTGTTGCCTCCATCCCAAACGATGATGTCAGCTTCTTTTTCTGCTTCTCTAACGATCCTCTCGTAGTCAACCCCTGCGTAAACGACTATGCCATTGTCGATATGCGGCTCGTATTCCTCTCTTTCTTCAATCGTGCATTCATTTTTGTCTAAATCCTCATAGGAGGCAAAACGTTGCCAAATCTGCTTTCGCAAATCCCCATACGGCATTGGATGCCTGATCGCTGCAACCCTCAAGCCTCTGCCTTTCAGAATTTTCGCAACTTGTCTCGAGGTCTGACTCTTGCCTGAACCTGTTCTGACTGCACAAACAGAAACAACAGGAACCTTTGACTTCACCATTGTGGTTTTTGGTCCCATCAAACGGAAATCAGCGCCACACGCCATCACTAGCGAAGCTTTATGCATAACATACTCGTGCGAAACGTCACTGTAAGCAAAAACAACCTGATCAATATCATTCTCCTTTATCAGCTTGGGCAATTGCTCCTCCGGATAGATGGGTATGCCTTTCGGATAGCTTGCTCCAGCAAGCTCCGTCGGATAGTTTCTCCCCTCAATCCCAGGAATCTGCGTAGCTGTGAAAGCCACAACCTCATATGCATCATTGTTCCTGAAAAACACGTTAAAGTTGTGGAAATCTCTACCAGCCGCACCCATTATGATGACTTTAACCTTTGCCATGGTATAATCCTCCGTTAAAACCCTCCACATGAAGGAGCATTACTACTCAAACCATTCCATATAAACCTTAACTCGGCAACCCTACTTTAGTAAACGTAGAACAGTTTCACTGATGAAATCTATCTGCTCAGCCGTAACGCCTGGATGCACTGGCAGCGAAAACACTTGCTCTGAAGCCTCCTCTGTTACTGGAAGCCTATACTTTCCAAACTTGCGGTAAAAAGGCATGAGATGTATCGGGTTAACATAGCACACGAATGCGCCAATTCCGTTTTGCCGTAGTTTCTCAACAATATTATCTCTCTTCTTTCTACTTGCGCCTTTCAACCTAACGGTGTAGAGATAATAGCTGCTCTTGTAGCCGTTTGGCTCCGTTGGAAGCTGCAGACTCCTTGCTTTCGCAAGATTCTTTGAAAGCCTTCTTGCATTTTCACGCCTCTTCTCGACAAACTTGGGCAGTCTTTTCAGCTGCACACAGCCGATTGCTGCCTGTATTTCGGGCATGTGATAGTTGTGCCCCAACATCAGCGACATGTATTTCTCTTTCTCACCGTGGCTCCGCATAATCCTTGCCGTTTGCTCTATCTTTTCATTGTTTGTAGTCATCATTCCGCCTTCACCAGTGGTCATGTTTTTGCTTCCATAGAAACTCCAGCAAGCAGCGTCAGCAAAGGTTCCTGGCGGCTTTCCGTAGTATGTTGCTCCGTGAGCTTGAGCGGCATCCTCAATGATTACGAGTTCGTGCTTTGCTGCTATTTCTTTTATGGGTTTCATGTCGGCTGATAGCCCATACAGGTCTACAGGGATTATGGCTTTGGTTTTCCTTGTGACAGCCTTCTCTAGTGCCTTAACAGAAATTGTGTATGTATCAGAATTGATGTCTGCAAAAACTGGTTTCGCCCCGACCATCACAACAACTTCCGCAGTGGCAACAAATGTAAAACTTGGAAGAATCACTTCATCGCCAGCCTTCACTCCTACAGCCACAAGCGACGAGTGCAATGCTGCAGTTCCAGAATTCAATGCCACAGCGTGCTTCGCCTTCACGAATTCTGCAAAAGAGTTTTCAAACTCTGTAACTTTAGGGCCAGCACCAATTCCATGCGTGATGCTGCCTGTTTTCATGATTTCTACAACGGCCTCGATTTCTTCTTTGCCGATTTGTGGGGCGTTAATGGGAATCAAGCTGACTCCTCACATCAACAATGGCATTTTTAGATTAATAACTTCTATGTTCGATCCACGGAAGACTCGTAACAGTCTGAGCGACTCATGTTAAACTTTCAGGTTTTCCCACCGTTATGAATAATAAAGAGCGGGAGGTCGATAAGTATTCTAATGAGGCTTCGGAATGCCTAGAATAGGCGTCTATGTTTGTCACTGTGGCTTGAACATTGCTGGCGTCGTTGACGTGGAAAAAGTGACAAAATATGCCGCTAGCATACCAGACGTTGCAGTGGCAAAACATTACACTTACATGTGCTCCGATGCGGGGCAACGCATGATCCAAGAAGACATCAAAACCCACAAGCTCAACCGCATAGTTATCGCAACATGCTCGCCTCGCATGCACGAGGAAACCTTTCGGAAAGCGGTTGCTGAAGCGAAATTGAACCCTTATCTTGTGGAAATTGTTAATCTGCGTGAACAAGTTTCTTGGCCACATGCTTACGAGCCTGAGAAGGCTACAGAAAAGGCTAGGGCTCTTGTGAGGATGGGTGTGGCGCGCGTGAAGCTTCTGGAGCCGCTGAAAAAGCGGACAGTTAGCGTTGAGAAGAACGTTTTGGTCATGGGCGGTGGCATTGCGGGGATTCAGGCATCGCTTGATTTGGCGAATGCTGGTTTCCAAGTTTTTTTGGTTGAGAAGGAGCCCAGCATCGGCGGGCGGATGGCGCAGTTAGACAAGACTTTTCCAACACTTGACTGCAGCGCATGCATTTTGACGCCGAAAATGGTTGACGTTGCTAAACATCCAAACATAACGTTGCTTACGAACAGTGAAGTCGCGGCTGTGAAGGGCTTCGTTGGCAACTATGAAGTTTCTATTGTCAAAAACGCGCGGTACGTTGATGAGAACAAGTGTGTTGGCTGCGAGCTTTGCACGCAAGTCTGTCCAGTCAAGATTCCAGACAAGTTTAACGAGAAACTGAGCAAGACAAAGGCGATTTCCATTTATTCTTCGCATGCAGTGCCGAAAGTCGCAACAATAGACCCCGATTATTGTCTCAGATTGAAGACGAAGAACAAGGAAGTGTGCGGCAAGTGCGTTCAAGCGTGCGAGGCTAAAGCCATCAACTTTGACCAGCAACCTGAAACTGTTGAAGTCAAGGTTGGGGCAGTTGTCGTTGCAGTTGGATCAGAAGTTTTTGACGCTTCACAAATGGGCGAGTACGGCTATGGACGGTTTCCGAACATCATTTCGAACATCGAGTTTGAAAGGATTTCAGATGCTTCTGGACCCACAAATGGGAAGATTATTTCACCGAAGAGTAGCCAACCGCCCAAAAGCATCGTTTTTGTTCAGTGTGTTGGCTCTCGTGACAAGCGTTTTCACGAGTATTGTTGCCGGGTTGGCTGCATAGTTACTTTGAAACAGGCGATTTTGGCTCGTGAGAAGCTCGGTGAAGGCGTGAGCATTTATGTTTGTTTCAATGATTTGCGGTCTTTTGGTAAGGGTTACGAAGAATTTTATCGGCGTGCTAGGGATTTGGATGTTAACTTTGTTGCTGGTGTTCCTTCGGACGTTCGAATGGCGGTTGACGGTTCGCTTTACTTCGATGTTTTCGAACGTGGCACGGGCAAACTATTGGAAATGCATGCAGATTTGATTGTGCTTGCAAACGGGCTTGTACCAAGCAAAGACATTGTCAAGATTAACGAGCTGTTTCATGCTTCGAGAAGCGCTGATGGCTTCTTGCTGGAAGCACACCCGAAGCTGAGACCTCTGGAGTCTTCGACGGCAGGCATCTTTCTTGCAGGAGCCTGTCAAGGACCAAAGGACATTCCAGACACTGTAGCGCAGGCAAGCGGTGCAGCGGCGAAGGTGGTTGATTTGTTGTCGAAGGGTGAGCTTGAACTTGAACCTTTGAAGGCTGTTGTGGATGAGGATTTGTGCAGTGGCTGTCGCGTTTGCGAATCGCTTTGTCCGTTCGTGGCTATTGAAGTGAAGAAGGAAGGGAGGAAGGGTTCTGAGAAGTTGAAGGCTGAGGTTATCGAAGCTATGTGTCAGGGTTGCGGCTTGTGTAGTGCAGCCTGCCCGACTGGAGCCATCAAAATTCAGCAGTACAGCAAAGAACAGGTTCTGGCTCAGGTGGATGCAGCTCTTACTGAGACAGAGACGACTGGAGGAAGCAAACGATGAGCTTGATTGATTCTATGTCTATGGCGAAGCCGAACCTTGAAACCAGAGACAAGATTCTGGCGAAGCTGCATGGACGAGACTTGGTTAATTGTTTTCAATGCATGAAGTGCACGAGCGGCTGCACAGCTTTGAAGCTTTTAGAGCTGAAGCCGCACGAGATTGAGAAGCTGGTGAATTTGGGGCTTGTTGATGAGTTGGCTTCTTCAGACATTATCTGGACTTGTGTGACGTGTTTGAAGTGTGTGCAGCGGTGTCCGCAGAAGGCTTCGCCATATCATGCGATTGTTGCGTTGAGGAATTTGGCGGTTGAGCGAGAGGCTAAGGTGCCTGAAGAATTTATGAAGGCAGTGTCGCGAATTCTTGAGATGGGTCTTGCTGAGCCTTTTCAGGATGTTGTTTCTCGCAAGATGGAGACTTTTAACCGCGAAAATCTGAAACTACCCAGAATCTGTCCACCTAAAGAGAGTTTTCAGGCGGTGTTTATGAAGGCTTTGGAGGAAAAATAAGGTGAAAGCTGCTGTTTTTTGGGGTTGCCGAATTTTGACAAGTCAGTATGCTTATGAAATGTCTGTTCGGGAAGCGTTTCCGAAACTTGGTGTGGAGCTTGTGGATTTGCGTGAGGCTTTGTGTTGTGGTGATCCTGTCAAGAGTGTGAATGATTTTGCAGCGAATCATTTAGGCGTTAGAGTGTTGGCGTTGGCGAATTTTACCGGTTTGAAGGATTTGTTGGTTCCGTGCAATCGTTGTCACTTCGTGATTTCTGAAGCCAAGCACATTGTTGACACAGATGAAAAAACTCGAAAGAAGATTGTTGGGTTGCTTGGAGAAGAAGGCTTGAAATATGATCCTGAAGTCAGGGTTTGGCACACGATTGATTTTCTGCACGATAACGTTGGTTTGAATTGCGTAAGGAAGTCTGTCGTTAAACCTTTGAAAGGCGTGAAGCTGGCAGTTCACTATGGCTGTCAAATACTGCGGTATGCTGATTTGGGCAGGGTTGATGATGCCGAGAACCCGCGGAAACTTGACGATTTGGTATGCGCAACTGGAGCGGAGAGTGTGGATTATTCTGAAAAGCTGGACTGTTGTGGAGCGCATTTGATGCTGAGTCATGTTGATTCGGCGTTGTCTCTTTCTGGTGCGAAGCTTAGGGCGGTGCAGGCTTTGGGCGTTGATGGGCTGGTTGTTTCTTGTCCTGATTGTGGCTTGATGTATGATGCGAAACAGAAGGATGCGGGGGCAATTGTTGGAGCTAAACTTGGTCTTCCAGTGGTGTATTATACGCAGTTGCTTGGTTTGGCTCTCGGCATTGAATGGGACAAGCTGGGTTTGCAGCTTAACCAGAGTCCTGTGGATCAGCTTCTATCGAAAGTTTCTGCTTAAGCATTAAACAACTTTTATATGCCCTATTTTCTGTACTTAGGGTTCAAGGTGAAATAGTCATGGTAGATTTTGGCTTCACAGAGGAACAGGAGCTCTTCAGAAACGCCATTCGCGAATGGTGCCAGAAGAACTTGCCACTAGAAAAGATTAGAGAGATGGATAGCAAGGGCGAGATTCCACAGGAAGTCTTGAGGAGCATGGGCGATATGGGTTTGCTGATTATGACTGCTCCGCAAGAACATGGAGGAACAGGTGCGGACTGGGTTACAGCGTGTATTGCTGCTGAAGAGCTTGGTTATGCTGATGTGAGTATTGCTTTGCCTGTTTTGTGGCTTGTTGAATCATCATGGGGTTACGTGGTTGACCGTTATGCAAGTGAAGCGGTGCGTGATGTGTGTATTCGGAAGGCTTTCAAGGGTGACGCTTTCATAGGCATCGGCTCTACAGAATCAGGTGGCGGTTCGGATGTTGCCGCTTTCAAATCCACTGCCAAGAAGGTTGGGAATGATTGGATTTTGAATGGAGAGAAAATGTACATTAGCGGGACTGAGGAGGCTAAGAAGCTTGGTGGCGGCTATTTTGTCATTGCCAGAACTTCGCCTGCGCCTGAAGGTGCCGCGCACAGAGGCATGACAGGATTCTATTTGCCTTTTGATGCCAAGGGTGTCGAAATCAATAAGCGGTTTGAGGACATGGGCAGAATGGCAATCAGCACTGGCGGCTTCAAGATGGAGAACGTCAAGGTTCCAGACTCGTATCGTTTGGGTGAGGTTGATAAGGGCTTTTACTTGACGATGGAAGGATTTGACAATGCTCGAATTCTGATTGCCGCTGTTTGCGTTGGTGCTGCAAGGCGTGCTTTGGACATTGGCATGGAATACATTAAGGAGCGCAAAGCGTTCGGCAGACCGATCGGCAAGTTTGAGGGTATACAGTTTGAATTGGCTGACGATTGGGCGCAGGTTGAAGCGTTGAAGTCGCTTACTTATCGGACGGCTTGGATGAATGATATGAAATACAAAGAAGGCAAGCTTTCAGCGTTGGAAGTGGGCAGATACATTGCTGCATGCAAGTTGATTGCACCGCATTTGGCTTTTGACATTTACAAGCATGCTATGATCTGGATGGGTGCTTATGGCTATACTAAGGAGTGCCCGCTGGAAATGGGGTTAAGGGGAATAATGAGTTACTGTGTGGGTGCGGAAGGAGCAAGCAATATACAAAGAACTGTCATTGCACGAGAACTACTAGGCAAAGAATACATACCATACAAATAAAGACAGAACATCACTCGTAGTTCATCAACAAGCTTCTTTTTTCCATTGTTTCTTGTGTTCTCCGATTATTTTTGCGTCTGCTGTTCAGAATGTGAAGTATCGGGAAAGCACGATTTTGACCAAACCGATATTATTATATATCGTTTAGCTCACAGACATGCCTATGCACCTTATCGATGAGAGAATCCATGAAAGGATAATCGCTAAAAAAGCAAGATTAGACAGCTTAAGACCACTTCCCGATGCCGTAGTCAGAAAGTTACGGCAAACAATGGAAGTTGAATTCATTTACAATTCTAACGCGATTGAAGGAAACAAATTAACACTTCGTGAAACACAACTCGTCATTCGAGAAGGACTGACAATCGGAGGCAAAAGCCTTCGAGAACACTTGGAAGCCAAAAACCATCCAAAAGCCATAAAATACGTTGAGAACCTAGCTACTCAAGACCTTATCGAAAACGACATCCTTAGAATTCACAGGATAGTTTGCTCGGGCATACTTGAAAACGCAGGAGAGTACCGAAAATCCCAAGTCTATATAGAAGGCTCAGATTACATTCCACCTCCAGCCTTCGAAATCCCAGACCTAATTAAAGAACTTCTGGAATGGCTTAGAAAGAACCCAGAAGAACTGAGACCAGTCGAAACAGCAGCAGTCCTCCATTACAAACTTGTTTCAATCCACCCGTTCGATGACGGAAACGGACGAGTTGCAAGATTATTGATGAACCTGGTTCTAATCAAACACGGCTATCCCATGACTGTGATAAGGAATTATGATCGCCGCAGATACTACGACACGCTTAGAAAAGCTGACAGCGGCAACCTCAAACCATTCGTAACCTTCATCGCCCGCTGCGTCGAACAATCACTCGACCTCTACCTCAACGCCATCGAACCCACAGACAAAACAACCAGACTCTTACCTCTCTCAGAAGCCGCAAAACAAACACCATACACTCCTGAATACCTCAGTCTGCTCGCCAGAAAAGGAGCAATAGCCGCCACAAAAATAGGCAAAAACTGGCACATAACCCCAAAAGCCCTGACCGAATATATGAACAACGTAAGATCCAAACAGAAAAAACAACACGCTGACTAACGTCCTTACTGTAGAAGTCAAACTGCACAAGAAGCTGGAAGACCATCATATTTGGAGCCTAATATTCGTTGATTGCAGAAACCTAGAGGGGGTAGGTCAATTTAGGCGTTTTTTCACTCCTAAACAAATGTTGAAAAACCACAGACAACACCACAAATCGCACTTCTGAGACCTCCTTGAAATCATCCAGCCACAACAAACTTTACTGTGCAGAAGAAAAGTAGAATGGCTAAGTTTGAAAGGATACTACAGAGATCCTATTGGTGGCGAATATAAAAGCAAACCAGTTAAATTCAACATTGAGAAGCCTTGATTTGATTTTGCGGAAAAGTTATAGCTGAACCGAATTAACACTACCTTCACAGGTGCTAGGAATGGTTGATATTCAGACAGTTTCCATCATTATCGCTTCCTCTAGTGTTGTTGCAGGAGTTATCTATTACAGTCTTCAAATACGGCATCAGAATCTTCAGATTCAACAACAAAACAAGATGAGACAGACAGACCTTCTTATGAGGCTTCACCTAGCTTTCAGCACAAAAGAAACTATTGATGCCTGCCTCAAGTACTTGTCTACGGAATACAAAGATTATGATGATTTCGTAGAGAAGTATGGGTCACCTTTTGCTGAAGGACAGGTCCAATCGGTCTTCGTAATGATGGGAATGTTCTTTGAAGGAATAGGTGTTCTTCTGAAAAATAGACTCGTAGACCTAAACCTCGTCACTGAACTCTTCGCAGTAGAAATGTTTTGGCTAAAAATGAAGCCATTGGCAGAAGGCATGAGAAAGCAGGTCAATGAACCAAGACTCTACGAGTGGTTTGAATATCTCTATAATGAAACAAAGAAAAAGCAACAACGACAATAGAAGACCCATCTATCACTCTTTAAAAGCGTCTTTCCGTATGGTGTCTATTGGATAAATAGGCGAAACGTTTAGAACAGCAAACCCACAAGACCCATAGAAAACAACGTTTTAAGGGTCACTTCCATTTATAGGGGGTTAAAATTCCCTCCGCGCACAACAGTACAGTCTTTCACATTGCTTTCTCAAACGAAACCTAACTTCAAGACCTGCAGAATCTACAGTCAACTGATCAGAGACAGTTCTGCCCAAGGCTGTTTTGGATGCGGATGCTGAAAAGGAGCTTCCTGCTTACACTCCAACGTTATCACAGTCATCTCATAATAGGCTTCAGCCGTTCCCCGAACATCAACCATAATACTACACCGCACAGACGGATCCAAAGCCACCTTCAACATATCAAACATCTGCCTAAATCTAAACTGAAAGCATAGTTTATAAGAAAAATATACATGCAATAAACTCACTTCAAACAGACGGTAACAACACATGTCTGCCATCCTCGAAGTCAAAGATCTATGGAAAAGCTACTACATAGGCAAAATCCAAGTCCCAGCCCTAAGAGGAGTAAGTTTCGACGTTAAAAAAGGAGAATTCCTCGCAATATTCGGACCTTCAGGCAGCGGAAAATCCACTCTATTACACTTGATGGGAGGACTGGATCGTCCCGATCAGGGAGAAATCCTCATAGACGGAGCTAATCTGCAGAAGCTACATGACAACGAACTTGCTGAACTGCGCTTGAGAAAAATAGGTTTTGTTTTCCAATTCTTCAACCTGTTGCCGAAGCTGACTGCGCTGAGAAACGTGGAGTTACCCTTGACCGTAGCAGGCTTATCCGAAAAGGAGACACTTGAAAAAGCGAGAGAAATGTTGAAGCTCATGGGCTTGGAAGCTCGCGTTGACCACAAGCCTTCCGAACTCAGCGGAGGAGAACAGCAACGCGTAGCTATGGCTAGAGCCCTCATAAATGATCCGAAAATCGTGTTGGCGGATGAACCAACAGGCAACCTTGACACAAAAACAGGATGGGAACTAGTCGAACTCATGCGGAAGCTGAACAGAGAGAAAGGGCAGACTTTTGTAATGATAACTCATGACCCTCACATTGCAGATACTGCTGACCGCGTGATTCATCTGAGAGATGGCTTGATTGAAGGAATACAAGAGGCTTCACGGAGGAACGTCCAATGAGGTTAACCAGAATTTTCGCGATGGCATGGGAAAACATGAAGCAACGAAGGGTGCGAACAACACTCACTACATTGGGCGTTGTGATTGGCATAACGGCAATAATCAGTCTAGCCTCATTAGGCGAAGGTTTCCGAATTGATATAAAAGAGAGAATGCAAAGCGGCTTCGAGCTTGACAATCTCACAGTCATTCCTGGAAGCCTCTTCGCAGGACTGTCGCTAGACCGTTTCACTGACGAAAAAGTGCAGGAAATATCGAACGTGACTGGAGTGAAAATGGCTACAGGCGTCATGCAGCTAGGGAACGTTACTCTCTATAATGGAAACAAAGAGCCAGTCCAAGCATTCGTGGCTACGGCGGTCAACTTCACAGAATTCATGCAGATTTTCCCAGACAGATTCGTTTTCGAAAACGAAGCACCATGGCAGTACACGAACGACACAATAATCATCGGGTACAAAGTTAACCATCCAAACGAAAACATCACTGAGCCATTCGCAGTCGCAAACGACACAATAGACCTTACGTTTGGGATACCTCAAAAAACGCCATTTCCTCATATGGAATACCTAAACCACACATTCACAGTCGGCGGAACTCTCCAGAAAAGAGGAACACCAGGGATCACAAACTTTGACTATTGGATCTTCATACCCTTGGAAACCGCGAGAACAATATTCAACAGCTCAGAATACGACCTAATCTTCGCTAAAGTCTACAACTCGGAAGACTCTGAGCAGATAGCGAAAGATATCGAAGCCTTGTTCCCCCCATTTAAAATCACGATACTTGTGCCTTTGACATTTATCAAACAAGTCGACAACATCCTGACGGTCATACAGGTCTTCCTGATGGCGATAGCATCCATTTCTCTTCTTGTCGCAGGAATAGGAATAATGAATATCATGACGGTCTCCGTGATGGAAAGAACACGCGAAATAGGGATTTTGAAAGCCATCGGAACAAAAAGCCGAACCATTCTGTCTATTTTCCTTGCTGAAGCTGTGTTAGTAGGCTTATTAGGTGGATTTATCGGCATATTCACTGGTTACGGTCTCTCATTTGGACTGGCACAAGTACTCTCAAGTCTTATTCAGCCTCAACAAGGCACTGTGCTGCAAAATCCAGAAAGACAAAACATGAGTATAAGCCCAGTTTTCTCACCTCAATGGACGGCAATAGCCTTCGTGTTCGCCATAGTTGTTTGTATCATTTTCGGCTTGTATCCAGCTAGAAAAGCTTCGAAATTAAACCCTGTTGAGGCTTTACGCTACGAATAGGAACCTCAACAAACACTAGATATTTCTGAACTCTGCATGTTCAGATTAGGAACAAAATAGGGTCTAATTCTGAAAAATGGTTTAATAAATGCGTGACTTGCTGTTCTTTCGGTGACCAAGAAACATGAGAAGAAGCTTGAAAATAGCCGCAGCAGCTACGGTATTGCTCTTAGCGCTGGGCACCATCATTTTCGTTTACGCAAACGCACAGAACAACGCAATCGCCAACGCTGAACGCGAACAGACAATACAGCAATACATGCAGACATACGATGGATCGAACAACAGCACGAACTGCGAACCAGAAGACGGTGCAATGATGGGTCACATGAACCGCATGGGCCACATGGAGAAAAACGGATTCCAGTGGTCCGAACAGTTCCTCGAAAACGCTACACTTTCGACAGTTCAGGGAACAATAGTCTCACAAGTCAGAGGGATATTGATTCTTAACACAGATGCGGGTCAAGTGCGGATCATGCTTCCAAGACAATGGACTTTGGGCAATGAAGTCGTGAGCAGAGCTACTTTATTCAACGGCACCTTCGCAAGTGCAGGTCAAAACGTGACCATCAAAGTGATAGAAAGCACTACGTTCAGCAACGCGAATTTCAGCCTTAACGTCATGATAGGTTACGAAGCAATCAACGCAACAGACACACACGCATGTGCAGTGCTACCGTTCAACATAACGCCCAGCAGCTAAAACAGTACGCTCCTTCCTTCTTTTTTTGGATTATAGAAGCCTAACAGCCAAGCACAGACTATAAACATGCTAAGAAAATCATAAAGCAGATTCCCAGTGATCTCAAATTAGAACTGGTCACGCAAAAAGAAGCATTACAAGCCCGAGACAGCAGCATATTTGGAGCCTAATATTTGTGCGTTGCAGAAACCTAGAGGGGGTAGGTCCGTATTGGCGTTTTTTCAGTCCTAAACAAATGTTGAAAAACCAGAGGAAGGAAAAGCACAACAAGAAAAACATACCGGGGTAGCTCGTATTGCCTCCGAAACACGCCAAAACTGACAACTGAAAACCTATGTTGAACCTATTTATAGAGGGGTTAAAATTCCGTCACAGCGCAATAGAGCAGCCTACTAATGCAGTTGCCTCTTGATTGCTTCTTCCAAAGCTGGCAATACCTGGTACAAATCGCCCACCACGCCGTAGTCTGCAATCTCGAAAATCGGTGCTTGTTCATCCTTGTTAATCGCCACGATCACCTTTGCATCCCTAATGCCCGCAACATGCTGAATCACACCTGAAATCCCGCAAGCAATATACAATTTAGGCTTAACCTTGTGCCCCGACAAACCAACCCATTCACTGAACCATTTTCGATCCTCAGCCAAAGGCCTCGAACAACCCACTTGACCATACAAAACCCCAGCCAACCTATCCAGCAAAGCCTTGTCCTCCTTCTTCTGCAAACCCCTACCACAACTAACTATCACCTGAGCATCTTCAATCTTGACATTTGAAGTTTCAAGAGGTTTCGTCTCCACAATCTCAGTCTTTGCCGCATCAACTTTAACATCAACCTTCATCACCTGTCCATTCCTTTCTTTCAGTTGAGGCTTCTCAAAAGCCCTTGCTGGAACCGTAGCTATTTGCGGCTTCGACTTCAAAGCAATCTTCGCAACAGCGTTTCCACCATAAGTAATTCTCTCCCCAACAAGTCTCCCCTGATCATCAACGCTTAATCTTGCACAATCAGGAATGCACCCAATGTCAAGACGCATTGCAAGCCTAGCAGCCAAAGGCTTTCCATTCTTCGTCGAACCAACCAACACGATGTCAGGTCTATAACTCGTAACCAGATTGGATAACACACCAAGATAAGGTTCAATTTGAACCTGCTCCAAAGCCGGATTTTCAACCACATAAACTTTGTCCGCTCCACACTTTATCAACTCATCAGCTTTGCCTTGAGCACTTGCTCCAATCAAAACAGCAACAAGTTCTGTTCCCAGTTTATCCGCCAACTCTCTCCCTTTACCAAGCATTTCCAACGCCAAATCATGCATATCGGAAAAGATCCAAACACCCTTGTTCTCACTCATGCAATCCTCACCGTCCGACAACGCCTTCCTGAATTAGAGCCTTCGCCAACTTGTCCGCAATCTCCTCCACCGTTTCACCAGTAATCCTAATCTTCTTACGCTCAGTCTTAGGCGCCAAAACCTCCAAAACCTCAATCTTTGAGCCAAGCTTTTCTTTCTGAAGGTTCAAATCAGCAGCTGTCCAATTCACAATCTCCTTCTTCGAAGCCTTCATAATCATCATCAAAGACGGAATCCTCGGCTGATTAATCTCACGAGTTACCGAAACAAGTGTAGGCAACTTCGCACGCACAGTCTCAATAGCATCCTCAAGCGTCCTCTCAACCAAAACCGCATCACCCTCAACCACAAACTTCCTCACAGAACTCATCTGCGGCAAACCCAGCAACTCCGCCAACTTCGAACCCACCAGACCAGAAAAACTATCCAAAGACGTCTCACCACAAAGAACCAAACTGAACTCGCCAATTTTCCCAATCGCCTTAGCCAAAACATAAGCTGTTCCACCAGTGTCAATATCCTGAAAACCTGCATCACTAACTACAAAAGCCCTATCTGCACCCATCGCCAAAGCCTCCCGCAGAACAGCCTTAACATCCTCCGAAGTCACAGTCACCGTAACGACTTCAACGTCGCCAAGCTTCTCCTTGACCCTAATAGCTTCTTCCAACGCGTTCTTGTCAAAATCACTAATCTTCTTAGGCGCCCCAGCCATAATCAACCGCCTGGTAGAAGGATCAACCTTCAATTGCGAAACATCAACCGCCTGCTTCAAACAGACAACAATCCTTCTCAAATTACACAACCTCTAGTCACATGAACCATTTTTGACATCACAATTCAGGCTACCATATAAAAAAGTTTCACCCAAAAAAGATCAAATGTTTAAGACTAAATACACTCAGTACTCTAACACCAGAACATAGGCGTCACAAATGAGCTACACTATTGAATGCTCAACCTGCGGCAAACAATCCCAAAACCTACTCGACTACAAATGCACACAATGCAATCAACCCCTCATTGTTAAACAAAACAGAAAATTCGAAACCCAACAAATCCAAAAAAAGAACCGCAGTCTCTGGCGCTACGCAAAATGTTTTCCATACGTAAAAGAAAGAAACATAATAACACTTGGCGAAGGCTGGACACCACTCATCAAATACTTAGACAACATCTACTTCAAACTTGAAAACCTCAACCCCACAGGCTCCTTCAAAGACAGAGGATCAACCACACTAATCTCAGCCCTACATCAGCAAATAAGAAAAGTCAAAGGCTACATCTCAGAAGACTCATCAGGAAACGCAGGAGCCTCAATAGCCGCATACGCCGCACGCGCAAGATTACCAGCAAAAATATTCGTTCCAGAAAAAGTAGCAGGACCAAAATTCAACCAAATCCAGTTCTACGGCGCACAAGTCGTCAAAGTCTCAGGAAGCCGCAACAAAGTAGCAGAAAAAGCGCAGAAAACACAGAAAGACGGATTTTACATTGGACACATTTTCCATCCCCTATTCAGAGATGGCATACGGACCCTTGCCTACGAGATCGCTGAACAACTTGACTGGCAAGCTCCAGAACGAATATACTTACCAGTTTCTGCAGGAACCCTGTTGCTCGGCGTCTTACATGGATTTCAACATTTACTTCAGTCCAACGTCATCAAAACCATGCCAAAAATAGTAGCATGCCAAACAAAGCAAGTTTCACCACTCTATCACCGCATCAAGAACACAAACTACACGCCACCCAGAAAAATCACATCCATTGCCGACGCTTTAGTCAGCACAAATCCACCCTTACTAGACCTCATGGAAAAACATCTGAAAAAAGCAAACGGCGATGCAGTCACACTCGAAGAAAAAGAAACAATTAAAGCATTCACAGAACTCGCTCGAAAAGGCTTCTACGTTGAACCCAGCTCAGCCGTAGCGTACGCAGGCCACAAAAAACAGCTAGCAACCATGGAAGCATCAAAAGAAGATACCACAGTTATAATCTTGACTGGAACAGGGCTAAAAAGCTCCATCCAACCAAACATGCGATGAACCATAAAATCCTCATCAAAATCCATTTTTCCGCCCAAAGATTTTAGAAAAACTTATATTGCAATGCCGTTTCTCATTGAGACGCACTAAAGGAGGTTGTATGATTTGTCATCACCCGCACAAGCAGGCGGAATACCCGTTCTAGTATTGAAAGAAGGCGCTAATCGATCAAGAGGAAAAGAGGCGCAACACACAAACATCATGGCCGCAAAAATAGTGGCGGAAAGCGTCAAAAGCTCCCTAGGACCAAAAGGCATGGACAAAATGCTCGTCGACAGCATGGGCGACGTAACCATAACCAGCGACGGACGAACAATCCTAGACGAAATGGACGTTCAACATCCAGCAGCTAAAATGATGGTTGAAGTTGCAAAAACACAAGACAACGAAGCTGGAGACGGAACCACCACAGCCGTAATAATCTCAGGCGAACTCCTAAGCAAAGCTGAAGAACTAACCGACAAAAACGTGCATCCCACAATAATAATCGACGGATATAAGAAAGCATCAGAAAAAGCCTTAGAAATCCTTGAAAAAATCGCAATATCCGCAGACCCACAAAGCCAAGAATACGCGAAAAAATCCGCAATGACCTCAATGGCAAGCAAACTTGTAGCTGAAAACAGAGAATACCTCGCCGACCTAGCAGTCAAAGCAGTCCTTGCAGTCGCAGAAAAAGAAGGCGACAAGTACAAAGTGGACATTGACGACATCAAAGTCGAGAAGAAACCTGGTGAATCAATGAAGGAAACCAAGCTCATTCAAGGAATAGTTTTGGACAAGGAAGTCTCCCATTCAGGAATGCCCAAACGAGTAGAAAAAGCCAAAATAGCTTTACTTGATTGCCCATTGGAAATAGAGAAAACTGAATTTGACGCCAAAATCAACATCGAAAGCCCCGAGCAGATGGAAGCATTCCTCAAGCAGGAAGAAGACATGCTCCACGAAATGGTTGATAAAATAACCAAAGCAGGCGCAAACGTCGTCCTAGCCGAAAAAGGCGTTGACGACATGGCTCAGCACTTCCTAGCCCGCAAAGGAGTACTTGTAGTCAGAAGAATCAAAAAGTCTGACATGGAGAAGCTCGCAAAAGCCACAGGCGGAAAAGTCATAACCAATCTGGATGCAATAACCGCAGACGACCTAGGTCACGCAAATCTAGTCGAAGAACGCAAAATCGGCAACGACAAAATGACTTTCGTCGAAGGCTGCAAACACCCACGAGCAGTCACGATCCTGATAAGAGGAGCAACCGAACGCATCGTAGACGAAGCAGAACGCTCAATACACGACGCGTTATGCGTAGTTAGAGACGTAGTTGAAGAACCAAAAGTAGTCGCTGGAGGCGGAGCACCAGAACTCGAAGTCTCAAGAGGACTCAAAAAATACGCAGAAACACTACCAGGCAGAGAACAACTCGCAGTCATGGCGTTCGCAGAAGCACTTGAAACAATTCCAGCAACACTCACCGAAAATGCAGGATTAGATCCAATCGACATACTATCAGATCTGAGAGCAAGACACGAAAAAGGCGAAACTTGGGCTGGAATCGAAGTGGTAGCTGGAAAAATCCAAGACATGTCTAAGGCAGGTGTCTTCGAACCACTAGCAGTCAAAAAACAAATAATAAAATCAGGAACCGAAGCAGCATCCATGATACTGAAAATCGACGATGTAATTGCAGCCGGCAAAATGAAAGCACCCCCAACCCCACCGGGAGGAATGCCTCCGGGCGGCGGATATCCGGGCATGGGGGAGTACTAGAACACGTCTGAAAAAGAGAAAGTGACGATAGGTCCGCCGAAGATTACGCGTTTTGAGAAGGCCAGAATAGTGGGGGCTAGAGCCCTTCAGATTTCAATGGGCGCTCCAATACTCATTGACATTTCCGAGGGTTCGGGAAGCCCTATAGATATAGCGCTGAGAGAACTTGACTCTGGAATGCTACCTATGACGATACGAAGAACCCTGCCTGACGGTGCTTACCAAGACATTCCGTTGAAATGGCTTCTCAAAAAAGCGTGAACTCTTTTTCCCTCACCACTTCTTGCATTCCCTGCAAGGTCGGCGTCTTTCAGGTTTTCAAGCTCTTGTTAGCTGCTTCGAGTGTTTCCCCAATTCTTGCCCAATGAGCGCCTTGCCAGTAAATCTGTCCGCATTTTGGGCACTTCCAAAAAGCATCATAGTGTTCAAACGTGTTCTTTTCAACTTTCCCTTTTACTTTGTCTTTAGGTATCGGCTTCACACGCGTATTGCATTTTGAGCACCGTGAAGTTGCCATATCGATTTCCAGTTTCAAAGCGTATTTTTTTGCCAGTTCCCCTAGCCTTTTCCCTTCTGTCTGCCCTTCAGAATAGAAAGCTTCGACGCCTCTAGCAGTCGCTCGTTGAAAGAGTTCAAGATCCCTAGTTAGCAACACTCGTCTTTCTTTTTTGGCTACTGCAAGAAGTTCAGAATCACTCAAATGCGTTGAATATTTTACATCGTGCCCCAGCATGCGAAGCCAGCGTGTCAATTTTCCAAGCATGCCATCAACAATAAAATGCAAGAAAACTAATCTCCTTGAATTATCGTTCCACTACCAGCTTTGGCAACAATTTCGCCTTCTTCCATGATCAACTGACCATTGACGAAAACTTTGACGGCTTTTCCCTTGACACTCCAACCATCGAACGGAGAGTATTTGGCTCTGGAATGAAATTTTGATGCGTCGATTTTGAATTCTCTCTTCAGATCTATGACAGACAAGTCTGCTGCATTTCCCTCTTTCAGAAGCCCTCTTCTTGTCAATTTGAAGATCTCAGCAGGTTTTTCAGCCATAAGCCTGACTATGTCGTCTATTGACAGTCTTCTCTGATGCACTGCTGTTAGTAGGAGAGGAAGTGTTGTTTCCAAGCCTGGGATGCCAACCTTAACGTTCCAGATGGATTCTGCCTCTTTTTCGTTTAGAGTGTGGGGAGCATGATCTGAACCCAATGTGTCAATCCAGCCTTTTTGGATTCCTTGCCAGAGAGCCGCAACATTGCGTTTGTCTCGGACTGGTGGCATGGTCAATGCTAGAGTCCCTATTCGTTTCAAATCATCTGCAGAAAAAAACAGGTTATGTGGAGTGGTTTCGCAAGTTACTTGGATTTGAGACTTCTTGCCATCAACTACTGCGACCAATCCTTTTCCAGTCGTCAAGTGACAGACATGCAAGTGATTCTTCGCCTCGCCTGCAGCACTTAGAAGTCGTGTTACAGCTTTTTCTTCAACTTCGTCCGAATGAGCTATAATATATGCTCCAATGTCATTGCGGTTTGATTGTTTAAGCTCATCAATGGCTTTTTTCAACAGAATAGGGTCTTCTGCATGAGCTGCCACGGGGACGCTCAATCTGGCAGCAGTCTTGAATGCTTTCTGCAATGCTTCATTGTCATTTACGTTTAAGCCACCAACTTGCTCAACCATGAAGAGCTTGAACGCTACTGCTCCTTGCCTGACTATTCCTTCCATCTCATTGAGATTTTTGGGGAATTCGGAGAAAAACCCTACGTTGACAAGAACTGTTCTCTCGGCTTTCTCCATTCTATTCCTAAGGGTTTCCACGCTCATTGTCACTGGATCATTATTAGGCATATCAAGAACGGTTGTGAAACCACCAGCTGCGGCTGCAGATGTTCCACTGAAGAAGTCTTCTTTGTACGCTTTGCCTTCATCTCGAAGATGAACGTGCGCATCTATCAGCCCTGGCAACACTAGGAGATCGTGGAGGTCGATTTTGGAGTCTGCTTGCGGCATTCTTGTTTCTTTGCCTATTTTGACAATTCTTCCATCATCGATTGCTAGGCTGCAGTCTACGATCTCTTTGTTTACGTATGCTTTTGCTCCGTTCAGAACCAGATCAACGATCAATTTTCTGTTCTCGTTCTTAGGATTAGCCAACATGCATTGTTAAAGGTTTACTCTATTATTTTGAAGAAATCTCTTTCCGTTATTATACCTACAAGTTTGCTGTCTTTGACAACAGGCACGGCGCCTATGTCTTTATCCTGCATTATTTTCGCGGCTTTGCCAACATCTGTACTTGGCTCGATTGTTGAAACCTCTTTTGTTGCTATTTCCAGCGCAGGCGTGTTGAGGACTTGGATTATAGTTCCAGATTTCAGGTGTTGGAAGACTTTTCCCGAGCCGAAGAACCGTATTATGTCCATCGAAGTTAATATGCCGATTATTCTTCCTTCGGAGACTATCGGCAGTCTTCTAAAGCCCTGTGTCACCATTGATTTTTCAGCTTCAAAAATCGTTGTTTTGGGCAAAGCTGTGATAACTTCTTCTGACATCAGCTGCGCAACTGTTACTCCGCTTATTCTGTCGGCAAACAGCACTGCGATGTCTCTTTCGGTTATTATTGCTTTCAAACGGTTTTCGTCGTCAACAACTGGCAACCCACCGAGATTTTTTTGAGTCATCAGATCTATTGCGTCGCTTATTTTTGCCGAAGTCTTCACCGAGAAAACTTTTTGCGTCATTATTAGTCGTATGGCTTCATTTATTGCTTTGAAAATGTTGCCGTCATATTTCTGCTGGATTATCTGGAATTTTTCTCCGCCGCCAAGATAGTCGATTATGTCTGTGGCGGTCACGATTCCTTCTAGAAGTCCTGTTCCTGGATTGGCGATTGGGACGCGGCGGAAACCCTGTTTTGTCATCATTCGTATAGCATCGTAGATTGGTGTGGTTGGAGGCATCATGATGACTTGGCTTTTTGCTATCTGGAGTATTTCGCTTTCATGCTTCTTTGATGGGTGGGTTTTTAGGCGTAGCTCGCCTTCGCCTCTCAAGGTTCTTCTGAAAGTTTCTCTACTCAATCATTTCCCTCTCATTTGATCAGTAATCGGGCAATGTCTTCACGATCGATTATCCCGACCAGTTTGCCGTTCTCGTCCTTTACAGGAACCCTTCCAATGTCTTTTGAAACTATAACCTTGGCAACCTTTACGACTTTCACAGATGGCTTCACGGCCAACACATCACTCTTCATTACTGAAGCTATTTTTGGTGAAGCTCTAAAACGTCCTTTCGAAGATTCAAATGTTGGCAAGCATACTCCGCATTCGAGAAGATCTTTCTGAGTGACTATGCCTACAAGCTTTCCGTTCTTAACAACAGGCAGTCCAGCTAGACGTCGATCTTGCATTAGCCGCCATATGTTGTCTATCTCATCTTCGGGCGTGCAGGTTGCAACGTTTTTAGTCATTACTTCTGAAGCATCTTTCAGAAATTTCTCTGGGTTTGTCTTGAGCATGGGTTCGATGAAATCAGTCAGGCTTACAACTCCTCTGTAGGTTGTGTCTTGGTCTGACGTTACGACAGGTGCATACCAAGCATCAACGTGAAGCATCGCTTTGATAGTTGAAACTGCGTCATCGTCCATTTTTGCTACGTGTCTTGCTGGTGTCATTATGCCTTTAACTTGAATCGGCGAAACCGATGAGGAAATAGTCATTACGTCGCGACGTGAGACTTTTCCAACGAGTTTCTTGTTTTCGTTGGTGACTGGAAGAATTCTTAAACTTAGTTCTCTTATCGTTGCGCGGGCTTTTGTGGCAAGTTCATCCTGATAAATGAACGGGTGTTTTCCATCCATGATTTCTTTAACACGCAACGAATCGTCCTCTCATTTCTCTTCTTCTGCCGTTTCTTCGGCTTCTTCCTTGCAGTCTTCGCAGAGAAATTCTCCGTTGACTTGCGTGAGTGTGTCTGACCAGACTCCGCAACGGTCGCAGTATCCTGCGAGGGGTGCTTCTTCTTCTCGCTCTTCTGTTTCTTCGGATGTTTGGGAGGCGGTTTCTTCTCCTATTTTGGCTTGTTCTTGGATGATTTCGACGAGTTCGGGCATGACTGCTAGGATGTCCTTGCTTGAGACAAGTCCGATAAGTTGTCCTCTGTATATTACGCCGAATCTTCGGATGTTCAGTCTGCTCATTCTTCTGGCTGCATCGCTGATTGCAGCATCTGGTTCGATGGTCATTAGTGGCGAGGTCATTACTTCTTTGGCTTTGAGGGTGTCTGGTTTGACGTTTTTTGCCAGAACCCTTGCAACTAGGTCTCTTTCGGTTATTATTCCTAGGGGTTTTCCAGCTTTGTTTGTGACGATTATGCAGCCGTAATCGTATTTGTCCATTAGTTCTGCTGCCTTGTTTACTGGTGTGCTTTCTTCTATGGTTATGACTGGGCTGCTCATGACATCTTTGACCAACATTTTTGACCTGAGTCCGATTTCAGACATTGTCTCGCCACATGTGCTGTTTTGCTTGTTCATGGTTTGGCTTTAATCAAGTCAAAATGGGAATCCCGAATTTAAAACTTGTTATGTGTCAAGCAACCACAACTAGACGTATTTCCGTTGAATAGGCTGCTTGAAAGTCGATGCTGAAGGAAGGCATTGGTTTTAAGTTGAGGACAGATATATAAAGCAGACCATGCATTTACTTTTTGATTGAAAAGCAAGGAGTAAGAATAGGTTGCCTTTCAAAAGAAAAAGTCGTGGAAGATCAAAGGGCGGCAAAGGCAGTAGTAGCGTTGTTCAATGTGCAAGTTGTGGGCAGCTTGTGCCTCGTGACAAAGCTAAGAAGTCTACTAGAAGGATTTCGTTTGTTGATGCGCAGTTGGCGAAGGAGCTTAGGCAGAAGGGTACGTATATTGCTTCTTCGTTTGATACGAAATATTACTGTGTTTCTTGTGCGGTGCATCGTGGAATCGTTAAGGTTAGAGCCGAAAAAGAGCGGCACATGCGTACTAGGAGATATTAGTTCTTTTACTATTCTCGTTTTTTCTTCAGTTTGTTGTAAACGTGTAGGCTTCTTTGTAGAACGGTGAAGTTTGTGAGTATTGCGAGTATGATGATTGCTGCGTTTATGGAGGTGTAGGGTTGCCAGAAGATGGCTATGATGCTTGCGATTGCGAGTATGAGTATGCGTTCAGCTCTTTCTGCGATTCCGATTGACTCCATCTTGATATCTGCGGCTTCTGCGCGTGCTCGACTGTAGCTTACGAGCAAAGATCCGATCAAGGCTATTAGTCCCCAAAGGGTGTCGCATAATCCGCTCCAAATTATGGCGATGTAGATTGTAGCGTCAGCGTATCTGTCGAGTAGCGAGTCTAAGTAACCGCCGAATGTTGTTGTTTGTTGGTATAGTCGTGCGACTATCCCGTCTAGGGCGTCGGAAAATCCTGAAAGTAGGAGCAGGATTGCTGCAAGTAGGATGTAGAGTGCATTGGTTTGCCATTGTGTATATGTGAAAGCTGAGAGAAAGGCAAGAATTAATCCAAGTGCGCTTATTGTATTTGGTGTTAAGCCTATTTTGTGGGCTGCTTTGGCTTCGGTTTCCATGATTGCTTGGACTTTTTCTTTGAGTTTGGTTAGCACGGGTTTTCTTTCAGTTTTATGTTACCGATTCTTATTTAAACTGGACGCATATAGTTTCGGCATGTGGATGTGTTGGGGATGATTGCTGTTGAATCTTTGAAAGTTGATGGTAAGGATTGTTTAGGAGTGAGGGTTGAGCTTCCTGATTCGCCACCGTTGCTTGCCATAATGGGCAGTAAAGGCTTTGTTATGTGCGGGTTTTTGAGCATGGAGGCTGCTGAAAAAGTTGGTGTGGTTGCGGCGATTGTGAGCGGGGTTAAGACCTTTGAGGATGTGCTTAATGGGCAGGTTAAGGCGGTTTCATCAAAAGCGAAGAGTTTGGGTGTCGAAGTGGGAATGAAGGGTGCTGAAGCCCTAAAACACATGCTCTAGGTGCATTAGAAGCGTCACGTATTTTGCATTGGCTATCCATGAAACCATAAGGTTTTGCTCTGTTGTACGCGGAGAAATTTTAACCCCCCTATAAATAGGTTCAATAAGGCACTGACTCGTCAAGAGAGATCATTTCGACGATCAGCTCGATTTTCTGAGAAATAGGCACTCAGAGGGAGTAAAATGTGGATGAAGCCCTCATAGCAAGGTTAAATAGCCGTTTCGAGGCTAGAGTTAAAGGTTATGTCCATATCAACCGAATTTCCAGTGATATAGCATGTTAGACATTAAACTCATTCGTGAAGACCCTGATCAAGTAAGAACTAACCTGCAAAAGAGAGGCGACCCTACCAACCTGAAAATGCTTGACGACCTTATCAAGTGTGACCAAGAGTGGCGCGTGAACCTCACCAAACTGAACGAGCTACGCCATAAAAGAAAGCAGATAACGACTGAAATTGCTACGTTGAAGAAGAAAGGAAAAGATGCAAACAAAGAAATCAACGAAGGGAAAATAGTTGACACTGAAATCACGGCTCTTGAGAAGCAGGTTTCTGAGGATGAGCGGAAAGTGCATGATTATCTCATGCGACTTCCAAACCTACTTCACGAATCAGTCCCAATCGGCAAAGACGAAAACGACAACGTCCAAATCAAGACATGGGGCAGAATCCCAAAGTTCAGCTTTCCAGCCAAAGGACACATAGAACTAGGCTTAAACCTAGATATAATGGATATTGAAAGAGCAGGAAAAATCGCTGGCGCACGATTCTTCTACCTTAAAGGAGCAGGCGTCCAGCTCGACTGTGCATTACTCAATTTTGCATTAGAAGAGATGATTAGCAAGGGCTTCACAGCCATCGAACCACCGTTCCTCATGCGACGAGAACCCTACGAAGGAGTAGTAGCCTTAAGCGATTTTGAAGACGTACTCTACAAAGTCGAGAATGAAGACTTGTATCTGATCGCTACATCGGAGCATCCAATGGGCGCAATGTACATGAACGAAGTCTTAATGGCACAAGACCTACCCCTCAAACTTGCTGGAATAAGCACTAATTTCCGCAAAGAAGCAGGAGCACACGGCAAAGACACAAGAGGCATTTTCCGCACACACCAATTTAACAAAATAGAACAGTTCGTCTTCAGCCGACCAGAAGAATCATGGAAAATCCACGAACAACTCCTCCAAAACGCCGAAGAACTCGCACAAAAACTCGGCTTACCCTACCGCGTGGCTAATGTCTGCACAGGCGACATAGGAACAGTTGCAGCCAAGAAATATGACATTGAAGCATGGATGCCTGCACAGAACGCCTATCGAGAAATAGTTTCATGCAGCAACTGCACCGACTATCAGGCACGAAGACTGAACATAAGATACAGAGAAAAAGAAGGCGAAGCACCCAAAGGTTTCGTGCACACTTTGAATTCCACAGCAATCGCCACAGGCAGAACCATCGTAGCAATACTCGAGAATTACCAGCAAGAAGACGGTTCAATCATCGTGCCAGATGTGTTGAGAAAGTTCATGGGCGGCTTAGACAAAATCAAACAGAAACAGTAAAACTTTTAATACCATGACGTGAATTCACAAGCTACACTCGGAGGATTCAAGTGTCATCAAAGACCAAACGCGTACGAGACAAATGGCGAGGCAAATCATGGTACATGGTAATGTCCCCACCGTACTTCGGCAACGTCGAACTGGGAGCAGTACCAGTCGACGAGCCTGAAAAACTGATAGGCAGAGTCATCGACGCAACACTTTACGACATAACAGGCGACTTCGCACACCAATACCTGAAAATGTATTTTCAAATAAACGAAATAGACGGCAAAAATGCCCGCACCATATTCAAAGGACATGAATACTCACGAGACTACCTGCGAAGTCTCGTAAGAAGAAGAACAACCAAAATCGACGGACAATTCAACATAACCCTGAAGGACGGATACAACCTAAGGGTTTGCATTTCAGGTTTCACACTTTCTAGAGTCAAAACTTCTCAAGAAAAAATCGTTCGTGCTATCATGGAGAAAATCATCAAGGAAAAAGCCGCAAACCTCACAATCGACCAATTCGCGCAAGAAATGGTTTTGGGGAAAATCGCCTCAGACATATATAATGTGGCAAAAAAGATAGCACCATTCAGACACGTGGGCGTAAGAAGCTCCAAACTTGTAATGCAACTAGCACCAGAGATAAAAGCGCAATAATCATCTATTTCTTCAACAAGCTTTTGCCGTACTCAGAGCCTTTCTCGAAAGCCGTCAAATTAAGCTCTTCAGTTCCTTTGGGAATATTCTCCTTAATTGACTCTTTCAAGGCGTTCTCGTCCAAAACGCCTGTGATGGCGGCAAACGCACCCAGCATAACAATGTTAGCAACGATTTTTCTGCCAAGCTCCTCCGCAATCTTGGTAGCTGGAACGCGAAACACCTTGACATTCTTCAATTCTTTCTCTTTCGGAATCATGTCAGGATCCAAAATCACCGTGCCACCCTTCTTAATGTCGTCAACGTAATCGTTATAGGCATGCTGAGACATCACCACAAGTATATCAGGTTCAACAACCTTGGGAAAGTCAATGTCTTCTTCAGAAATCACAACCTCAGACTTGCACGCACCGCCCCGAGATTCTGGACCATAAGACTGCGTTTGAACAGCGTTCCGCTGACCATGAATGCACGCCGCAGCAGCAGTAATTATTCCAGACTTAATAATGCCTTGCCCACCAAAACCTGCAAACCTAACTTCAACACGCATGCCTAACTCACCTTGCTTAATGCTCTCTCATTAATCTGAGAGAACTTCTCGTGAAGCAACTTTTCAAAACTGAACTTTTCTATGTCCACAAACTCACCAACAGGAATCTTTTCACGCGTGATCTCGGCTTTAGCAGGGTCAGAGAAATTCTCCACGACCGATGCCTTCTTGAACCACTCCATAATTTCAAGCCCCGACCGCATCTTATTGTACCGACCATAAATCTCAGGGCAAGCCGAAACCACCTCAATAAAGCCAAACCCTTCCTTCTGCAACAACTTCTTAATCGACTGCGTCAACCTTCTCACATGCAAGTTCGTCCACCTAGCCACATACACCGCACCAGAAGCCGCTGCAAGATGAACAAGATTAAACGGATGCTCAATGTTCCCATATGGGCTTGTCGTAGTTATCGACTCGAGCGGAGTGGTCGGTCCCACCTGTCCACCAGTCATCCCGTAAGTAAAATTGTTTGCACAAATCACCTTGACCCCAATGTTTCTCCTAGCCGCGTGAATGAAATGGTTCCCACCAATAGCAAAAAGATCACCATCCCCACTTACGACAACAACTTCCAGCTCTGGGTTCGCCAGCTTCACGCCAGTTGCAAAAGCCAAAGCACGACCATGTGTCGTATGGAACGAGTCCGTGTTTATGTATCCAGCCGTGCGCCCAATGCAGCCAATGCCTGACACAACCACAATCTTATCCAAATCCATCTGCAACTCATCCAGCGCGTGAACAAAACAGTTCAGCACAATACCATTCCCGCAACCCGGACACCAAATGTGCGGCATCATCGGTTCTCTCAAATACTTCGCATACGGATGTACAAGAGCCTGCTCAACCACTAGCAATTCCCCCTTATCGCTTCCAGAATCTCCATAGGAGTATGCGGATCCTCACCCAGCTTACCTAGAAAGGCTACAGGAGTCTCCTTTGCAGCCCTCTCAACTTCCCGCACCAACTGTCCACAATTCATCTCAGGAACCACAATCGCCTTCACCCTTTCAGCCATTTCCGCCACTTGCTCCTCGGGAAACGGCCACAATGTGATCGGACGCAAAAGACCAGCCTTGATACCTTTTTCTCTGGCTTTTCTCACAGCACTCAATGCAGCACGCGCAACAATACCGTAAGCAACAACTCCAACATCAGCATCTTCCAACATCACTTCTTCAACCTTCTTGATCTTGTCTGCGTTCCTAGAAACCTTCTCACACAACCTTCTAACAAGCTTCGTTTGCGCTTCAGAACTTGACGTTCGGGGAAAACCACGCTCATCATGCGTCAAACCCGACGCATGAAAATGATAACCCTCACCGAAACAAGCCATGGGCGGAACCAAATCATCATCAGGTCTGAACGCCATATACTTGTCGGGTCCAACATTCGGCTTCTTACGATTCACCGTCCGTATCTTTTCAGGCGGTGGAATCACAACTTTCTCCCACATGTGCCCAACAATCTCATCACCCATAAGCAACGTCGGAACCCTATACGTCTCCGCAAGATTAAACGCCTCAATAGTCAAATCAAACATCTCCTGCACAGAAGAAGGCGACAAAGCAATAATACCATAATCACCATGAGAACCCCACTTCGCCTGCATAACATCCTGCTGCCCAGGCATCGTAGGCTGACCAGTGCTTGGTCCACCACGCATAATATCCACAACCACACACGGCGCCTCCGTCATCACAGCCAAACCAATATTCTCCTGCATCAAACTGAAACCAGGCCCAGAAGTAGCCGTCATAGCCTTCAAACCTGCATAAGAAGCACCAATGATAGCAGCCATAGAAGCAATCTCATCCTCCATCTGTACATAGATACCGCCAAACTCTGGCATTCTCTGAGACAGATGCTCAGCAATCTCAGTCGCAGGCGTAATAGGATAACCAGCAAAAAACCTGCAGCCTGCAGCAATCGCACCTTCAGCACAAGCCACATCTCCATTCAAGAAGTGACTACCAGTAAGCAAAGCCCGTTTCAAACTCATGCCTTCTTATCCTCCTTACTTGATTTTTCAGCAACATAAATCGCAAAATCAGGACAAACTGCAGTGCAAAAACCGCACAATGCACACTTGCTTTCATCCACAATTCTCGGAGGATGAACACCTCTGGCATTTATATCCTGCGACTCCTCCAAAACCTTCTTCGGACAAAACTCTATGCAATAACCGCAGCCCTTACACTCATCAGTAATCAAGTAGATCTCGGCTTTCAAAGGCTCAGTTTTCTTCTCGTCAAGTGGCGGATGCTTAATTCTCTCTGGCATTGTTAACCTCCTTCAAGAGCCTTTTCGAAAACCTTTTTACCCTTTTCTATTTCCTGCGGCGTAACCTTATCAATGATGGACTGTATTTCGCGGATTTTGTTCGCAAATTTCTCGCCTTCTGCAGCGGACGCCCAAAGCAACTGCAGCCTTTCCCTGTTCATTCCATTCTGCTCCATTTTCTTCCACAACTTTTCAACCCGCTTCTGCGTCTGATAATTCGCGTTAATGTAATGACAGTCGCCGAGATGGCAACCAGCCACCAAAACCACCGCCGCACCCCTTGCAAACGCTCTCTCAACAAATTTCGGACTCACTCTTCCAGAACACATAGTTCTGATGATACGCGCACTCGAAGGATATTGCATGCGGCTAACGCCAGCAAAATCCGCACCAGCATAAGAACACCAGTTACAACAGAAAGCCACAACCTTCTTCTCAGGCTCAAGCTCAGTGACAGCATCCACCTGCGCCAAAAGCTGCTCATCCGTGAAGTGACTCTGCGTCAACGCTCCAAACGGACACTCAGCCGCACATGTCCCACAACCACCGCACGCAGCCTCAACCACATGAATGAGCTTCGAATCCTTATCAAGACTGATAGCATTATACGGACAAACCTTTACGCATAGCCCACACGCCTTGCACTTATCAGCAGAATAAATAGGCGTGATTGCCTCAACGGTCACCTTGCCCTTAGCCATCAAAATACCAGCACGAGCAGCAGCCGCACCAGCTTGGGTGACACTGTCCTTTATGTCCTTCGGAGCCTCAGCACACCCCGCAAAGAAAATCCCACCAGTAGCAGCATCGACAGGCCTAAGTTTAGGATGCGCCTCCATGAAAAAGCCATCCTGCGTCCTCGAAAGCGTCAACAACCGCTGAATAGCCTCAGCGTCTTTTCTCGGTTCCAGGCCTATGGAAAGAATAACCATTCCCGCGGTTATCTTATACAGCTCTTGCTGCAGAGTGTTTTCGCCAACAAGCCACAAGTCATGAGTCTTCTTGTCTTCGATTATTTCGGCTGGAAGCCCCCGTATGAATACAACGCCTTCTTTTCTCGCCCGCTTATAGAGATCCTCAAAACCTTTTCCATAAGCCCGAATGTCAACATAGAAAACGTAGATCTCCGTTTCAGGCCAGTGTTCCTTGATCAGCAAAGCATCCTTTATCGTATTCATGCAACACACGTTACTGCAATATAGCTTTCCGCTGCGGTCAGACCGTGAACCGACACATTGAATGAATGCCACCCGCTTGGGAATCTGCAGGTCGCTTGGCCTCAATAGGCGTCCGCCAGATGGGCCGCCTGCATTAATCAGTCTTTCAAACTCAAGCGACGTGATAACGTTCGGATACTTGCCGTATCCATAGTTTGGCAGAACTGAAGGATCAAACACATCCGCGCCTGTTGCAACGATGATCGTGCCCACTTCAAGATCAACAGTTTCAGGCTTCATGTCAAAATCTATTGCTTGTCTCTCGCAGGCTTTCAGGCATTTGTCACAAACGATCACGCCCTCTTTATTCAGGCAAAGGTTCATGTCAATTATGTAAGTGGATGGAACCGCTTGGGCGAATGGAGAGTAAATGCCGTGCCTAGATGCCAAGCCGACGTCGAACTCGTTAGGAGCGATGATGGGGCACACTTTCACGCATTCGCCGCAGGCTGAGCAATCTTTCTTGACGTAGCGTGCCTTCTTCAATACTTTCACGCGAAAATTGCCAATGTATCCCTTAACTTGAGAGACCTCGCTATTCGTTAACAACTCGATGTTTGGGTGATGTCCAGCATCCGACATCTTAGGAGCCAAAATACAAATCGAACAATCCATCGTTGGAAAAGTCTTGTCAATCCTCGCCATCATTCCACCGATACTCGGTTCCTTCTCAACCAAGTAAACCTTGTAGCCAGTCTCGGCAAGATCTAGAGCAGCTTGTATGCCTGCCACGCCTGCGCCTATGATTAATGCTTTCCGAGTTATTGGCACCTCAATCTCATCAGCAGGCTGAAGGCGAGAAGCTTTAGCCACCGCCATCTTCACAAGATCTTTAGCTTGCTCCGTGGCACCCTTGCGATCATAAAGATGCACCCAACTGCATTGCTCGCGAATGTTGGCCATTTCAAAAAGATACTTGTTCAAACCAGCCTCTTCACAAGCCTTTCTGAAAGTCGGTTCATGCAGACGAGGCGAACATGAAGCAACGACGACGCGATTAAGCTTCTGTTCCTTGATGTCATTCTTAATAATGTCTTGTCCCTGATCGGAACAAGTGTAACGATTGTCTTTTGCCAAAACTACATACGGAAGAGCCTGGGCATATTTGGCAACTTCTTCGCAATCCACGGAACCAGCAATGTTCAAGCCACAATGACAAACATAGACGCCTATCCGAATGTCGTCAGCTTTCCGCTCTGCTTCTGGTTTTTTGTTTTCCGCCATCTAAGACCCTCTTGCAGATTCCAAGTAGTTTTCAATTGATTCCGCCGCTTGTTTTCCAGCTCGTATCGCTTCAATCACTGTTGCTGGTCCTGTGACAACATCGCCGCCTGCAAACACCCCAGATATGCTTGTCTCCGTAGTAACTGGGTTAACCCATAAGGTTCCATCATCATTTAATTCCGCCTCTTTAGGAAGGAAGCTCAGGTCAGGAGTTTCGCCTATAGCGAGAATGACCATGTCAGCCTCGACCGTGAACTCTGAACCCTCAACAGGCACGGCTCTCTTTCTTCCACTTTCATCAGGTTCGCCTAGCTGCATGCGAACGCACTCAACCGCAGACACCCTCCCATTTTTGCCGACAACTCTCTTAGGCGAAACGAGAAATTCGATTTTCACCCCAGCGTCCTCGACCTCCTTGACCTCCCAAGGAATCGCTGGCATTTCATCCCTTGACCTGCGGTACAAAACTGTCACCTGACCTGCGCCGAGTTCAACTAGAGTTTTCGCAGTATCCATAGCGACGTTTCCACCGCCAACGACTGCTACGTTTCTCCCGACTTCGAGCTTTTCTCCACAATTGACGCTCCAGAGAAAGTCAAGTGCAAGGACGACTCCTTTCAATTCTTTGCCTTCGATCTTCAGGTTTTGGCTTTTCTGGGCACCGACACCGACAAAAACTGCTTCGTACCCATCCTTCCGCAAGTCTTCGAATTGCACGTCTTTACCAATGCTCACACTGCTCTTCATCTCGACGCCTAGGTCTTTCATGAACTGAACTTCTTTCGCAAGGACCTTTTTCGACAAACGACTTTCAGGAATGCATTTCCTTAACATGCCACCTGGCTCAGGGAGAGCTTCAAAAACTGTGACACCGTAGCCTTTCCGCTTCAGTTCGTAAGCCACGGTTAGTCCAGCAGGACCAGAACCTAAGACTGCGATCTTGTGACTCTTCGTCGTACTATCATGCTCTTTTGACTGAAAGTCTTTTTCACGCATCTTCTCTGCTTTTTCCAGCACCTTCTTCTTATCCATTCCAGCGCGTTCTGGGTGGAAACAAACCGAAAGTGTTACGAGTGGTAATGGAATGCTTCTCACGATTTTTCGGAGAGCACTTTCAAACGGCTGCGTATTACCTTGCTTGGTTGAGACTGTTCGCATCGACAGAAAGATTTCAGGAAGCTTCAAAGCTTGTGGACAGCGTCTATGGCACCTGTAACACCAAGCGCAAAGCCAAAGCTGATCTGAAGCTAAAGCTTTCTCAGGGTTCAGAACGAGATTCTCCAGAAGCTGTCTTGGATTGTAGTTGTCTCCAAGCATTTCTGCGATGGAACAGCTGGCAGTGCAGATTCCGCATTCAAAGCAGTATTTGAGTTTTTCAGCGTCTAGAAGCTCTTCTAGAAGTTCCTTTGCGGTCATGGTCTTTGCAGGTTCCAAGCTTTGCCCTCCGTAGTATTGGGTCTCATCCAAAATATAAAAGTTTACAAACGTAAAGGTTTTTTCGAAACGAAAGAATCGAAAGCTGAAGTGAGCACATTTTTATACACTACGCCACAAATAACAGCAAAAGGAGATCGAAAAGATTGAGAAAGGTGAAAGTCGCTCTCTATGGAATTGGCGCCGTTGGAAGCATGATCGCCAGATTCCTGCTTGAAAAGGAGGGGCTGGAAATGGTGGCGGCTATCGATGTGGCTAAAGACAAGGTGGGAAAGGATCTAGGTGAGATTTTGGGAGTAAGCAAGAAACTCGGCGTGAAGGTTTCAGCGAGCGTTGATCCAGTGCTTTCGGAGACGTGCGCAGACATTGCGGTTCATGCCACTTCATCCTACCTCAAAGACACGTTTCAGCAACTAGCATCAATAGTGAAGCATGGAGTGAACGTCGTCTCTACCTGCGAGGAGCTTTCTTATCCATATTTGACTGAACCGAAACTTGCAAAACAGCTTGATGAACTCACAAAGAAAAACGATGTAACCGTGTTGGGAACAGGCATAAACCCAGGCTTTTTGATGGATGCGTTAGTAATAACCCTCACGGCTCCATGCCAAAGAGTCAACAGCATTCAAGCAACTAGAGTCATGAACGCAGCTACAAGGAGATTACCGTTTCAGAAGAAGATTGGTGCAGGCTTGACAGTTGAAGAGTTTCAGAGAAAGATGAAGAAAAAGGAGATTACTGGGCACGTTGGACTGGAGCAATCCATTGCGATGATTGCTGATGCTTTAGCATGGGAACTAGACAAGATTGCCGCCGAACAAGCACAACCAGTTATAGCCAAAAAACCCGTTGAAAGCAAGGATATAAAGGTCAAGGCAGGACAGGCGGCTGGCTTGAGGCAGAAAGCAATGGGTTTCATTGGAAACAAGCAGGTCATAACACTTGATTTTCAAGCTTACATAGGTGCAGAGGAAGAATACGACGCCATCACAATCAACGGCATTCCCAACATAAAACAGAAGATTCAGCCATGCGTACATGGAGATGCAGGCACTGTAGCAATGGTTGCCAACGCAATCCCAAAAGTAATTAATGCGCCTGCTGGTCTACTCTCAATGAAAGATTTGCCGATTCCGTCTGCCGCAACAGAAGATTACAGAAGCTACGTTTCACTTTAGGCCAGACTTCTTTGGAGGAAAGTTTTGGGAACCAAAATCGATCTGAACTGCGATCTGGGCGAAAGCTATGGAGAGTTCAAGGTCGGAAATGACGAAAAAATAATGCCCTACATAACCTCCGCAAACATTGCTTGCGGTTTCCACGCCGGCGATCCCATCACAATTTCTAAAACCATCAGCATGGCAAGAGAACACAACGTTGCCATCGGCGCACATCCAAGCTTTCCAGATCTCATGGGTTTTGGAAGAAGAGAAATGCAGCTGACCTCCGAAGAAACCAAAAACTATTTGATCTACCAGATAAGTGCCCTTCAAGGCTTCGCAAAAATAGCTGGCACCAACCTGCAGCACGTAAAGCCGCACGGAGCCCTCTACAACATGGCTGCAAAAGACGAAAAACTCGCCAAAGCAATAACTGAAGCCATAGAGACTTTGGACAATGCCCTTATAGTTTTTGCACCGCCAAAGTCGATCCTGACCAAAGTTGCTGAAAAAACTGGCTTGATCGTCGCATACGAGTTCTTTGCTGACAGAGCCTACAACCCAGATGGAAGCCTAGTCTCAAGAAAACAATCGAACGCCATAATTGAAGAACCAGAGAAAGTTGTTGAAAGAGCAGTCCAAGCAGTCACAGAAGAGAAAGTCTTGGCTATGGATGGAAGCTCAGTCAAGCTAGGCGAAGTGCACACGATCTGCGTGCACGGCGATACCCCTTCTGCGGTCAAGCTTGCACAAGCTTTGAAAAGAGGATTGACAAAGGCAGGCATTGACGTGGAGCCAGTGGGCAACTTCATCTAGATTCACTAGCATTGAGCGTGAACACGAATTTGTATGCACCTCCGCGGTACTTGCCATTTGGCGACTGCGCATTACTGATCGAATTCGGCAACACAATAAGCCCAGAAATAAATCTCAAGGTCATTACACTGAATGAAACAATCACACAGGCAAAAATCCTAGGAGCGAAAGAAACTGTTCCGACTTATCGATCTCTGCTTATCCGTTATGATCCGTTGGAAACGACTTATGACCAACTAGTGTTTCAGGTCAGAGATCTTGAAAAGGAATTAGAAAAGCCACACCTAGAAGCGGTTGTTGGCAAAGCTGTCACCATTCCCGTTGTTTATGGCGGCGAATACGGACCTGACTTGAGTTTCGTCGCACAATATCATAGATTGACTGAGGAACAAGTTGTCAAGCTGCATTCCGATCGAGAATACAGGGTCTACATGCTTGGATTCGTCGCCGGTTTTCCTTACCTAGGAGAAGTCGCCAAGGAGATTGCGACGCCACGATTAGAAACGCCTAGACTAAACGTGCCCGCAGGCTCAGTAGGCATAGCAGAAAAACAAACAGGCATATATCCATGCGACGCCCCAGGCGGCTGGAGAATAATAGGCAGAACCCCACTCAAGTTATTCAACGCACACAAGCAGCCACCAGCATTTCTAGAACCTGGACAGACTGTAAAATTCAAGCCAATCCCCGAAGACGAATATCAAGTCTTCTCCGAGGAACAGAGGCAATGATTACTTTCAAAGTCCTGAAACCCGGACTTTTCACAACTGTTCAGGACTTAGGAAGACATGGCTACCTTGAATTCGGTGTCCCTGTTTCCGGAGCAATGGACCATTTTTCTTTGGCAGCAGCCAACCTACTTGTTGAAAACGATCCAAACAGCGCATGTCTTGAAACAACTCTTGCGGGTTCAGAACTTCAAACTTTGAAGAAAACAGAGATCGCTATAACAGGTGGAGAATGCTTTCCCAAGATCAACGGTCAAAACGTTCCAATGTGGAAGACACTGCGCATTCAGAAAGACGACAGCATTTCTTTCGGCAAGATGGAAAGCGGATGCAGAGCTTACTTGGCAATAAGAGGAGGAATCAACACGCCGCTAGTGCTTGGAAGCAGATCAACCTATGTGCGAGGCGGCTTCAGAGGAATAGAAGGAAGACCATTGCAGACTGGAGATACGATTGAGGGATTTGATGTTTCACCATTAGAAGTCGAGTATGAAATGCCAAGCGAAATGGTGCCACAATTTCCAGACAATCTCATTGTGAACGTGATTCTTGGACCACAAGTAGACATGTTCACTGATAAAGGCATAGAAACTTTCTTATCAAGCCGATACATTGTCACGTCGGAAGCAGACAGAATGGGATATCGTCTCGAAGGACCAGCCATTGAGCACAAAGCGAAAGCAGACATAATATCAGATGCGCTTCTGCCCGGCGCAATTCAAGTCCCGAAGAATGGAAAGCCAATTCTGATAATGCGAGATGCCCAAACAACGGGAGGATACCCGAAAATAGCAGTCATAACCTTTCCAGATCTAGATCTCGTTGGCCAAGCCAAACCCAATGTCGGAATAGAATTCGTGAAGGTAACGATTCGTCAAGCTCACGAGAAATTCCGTGCGTACGCAAAGCTTCTTGACACGCTCAGCCTCACGCTCAAAAAGAAAAAATAGAACCAACAAGAAATACCTCACATATCTTGAAGGAATATAATCGGTGAAGCGTCATGTCAACCAAAATGGGCGTTCACGAAAAAGGAACAATCTCCCTCCAAGACATCATAAGCAGCACAAAAAGAAAAAAGAGCCTCGAAAAAGCCGGAGCAATCGCACTTTTCATTGGCGTCGTCAGGAAAGAGACTTCAAAAAAAGAGAAAGTTCAGAAGCTAACCTTGGAAGCCTATGAAGAAAAAGCAAATGACACACTCGCAGATATCTGCCGCGACCTTAAAAAGAAAACTGGAATAGTCGATGTTCAAATTCACCATCTGCTAGGCGAATTCAAGGCTGGGGATGACCTCGTCTACGTGTTGGTTGCAGGCTCACACCGCAAAGACGTGTTCCCAGTTTTAGAAGAGGCTGTAGAGAGATACAAGAGAGAAGCCCCCATTTTCAAAAAAGAGGAAACCGTGACCAAAAACGGCAAGACAAAGGCGTATTGGAAAGAGGAAAAGGGTAACCAGCACGTAAGAACCTGATCAAACAGGAAAACCTCAACTATCAGAGTTTGATTTCGATAAGTGTTAATAAGCCAATCATCAAAGATAACGTTAGGAGACAGAAGTTTTGGAGAAAAGAAGTTACACGTGGTTCGAAAGACGACGCAAGTCTAAAGCCTTGGATTTAGCTCATGAACAAATAATCAGAGCCTTAGACACCGTAACCCTGCTCCATCAGGCAATAAAAAACGTTTCAGAAGCAAACAAGAAAGAAGCACTCCAACACATTCAAAACCTTTTCAAGACAGAAGAAGAGGTTGACAGACTGCGGGCCGAAGTTTTCAAAGAACTGTCTAAAGGTGCCGCACTGTTCGCTGACTACCGGGAGGACTTGCTTCACCTTGTAAAACGGCTTGACACTCTTGCAGACCACGTAACGGACGCCGCTAGATGCACAGAAATGCTTGCAGATGCCAAAATCCCCAAGGAACTATGCGAAAACACAGTACATATGACAGCGGGATTGGTAGACTGCGCCCATGCATTGAGAGACAGTATAGAAAAGATGTCAGCAACCCCAGCAGAGGCAATCGAGGGTGCCAAGAAAGTGGATGAAATAGAACACACGATTGATGACACTTATCTCAAGACCAAAGGCTCATTCATTAAATATGGCGACCAGATGAACTGTGGAGCTATGGTCATATTTGATGACTTGATCGAGTTCATTGAACAAGCTGCGGATATGTGTGCGGACACTGCTGACTACATTGTTGTGCTTGCAAGCCGAGAATAATTCTCTTTCTTACTTTGCTCTTCTAGCTGGCAACTGCTGAAAGGAATTTGCACTGATTAATCGCCCAGCTGTACTTGTTTCTCAGGGTCTTCGGATAGAACTTGTCTATGCAGAATTCGACTTCATTAGCCCATTTCACGTAAACCCGCGGATCAATGTAAGACTTGAGAGAAGTCCCAAGATTGTATTCCTTAGTCTCTTTGGTCAGCTGCACATCAATCCTGGTTTTCTCCAGCCTTTTTCGAAGCGCCTCTATTCTCTTTCCTTCAGCCTCTTTCTGCCTTAGCTGAGCCTCAATGTCCTTGAGTTTCGCCTCTTTCTTTGCTAATCGCTCATCGAAATTCAGAGGAACCATTCTCTTGTGGTTTGCTATCTTCGCCGCCTCAAGATTAGCCAGCTTAGCCTCATATTGTTTCACGTACTCAGGATCCTCCTTCTTGGCTTTACTCTTCGCTAAGCATTCGCTTACGGTTTTGCTGACTTTCCACGTTCTGAATACTTTTGCTGTCAGTCCTTGCATCTTTTCGTTGAGGAATCTTGACACTTTCTTGGAGTCTACTCCTTCGAAAAGATGCTCTTTGCAGTTTTCGGAAAGATGTCTGATGTTTTCAATCACCTCTGGAGGAGCCTTCACATCTTTGACCCATCTTACACAATCTTTTCCTAAGAAGTCAAAGTGCAAAACGTCGCCCTCGACCTTAACATGTTCTGGCCTGAGTGTTATAGCGCCAACGGTGTCTGCTTCTTCAGGATCTTTTTCATCTCCAACTCTAAGGTTGACTTCAAGAATGAGCCAGCACACTGTGGCGATTTTTCTTCTTTCATCGTCTTTGTCATCCAAGTTCTTCATTATATGTTCAGCGATTTTTGGTACCTTGTTTTCCAGCTGGTTGGCCTTGTCGAATTTTTCCTTCTCTCTATTCTGCTTGAGAAAGGCAGAGTCTGAAAACCAGCCGTACTTCATTTTCCCAGTGAGTTTGTCTCGCCAGCTCGCGGTGTACATCATTTCTGGTTGCCAAATTATTTCCTTCCAGTGTCCAGGAGGCGGGTGTTCTGGGTCAGAAAGGTTGAGGATTATGTCCTCCTCTTTTGGACCTTCTTTCCATTTTCCACGTTTGGGATGGTTTCCCCTACCTGCAAAAATACATGAAGGCTCTGCAGTCCAGTTCGCTATTTCTATCTTCTTGCCGTCAATCACCGCATAGCCATATTGTTCTTTCAGTTTTTCTCTCTTGGCTTTTCTTTCTTGTGCAAGTTTCTTCTTTTCTTCTTTCGACATACTTTGCTTCGTTAACTGTTCTCGCACTACGTATTCTCTGATGCTTGAGAAATCGACTTCCATGTCTTCTCTAGGTTTCCCATCAACGATGGGGTTCACGTCGTCTCTTATTTGCAGGCTCCGCAGGAAATCGGGAGACGAGTTCTCCTGCTTCAAAGCTTTTACGAAGTCTTCCATGAAGTTCTTGTAGAAGACCCTGTCAGGAGGCGTTGTTTTCGATTGTTCTTTTTTCACCCAGAAAATGGCCATTTGCTCGGTTTTTGGACTTAACTTCACGGGGGTTCCTTGAATCTTGACCGAGAAGCCCTTGTAGTCGTAAGGAGGGACATAGATGCCATTGTGTTTTAGGCTTTGCATCTGATACTTCATTTATGTTAGACCACTCGCGCCTTGCCGTCTTGTTGCTCTCTGTTTTTGCAGCGTTATATATAATTGTTCCACAGTTTTTCGGTCAATATAGCCTCTGTGAGGGCGGAAACCGCCCGCAAAAGAGTGTGGAATGTGTAAGAGTTCATGGATTATTGTTTTCTCACGGTCAGCCTCGCTCAGCTTGTCGTAGCGTTCAGAAATTACCTCAATCACATATGAAGGTGGAAGATTGAGTGCTTCTTGCCATATTTTCCCCAGACCATGAATGCGAGCAATCGTCCGGTCAGACGAGGAGCCTTTGCTTCTGAAACAGAAGACAAATTGGGGAACTACATGGTTGAAGTCTAGGCATTCGGTTACCTCATCAGCTAGTTTCTTGACGTCTGGGGCGTCTGAATACTGTATTGGCATAGCTGTTAGCTCCTCTAATGTTTGTTGATAGGATTGAAGAATAACGTATTTTGCTGCTCTCTAAAAAGGCTAATGATTACTTTGCTGAACCTTTTCTCTTGGAAGCTGGCTCGAACTCTGGTTCTTCACCGCTCAGAAGCACTCTGAGAGATTTCACTTCCTCACGCAACATGCTGACCTCATTTTCTAATGCCTTAGCCTTGGAATCAGCCATTTTCTTAAGTTCTTCGATTTCAAGAAGAATGTTCTTCCGCTCGGTTTCTAGCGATCTGATTTTTTCAATGACGTTCTTGAAACTGCTCATAAGCGCTGACGCGTCCGCTGTTGTCGGTTCATAGTAAGTCTGTTCAAGACATTTAAGACTTATGTAATCTAGTTCTAGGCCAGTTAGAACCTTTTTCGCAAGGGTTGAACTGTTAATCTGAATCAGAAGGATGTGAATTGTCGATACATAAACCCTTTATGCCCTTGCGCGTTAAGCAAGAATTGGGTGCAAGTTAAACTTAAACTCTCCTTCTCCATTCTCCCATCGGCTCTCCCCCTCTAATGCAGGCTTAAGAAAGCCTGACTTGCACCCATCAACCAGACGAAGACTTTCGGCGATTACCTTTAACTTCATCCAATTTCACTCGTTCGTCTGCTTTGCTTGCGTGTGCGTTGGAACAGAACGACAACTAAGACCGCAAGGAAAACGATGCTGACGATCAGTAAAATCAGATAGCGAGCATCAAAAAGTGTCGACAAAAAAGAAGCTTCATCTACTATCACTGTGGCTTGTTTGAAAGCGTTGCAGGGTTCACCATTCGAATCGTAGGCTGATGCATAAATCTGCAGGAGATAGATTCCATTCTTCTGGAACACGACAGTCCAGCTTATTGTAACAGATGTGCCACCATTAATCTCGTTTATAACAGTCGGATTGTCTCCAGAAGTCACGTTGGCTCCTTCAGGCAAAATCAGCACCGTCCGCACATCGCGAACAGTGCCTGTTCCTCACCCGTTACCAGTTGTCGATAGGGTGGCTTGCACCTGAATTGATTGTCCGTGGGTCGCGGAAGAAGGCGCAGAGATAGACACCTTATCAAGAGTGCTATAAGCTGAGTAAGCAGGGCTAAGCAGAAAGGCAAGTAGCGCCAAGGAAATTATGATAGGCAGAGCCTTCAGCAGTTTGATCATCCCTCGATTCTTATCAAAGAGAATGATCAAGCAGAAATTTATAAAGCTAGACTTCTGAACTGCCTATGACTGAGGGTTCGATAGACTCGGCAATGGAATATCCTTCTAGGCGCTGCCACTTCATGAATAGAAACATCCAGAACAATACACGCTACAAGAGCATTGAAAAATGAGATCGGAGACGATTAGCTTGGGAGAAAAGCCATCCTAAGATAGAGAGGAACTGAAGAAAATCTCAGCGAAGACAAAGAGAAGCTTATGGAGAAATGTACATGTGAGCTGAAAGAAAAGTGGCCTCACTATGTTCTATTCATGACCACCTAATCCAAAGGCAGAAGCAAAATACTTCTCGGGTAGTGGTGTTATGTTTTCTTCTGCATGATTAGAAATGAGATGTCACGTTTTTTGGAGAAACCAAGCTTTTCATACATACGAATAGCTGGGGCATTATCAGCCCTTACGAACAGGCTTATGATTCGTCCTTTTGATGCAAGGTCAGTCGCTAAGCTGTATGTGCACTGTGTGGCGAATCCTTTGTTTCTATAGGCTTCGTCTGTGATTATGTTGCCTAACTGTGCTATTTGAGGCGTGACTATGTGAACTCCAGCGGCGCTGACTATTTCGCCTTCCTGCTTCACGCAGTAGTATGGTCCAGTCTCGAACTGAATTGGAGTCCATGCTTCAGCGTTATGTTGAGTGTAGAAACTGTTTAGTTCTTCAAGCTCATTCTTCTGGACTTTCGTAACCTCGACGTCTTCATGTTTGACTTGTTTGGGAAAGTTTGCAGTCATTTGTTGTTCGTGGTGAAGGTGCAGGAGGGTTGAGTATTGTGTGAGGAGGTTGATGTCTGTAGGTGTGCACAGTGAAACGAATTTGTCTGAAACCTTCTTTAACGCTGTTTCAAGCAGTGCTCTTTTGACTTCAGGCTCAGAAGCTCCAAAGACTATGCTAGGTGTTGAGAAAGCTCGATAAATGCTGCAAACGCCAACAGCTCTATGCTTTTCCATAGCACAGTAGATATCACTTACGCTGAAAAGCGGTTGGTACAAGTCTCCTAGAACTAGTATGTTCGTGATAGGGTCTTGCTTCAGGAAGGTCCTACATGCCCTTAATGAGTTAGGTGAGACGACTTTTCTTATGTGCAAGTGGTCACCGTTGACTGCTAGCATGGGGGCATCGATTATATTGTTTTTGTTCTGTTTTGTTAGCTATGAGATGCTTTGGCTCTGTTTTGCTCTTGCGAATTTTAACCCCCCTATAAATAGAGACAACGTGGAAAATTCCAGACATCTTTACTTTGATTAGAGTTGGGCGTGATTGGCACTTTAACACCTCTTGCTGCGCCCTCCATTCGGCTCACAGGAATATCTAGATATTGAGATTCATAGCTTATTCGTATGAATACTTTTGCATTAAAAGAAAAAAGAGATTGTTGGATTCTACACTTTGTATAGGCTGCATCCTTCTATTAAGAACGTGAAGCCTTTAGTGTTCTGGCAGAGCATCATGAATTTGAGATCTACCGTTTCTAACAGCAATAGCTGCAGTTTGTAGTTGTCACTCATAAGTAGCGGTAGCAAGACATTTCCACGTAAGTTGTGTTGAGCACTTGATAGAGGACAGAGATGTCGGTTTCCATTGTTGTCGATGGCATAGAGTTTAACTTGATCTATAAAGGATTCTGAAAAGTTTAAGCCCGGCCAGCCTTCCCTAAGCCTCAATTTAGCCAAACCGTTGCATACTGCTAAGTCTTGAACTTGGATTGGTACTTCTTTGACAAGGTCTTCGCCAGAGGGATTATGAATATCAATGACCCCATAGTCGACATAGTTATTACCGTTCCAGACAAACAAGGTCGGGCAGCCTCCTCCGCTTGGTGGTTGTTCTACGATTTGCACTTGATGATAGGGTGACCAACCACTCCACCAACCATAGGAGTCTTTTGCCCTAGCCTGTATATAGAACACACCAGAGGACTGCCACATGTGATATGCCCCTCCTGTTTCACCCGAGGCTCTCCACACTGTTGTGGTTGTTGAACCGTCCCCCCAATCAAATTCGTACATGACCTTGTCACCTTCAGGGTCGGTTGTACTTGTCGTATAGAGATATTGTACGCTTCTGTAACCCGATGCTTTACCATCTGGAGTCGCAGGGGCGTTGGGCGGGTTGTTATGCCAGAGCAATGTATCTGGCTGAAGTGTAGGGCCGTTAGATGTGGGATAGAAATGTACGTGCTGGTAGCTATAGTCTGCGTTAACATTGTCGTAACAAATTCCTCCCCAAGTGACTGTGTTGTCGAGCCAAGAAGTGGTGCCATTCACTGAATATGCAAAACCAACATTTCTCCAAGAGGATTCTCCGGTCCATATGAAACCGGGGTAACTCAAGTAGGAATGCCATCCTGTTTGTCCGATATTTTCAGTGCTCCAAGCGCCAGGAAATTGGAAGAATTTCACGGTACCCGTTAGAGGAATAATTGGATGCTCTCGGTTCGAGGTTCCAAGCATGAAATAATTGTGCTGTATGTTGCTGCGAACCAAAGCATAAATGGGATATTCAGGATAATCATCAATTATCGCAGAAAAAGACAACACGTCCGAGTTCCAATTCATAATCAAAGTTACCTCGGAATCCATCGTCAGGACGTATGGAAATTCCCATGAAAAGTGGGCTTCTAGGTAGATCACAGGCGGCTCTTGCGGCCACATGTTGTCCAGTCCCCATTCATAAATACTCCAAACAGCTCCTTCGATATAGGGCCAATCGTATTGATTGTCCACTACGAGCAACATTGTGTATCCGAAATCAATAAAGGGTGATACAGGGGGATAAATCGATCCACTGTTACTGGGCCCTTGGATAGCAATTCCAGCGGCTAGAGCGTTGCCATCCTGAATGATCGAATTATCTGTTCCTTTGAATGAAACGGTCACACGCACTGCAGTTGTAGCGTTTTCTTTGGGATTGCCCGAAAGATAGTCTGTGTCATGTAGCCTGCCATGTACGGTTGGCCAGAAAAACCAGTTTGAAGTTGTCCAACGGGATGTGATGCATTGCTATCAACTGAAAAGGGACAGAACGCGTGCCGTAGCTCCGGGCTTAAGACAGGTCCGTTCTCCGCTTTCGTCGGTTTGGCTGCGAAAACCGCTAACAATGCATACAGTATCAGATTCAGAAGTAAGACAATGTCACGTTTGTTGCCAGAAAAAAAGACCTTCGTTTTCATATCTTCAGACCTCACTCATACTTTCTTTAATACACAAAGCATAAAAGTTTAACTCTTCAATAGTTTGTCGGTTAGAGCGTTGGCAAAAAGATGGCTTATCAGAAACTTCACAGCGGCCAACTTGGTTTTGATTAGTCTTTGCATAATCAGCTATGTGTCAACAGGTTTTCTACTGACTTTCTGGACATATTGGCGATGGCCACAGGGAGAACTTGGTGGGGTTCTCGATTACAGGTGGCTGGGAATAAGTGTTATCTATCATGTGGCAGATGGAAATTTGGAAACAGTTTTCCTGCTTCCAGATTTTACGTCATACTTAGTGATTGGCTTCATTATCTTCAATCTGGCAGCCTTGTTTCTTAGCCGAGATTTGGACACAACTAATCGATGGATTCGCGTTCGAATTCCAGCTATCCTGAGCACGATTATTGCTATCCTTTCTGAGGTGACTTTCATATGGACAATGATGTTTATTGATAGCACACTTAAGATTACATTCAGCCAACATACAAGTGGCTTCGTGCAATACCAATTCCCTATTTTCATATGGATTATTAACGCCCGTCAAGGTTTTCAGGAAAGCACGTTCATGAGAGCATATCCTGACTACACGGCATGGCTGCTTTTCACATTGTTGATAATTTTGGTGAAATTGTTTAGGTGGAAGCCGAAAGAAGACTAGAGTGCTGCTTCTTCTGCCAGAGCGAGTTATTCTTAGGCATATAGGTCGAACGACAATTTCGAATATGTTCATGCCTAGAGTGAAACGCTACCTTCTTCTGCTGAAGGCAAGGGTTCCAATAAGTATCATGATTACGGCAAAACCGCCTACTACAAGCAGGTCATAGTACAATGGGTAGAGCGGTTGCCATGCTTCACCAAGAATGATCGTTCTCAAAGCGTCCACACCGTACGTGAGTGGATTGAAGTTAGAAACAATTTGCAGCCAACTTGGAACAGATTCACCTCGAACTGGAAACAAGGCGCCGCTGAGAAAGAATAGCGGCAAGTTTATGAAACTTTGGATGACGCCGAAGCTTTCAAGGCTCTCTATGAAACTTGCCACAGTCAATCCTATGCCTACCAGCCCGAAAGTGATCAGCAGCATGACTGGCAACGATTCTAAGAACATGATTATGTCCAGCCTTACGCCAAGCAATGTGCCTAGCAAGAAGACAATTATTCCCTGAATCACTGCATCTGTACTGTCTCCAAACATTTTTCCCAGAAAGATCGAGAAACGCGAAATCGGAGCAACCAATATTTCTTTCAAGAAACCAAATTCTCTGTCCCAGATTACTGATATGCCCATGAACATTGAAGTGAAAAGAAGCGTTTGGCCGATTATTCCTGGAAAGATGTACTGCTGATAGCTTAGACCACTGATGCTTTCCGAAATGCGCATGCCACTGCCGAAAATAACTAGCCACAGCAGAGGCTGGAAGAAACTGCTAACTATTCTGGTTCTGTCTCTCAGGTAACGTTTGACTTCACGTAGCCAAAGCGTGTAGATGCCTCGGATCTCTGTCATTTTATTGCTCTCCTTCTGATTGCTGACAAGCCATGAAGTTCGTCGCCACTCTCTGCTCGTATCGCGTGCCCCGTGTAATGTAAGAATACGTCTTCGAGGTTTGGCTCGCGCAGAGCAACCGAATCCACATAAATATTGTTTTGGGCTGCTGTTTCCACTATCCTTGGCAACAAAGCCTTTCCATCTTGCACGGTAATCTCAATGCTGCCCTCAACGATGCGAATCTTCTTTGTGGCCACTTTTCCTTCAAGTATCGAAGCGAATCTTTCAGCATCCTTCGTCTTCACTGTTATTACGTCGCCCTCAAGAGTCTCCTTCAGCTTCGGGGACGTGTCCAAAGCCACAATTTTTCCATAATCCATTATCGCTATTCTGTCGGAAAGCCTATCCGCCTCTTCCATGTAATGCGTCGTCAAAACCATAGTTATGTCATGGGCTTTCCTCAGTTCCTTGATATAAGTCCAGATGTGCTCTCTCGTCTGTGGGTCAAGACCGATTGTTGGCTCGTCCAGAAACAGAACCTTGGGATAATGAATTAGCCCGCGAGCTATTTCCAATCGGCGTCTCATTCCACCTGAATATGTTCTGAGAATGCTGTCCGCCCTGTCCTCAAGCTCGACTAGTTTCAAGACTTCGTCAATACGTGTTTTCTGTTCGCTCTGAGGAACCCCGTACAGGTTCGCATGCATGAAAAGATTTTCGCGCCCAGTCAACCTGTCATCAATACTTGGGTCTTGAAAAACTATGCCGATGGACTTTCGCACCTGCGTAGCCTGCTTCACGATGTCAAAACCGTTGACCTTCGCAGTTCCAGAAGTCGGTTTCAGAATCGTACACAGCATCGAGATTGTCGTTGTCTTGCCAGCTCCATTTGGTCCAAGCAAGCCAAAGACCTCTTGGTGTTCAACGGCAATGTTGAGTTTGTCAACCGCTACAAACCCATTGAATCGCCTCGTGAGATCGCTTGTTTCGATGGCATTGGACATTTGTTTCACTTTCGAGTTTTGATCATAATTCGACAATGCAACTAAATTACAGTCAGAAAAATACTTTGCGCCTTTCCTTATTCTGAAAGATGTTGAATGAGGTTGATTGCTGAAGCTTTCGGAAAAGTTAAGTAACGGCGCTATGATGGTGCGAAAAAGAAGAAATGCATACTCAGCATGCTTGGCGAGAGTCAATCTTTTCCGAACTATCATAAACCCTAATCAGGTCGATGTTCAAACTCCGGCTCAGTGATCATGAAGAAAACTAGGTTTAGATTCTCGGTCCAATAGATTTAATAAACATCCGAAAGGCGGGTTATTTCATATCAAATTGTTTTTAGTTCGCTGAAGAAGTACTCTCTGTCTTCCTTCTTTTTGATCTGCTCTCCAGCCTCTTTTGCCAGTTTGAGGTATTTCTCACGCTCGATCTTGTTGCCTGCAACCGCGTGGGCTCTTGCCACCGCTTCATAAGCGAAGGCAATATCAAAGTCTCCTATATCGTGTTCTTTGCAGATTTCGAGACATCTATTGGCGTGGTATAGGGCTGGCTCACTTCTCTTCAAGGCAGAATACACTCTGGAAATCTGCCATTCGCCTCTTTCAAACTCGAGAGATGCTCCGATTTCACCCCAGTGAAAACGAGAAGCGTGAGCTGCATGAATCATTCTGTCATCATCCTCTCTGGTTCTATCTTTTTTATCGAGCAAACTCCACGTAAGGTTAAACAACTCAACTGCAAACTTTCTATGTTCCTCTTTAGGGAGCGTTGATCCACTCACTCTTTCACCACCTTTTGCGAATCTGCAAAAGCAAGATCTAATGAACTAATTAAGTCTTGCGAACCAACGAATAACCGCAGACTGTTTATTTGCTTCTGCTGAGACACGTCTTGCAAGTGCCGTAAATATCCAAACGCTGCCCCGTGTGTGTAAATTCTGCTTTGGCAGTCATTTTTGCAACCATTTCTCGAGCAGCGGGGTCATCCAAATCCTGAACCTTACCGCATCGCAGGCAGACTAGGTTTATATGAGGCCCCAAGTTGGAATCAAATCTTGCTTGGCCTTCTGGGAAATCCAGTTCTTGGATCAGTTCGTGTTCCCTCAGGATTTGAAGTGTTTTGTAGATCGTTGCAAGACTGACTGTTGGATGAACCTTCCTGACTTCCTCATAGATTCTCTGCGCAGTCGGATGATCTCTGCTTTGAAGTGCAAATCGGCAGATTGCTATCCTTTGTGGAGTAGCTTTGTATCCTTTTTTCCTAAGAGTGTCTATTATCAATTCGTCTGGTTTCTGAGAGCAACTCATACCTTTTATTAGATAATAATAAGTCTTAAATAAACCCTAGCTATTGAAATCCTCAGAAGCCATAAAATAGGAAAAAGGAGGTATTTTAAATCATGAAAGACAAGAAGCTTACAACGAATCAAGGTGTTCCTGTCTCCGACAACCAGAATTCACTCACCATTGGTGAACGTGGGCCTGTATTGCTGCAGGATGTCCACCTGATTGAGAAGCTTGCACACTTCGACCGTGAGCGCATTCCTGAGCGCGTAGTTCACGCCAAAGGTGCGGGTGCACATGGCTACTTCCAAGTTTATAGAAGCATGGCAAAGCATACTTGCGCAAAATTCCTTCAAGATCCCAAAAAAAAGACACCCGTTTTTGTCCGTTTCTCCACAGTCGTCGGCTCAAGAGGCTCTGCAGATACAGCACGTGATCCTAGAGGCTTTGCAGTGAAGTTTTACACCGAAGACGGCAACTACGACTTGGTTGGCAATAACTTGCCAGTGTTCTTCATCCGAGATGCCATCAAATTCCCCGACATGGTGCACGCCTTCAAGCCAGCCCCAGACACTGGCTACCCTACTAGCTCGTCGGCAAACAGTCGCTTCTGGGATTTCATCTCGCTGACTCCTGAGTCCACGCATATGATCACTTGGCTTTTTTCGGACAGGGGAACAGTGAAGAGTTACAGGAAGATGGAAGGCTTCGGCGTCAACACCTATAAGTGGGTTAACGCTGCAGGCAAGGCTGTCTATGTTAAGTATCACTGGAAACCAAAGGCAGGAATAGAAACAATCGACAGGCACGAGGCCACTCGTCTGGCAGGTGAAGACCCCGACATTGCCACCCGCGACTTGCGCGAAGTCATTGCCTCAGGAAAAACTGTAGAGTATGAATTGTGCGTTCAAATCATGGAAATAGCTGATGAATCTAAGCAAGACTTTGACCCGCTTGACGCCACAAAAACATGGCCTGAAGACAAGTTCCCACTTATGCCGGTGGGCAAGATGGTGCTTGACCGCAACCCAGAAAACTTCTTTGCTGAAACGGAACAGGCTGCTTTCTGCCCAGCATCAATTGTCCCAGGAGTCGATTTCTCAGCCGACAAGCTCCTGCAAGGCAGAGTTTTCTCGTACGCAGATACACAGCGGCATCGACTCGGCCCCAATTACCTGCAACTCCCGATTAATCGGCCACAGGTTCCAGTTAATAACAATCAACGCGATGGAGCTATGCAGTACGCCCCATACGGTGGTGGAACAGTAAACTACGAACCCAACACGTTGGCAGGGGGAATGCCGCATGAAGCACCAACTGCCGCCATGTCTCAGGCACATCTCGAAGGCAACATTGTACGCCAAAAAATCAGTTTGACCAACGACTTCAGGCAAGCAGGCGAACGCTATCGCTCACTCAGCAAAAGGGATCAAGACCATCTAGTCGATAACATCGTGGATTCGCTTGGAAAAGCTGACAAGCCAATTCAGCAACGCATGGTCGAAAATCTGGTCAAAGCTGACCCTGAACTTGGCAAAAGGGTAGAAAAAGGATTGAAACTTTAGGCCCAAATAGAGATGAAAATTACAGTGCGGGGGGTGGGATTTGAACCCACGAACCTCTACAGGATAGGCGCCTCAGGCCTACGCCTTTGACCATGCTTGGCAACCCCCGCCCAGAAAGCATGTCCTTCTATGTTCTATTTTATTGCTAAAATTAAATCTTGCCTATGCTCGAAAAGAAAAAAAGGAGCAGGCGTTATTTCCCATTTAAGTTATTCTGAAGTCTTCCTTTATCGTCGTCAACACCACGTGCGTGTTCGTGCGCTCCACGTACGGCAAAGTCAACAATCGCTTCGTATACTTGCTCAGCTCCTCGCGATTCTTAAATTTGGCAACGATTATGGCATCGAGTTCACCAGTCACATCGTAAACACAACAGACGTTCGGAAAACGAGCAATCTCACTCTCCATCTCCAACAGCCTACCCTTGGAAACAGTTATCTCGCTGACAACCGTCAACTCATAGCCGAGCTTCTCATGGTCAAGCAACGCTGAATAGCCTCGAATTATGCCTTGACTCTCCAACCTTCTGATCCTAGACAACGCCGTGCCAATGGAAATACCACACTGCTTCGCAATCTGCCTCGACGAAAGCCGAGCATCTGCGATCAACGCCTTTAAGATTCTGACATCTGTCTCATCCAATTGCATCTGCTCTCACCTATATTGAACATTTATCCAAAACTACACTATCAGTATTTAACATTTGCTTCTATAAATAGGAACAAGGCTTTTATACTTACAGATTCTCTTCGATAGATTGTACATTTGCCCAAGGGAGAAGGAAAGCCATGATCCGCGATAAGCTGCAAGCACTCCAGAATTTAGAAACATGCCTTAAACTGACCAAAAACGCTGACTATGTTCTACTTCAATTCACGGACTTCCTAGGACTCCTTAAAGGCAGAACGATCCCGTCGGAAGAAGCCAAAAACGCCTTGACGGATGGCGTGACCTTCGACGGTTCATCCGTGCTTGCTGGCGTGCGGATAGAGGAAAGCGACATGATAATGAAACCCGACGCAGATACCTTCACAGCCCTGCCGTATTACTTTTACGACAAAAGCGTCGCAAGCTTCCTCTGCAGCATCCATCAACCAGATGGCACACAGTATGAGAATGACCCCAGACAGATTTGCAAGAAAATGACGCTGGACGCTTTGCAGCAAGGATACGAGCCAACAGCCGCCGCCGAATTGGAGTTCTATCTCGTGCAGAAACAAGCAGAATCAAGCATCCTCCCAGTTGAAAACCATGTTACAGACAAGCAAAGATATTTCGACAACGCACCTGGCAGAGACAAGACAGAGCCATACAGAATGGACCTGACCCATGCATTGTCTACGATGGGCATCACAGTCGAGAGACAACATCATGAGGTAGGCTCAGCTCAGAATGAAATCACATTCAAATATGCTGACCCAGTCACAACAGCAGACAACATCGTCCGATACAAGTTTGCAGCCAAGGCAGTGGCAGACAAAAAGTACAGTTGGATCGCCACTTTCATGCCTAAACCATGGCATGGGAAACCTGGCAGCGGCATGCACATTCACCTAGGACTCTCCAACATGAGAACAGGTAAAAACCCATTTTATGACGAGAAAGGTTACGCAAGCATTTCCCAAACTTGCCGATATTTCATAGGTGGACTCTTGGAACACGCGAGAGCTCTCTCTGCCATCGTAGCGTCCACCATCAACAGCTACAAAAGATTAGTCCCGGGTTATGAAGCACCTGTATACGTGGCTTGGAGCAAAAAAAATCGTTCAGCACTAGTGAGAGTGCCGGCTTTTTCCCATGAAAACGAAGCAAGAATCGAATTCAGATGCCCAGACCCGCTCTGCAACCCCTACTTAGCTTTTGTCGTCGTGTTCGAAGCGGGATTGGATGGAATCAGAAAAAAGATTGATCCGGGCGACCCAATGGACGTAAATGTCTATCACTTAGGCGAGACTGAACGCAAGAAACTTGGCGTGGGAATCTTGCCGACTTCGTTGAAAGAGGCTTTGGAAGAATGGAAAAGCGATGACATCTGTCTGAGAGTGCTAGGAAGAGCGAACGCAGAAAAATTCAAGGAGCTTAAACTGCAAGAATGCCAAGAATACGAAACGTATATCCCGTTAGACAGAAACGAAGTCACGCCTTGGGAAGTGCAGAAATACCTTTACTCGTAAAAAACATAAGACTGTCGATGCAGTTCCGACGCTAGATTTTCGGCTTCTCCAGCAAATCCTCAATCCTAGACTTCTTAAGCAGGTCAACATGCGTGACCAGTTCTCTTATAACCGCTTCAAGAACCTTCTTTCCCTTTTCTGCAGAAGCTGTTGTTTGCGTGCCGAACACTCCGCTGTTAGTTTCGTCTACAGTGTCCAAAGGAAGGGTTAAGCCTTCCACCTGAACCTTATGTCTTCGCGGCTCTTCATCCACAGTTTTCTTCTTGTTTACTAAATGCGAATGCAAAGCCAGATTCACACTAGTTTCTTCAGCCCCCGCATGCCCCCTTTCCTCTGTTTTGAAAAGTTTTGGCAAGAGCAAGCTTGTAGCAAGCCACCATTGAAAGATCGACACGAAAACTTCTTCATGCCTCAGCTCTCTTGCCATCTCCAAAAGAGCCGCTCTGTTGCCACCATGACCATTAACTATGACAATCTTTTTGATACCACAGTAACTGAGCGCCAAGCACGTTTCTTTAACGTATCTCTTAAAAGTTTCATGCGATATGAAAATGGTTCCCCAAAACTGCCTATGATGAAAACTTACACCAAAAGGAATCACTTGTAGGCAAAGCACACCAGTACGTTTGGCTGTTTCTTCTGCAATGGCTTTAGCTATTAGATAATCTGTTCCAAGAGGATTTGCAGGTCCATGCTGCTCATTTGAGCCAACGGGAAGAATCGCAATATCATTCTTTGAAAAATATTCCTTGGCTTCAGACCAACTCATTTCATGCAGCAGAATTTTTGAGGGCTTCACATTCTTCACGAAATCGTTTTATTAAGAGAAATCGAATATAAGGTTGCAGCTTTGATACGGTGAGATACCATTGAAGGCAGTGATTCTTGCAGGCGGCTTCGGCACAAGACTTCGACCCTTAAGCTGCACGAGACCCAAAATTCTCTTCCCAATAGTCAACAAGCCACTGCTTCAATGGACCTATGAAAGACTCTCCAAATGCAACATTAACGAAGTGATAATGGCCGTCAACTACCAAACCGAAGTGGCAATAAGACAACACAGAATCCCAAAACATGGGCTACATGTCACTTACTCACGAGACCCCCCAAAAAAACCGTTAGGATCAGGCGGACCGATTAAAAAAGCTGAGAGACGCATCGGTCACAACGAACCTTTCTTGGTTCTGAACGGAGACATTTTCGCTGACGTAGATTATAGAGAACTTCTCAAAATGCATGAAAAGAAAAAAGCAGTGGCAACAATAGCTCTCTACGAGGTTGAAGACCCAACCAGATATGGCGTCGCAAAACTGGGAAAAGACAACCAGATAGAAAAATTCATTGAGAAACCATCTCGCAAAACTGCGCCCAGCAACCTGATAAATGCAGGCGCCTATATTCTCAACCCCGAGATTTTCAGCTACATCCCCCAAAAAAGAACAGTCTCACTAGAACGAGAGGTCTTCACAAAACTTGCAGAAGAAGGACTACTCTACGGGTACGCATTTGATGGTTTATGGATGGACATTGGCAAGCCAGAAGATTACCTACAGATAAACAGGACCTTGCTCGACTCATCTGCAGACCAGCCAAAATGCAAAATGGGAAAAACTTCGATCATCAAAGCACCAGTAGCCTTTGACAAAGGAGTTTCAATCGGTGAGAAATCAGTCATAGGTCCTTATGTTGTTCTGGGACGAAACGTGAACATAGAAAACAATGTTCACATAGAAGATTCAATGGTTCTTTCTGAAGTACTCATATCTACCTCTTCTACGCTGAAAGGAGCGATTATTGGAGATGGAGTTGCCATTGGAAAACGCGTGAAGATAGGCAAAGGCTGCATTGTCGGGGACCACGCCAGAATAAACAACAATGTAGAGTTGACTGAAGGCGTCTCGGTTTGCCCCGCAAAAGAGGTTTCTGAAAGCGTATTAACCCCTAAATGCATTACTTGAGGAAGGCCTGTCCAGAATGATAAGTCAAGGGCGTCTGTTTGGAACAAACGGTATTCGAGGAGTCGCCAATAAAGACCTAACGCCAGAAATCGCAATCAAAATTGCAGGTGCGATAGGAACATTCTTCAAACATGGCACCCTCATAATTGGACATGACGCAAGAACAAGCGGACCAATGCTAACGAAAGCAGTCATTGCTGGCCTGACTGCAACAGGATGCGACGTGCTTCTTGCAGGAATGGCACCTACCCCCGCCTTGCAATACACGGTCAAAGACAGAAAGCCTGATGGTGGAGTGATAATAACCGCTTCGCACAACCCTCCAGAGTACAATGGCATAAAGGTTCTATGGAACGATGGGATAGAGCTTTCTCAAGAACAGGAAACAAGAATTGAACGTGTTTTCTTCAATGAGAAAACAAGCTTCGCAATCTGGAACGAAATAGGAACAGTGGGCGAGGCTTTAGGAGTCATCAATGACTATATCGAAGCGATAAAAACCCATGTAAACGTTGACAAAATAGGAAAGAAACATTTCCATGTCGTCATTGATGCTGCAAACAGTGTTGCAGGTCTGACAGCACCACGCTTATTGCGGGATTTAGGCTGCAAGGTAACTACGATAAATGCAAACATTGACGGAACATTTCCTGGAAGATTACCTGAACCCCGCCCCGAAAACCTCAACGAGCTGGCATCAGTGGTAAAAGCTGTAGGTGCGGATCTGGGCGTAGCATTTGATGGTGACGCGGACCGTTCAGTATTCGTTGACGAAAAAGGAGAAATTCACTGGGGAGATAAGACCTTCGCCATCGTTGAAAAGCATTTCCTCATGGAAAACAAAGGCGAGAAAATAGTCACACCGGTGAGCTCCTCAACACTGGTCAAGGACATAGCTGACGCCTATGATGGAGAACTCGTGTGGACCAAAGTTGGAAGCGTCACTGTATCACATACTATGAAAAGATTGAAGGCAAAACTGGGTGGAGAAGAAAACGGAGGAATCTTCTATGGTCCTCACCAAGCAGTGCGAGATGGAGCAATGGCAACCGCTCTGATCATAGACATAATGACTAGGACTAATAGCAAGCTTTCCAGACTGGTTGGAGACCTCCCGAAATATTTCATCCAGAAAGCTAAGGTCGAGTGCCCAGAACCGCTAAAAGAGAAGGTTTTGGAAAAACTCATCGAACAGGTGAAAGGCTTAAACGTAAACACTATAGACGGGGCAAAAATCTGGTTCGAAGACAAAAGCGCGATTCTGATAAGACCAAGCGGAACGGAACCCATTTACCGATTGTACGCAGAGGCAAAAGATGCGAAGAAAGCAACAAGCCTCGTCAGAGAATACGCATCAAAACTCAAGAGAATAATCAAAACCGCGATAGACTAGAAAACCCTCTGAACATGCATCATTGGAGAACTAACATATGTCGCCATCAGCAATACGTGTGAAAACAGAGGAAATCGACACAATTGAGAAACGCGAGAAATATACAGTCAGCATCATAGATAACGACCGTACAGGTATACTGTGCGCTTGCATATTTGCAAAAGCAGGATTCAAGGTCACCTACGCAAACCCAGATCAAACAATAGTAAATCTGCTTGCAAAGGGAAAAGCCACGTTTCTGAAACAGGAAACAGAAAACGTGCTGAAGTCTCTTGTAAGAAACTCACGTCTGACCGCAACAAGCGATATCAAGAGTGCAGTTTCAAAAAGCGACATTATAGGAGTTGCAGTTGGAGCGAAGATCGACGAAAAGAATAAAGTAGACTTTTCAGAAATGGAGAACATGTACAAAAAAGTGGGTTCAAATCTCCACCTTGGATCACTTGTTATCGTTTTGGGCACGGTAGAAGTCGGCGCGACTGAAGGCGTCATCAAAGAAATATTGGAAAACACTTCAGGATTGAAAAGTGGAGTCGATTTTGGACTAGCATATAGCCCGAATCAAGCTTCAATTAGTCAGAAACTGGAATCACTTGAACCCCATGAAAGAGTGGCAGCAGCATCCGAGAAAACCATTCTAGATACTACATCAATCATAGTAGAAACTGTTGCAGGAAAGAACCCAAAGCGAACGACCAATGTGAAGGCAGCAGAAGCTGCTGTGCTTTTTGACAACGTACAGGACGATGTGAATGGCGCTCTTGCCAATGAATTTGGTTTTTTCTGTGAGAAGGCAGGCTTAGACCTCTTTGAAGTCAGTAAACTCTTCAATAGCGAAACGGATAACACAACTCTTTCCCCCACGCTTGCAGAGAAAAGCGTGCAAGAGAAAACTTGTCTCTTGATCGACAATGCTGAAAACTTGAACTCGAAACTTCGAATTCCCTCAATTGCCAAAGAGATAAACGATGAAACATTAAAACACGTAATAACTCTCACCCAAAACGCGTTAAGAACATGCGACAAAACGTTGAGAAGAGCGCGGATTGCTCTGCTTGGAATTTCACAGACACCGAATGCCAGAAGCCCTCCGAAAGTTGCGGCAAAACGGCTGACCAAGATGCTGGTAGCAAAGGGTGCGAGGGTCTGCGTTCACGACCCATATTTTATGGAGAGTGAACTATCGGAAGTTCCCTTTCCTTTCAAGAGAAGCTTGACAGAAGCCATCGAAGGAGCTGATTGCATCATCATCCTGACTGCGCACGACCAGTTCAAGCGACTGAACTTCGGAAAACTTAAGATTGTCATGCGAGTGCCAGCCGCAATTGTTGATCTTGAAGGAATAGTTGAGCCAGACAAAATTGAAAAGGAAGGCTTCATCTATCGTGGGTTAGGAAGAGGAGTGTGGAAAAAATGAGAAAGCTAGGAGTTGCAGTTATTGGAACAGGATTTTGGGGAAGGAATCACGCCAGAGTTTACAGAGAATTAGAGGAAACAGAACTGGTAGCCATATGTGACATAAACGCTGAAAGAGCTAAAAACGTGGCAAGCCAGTTCGGCGTAAAACCATATACAAGCACTGCAAAAATGCTGAGGAATGAAAAGATAGGAGCGGTAAGTGTATGCACTTGGTCAACTAGTCTAGCAAAAGAAGCACTGAAAGCTCTGGAAGCTGGAAAGCATGTGCTGGTTGAGAAGCCAATGGCTTCAAACGTGGCAAAGGCAAAAAAACTGCTGGAAACCGCCGAAAAAGAGAAACTGCATCTCACAGTGGGCTTCTTGATGCGATTCATTCCAGGGTTACAGCACATACGAACATCAGTCGAAAAAAAAGAAATAGGTCAACTTGTGTGCGCAACAGCAAAGAGAGTTTCACAGTGGCCCGAAAGAATAGGCGATGTAGGAGTCGTCAAGGACACAGCAATTCATGACATAGATGTTATGAGATATATCTTCAATGAAGATCCGATAGCTGTCTACGCAAAAACAGGAAACATGACTCACAGAAAATTCGAGGACTACGTACAGATAATGCTCACGTACAAAAGCGGCAAAAGTGCCTTCATAGAATCCAATTGGCTGACACCATACAAAACCAGAACGTTAACAGTCACAGGAAGCGCAGGCATAATGAAGCTTGACTACATTACACAGGAATTAGCCATTGAAGACGAGAAACAAACAGTGCAACCAAGATATCCACAACAAGAACCGTTGAAACTTGAGATACGCCACTTTGCCAAATGTGTCCTGGAACATGAAAAGCCCTTGATAACAGGAATCGACGGTTTCAAAGCTCTTGAAATAGCTGAAGCCGCTCTGAAGTCGTCAGCCAAGGGCAGAGTAGTGAAGCTAGAATAACGCTGCCTAATCCTTCTTTTTGCCTTCCCTTTTGAGGTTGAAGGGCTTACCTTCTGTTAGTATCTTTTCAGAAACTTTTTCCTTCCACTTCTTGAGAAACGGCAAATCCTCAGCTTCCTTGCGCAACTCATCAGGAAGCATCTCAGGAATCTCATCGCGAATCGGATACCACCTTAAGCATTTAGGACACAAGATCAAACCTTCAACGATCTCTTCTTTCTCTTCGAAAACAAGCAACTCAAGAGGATGATATTTGTCAATGGGACAAGCCAGAATATCCATCAACTTCCTTTTCATGGCAATAACCCTTCAGATCAAGTAGCAGAAATGTGTTTATTAAACTTGCCAAATCATCCATTCACCCAAACATCGAGAACTATCTGATACCAATTTGGACCAATGGTTCTGACAACACGCGCGTAAGGAATCTGAAAACCTACATTAAGGCTCCCAAGTTTTTCAGCAACCTTGCATTTGACCTTGTCAACAGGATTTTCTGTTTTGGCGGCATGCGCAAAATCATAGTAATGTATCCAGCCTCTTGACTCCTTAAGTGCTAACACACTGCATGGCAAATACTCAAGGGCTTTTTCAGGCAACGGCATCAGAACTCTATCGGCTGAATGGCGAAATCTCTTTTCAATGATTTCTCTTGCATCTCCCAAGATTGGAACGACTCTTCCGTAGACTCTATTGATTCTCACGTTTTCCTGCATATAATGGAGGGCAGCAGGATTGATATCGATCGAATACACCTTACGAGCATTCGCGTGCTTGGCAATTATTATAGAAAAGCATCCAACTCCAGCAAACATATTCAAAACGACTTCTCCAGTCCTGACCAATGTTGCAATACGCTTTCTTTCGTGAAAAAGTCTGGGTGAGAAATAGCATCTCTCGATGTCCACGGCAAATAGACAGCCAGATTCCTTATGCATTGTCAACGTCTTGTTTTCTCCAGCCACGTACGCTAATTTCCTAAGCCGATAATCTCCACTGATTGGGCTTGTTTGAGCCAACACAGTTTTGACGTTCTTGTGAACTCTCATAATCGCCTCTGCAATACCTAGACTATTGCGCATGGATTTGTCTGGCAAGCGAATAATCGCTATGTCTCCTACAACATCATAGGAATTACTAGGTCCTATCACGCCTTTCGCGCGTAGAATCTCTCGTAAGCGCTTGCCCAATTCTCTATCCTTCCAGCTGACAGAAAACAAGAACTATCGGAAACATTTAAAAGTGAAGCAAGTTTCCTTTGTACGATGGGAATTTGTCATGGAAAAAACATCGACTGGAATTGTTTATGAATGTGTTAGATGCGGGGCGAAGGTTCCTTCGGAGGAACTAGATCTTCGCGGCGGCGAAATGAAATGTATAATTTGTGGGTACAGGATTCTGAAGAAAGTGAAGCCGCCGGTTGTAAAGCGTATCCCTGCGAAATAAAAAAACTAGGAAAGTAGACTGTTCAGTCTTGTAGGAACTGTTTCGCGCAGACTCTTGCAGTGTTTGTGTTGGATGTTAGAAAAGTTCTTTCTCGCCGATTTTGCGTAGAACCTTGCCGCGAAGCTTTACTGTTGTTCCGATGACTTCTTCCGGTGATTTCTCAACAGTTTTTCTTTTCACTGTTTCTCCGCAGATTCCTCTGGGCAACAGTCGCCTTTTTACACAAAACGCATATGTGCAGTCTGCAACGTTGCACATGTCTTCTGTCCATCTGCACCATACGCCGTCTTGGCGGTAAACGGTGGCGTTTTTGACGCATTTGAACGATTCACATTGTGGAGAACAAGTTTTTTCCTGTGCCAATGCATGCACAACCTTTCGGCTTTTTGTTGATAGAATTTCAACATTTCAAACGTTGTTTTTCTCTGAGAAAAGTTATTCACAAGACTTGATATAAGCTTTTATCCGCCAGACTCCTTATTCTTGCTCTACGTTTGTTTTCTGTGTTTTGTGACGTCTTCTTCTGAGAAGTTCTACTGAGAGCATGAAAATCACGACTAGAATAATTATTATCACTGTTACCAGCTGGTTTGTCTCAACAAGTGATCCAGCAAGCATGGAATATCTATCTATTTTGATGGCGATTGTTGTTGAATTCACTATCCCAGCTGTTTCTGCGACGCATGGCTCGGATTGTCCGAACACGTAGACTGTCACCTGTAGGTCTCCTCCGATGACGTTGGTAAACGCTGCAGTGCCATCTCCTGTGGTGAGACTTGAGGTTCCGTAGCCATCATTCTGCAGTGTAACGTTTGCGTTTGGGATTGGCTGTCCGAAATAGTCAATGATTTTGACTGATATGTTGAGGCCGAAAAGTTGGCATTCGATTGGAACTGTGACTGTTGTTTGGTTGAGGTCAACTGTTGTTCCGTTCAGTTTTATGCCGTTGAAGTAGATTTCAATGTCATATCTGCCGAGAAGGAAGTCGTGAGTCATGACGCCGTTTATCGTGGTTCCTTCAAAGTACACTCCTGCTATGCGTTCTCTGATTCTGACTATGGCGTTGTTGATTGGGTTTCCGCCTGCGTCAAAGACGGTGACTTGCAGTGTTCGCATGGGACAGATTATTGGTACGTCGTACCAAGCAGCGGCTGGCAACTGTGGGATTGTTGTTGTGTCAAAAGGCATGTCGTATCGGGATGAATTTAGTGTGTATGTATTGTTGGGTAACAGAAAGGTGAAAACTACAGTTCCGTTCAGATCAGTGGTCAGCGTTTCGTTTTCTTCGATTAGGTTTACGGTGACTTCTGGAATGGGGTTGGAAGTGTTGTCCGTGACGATGACTCTGAGGTTGGTGAGGCTGCAGGAGAAGTTCAGAGAGGTG